>Ga0160433_100023_pt1 | contig 189127 bp, 162 predicted proteins | sample HID1972K_E0MG_FD_108235 | JGI IMG/M metagenome (GOLD analysis project Ga0160433, IMG submission 108235) | Enriched pill bug-associated microbial communities from UW Madison campus, WI, USA - HID1972K_E0 MG | ecosystem: Host-associated > Arthropoda: Insects > Digestive system > Unclassified ...
GAGCGGGCTTGCCCGCGAAGCAGGCACCGCGGTGTATGGCACCGGCTTCGCCGGTGTTCGCGGGCAAGCCCGCTCCCACAGGGTTCAGCTAAATCAATGAGTTAGCGTGTGTTCTATGAGAGCTGGCTTGTCCTGCGATCGGCCGCGAAGCGGCCGTAAAGCCAGCCATCTCGATCTGTCTGGTGCAGCGCGGTTACAGGGGTTGCGACCGCTGCGCGATCGGGCGCGTAGCGGCCGTAGAATCAGCCATCCCCATTTTTCTGACCCACCGCGATTGCAGGTTTTGCGGCCGCTGCGCGCCCGATCGCAGGGCAAGCCAGCTCCCACAAGGTTCAGCTAAATCAATGAGCCTGCTGCAACGCCCGCGGACGGCTGCTGCGCTGCTGCGCGTGGGCATCCAGCGCGGCCTGTAACTGGAAGTCGAACCGCAGCTCGGCATACCGCCCTACCACACCCTGCGCGCCATCCTCGCGGAACACCACCTCGCCAACCAACCCGTCACGGGTGGCATAGGCGAAGTCGTCCCACAGGTACTGGTCGCCGGAGAGGTTGATCTGCGTGGTCAGGTGGCGATGTCCTGGTGCGCTGATGAAGAAGTGCACATGGGCCGGTCGCTGGCCATGCCGACCCAGCTGGTCCAGGCATTCCTGGGTCGGTCCCTGCGGGTCGCAGCCATAGCCGGACGGCACGATGGTGCGGGCGCGATAACGGCCCTGGGCGTCGGTGATGATGCGCCGGCGCAGGTTGTACTCGGACTGGCTCGGGTCGAAGAACGAATAGGTACCCTTGGTATTGGCATGCCACAGATCGACGGTGGCGCCGGCCAGCGGTTGACCTTGGGGGTCGAGCACCTGGCCTTCGAGGAACATCAGGGTGGCAAGGCCTTCCTCGCTGCCATCGTCCATGCGCACTTCGCCCTCTGCCAGCGGCGCGCCGGCCACGTACAGCGGGCCTTCGATGGTGCGCGGCGTGCCGCCGCTCAGGCCGGCTTCGGCGTCTTTGGCATCCTGCAACAGGTCGAGGAAGTGCTCGATGCCCAGCCCCGCCACCAGCAGCCCGGCTTCACCGCGGCCGCCCAGGCGGTTCAGGTAATCCACCGCATGCCAGAACTCATCTTCACTGATCTCCAGGTCCTCGATCAGCCGGGCGGTGTCCTGCAGCACGCGCAGGACGATGCCGGCAGAGCCCGTCGACCTCGATGTCCATGTAGGGAAACAGCGGCAGTTGCATCAGGGTATCGTGCAGCGCCTCGACGCTGGCCACGTCGAACACGCTGTAGTTGGCGTAATGCCCGGCGATGCGCCACAGGTGGCGCCAGGTACCCTGGCGCTGCAGGCGCTGGGCCAGTTCCTTCTCGTCCGCCTTCAGGCGCGCCGCCTGGGCCGGGTCCATGGCGACGGGCAGCTTCACGGTCATCTTCACGTGGAACAGCATGGTGCTTCTCCTTCAACGGGCTATCGGGTTCAGCGCCGGGCAAAGCGGGCCAGGCGAGCTTCGTCCAGAGTCAGGCCGAGGCCTGGGGTACGCGGGACATGGAGCTGGAAATCGCGGTACACCGGCGCCTCGGTGACGATGTCCTCGGTCAGCAGCAGCGGACCGAACAACTCGGTGCCCCAGGTCAGCTGCTTGAGGGTCAGGAACGCATGGGCCGAAGCCAGGGTACCGACCGCGCCTTCGAGCATGGTCCCGCCGTACAAGGCGATGCCGGCCGCCTCGGCGATCTGCGCGGTGCGCAACACCGCGCGCGGGCCGCCATTCTTGGCGATCTTCAGGGCGAACACGCTGGCGGCGCCGTCGGCGGCGAGGCTGAGGGCGTCTTCCACACTCTCGATCGACTCATCGGCCATGATCGGCGCCGGGCTGCGCTGGTTCAGGCGCACCTGGCCGCCGCGATTGCTGCGCGAGATCGGCTGTTCGATCAGGTCGATGCCGTTGTCGCCCAGCACCTGGCAACCCCGAATGGCCTGGGACTCGTCCCAATACTGGTTGACGTCGACGCGAATGCTGGCCTGCTCACCCAGGGCCTTCTTGATCGCCACCACGTGGCGCAGGTCCTGTTCCAGGGAATTGGCACCGATCTTCAGCTTGAAGATCCGGTGGCGCCGCGCCTCGAGCATCTGCTCGGCCTCGGCAATGTCGCGGGCGGTGTCACCGCTGGCCAAGGTCCAGGCCACTTCCAGGCTGTCACGCACGCGCCCGCCCAACAGCTCGCTGACCGGCAGGCCGAGGCGCTTGCCTTGGGCGTCGAGCAGCGCGCTTTCGATGCCGGATTTGGCGAAGGTGTTGCCCTTGGCAACCTTGTCCAGTGCTTGCATGGCGGCATTGATGTTGTTGGCGTCCAGGCCGATCAGTGCCGGCGCCAGGTGCGCGTCGATGTTGGCCTTGATGCTTTCCGGGCTTTCATAGCCATAGGCCAGGCCGCCGATGGTGGTGGACTCGCCGATCCCCTCGACGCCGTCGCTGCACTTGAGGCGCAGAATGACCAGGGTCTGCCGCTGCATCGTATGCATCGCCAGCTTGTGCGGACGAATCGTGGGCAGGTCGACGATGACGGCGTCGAGCCGTTCGATCACTGCGCTTGTCATGTAGAGCTCCTCCAGCTGAATTGAGATGTCGAGAACGCGGTGCCGACCGGGCGTTCAGCCCAGATCGCCACCGCCCACCGGCAGGGTCACGCCAGTGATGTAGGAAGCCTCATCGGAAGCCAGGAAGAGGATCGCGCCGACCTGCTCTTCGAGGCTGCCATAGCGTTTCATCAGGCTGCTGTCGACGGTCTGGGCGACGATCTGCTGGTACCAGACCTGCTCCTGGGCACTCGGCTCTGCGCTGTTGCGCGGGATGCGCCGTGGCGGCGCTTCGGTACCACCGGGAGCCGTGGCGTTGACGCGGATGCCACGCCCGGCGGTCTCGAACGCCAGGCATGCGGTCAGCGCATTGACGCCGCCCTTGGCCGCCCCATAGGGCACGCGGTTGACCCCACGGGTGGCGACCGACGAGACGTTGACGATGGCACCGCTGCCCTGCTCCAGCATGTACGGCAGCGCGGCATGGCAGCACCACAGAGTGGGAAACAGCGAGCGGCGCACTTCGGCCTCGATCTGCGCCGTCTCGTAGTGCTCGAACGGCTTGGCCCAGAGGGTCCCGCCGACGTTGTTGACCAGCACGTCGAGATGGCCGTACGCCTGCACCGCCGCGGCCATGACACGGGCGCAATCAGCGTGCTGTTCCAGGTCCGCGGTCAACGTCAGTACCCCCTCGCCTTGCAGCTCGTGGACCAGCTCGGAACGGTCGACCGCGACCAGCTGCGCGCCTTCGGCCAGCAGCCGCTCGCAGACGCGGCGGCCGATGCCCTGGGCCGCGCCGGTGACCAGCGCGACCTTGTTGTCGAATCGGTTGTTCATGCCCATCTCCTTAACGACCCGGCAGGGCTAGGCCCTCGGATGCAGCCCGCATGCGGGTCAGCGGATAACAAAGCAGCCACCCGCACCCGCACGATGCGGACAGCCGTTGGTAAAAGGTTCAGGCCGCAGCCGCGAACTTCTCGTAGTAGAAGTTCGCAGGAGTGATGCCCTGGTCGCGCAGGTACTGGCTGACCGCCTCGACCATCGGCGGCGGGCCGCACAGGTAGACGTCGACATCGCCGTCGTTGAGGTGACACGGCTCGATGTGCTGCGTCACATAGCCCTTCTGCGGATACTGGCTGTCAGGGCTGGCCACGCAGGCGCTGAAGCTGAAGTTGGGCATCCGCGCGACGAAGGCTTCCAGGCGATCGAGTTCGACCAGGTCGAAGTCGTGGGTCACGCCGTAGATCAGGTGCAGCGGATGTGCGCTGCCCTGCTCGGCAATGCGCTCGAGCATGGCGGTGAACGGGGCCAGGCCGGTGCCGCCGGCCAACAGCAGCAGTGGCCGCTGGATCTGGCGCAGGTAGAAGCTGCCCAGCGGCCCCGCCAGGGTCATCTGGTCGCCGGCCTTGGCAAGGCCGGTGAGGAAACTGCTCATCAGGCCACCGGGCACATTGCGGATCAGGAAGCTGACTTCGCCGTTCTTCTGCAATGAACTGAAGGAGTAGGCACGGCGTTGCTCGCTGCCCGGGACCTGCAGGTTGACGTACTGTCCAGGCAGGAAGGCCAGACGGCTCAGCGCCTCACCCTTGAGCGACAGGGGGATGGTGCTCTCGGAGAGCTGGCGCACCAGGCTGATGGTCGCGTCGAAGCTGGCCTGCTGGGTCTTGCACAGCTGCGAAGATGCCGGCACCCGCACCACGCAATCGCTCTGCGCGAGCATCTGGCAGGTCAGCACGTAGCCTTGGGCGATCTCGTCCTCGCTCAGCGCATCTTCGATGAAGTTGTCGCCCAGGTCGTAGCGGCCGGACTCGGCCTGGCACTTGCAGGTGCCGCAGGCGCCGTCACGGCAGTCCAGCGGGATATTGATGCCCTGGCGGTAGGCCGCGTCAGCCACGGTCTCGTGCCCCTCGGCCTCGATGAAACGGGTTACCCCGTCTTCGAAATTCAGTGCGATCTGGAAACTCATGTTGCACCTCGATGGCGAGCGAGGCCCAGGCGCACCCACAGGTGCACCGCCGTACGCTCGCCTTGCGCTCGATTCAGATGTGATAGATGTCGATGACCTGACGCACGTAGTCGTTCTTCAGGACCACCTTCTTGGCCAGGACCCGCGGCTGCTCGCCGCGCAAGTCGAGGGTGTAGAAGCTGGTGCCGAAGTAGCTGTCGGTGGTCTTGTAGCGAAAGCTCAGGGTGTGCCAGTTGAAACGCACCTGACACTGTCCCTCGCTCACCTCGACGATCTCGATGTTGCTGAGGTTGTGCGAGGTCCGGGTATCGGGAATGGTCGCGCTGGAGCGTTCGGTCTTGATGCGGAACACCCGATCTTCCAGGCCACCACGGTTGCCGTACCAGATCAGCGAGATTTCGCTTTGCGGGTCTTCGGTCAACTGATCGTTGTCGTCCCAGGAAGGCATCCAGAACGTGGCGTTGGCCGCGTACAGTTCCAGCCACTGGTCCCAAAGGCCATCGTCCAGGTAGCGCGCCTCGCGGTAGAGGAAGTCGCGCACGGTGTCGTAGAGGCTGCTCATCACACGGTCTCCACGGGGATCAGCGCGGGCTGCGCGGCGACGGCCTTGAGCATGGTGTCCTGCCAGTACTTGTGCTGCAGCACGAACAGGCCTTCGTCCTCGGTGCGCACACCCGACAGCAGCGGCTTGAGCTCGATCTCCCGGGCGGCCTCGTCGGCGCCCTCGATCCAGTGGTTGGCCCCGCGGGACATGTCGTTCCAGCCGACGCCAGCGCCATAGCCAGTCTGGCAGGAACGGAATTCCTCCAGGTCGTCTGGCGTGGCCATGCCGCTGACGTTGAAGAAGTCCTCGTACTGGCGGATGCGCTGGGCGCGCGCCTCGGCACGCTCGCCCTTGGGCGCGATGCAGTAGATGGTGATCTCGGTCTTGTTCACCGAGATCGGCCGGGCGATGCGGATCTGCGAGCTGAACTGGTCCATCAGGTAGACGTTGGGGTACAGGCACAGGTTGCGCGAGTTCTGGATCATCCAGTCGGCGCGGGCCTGGCCATGGTCGCGTGCCAGCTCATCCCGGCGGTCGAAGGCCGGACGGTCTTCAGGGTTGGCCCAGCGGGTCCAGAGTAGCAGGTGACCGTGGTCGAAGGCGTAGAAGCCACCGCCCTGCTTGGCCCAGGCACCGGCGCTCATGGTCCTGATTTCTTCGCCGGCCTCGCGCTGCTTGCGCTGGTTCTGGGTGGCGGCGTAGTTCCAGTGCACGGAGCTGACGTGATAGCCGTCGGCGCCGTTCTCGGCGGTCAGTTTCCAGTTGCCTTCGTAGATGTACGAGCTGGAACCGCGCAGCACTTCCAGGCCCTGCGGCGATTGGTCGACGATCATGTCGATGATCTTTGCCGATTCGCCCAGGTGCTCGACCAGCGGCTTGATGTCGGCCTTGAGGCTGCCGAACAGAAAGCCGCGGTAGGATTCGAAGCGCGCGACACGGGTCAGGTCGTGGGAGCCCTCGCAGTTGAAGGCTTGTGGGTAGCCCGCCTCGCTCGGGTCCTTGACCTTGAGCAACTTGCCGCTGTTGTTGAAGGTCCAGCCGTGGAACGGGCAGGTGTAGCTGGAACGGTTACCGGTCTTGTGCCGGCAGAGCATGGCGCCGCGGTGGCTGCAGGCGTTGAGGAAGGCGTTGAGCTCACCGTCCTTGTTGCGCGCGATGAAGATCGGCTGGCGCCCCATGGTAGTGGTGAGGAAGTCGTTCTTGTTGGGGATCTGGCTCTCGTGGGCAAGGTAGATCCAGTTGCCCTCGAAGATGTGCTGCATCTCCAGGTCGAACAGACGCGGGTCGGTGAACATCTCCCGCTTGCAGCGGTAGACGCCCTTTTCCCTATCGTCTTCAAGCATGGCATTGAGATAGTCGATTCCCAGGGACATGGCCAGGGCCTCCGTTGTTATTGTTCAGGCCAGGTCAGGTTAGGGAGATCGAAGCGGTGGCAATATCCGGATCGTGCAGATCGCTATCCGTTTTGTGCAGGCAGCTTACGTTTGTCACACACCGGCAGACCGTCACCCGCGGCGCTTGAGGGTCTCGGAGGGCAACTCCCCGTACTGCTGGCGGTAACGTTCGGAGAACCGCCCCAGGTGCATGAAGCCGTGGTCCAGGGCCAGCTCGGTCAGGCTGCGTACCGCGCAGGTCGGGTCGCTCAGACAGGCATGGATGCGCTGCAGCCGGCGCAGGCGGATGTACTGCTTGGGCGTGCTGCCGAGCTCGCGATCGAACAGCCCATAGAGCGAACGCAAGCTCATGCGCGCCTGCTCGGCCAGGGTCTCGCTCGACAGTTCGAGCTTGAGGTTGCGCTCGATGTAGTCGAGGATCCGCTCCAGGCTGGCTGTGGACGCGCTCAGGCTGTCGCGGCGGATGTTGCTGCTCATCAACGTGAGCAGCTTGCTACCGACGATCTGGCTGTAGTGCCCCTGCACCCGCGGCAGCGAATCGCTGGCCTCGGCCTCGTGGCAGACCATCGCCAGCAGGTTGGTAAAGCCATCCAGCTCGTCCAGCCGGTAATGGTTGCGCAAGAAGCGCACGCCGCCGCTGGGCCGCTGCCAGCGCTGTTCGTCGCAAATGGATTCGACCAGCGAGACCGGCACCTTGAGGATGAATTTCTCGCAGTCGTGCGAATACGTCAGGTCCACCGGATCGTCCGGGTTGATCAGCAGCAGTTCGCCCGGCACCAGGTGATGCTCGCGCTGGTGCCCACGCCAAAGGCAGTTGCCGTTTAGCAGTACCTGCAGGTGATAGATGGTCTCCAGCGCTGGCGAGGTCACGCGCACGCTGCCACCGTAGCTGATGCGGCACAGGTCGAGTTCGGCGAACTTGCGGTGGTTGAGGCTGGCCTGGGGATGGGCAGTGCGCGCGAGGCCGATGCAGTGCTGGCCGACATGCTGGTTTACATAGTCGGAGACGGCATGGGGGTCGGCATGTCGAAACACGCTACTGCGCTCGCTTAGCAGGCGGCTTTCCATTAGGCAGGCACTCGTGGACATTATTGTTCTGGTCATGGGCACACTAAGCAAATTTGGCGGCAGCAGGCAATGCCCTTGATCACTGCGCGTGCGGGTACCGAACAGAACATGCTGACTGACACAGCTTGCAATGCTCTATCAGCACCACTTGGCGAATTTTCGTACAGTGACCTGGGCTCATCTGTTACAACGCGCCGGTATCTTTCGAGGTGAATCCTTTCATGACCCCATCGCTGTCGAGCCGCTTGAAGCGGCGCTGGTTCTCGTCGCTGTGCCTGGCAGCGCTGGTCGTTGGCTTGCCGGTCGGCTGCGGTGTGCTCGAGCACAAAGAGCGCGAGTTGTTGTTCCGCATCGAGCCGGGTAACGCCAGCTGGTACCGTGGACTGCCCAGCAACGTCAAGGAGCTGGACCTGCGTGCGCGTACCTTCAAGGATGGCCAGAGCCTGCATGCCTGGTGGTGGCCGGCCCAGCGCGCCAACGCACCGGCCATCCTCTACCTGCACGGCGTGCGCTGGAACCTGACCGGCCAGCTGTTTCGCATCGAGCAACTGCACGCCATGGGCTACTCGGTGCTCGCCGTCGACTACCGTGGCTTCGGCCAGAGCCGCGGCGACCTACCCTCAGAAGCCACGGTCTACGAAGATGCGCGGATCGCCTGGGAGCGCCTCAGTCAGTTGCAGCCGGACCCTGGCAAACGCCTGATCTACGGCCACTCCCTGGGTGGCGCGGTAGCGGTCGACCTGGCCGCGGAGCTGGCGCGCGAGGCGGAGAAAGATGGCAACGCCATGCCTGCCCGCGGGCTTATCCTGGAGTCCACCTTCACCTCCCTGGGCGATGTCGCCGCGGTGGTGGCCGATACCAGCCTGCCGATCCGCTGGCTGCTGTCGCAGAAGTTCGACTCCCTCGACAAGATCGCTGCCATCGACATGCCTCTGCTGGTAGTCCACGGTCTGAGCGACCGCTATGTGCCGCCGCGCTTCAGCGAACAGTTGTACGAGGCCGCCGAACAGCCCAAGACGCTGCTGCTGGTCCCTGGCGCCAGCCACAACAACAGCATGAGCCTGGCCGGCAATCGCTATCGCCAGGCCATCGACGCCTTGCTGCACAGCAATCTTTCCGCCGTGCCCGCGCCGCTGCGGCCGCCAGCCAGCTGACGCCGCGCTTCACTGCACGGGCAGGAAGTTCATCAGCAGCAGGCTCTGCGCGTAGTTCAGGCCGATGCGCCGGTAACGCTCGTCGAGCATCTGCGCCAGCAAATCGAGGCGCGCGACGATCTTGCCGAACTCTACGGCAAAGCTCAGGTTGCTGCCCTCCTCCGAGATCTCGTTGGAGAACAGCAGCAGCACGCCATTGGCGTCCTGGCGCTGGCCGAGCATCCAGGTCGCCTTCTCGATGTTGCGCGCGGCATTGTTGATGAACAGCGGGTCGATCACATCCGTCATGAAGAATTCGGTGCGCCCGCCATGGGCGGTGACCAGCATGCTGCCGATGGCGTAGATGAACGCACCGACGCGATCGCCGCGAAACTCCGGACTCAAGGCATAGCTCAGCGCCGCCAGGTCGCGGCGTTCGCCCAATTGCGGCAAGGGCTGGCGCTGCTCGATGGCCTGGCGGATCTGCCGCTCGGCGGTGGCCGCATCGAGGAACCCCGACTGCTTCAGCTGGTTGGGATTGCGCAAGTACAGCTTGTTCATCAGCAGGTAGAGGCTTTGCAGGTTGTCGCGCATCGCCAGGGTCGTCATGCGGTCGACGCTGGTCTGGAACAACTCCCGCGGCGTGCCTTCGCCGAACTGGCTGACGATGTCGCGGCCTTGCTCTTGGGTGCAGCCGCTCAAGCACAGGAAGACGGCTGCGCACAGGGGCAGGCATGAAACGTGGGCGAGGACTCGGGAGCGCAAAACGGCCATCAGCATCGGGACTGGTATCAATGACCGCATCGGGAATCGGCACGGACTGGCCATGCATAGAGCGGCAAAATGTGAAAAAGTGCGATCTCGGCTGATCAAGGGCTGATCCTTGGCCAGTCGATGCCTGTGAGAGAGGCTCTAGAAACCGCTTGTGCCCCTCACCCCAACCCTCTCCCAGAGGGCGTGGGCGCTGACCGGGGTCGTCAGAGAGATCGCACCCGGCCGAACAACGCGCTCGGTCCCCTCTCCCTCTGGGAGAGGGCTAGGGTGAGGGTAGCGGCCACCACCGTCTCGCTCCGATCAGCGAATCTGGTGCTTGTGCAGCAACCGATAGAACGTCGGCCTCGACACGCCGAGCACCTTGGCGGCAATGCTCATGTTGTCGCTGTGGCGGTTGAGCACATCGCACAGGGCCTGGCGTTCGGCGCGATGCTTGTAGTCCTCGAGCGTGCCCATGGGCGCCTCTTCGTCACCCAGTGCCTGCAGGCCCAGATCCTGTGCTTCGATCTGCCGTCCCTCGGCCAGCACCAGGCCGCGGCGCACGCGGTTGGCCAGTTCGCGAACGTTGCCGGGCCAGTCGTGCCGGCCCATCGCGGCGAGGGCGGTATCGCTGAAGCCACGCGGCCGGCGCCCGGCCTCCAGGCTATAGAAATGGGAGAAGTGGCTGGCCAGCATGGACAAGTCACCATGACGGTCACGCAAGGGCGCGATGATCACCTGGAGGACGTTCAGCCGGTAATACAGGTCTTCGCGAAACCGCCCGCTGTCGATGGCCTTCTCCAGGTCCACGTGCGTGGCCGCCAGCACCCGCACATCCACGGGGATCGGCTGGCTGCCACCCACGCGCTCGATGTGCTTTTCCTGCAGGAAACGCAGCAGGTTGGCCTGCACGTCCAACGGCAGGTCGCCAATTTCGTCGAGAAACAGGGAGCCGCCATTGGCCGCTTCGATGCGCCCCACCTTGCGCTGGTGCGCGCCGCTGAATGCGCCCTTTTCATGGCCGAACAGCTCCGATTGGATCAAGTGCTCGGGGGTCGCGCCACAATTGATCGCGATGAACGGCTTGTCACGGCGTTGCGACTGGCGATGCAGGGTATGCGCCACCAACTCCTTGCCCGTGCCGCTCTCGCCGCGGATCAGCACCGCGGACTCCGTCGCTGCCAGCTTGCTCAACAGCTTGCGCAGCTCGCGCATTGGCCGGCTGTCGCCCAAAAGCTCCGGCGCAGGCTCCTCGATACGCACGCTGCCCTTGGCGCGCAGCCGCGCCATGCCGAATGCCCGGCCCAGGGTCACCTGCACCCGCGACACGTCGAATGGCAGGGTATGAAAGTCGAAAAACCACTCACACACAAAGTCGCCGACATTCTCCATGCGCAGTTCATCAGCGCTGAGCACAGCGATCCATTCGGTATTGCTGCGACTGATCAGGTCCTTGACCGCGTCAGGACGCCGTAAATGTGAAGCCTGCAAGCGCACTAAGCCGACATCGCAGGGATATTCCAGTGCCGAGCCCAAGGTGGAACTGCGCACATCCCAACCGGCGCCCCTCAGGCTCGGCAAAAGACGGTGGCAGTCGTCACAGGGGTCGACGATCAGCAGACGGCGGTTGGATGCAGGTTCAAGCATGACCTTTCCTTGGCGCCAATTTTTAGTTTTTCGAATAGAAACAGTAAGTTGGCGAGCCCGATCTAACAGTAGCAACGAACGAGAAATGACCTACTACCGTTTGTCTGCCAATTGTTGGCGCGCAGGCAATTCGAGGAATTTTTTATCCGCCCCCCTTACAGGGCGAAATGGATTGAACGCTTCAGCCTGATCAAAAAATTTCCCTGCCCGTGTGACTCCAGCCGTTACTTGAAGCATCAGTACAAGTAACCCCGCGATGCAGTGATCGATTATCGCGCCCGCGGACCTTTCGATGTTTGGGACCATAGAGAGACCGAACCATGAATGCCTCGCTCCGTGTCAACGAAGCACTGCTGATCGCCGACCACGCCTTTGAACCTTTCCAGTGCGTCGCCTGGGATCAGCCCAACGGTACGGGTGAACTCAGCCTGGCAGTTATCGACCGGACCAATACTCGCATCGGCAGCAAGCAAGTGTCTTCGCGCATTTATTCCGATCCGGCGCAACTGGCCAGCCTGATCGAGGAAGTGCGCGCCGAACTCTGCGAAAAAGGGTACAGCCTGCTGCCCTGGTCGATGCCCAAGTAACTCGACCCGCTGTGCTCAAGTTGCCAAGTGCGCGACCAGCACGCGCACTTGCATACTTCCCGATGCCACAGGTGGCAACTTTTTATTGCGACATTTCGTCGCAACTCGCTTCGTTGGGCTAATATTAATCGCCCGCCAGTTTAAAGGCGTCGATATGCCGATACTCTGCCTGGAGTTGCTCGGCCAATTGTCGTGCCTTGCCGACGCGCACCGGCGCGCGCTCCATGTCCACCAGCAGGCTGGCACAGGGCAAGGGTGCCAGTGCCGGCCAAGGCTGCAGGCGTCCATCGGTCAGCACCAGGCAGCGCTGGGTTTCCTGCGGGTAGCATTTGCGCCGGGTCTGCAGCCAGTGTCGGGCCTCTGCTAGGGCGGCCAACAGCGGCGTACCCCCGCCGGCACCGAGGGCCTGCAGCCAGGGTTGCAAGGCCGCCGAGGCTTTCAGGCCATGGCGCTGCCAACGCGGTGCGCGGCCGCTGGCGGTGAGCAGGGTCAGGCGGGCGCGCTGGCGATAGGCCTGGTCGAAGAACGCGGCCAGCAAACCCTTGGCCTGACTCAGGGCCTGATGCCGCCGGGTTGACGCCGAGGCATCGACGATCACCAGCCATAGCTCCGGCGCCTGGGCCTGGCGTTGTCGCCAGCGCAGGTCCACGGCCTTACGCGGCCGGCCCTTGAGCAGGGTCGCCAGCCAGTCGACCTTGCCATCGGTGGCCGCGCGGGCACGGCCAGGGGCACTACCCGTCAAACTTCCGGCGTGGAGCCTGGCATCCGTCGGCGTGGCGCCCTGCTGGCGGATGCTCAGGGCTTTTTTTTTGCCCAGTCGGGGACCTCACGCCGGGCACCGGTGGCCACTGCCAGGGGCGGCAACGCGCCCCAGTCGCCCTGCGCGCCGTGGTCAGGGGAGATGTCGTTGCCGCCTTGGGGCGGCGCGGGCGGGGTCGCGGCGGCCGGCGCTTCGCGGCGGCGATGGCGCAAGGCGAACTCGGCAACCGCCTCGATATCGCCCTCCTCGATCGCTTCCCCCCCGCGCCAAGCCGCATGGGCCCGCGCCGCGCGCAGCCAGACCAGGTCAGCGCGCAGGCCATCGACGCCGGCGGCAAAGCAACGTTCAGTGATCCAGGCCAGGGCCTGGTCGTCCAGTTCGATCCGTGCCAGGCGCTGACGTGCCGCCTGGCAGCGTTCGCGCAGCTGCGTCTGGGCCTCGGCCCACGTCGCGCAAAAGCCCTGCGGGTCGCTGTCGAAGGCCAGGCGTCGACGGATGATCTGCTGACGCGCCTCAGGCGCGGGTTGCCCATCCAGGGCGATGTTCAGGCCGAAGCGGTCGAGCAGCTGCGGGCGTAGCTCGCCTTCCTCCGGGTTCATCGTGCCAATCAGCACGAAGCGTGCGCTGTGCCGGTGGGAAATGCCGTCCCGCTCGATGCGGTTGGTGCCACTGGCGGCAACGTCCAGCAGCAGATCGACCAGGTGATCGGGCAGCAGGTTGACCTCGTCGACATACAATACGCCGCCATCGGCATGGGCCAGAACACCCGGGGAAAACTGTGCCTTGCCTTGACCCAGGGCGGCGTCCAGGTCGAGGGTGCCGACCAGCCGCTCTTCACTGGCGCCCAGGGGCAAGGTCACGAACGGCCCCCCGCCGAGCAGGTCGGCCAGCCCGCGGGCCAGGGTGCTCTTGGCCATGCCGCGCGGCCCTTCGATCAGCACGCCACCGATCTTCGGGTCGATGGCGGTCAGGCACAGGGCCAGCTTGAGGGCCTCGGCGCCGACCACGGCGGCCAGGGGGAACTGTACGGGTTCGGTCATTTCAAGCCTCTTCCTCGCCCGCCAGCAATTGCTCCTCGAGGGCTTCGCGGTAGCTGCCCGGCGCCTGCCACAGGCCACGCTGCTGGGCTTCGAGCAAGCGCTCGGTGATATCGCGCAGAGCCTCGGGATTGTGCTGGCGGATGAATTCACGGGTCGCCGGATCGAGTACGTAGGCCTCGGCCAGGGACTGGTAATGATGATCGTCGATCAGGTGCGTGGTTGCGTCGAAGGCAAACAGGTTGTCGACAGTGGCCGCGAGCTCGAAGGCGCCTTTGTAGCCATGGCGCTTGATGCCGTCGATCCACTTGGGATTGAGCGCGCGCGCACGGATCACCCGGTTCAACTCTTCTTTCAGGGTGCGGATGCGCGGGCGGTCGGCCTGGCTATGGTCGCCATGGTAGCTGGCGACGCTGTTGCTCCCCAGGCTCTCGGCGGCGGCGAGCATGCCGCCTTGGAACTGGTAGTAGTCGTTGGAGTCGAGCAGATCGTGCTCGTGGTTGTCCTGGTTCTGCACCACCGCCTGCACCTGGCTGATGCGCCGGGCGAACTCGGCGCGCGCCGGCGTGCCCTCGTCGGCCGTGCCATAGGCATAGCCGCCGTGGTTCAGGTAGACCTCGGCGAGGTCGTCGCGGCTGTGCCACAAGCGCCCGTCGATGGCGTTCTGCACCCCTGCCCCATAGGCACCGGGCTTGGCGCCGAAGACTCGCCAGCCGGCCTGGCGCGCCGCCTGTTCGGCGTCAAGGCCTTGGGCCTGGAGCGCAGCTCGCTCGCTGCGTACCTTGGCCGCCAGCGGGTTGAGGTCGTCCGGCTCATCCAGGGCGGCCACTGCCTGCACTGCCGCATCGAACAGGCGGATCAGGTTGCCGAAGGCGTCGCGGAAAAAGCCGGAGACGCGCAAGGTGACATCGACCCGCGGACGGTCGAGCAGGCTCACCGGCAGGATTTCGAAATCATCCACCCGCTGGCTGCCGCTCGCCCAGACCGGACGCACGCCGAGCAACGCCATGGCTTGAGCGATGTCATCGCCGCCGGTGCGCATGGTTGCCGTGCCCCACACCGACAACCCCAGCTGGCGCAGGTGGTCGCCGTGGTCCTGCAGGTGCCGTTCGAGGATCAGGTTGGCCGAGGCAAACCCCAGGCGCCAGGCTGTGGTGGTTGGCAGGTTGCGCACGTCCACGGTATAGAAGTTGCGACCGGTCGGCAGCACATCCAGGCGTCCACGACTGGGGGCGCCGCTGGGTCCGGCGGGCACGAAGCGACCGCCCAGGGCCGCCAGCAGGCCGTTGATTTCCGCCGGGCCACAGGCATCCAGGTTCGGCGCAACGTCGCAGGCCAGGGTCTGCAGCACGGCGTCCACCGGCTGCCACTCGGCGCCCGTGGGCAATGGCGCCTGCCCGGCCAGGGTCGCTTCGATCAGGCGCATGGCCAGCAGCTCAAGGCGCTCGCGGGTATCGCCACAGGTCCGCCAGGGCTCATCGCTGAGCCCGTGCAGCAGCGCTGGACGTGGCCCCTTCCATGGCAGGCCGAGGTCGACATCGAGCGGGTCGAAGCCCAGCATCAGGGCCTTGGCCAGGGCACGGAGCAGGCTGGCGTTGCCGTCCCGGCCATCACCACGCGCCACCCGCAGCAACGCCAGCAGGGTGTCCAGGCGCAGGCGGCCGTGCGGCGACTGGCCAAACACATGCAAGCCGTCGCGGATCTGAGACTCCTTGAGGTCGCACAGGTAGGTGTCCAGGCGCGGCAGCCACACAGTGGCATCATCCAGCGCGCCTTCGAGCTGCAGTTCGCGATCGATGTGGTTGGCCTTGACCAGCTCGAGGATGTCGCGCTGCAGCTCGCGGGCGCGCCGCGGGTCGAGCAGTTGCGCCTCGTAGTATTCGTCGGCCAGGCGTTCCAGGTGACGCAGTGGCCCGTAGGTTTCGGCGCGGGTCAGCGGTGGCATCAGGTGATCGATGATCACCGCTTGGGTGCGGCGCTTGGCCTGGGCGCCCTCTCCCGGGTCATTGACGATGAAAGGATAGATATTCGGGAGCGGGCCGAGCAGCGCGTCGGGCCAGCACTGCGCGGACAGGCCGACGCCCTTGCCTGGCAGCCACTCCAGGTTGCCGTGCTTGCCGACGTGGATCAGCGCGTCGGCGGCAAAGCCATGACGCAACCAGAAATAGAAGGCCAGGTAGCCGTGCGGCGGCACCAGGTCGGGGTCGTGGTACACCGCGCTGGGGTCCAGCTGGTAGCCACGGGCCGGCTGGATGCCGACGAAGGTCAGGCCAAAGCGCAGCCCGGCGATCATCATCCGCCCACCGCGCAGCATCGGGTCCTGCTCCGGCGCGCCCCAGCGCTGCAGCACCGCCTGCTGGTTGGCCAGCGGCAACGCGGCGAAGGCGCTCTGGTAGTCCGCCAGGCTCATGCTCTGGGCGCAGGGGCGCTGGTCGAGGTGGTCCAGGTCGTTGGTCACCCCGCCCAGCAGGGCGTGGATCAGCGCGGTGCCGGTGCCGGGCAGCTCGCCGACCGGATAACCCTCGGCCTTGAGTGCCTGGAGGATATTCAGGGCGGCGGCCGGGGTATCCAGGCCGACGCCGTTGCCGATGCGCCCGTCGCGGGTCGGGTAGTTGGCCAGCACCAGCGCCACGCGTTTCTGCGCGTTGGGCAGGCGGGCCAGCTCGACCCAGCGGCGCGCCAGTTCGGCAACAAAGTCCATGCGCTCCAGGTGCGGGCGGTAGCAGACCACGTCGGACTGGCTGCGCTCGCTGCGCCAGGCCAGGTCCTTGAAGCTGATCGGCCGGGTGATGATGCGCCCGTCCAGCTCCGGCAGGACGATGTGCATGGCCAGGTCGCGGGCGCCCAGGCCTTGCTCGCTGTCTTCCCAGCCGGGCTGGTTGTCTTGGGCGCAGATCGCTTGGAGCACCGGGATGTCGCGGCGAAACGGGCGCAGGTTGGGCTGTTCGGGGCTCGACAGGGCGAAGCCGGTGGTATTGAGGATCACCTCGGCACCGGCCTCGTCCAGCCAGGCTTCGACCTGGGCCAGGCACGCGCTTTCCTTGAGGCTGGCCACAGCGATCGGCAGTGGGTTGAGCCCGGCGGCCTGCAAGCGCTCGCAGAACGCATCGATGAACGCGGTATTGGCCGCCTGCAGGTGCGAGCGGTAGAACAGCACCGGCACCACCGGGTGGTCGGGGTGCCAATGGCTGAACCAGTCCTGCAGGCAGGCGCTGGCCTTGGCCGGGTGGTAGACCGCGGTGCGCGGCAATTGTGCAGGCGCCTCCCAGGCGTAGTCGCGCCCCAGCCAGAGGTTGGCCAGGCAGTGATAGAGGTTGCGCGCATTGCCCTTGCCGCCCTGGCGCAAGAAGTGCCAGAGCCGCTCGGCCTCGGCGGCCGGCACCGTACCCAAGCCCATCAGTTCAGGATCGGGGCGGTCATCGCCGGGTACCAGGATCACGTGCACGCCCTGCTCGGCCAACTCGACCAGTTGCTCGACGCCATACCGCCAGTAGCCCACGCCGCCATGCAACGACACCAGGATAACCTTGGCATGGCGCAGCACCTGGTCGACATACAGGTCGACCGAAGCATGGTTCTGCACCTGCATGGGGTTGGCCAGGCGCAGGCTGGGGTAATCGTCTGGCAACTGCTGGGCGGTTTCGGCCAGCAGCGCCAGGTGCGAATCGCCGCTGCAGAGGATCACCAGCTCGGCGGGTGTCTGGCCGAGGTCGGCAATGCTGTCGTCCGGCACGAAGCCACCGGGCTGGGTCCGCAGCAGGTGCATGGGTCAGGCGTCCAGGGCCATGGCCATGCGCAGGCGCAGGCGTGCTTCGAGCCGCGCCGCGTCGAGGTCCTGGCCGATCAGCACCAGGCGGGTGATGCGCGGCTCGTCGGCGCGCCAGGCGCGGTCGAAATGCTTGTCGAAACGGGTGCCCACACCCTGGATCAGCAGGCGCATCGGTTTGCCCGGAATCGCTGCGAAGCCCTTGGCGCGCAGGATACCGAACTCCACCACCAGGCTGGCCAGGGCATCGAGCAGCAGGCACTCGTCGGCTTCGGGCAGATCGATGGAAATCGAATCGAAAGCGTCATGGTCGTGGTCGTCGTGGTCATCGCCATCGTGGTGCGAGTCATGGTGGGTGCGACGGCCGTCGATGTGCGCTTCGGACTCGGCGCCCACGCCCAGCAGCACCTCCAGCGGCAGGCGGCCGCTGCTGGCCTCGATCACCTTGACCGCCGGCGGCAGCTCTTCGAGCACCTCGCCACGGACCTTGGCCAGGTCCTGGGCCCCGATCAGGTCGGCCTTGTTCAGCACCACCAGGTCGGCGCTGGCCAGCTGGTCGGCGAACAGCTCATGCAGCGGCGATTCATGGTCAAGGTTCGGGTCGAGCTTGCGCTGGGCATCGACCTGCTCGGGGTAGGCGGCAAAGGTGCCGGCGGCCACGGCCGGGCTGTCGACCACGGTGATCACCGCGTCGACGGTGCAGGCATTGCGGATCTCAGGCCACTGGAAGGCCTGTACCAGCGGCTTGGGCAGGGCCAGGCCGCTGGTCTCGATGAGGATGTGGTCCAGCTCGCCACGGCGTGCCACCAGCTCGCGCATGACCGGGAAGAACTCTTCCTGGACAGTGCAGCACAGGCAACCGTTGGCCAGTTCAAAGATGCGGCCATTGGCTTCTTCCTCGGTGCAGCCGATGCTGCACTGCTTGAGGATCTCGCCGTCGATGCCCAATTCGCCGAATTCGTTGACGATGACGGCGATGCGCCGGCCCTGGGCGTTGTCCAGCATGTGCCGCAGCAAGGTGGTCTTGCCCGAGCCGAGGAAGCCGGTAACGATGGTAACGGGGAGCTTGGCCAGTGTTTTCATGTCGATGCCCTTGGCAGGATGGCGGGCATACAGGACGAAAGCCACAGGCAGTTGACCGGCCTGGGCGCGTTCGCCACCGGATCACCCCGCCCGGTTGGAAGTCGAAATCGATACGAGGCAGGTCTCCTGGCTTGCACCGCACCGGCCGGGGCCGGTCGAACGACGCCTTCCCGCGGTTTGCCGCAGTGGCTGTGTCGTTCTGCTCAGTGCTTACAGTTGCGGGGGCAGCCGCGGAATTCACCGCGTTCCCATCTTAGCTTCGTCTGTGCCCGGGTACCTGTCAGCGCCGCCGCTGGAGCGGCACTGGGGCCATGCGAAGAACCTCGAAGCGGCAAGGCTACGCAGTGCCCGTCGGGTGGTCAACCGCTGGCTGTGATTGACGGGCAATCGGCCGCGTGATTTGCTAGCAGCCTGCGTTCAGGTGCCCTTTGAGGGTGAAACGGGAAACCGGTGCGTCGCAGGCCCTCGAGCAGGGCCCCGACCAAGCCGGTGCTGCCCCCGCAACGGTAAGCGAGCAAAGGCGTCAGATCCACTGTGTCCGTCATTGGGCATGGGAAGGTGACGCTGTCGACGGTGTCACCCGTCCTCGCCAGCCCGGAGACCGGCCTGTCGTCCTTGCACAACCCGCGGTGGGCGGGCGCTGTCGTATCCCTTGGGCGAATTCTGTCCGAGGTTTCGCTGCGCTTGTCCCTTGCCCATACCCAGCAGAGGAAAGCGTCATGCCCATCACCAATGCCAAGCCCAGCGGTGCCCACGATCGTGCGGCCAAGCTCCACACCACCCCCGCCAGCCTCAGCCAGCGCCTGATGATCGCCACCGGCGCCAGCCTGTTGGGGTTATGCCTGGTTTATTTCGCCGGTTTCTCGCACATCGACGCGGTGCACAACGCCGCCCACGATACGCGCCACAGCGCCGCCTTCCCTTGCCACTGAGTACCCCTGCATGATCAAGCGCATCGCCCGTACCGCAGGCTTCAGCGGCTTGCTCGCCGCCCTGCTGCTGACCCTGCTGCAGAGCCTGTGGGTCACCCCGCTGATTCTTGAGGCGGAAACCTATGAAACCGCCGAGCCTGCTGCCGAACACCACGCCCACGGCAGTGAAACGGTCGTCGCCCATACCCATGACGAGGAGGCCTGGGCTCCGGAGGATGGCTGGCAACGGCTGCTGTCGACCACCGGCGGCAACTTGGTGGTGGCGGTCGGCTTCGCCCTGATCCTTGCCGCGCTCTATAGCCTGCGCGAGCCTCGCGGGGTCGCCAGCGGCGCGTTGTGGGGCCTGGCCGGCTTCGCCGTCTTCTGCCTGGCGCCGACCCTGGGCCTGCCGCCCGAGCTGCCCGGTACCGCCGCCGCCGATCTAGGGCTGCGGCAGAACTGGTGGATGGGCACCGCCGCTGCCACTGCTGCCGGGTTGGCACTGCTGGTGTTCGGCCGTCACGGGCTGTTGAAGGTACTGGGCGCGGTCTTGCTGGTGGTTCCCCACCTGATTGGCGCGCCGCAACCGCAAGTCCACGAGAGCCTGGCTCCTGAAGCGCTGGAGTCGCAGTTCATGATCGCCTCGTGGCTGACCAATGCCGCCTTCTGGCTGGCCTTGGGCCTGTTCAGCGCCTGGCTGTTTCGACGCGGCAACCAGGCCTGATGGTCAACGTGGGGGCCGTCCCGGCACTGTATGCCGGCATGGGCTGCCGCCGAGGCTGCCCGGCCAGCCGCCTGGCCGAACTGCTGTTGCAGGTCCTGGACGCCCAGGGCCTGCCGTTGGCGGCGGTCAAGGGCCTGGCCAGCATCGACGGCAAATCCGAGGAGACCGGCCTGCGGCAACTGGCCGATGGGCTCGGCTTGCCCCTGGTGTTCTTCAGTGCCGCGCAACTGTCGCCCTTCCAAGCCCAGCTGAGCCACCGCTCCAGCACCGCCTGGCAACACAGCGGTTGCTGGGGCGTGGCTGAAAGCGCCGCCCTGGCCCTCGCCGCCCGGCATGGCGGGCCACCACGCTTGCAGGTGCCGCGCCAGCTGAACGGCCAGGCGACACTGGCATTGGCCTGTAGCCGCGGGTTTGACAGATAATCACCGTTTTATCCTGCAAGGATTCCCCATGACGGTCTATTTCATCGGTGCCGGCCCCGGCGACCCAGAGCTGATCACGGTCAAGGGCCAACGCTTGATCCGCCAGTGTCCGGTGATCATCTATGCCGGCTCGCTGGTGCCGGCCGCCGTGCTCGAAGGGCACAATGCCGAGGTGGTGATCAACAGCGCCGAGCTGCATCTGGAGCAGATCATCGAGGCGATGCGCAGCGCGCATGACCACGGCCAGGACGTGGCGCGCGTGCACAGCGGCGACCCGAGCCTGTACGGCGCCATCGGTGAGCAGATCCGTCACCTGCGCGCGCTCGGCATCCACTACCAGATCATCCCTGGTGTCACCGCCACGGCGGCCAGCGCCGCCCTGCTCGGCTGCGAATTGACCCTCCCCGACGTCGCGCAAACGGTGATCCTCACGCGCTATGGCGACAGTTCACCGATGCCAGCCGGCGAACAGCTGGCCGACCTCGCCCGGCACCGCAGCACGTTGGCCATCCACCTGGGGGTCAAGCACCTGGAAAAGATCGTCGCCGACCTGCTGCCGCATTATGGCGCTGACTGCCCGATCGCCGTGGTGCACCGGGCCACCTGGCCGGATCAGGACTGGGTGCAGGGTACCTTGCAGAATATTGTCGAGCGGACCCAGGCCAAGGGGTTTCGTCGCACCGCGCTGATCCTGGTCGGCCACGTGCTCGGCGATGCGCCCTTTGCCGAATCGGCGCTGTACCGGGCGGGCCATGCCCACCTGTACCGGCCTTGATAACCCCTGGGATTGCCAGCCGGGCCAGGCAGTAGCAGACTCGGCATTCCCTTCCTTGTCCGAGACCCGGTCATGCTCGAACTGCGCCCCAACTGCGAATGCTGCGGTATTGACCTGCCAGGTGACAGCGCGCACGCGCTGATCTGCTCGTTCGAGTGCACCTTCTGCCGGACCTGCAGTACCACCCATTTCAAGGGCAGGTGTCCCAACTGCGCGGGCCAGCTGGTCGATCGGCCGCCCCGCGTCAACGGCGCACTGGCGCGCAACCCGGCGTCTGCCAAGCGCATCGTCAGACCCCACGCGGGCTGCAGCGGGCGCTGAGGTCGGTTTCAGCGTGACAGTCAGCCCCAATCTGTACCTACGGGTCGGCCTGTCTGTCTCTTTTTTCGCCTAGATCCCAGCTTTTTTTTCCGTTTCGTCGCAGTTTGCCGATCTGCGCTGGTTAAAATCCATAGCTATTGTAGGAGTATTCAACATCACTACTCTGTTTTTTCAACAGCCCTATACTCCCGGTACTCAAGGCTAGGCAATCGACGTATTGTTCGCGCGCTGCCGGTCCCTGGCGCAGACCCGTTCCTGGGTAGAACAGGAAACGGACCACATTCCGACAAGGAGTTGCTTATGACCACCGTACTGATGGTCGATGACCACCCCACTATTCGCCTCGCCGTGCGCATGCTGCTTGAACGCGAGCGGTTCCAGGTCATAGGCGAAAGCGGTGATGGCATAGAAGCGGTGCAGATGGCCCGCCAACTGCGGCCTGACATCGTCATCCTGGACATCGGCCTGCCAGGCCTGGATGGCATGGAAGTCATCAAACGCCTCAAGAACATGGAGCCGGTACCGCGCATCATGGTCTTGACCGGGCAACCTGCCGACCTGTACGTACGGCGCTGCATGGATGCCGGTATTTCCGCGTTCGTGAACAAGGACGAGGGCACCGAGGCCTTGACGTTCGCGGTCAAGGCCATGGCCAAGGGGTATTCCACTTTCCCCGACATGACCATCAACCGCAGCATGCTGGAAAGTGAGTCGGCGCGCCTGGGCAGCCTGTCCAACCGTGAAGTCGAAGTACTGCGTCGCCTGAGCAGTGGCCAGAACAACAAGTTCATCGGCCAGGCCATGCAACTCAGTGCCAAGACCATCAGCACCTATAAAGGCAGGATCATGGACAAGCTCAAGACCGACTCGCTGGTGGAGATGGTAGACCTGGCCAAGCGCAACAAGGTGATCTGACCGGCAATGAGAGCACGCGCCTTGCTGCTGTTGCTGGTGAGTCTGCTGGCACCGATGCTGGCGGCCGCCCAGGACAGTGAGCCACGCCACCTGTTGGCCCGCTCGCAGAGCGCAACCTCGCCCTTGCAGCTGTCGGCGACCGAGCGTCAATGGCTCAAGAACCGCCAGGTCCTGCGCCTGGGCAGTTCCAGCCCCGACTATCCGCCGTTCGAGATCAACATCAGCCAGGACGACTATGAAGGCCTGAGTGCCGACTATGCCGGACTGATCAGCGAGCTGCTGGGCATCCCGGTACAGGTGCAGCGCTACCCGACACGCCAGGCAGCCATCACCGCCCTGCACGAGGGCCGCATCGACCTGCTGGGTAGCTCCAATGCCTTCGAGGCCGCCGATGCCGAGCTGATGCTCAGCAATGCCTACGCCGATGACCAGCCAGTGATCATCACCGCCCAGCACAGCAACCTGGGCAGCGACGACGACCTCAGCGGCAAGCGCCTGGTCATGGTCGACCATTACCTGCCGGTGGACGACGTGCGTCGGCTCTACCCCCAGGCCCAGCTGATGCTGACCCGCTCTGCCCTCTCCGGGCTCTCGGCCGTCGCCCTGGGCCAGGCCGATGCCTACCTGGGTGACGCGATCAGTAGCGACTTCCTGATCGGCAAGAGCTTCCGCGGGCGGGTGAAGATCAATCACTTTGTCAAGGTACCGCTGGACACCTTCGCCTTCGCCATCGACCGAGGCAACCCGCAGTTGCATGTCCTGGTCAATCGAGCACTGGCGCAGATCAGCGAGCATGAGCGCCTGAACATCCTGCGCCGCTGGACCAGCGGCAATACCAGCATCCTCCTGGAACGCCGCCTGGCGGCCTTGACCGACGAGGAACGCACGTGGGCCGAGCAACACCCGCAGGTCAGGGTCATCATCACCCCATCCCTGGCGCCGCTGACCTTCAATGACGACCAGCAGAAACTGCGTGGCATCACCGCCGACATCCTCGAGCAGATCAGCCTGCGCACCGGCTTGCATTTCCAGATCCTGCAGAGCGACTCTGTCCCGGCGATGATCGAGCAGGTCCAACAGGGCAAGGCCGATATGATCGGAGCCCTGGGCTATGGCTACCAGCGCGAGGCCCACCTGCGTTTCACCCGGCCCTACCTGGTGAGCCCTCGGGTGCTGGTGACCCGCCCCCGCGAAGCGCTCGATCCCTCCGCGCCGCTGGCGGGCAAACGCCTGGCCGTCATTCGCAATCATCCGTTCAGGCAGCGCCTGCTCGAAGACAATCCCGGCCTGCACCTGGTAGAGGTCGAAAATCCGTTGCAGCTGATGGAAGCGGTGGTCCAGGGCAAGGCCGACGTGGCGCTGAGCTCGATGATCAACGCCACCTATTTCACCAGTCGGCTATTCAACGGCAAACTGCAGATCGCCTCGCTGTATGGAGAAGACCCGGCCACCGCCGCCTTCGCCACGGCCCGCGACAAGCCGCAGCTGCAGGCCATCCTCAACAAGGCGCTGCTGAGTATCCCGCCGGAAGAGATGGACCAGTTGGTCAATCGCTGGCGGGTCAATGCGGTGATCAGCGACAGTCCCTGGCGCAACTACCGTTCACTGGTGCTGCAGATCCTGATTATCTCGGCGCTGCTGCTGGCAGGCGTGATTTTCTGGAACAGCTATCTGCGCAAGCTCATCCACCAGCGCACCGAGGCGCAACAGGCGCTGCAGGCCCAGCTAGCGCTGACCCGCGGGCTGCTCGAGCAACTGCGCCAGGCCAAGGATGATGCCGAGCAGGCCAGCCTGGCGAAAAGCACGTTCCTGGCCACCATGAGCCATGAGATCCGCACCCCCATGAATGCCGTGATCGGCCTGCTGGAACTTGCCCTGGAAGACAGCGAGCATGGGCGCTACGACCGCGAGTCGCTCAAGACCGCCTACGACTCGGCCGTGGCCCTGCTTGAGCTGATCGGCGAGATCCTCGACATTTCGCGCATCGAGTCTGGCCACATGACCCTTCAGCCGACCGCCACCGACCTGGTCGCCCTGGTGCGTGATACGGTCAAGGTGTTCGACGGCAACCTACGCATCAAGGGCTTGCACTTGCAGCTTGAGCTGCCCTCCACGCCGCTATGGGTCGAGGTGGACGCTGGGCGTTTCCGGCAGATCCTCGCCAACCTGCTGAGCAACGCCATCAAGTTCACCGAACAGGGGCAGGTCAGTGTCCGTTTGCGCGCGCGCGAGGGCGGACCCGAGGGATCCCAGGCACTGCACCTGCAGGTGCAGGACAGCGGCATTGGCATCAGCCCCGACGACCAGGCGCGGTTATTCAGTGCGTTTGTCCAGGTCGAAGGCCCGCGGGCGCGCCAGGGCGCGGGGCTGGGGCTGGTGATCAGCCGCACCCTGTGCCAGCTGATGGGCGGCGCGCTCAGCCTGCAGAGCCTGGAAGGCATCGGCACCCAGGTGGATGTGCGCCTGTCGCTGCCATCGGCCCAGGCACCGATCGAGGAGTATGCCCCGGTGGCCGAGGAGGTCCGCTCACGCTCGCTGGAAATCCTGGTGGCGGACGACTACCCCGCCAACCTGATGCTGCTGACCAAGCAACTGAACACCCTGGGCCACCGCGTGACCCAGGCCATCGACGGCCAGGCTGCCCTGGCCCTCTGGCAAGCGCAGCCTTTCGACGTGGTCATCACCGACTGCAGCATGCCACTGATGGACGGCCATGAGCTCACCCGGCGCATCCGCGCCCTGGAGCGTCAGGCCGACCGAGGCGCGTGCCGCATTCTCGGGCTCACCGCCAACGCCCAGACCGAAGAACGTGAACGCTGCCTGGCCAGCGGCATGGACGATTGCCTGTTCAAGCCGATCGGCCTGCAGACCTTGCGCGCCCAATTATCGCAGACTGTCGATGAGTGCCACGAGGTGCCGCCGGACCACACCACGCCGGCCTCTCTCGGCGGTTTTGACCTGGACAACCTGCACCACCTGACCCAAGGCGACGAGGACCTGATCCTGCGCTTGGTCACCCAGCTGGCCGAGAGCAATGCCGACGACCTGCAGGCCCTGCGCGCACTCGGCGCTACCCCGGATGTCCAGGCGCTCCGGGTACTGGTGCATCGGATCAAGGGTGGGGCAAAGATGCTCAAAGTGCGCGACGTGGTGCTGCACTGCGAGGCCATCGAGCAGGCCAACACCGGCGGCAGACCCCTGCAGCCCTTGTTGCAGGCGCTGGAAGCCAGCCTATTGGCCCTGGAACAGGCGCTGCAGCAAACGGCCCAGAGGTATGCAGTACGCGGCTTCACGACCAAACCCTAGTGCAGGTGCAAGGTCGAACTGATCTGGCTGATCGCGTCGACCACGTGCTGCGAACCCTGCTGAATCTCCAGGATCACCTCCCCCGCCTCGTTGGCCAGTTCCACGCCCAAGCGGGTGCGGGACAGGCTCGATTGCATGCTGGCCACCGCCGTCAGTGACAGGTCGTGGTTCTGCCGCACCACCTCGACGATATCCAGGGTGGCCTTGCTGGTCCGCGCGGCCAGCTTGCGTACCTCGTCGGCCACCACGGCGAAGCCGCGGCCATGCTCACCCGCCCGGGCGGCCTCGATCGCCGCGTTGAGGGCCAGCAGGTTGGTTTGCTCGGCGATGCCGCGGATGGTCTGCACGATCTGCCCGATCACCTCCGACTGCCGGCTCACCGCGTCGATGCCGCGGGCGGCATCGTTGAGCTCCCGCGAAATGTCCTCGATCACCTGTACCGCCTGCTGCACCACCTGCGAGCCCTTGCGCGCGCAGGCATCGTTCTGCACCGAGGTGGCGTGGGCCGACTCGGCGGCAGTCTGCTGGGTGCTGATCTGCTGGGTAATGTCGCTGGCGAACTTGACCACCTTATATAGGCGGCCCTTGGTATCGAAGATCGGGTTGTAGGAGGCTTCCAGGTAAACGACGCGGCCCTGCTTGTCGATGCGTTCGAAACGGTGCGAGTGGTATTCGCCGCGGTTGAGCGAGGCCCAAAACTCGCGGTATTGCGCCGACTCCCGATCATGGGGATGGCAAAACAGCCCGTGGTGGCGGCCTTGCACCTCCTCGGCGCGGTAGCCCATGGTCGCCAGGAAGTTCTGGTTGGCCTTGATCACCCGCCCCTGCGGGGTGAACTCGATCATGGCCATGGACCGGCCGATGGCATTGAGTAGACTCTCGCTCTCATGCGCCTGCAGCACCCGGCGGGTGATGTCGGACGCCACCTTGATCACGCTGGTGACCTGGTTCCCGGCATCGAGTACCGGCATGTAGCAGGCTTCCAGCCAGACCTCCCGGCCTTGGCGGTCGAGGCGCTCGAAGGTTCCGCTGATGGCCTTGCCTTGCCCCAGATCGCGCCAGAGCTGCTGGTATTCGGCGCTCCTGCTGTAGGCCGGGTCGCAGAAGATCCGGTGGTGCTGGCCACGGATGTCCTCGGCATCGTAGCCCATGGCCTGGCAGAACTGATCATTGGCCTGCAGGATGGTGCCATCGGGGCTGAATTCGATCATTGCCATGGACCGGCTGATCGCCGCAAGCTTGGCCTCGGTGCGGGCCAAGGCCTGCGTGCTGCGTTGAATCTCGGCCAGGTCGGCCTTGTTGTGATAAGCGAACATGGTCCCAAGCTCCTGCATAGGATTGGCTGAGCATAGATGGACACTGCGGGGTGCAAGCAAAAGGCCACTAGTGGGCGGGCAAATCTCTGGGCGCGCCGACTCTATCCTGCCTCATGAACTCTCACGCACCATCAACTCGAAACCCAGGTCTTGGCGCTGGGTCGTCACGCGCTTGCCGTCGAGCAGGTGCAACAGCGCCTGCGCGGCTGCGCGGCCGACCGCTGCGCGCGGGGTGCGGATCGAGGTGAGCCGGGGGACCATGTGCGCCGAAGCCGGCAGGTCGTTGAAACCGACCATTGCCACCTGCTGGGGCACTTCGATGCCCTGGCGCAAGGCCTGGAGTACTGCGCCCTGGGCCAGGTCGTCGTTGCAGAAAAATATCCCGTCGACATCCGGTACCTGGGCCAGCATCTGGCTGAACAGCTCACTGCCGAGCCCGATCGACGAAGGTTGCGGCGATAGCAACTCCAGCTCCGGCGCCTGCAGCCCGGCCTCGGCCAGCCCCTGGCGGAAGCCTTCGGCACGCTGCATCACCCGCGGATCGAGTTGGGCGGCGATGAAGCCAAGCCGCCGCCGACCGCGCTCGATCAGGTGGCGGGCAGCCGCTCGGCCGGCCTCCTGCTGGGAGAAACCCACCGATACCGCCTCGTCGTCACCGCCCAGCTCCATCATGTGCACGCAGGGCACGCCACTGGCGACCAGCATCTGGCGCGAGGCGTCACTGCGGTCGAAGCCTGTGAGCAGCATGCCGCAGGGTTGGTAGGCCAGGTAATTGCGGATCAGGTTTTCTTCCTGGGCCAGGTCGTAATGGTAGTTGCCGATCAGCACCTCGAGTCCACGGGGCCGCATCACCGCGTGGATGGCCTCGAGGGTATCGATGAACAGCTGGTTGGACAGCGACGGGATCAGCACCACCACCGACTGACTTCTGGCCGATGCAAGGGCCCGGGCCGCCGGATTGGCCACATACCCCAAGGCAACCGCGGCGATTTGAACCTTTTCCACCAGTTCCGGGGCAACGGTGCTCACCCCGCGCAGCGCGCGCGAAGCGGTGATCGGAGAAACCCCGGAGAGCCTGGCCACTTCGGCCAGGGTGGGACGACCTGTAGTACGGGAGCCAGTGCGGGTCATGGAGTGTTGTTTTTCGACTTGCCAAAGAGAGGGAACGGGCACTAAGGTAGCGCTGTCTCAGAGCACAGGCAATGCCCTATTGGTAGCAGATCCGTGCTGGGCGTCCATACTGCGTTACACAAGATCAATAAAACCCGGGAAGCTGGTGTCCTTGTTTACGGCCAATAGAGCCCGAGACAGCGCTATCTCACCCCGCAGGAGGTACTGATGAATTCTCCCCTGTCCGCAATCGTGGTGATGGGCGTGGCTGGCTGTGGCAAGAGCTGCATCGGCGCTGCCATTGCCGTGAAAAGCGGCGGCCGCCTGATCGAAGGCGATGCCTTTCACCCTGCCGCGAACATCGAGAAGATGAGCGCTGGCATTCCCTTGAACGACGACGACCGCGCCGGCTGGCTCGTGCGCCTGGGCGAGGAGTTGCAGGCCACCTTGAAGGCCGGCGAGCGTCCCATCCTCACCTGTTCGGCCCTCAAACGCAGCTACCGCGACAGGCTGCGCCAGGCCGTGCCGGATTTGGGGTTCGTATTTCTCGAACTCACCCCGGCCGCGGCCGAACAGCGGGTCCTGGCCCGTCCTGGCCACTTCATGCCCGCCAGCCTCATCGACAGCCAGTTCGCTGCCCTTGAGCCACCCCATGGCGAACCGCTGACCCTGGCCCTCGATGCCACGCAACCGATCGCGCAACTCGCCGTCGCGGTCGACCAATGGCTAAAGCCCTGCGGTGAGCGGAAGCTGGCGCGAACCGCCTAACCGGCGGTTCTCGGCTCACCAAAGACAGCGCTGTCTCGACGCCAAGCGGCGTCGAAAGTTCCGCCACAACAATGATAAAGTCGAGGCACTGAACGATGTTCGGACTGGCTACTGAAACTTACCTGCTGCTTGATGCCCTGGTCACCATCGTGGGCCTGGTGCTGCTGATTACTCACTTCAAGGTCCACCCCTTCGTCGCCCTGACCCTGGCGGCAGGCTTTCTCGGCCTGACCTCAGGGATGGAAGTGGCCAAGGTCATGAAGTCGTTCCAAGACGGCTTCGGCGGCGTGCTCGGCTTCGTCGGCATCGTCCTGGCCTTGGGGACCATGCTTGGCAAGCTCATGGCCGACTCAGGCGGCGCCGACCAGATCGCCCAGACCCTGATCCGTGCGTTCGGCGTGCGGCGCGTGCATTGGGCGATGATGTTTGCTGCGTTTCTGGTGGGCATCCCGTTGTTCTTCGAGATCGGCTTCGTGCTGTTGATCCCGTTGGTGTTCATCGTCGCCCGGCGCTCCGGCGTGTCGCTGATCAAGATCGGCATCCCGTTGCTGGCCGGCCTCTCTGTGGTCCATGGCTTGGTGCCGCCACACCCAGGCCCATTGCTGGCGATCGGCATCTTCAATGCCGACATCGGCAAGACCATTTTCTACGGCCTGATAGTTGCCTTGCCCACCGCGGTGATCGCGGGCCCTCTGTTCGGCAACTTCATTTCGCGCTACATCCCTGGCACGCCATCCCAGGAGCTGATGGACCAGATCGCCCGCGAATCGAACCAGCAAAACCTGCCTAGCTTCAGCATCACGCTGATCACCGTGCTGCTGCCGGTATTCCTGATGCTGCTCAAGACCTTCGCCGACGTGGTGCTGCCGGCCGAACACATCGTGCGCCAGTGGATGGACCTGATCGGTCACCCCATCACCGCCCTGCTTGCCGCCCTGCTGTTGGCCTTCTACACCTTTGGCGCCGCGCGCGGCTTCTCGCGTCAGCAGATCATGAAACTGCTCGACCAGAGCCTGGCCCCCACAGCGGCGATCATCCTCATCGTCGGTGCTGGCGGCGGCTTCAAGCAGATGCTGGTGGATACCGGCGTGGGCAACGTGATCGGGCAGATGGCCGTGCAGGCGCAGATCTCGCCGATCCTCCTGGCCTGGCTGGTGGCCGCGGTGATTCGCATTGCCACAGGCTCGGCGACGGTCGCCACCATTACCGGGGCTGGCATCGTCGCGCCGGTGGTGGACATGGTGCCCGGCGTCAACCGCGAACTGCTGGTGCTGGCCACGGGGGCCGGCTCGCTGATCCTCTCGCACGTCAACGATGCCGGCTTCTGGCTGGTCAAGCAGTACTTCAACATGACTGTGGCAGAGACCTTCAAGACCTGGAGCATGATGGAAACCATCCTCTCGGTGGTCGGCATCATCTTCATCATGTTGCTCTCGTTGGTGGTGTGACCGTCTGTCGAACAGAGGGCACCACGGACAGGTGCCTGAGGCCTACAAGGGCATGTGTCGGCGTTGCGGCTACGCGCGCCGATCACGCTGCTTTCCAACAAAAGGAGTTTGTCGATGAAACCGTCCTTGATCCCCGGCCTATTCCTCGCCGCTGCCCTGACCGCCCCGCTCGCCCTGGCAATCGGCACCGGCCCGACCCATCCGGACAACCCGCACGGCACCATGCCTGATGCGGGTACAGAGAGCACGCGCAACCCTATTCAGAGCCCGGAGCCGCGGGACACCGACCCGCGGGTACAGGGTAACGACCCTGAGAGCCCGCCGCTCGAAAAGCCAGTCGATCCGCGCTTGCCCGGGATGGACGGCAGTGGCTCGGAAGGCACCAGCGGCAGCGGTGCCAGCGGCGGTCATGACGGTGGCCATGAGCGCTGATCACAATTGGCGTTTGTCGGGTCGACTCAAGCCAAGCTTCTCGATCCGGTAGCGCAGCATGTCCCGGCTCAGGCCCAGCAACCGCGCCGACTTGGTGACGTTCCAGTCGGTGCGATCCAAGGCCTTGCAGACCAGCTCACGTTCCATGTCCGGCAGTGTGGTGCGTGGATCGATCTCATGGCGCGGCGCCTCGTAGCTGATAGGTACCGGCATGGCCATAGGCTCGTCGATCAGGCTCATGCACAAGTTCAGCTGGTGTGTGGCAATCACCTCGCTCGGCGCCAGCAGCACGGTCTGCTCCAGCATGTTGCGTAACTCCCGTACGTTTCCTGGCCAGCTGTAGCCGAGCATCAGTGACTCGGCCTCGCGGGAGAAGCGCAGGTTCGGTTTGCCGTAGCGCCGCCCGTGGTGGGCCAGGAAGTGCCGGGCCAGCAGCAGGATGTCCTGGCCACGGGCATACAGGCGCGGCACCTTCAGCGCGATGATGCGCAGGCGGAAGAACAGGTCGCGGCGGAACTTGCCTTGCTGCACCATCTGCTCCAGGTTGCAGTTGGTGGCGCTGATGATACGCAGGTCGACCTTGCGTTCCTTGACCGCACCGATGCGCCGAATGCTGCGGTCTTCGAGCAACTTGAGCAACTTGGCTTGCAGCACCAGGTCCATCTCACCGATCTCGTCGAGGAACAGCGTGCCGCCATCGGCTGCCTCCACCAGCCCCACGCGGCGCTCCTTGGCATCGGTAAAGGCGCCTTTCTCATGGCCGAACAGCTCCGCTTCGAGCAGGTTGGCGGGAATCGAGGCGCAATTGAACTCAATGAAGGGTCCCTTGGCGCGCGCGCCATCGAAATGCAGGGCGCGGGCCACCAGTTCCTTGCCGGTGCCGGTTTCGCCTTCCACGAGCACCGGTGGCAGGTCATCGCTGGCCATGCGCCGCTCGGCGTCGAGCAACTGACGCACGGTGTGCTTGAGGCCTTGCATGGCCGGCGACTCGCCGATCATGGCCTGCAAGCCGGATTTCTGCGCCTCGCGTTCCTGGTAGAACGACAGGGTCCGCTCCATCCGCTCGGCCGCCAGGGCCTTGTCGAGCATCAGCTTGAGCTCGGCCAGCACCACCGGTTTGGTCAGGTAGTGGAAAGCGCCCTCCTTCATGGCCAGCACAGCGTCTTCGACGTTGCCATAGCCGGTCATCATGATCACCTTGAGCGCCGGATCGCGTGCCACCAGGGTACTCAACAGCTCGTGGCCGCCCATGCCAGGCAATGAGTTGTCGGTCAGCACCGCGTCCGGCTGATGGCGCTGCAGGTGCTCCAGGGCAAGTTCGGCACTGTGGCAAACAGTGACCTCGAAGCCTTTGAGACTAAGGTAGGTTCGGATGTTGTCGGCGAGGATTTCATCATCCTCGACTACCAGGATGCTGTGCTGCATGTTCCCCTCCCGCTGCAATGTTGAAGATCAGGCACACGCGCGTTCCTTCTTCCTCGCGGCTGCTCAGGCTGACCGAGCCGCCGAAGCGTTCCATGATGCGCTTGACCAGTACCAGGCCGACCCCTAGGCCGCCCTGCTTGGTGGTGAAAAACGGTTTGAAGACCATGTTTTCCTGCTGGCGGGTCATGCCCTTGCCCGTGTCGCTCAGGGTCAGTTGCACGTTCTGCCCGTCGAGGTTGCCTACCTCCGCCAGCAGGCGACCGCCGTGGGGCATGGCCTCCAGGGCATTGGAAAACAGGCTGTTGAGAATCTGCGTCAACTGCAGCGGCTGGCTGGTCACCCAGACGGTCGTGGGGGCGATAAGCTCGAAGCGCACGTTGTGCCGGTCGATCTGCTGGGCGAAGGCATGACGGGTGTCTTCGATGGCCTCCACCAGCTCCACCGCCTCGGGCTCCTCGCTGGTCGGGCGCAACGACACCAACAAGTCGCGCACCCAGCGTGACATGCGGTCGACCTGGCTGATGATGTCGCCGATGTTCTTCTGCGCCGGCATGCTGGCGATGTCCTGGGCGAGTTCGGCGCTGGAGCGGATATTGGCCAGCGGGTTGCGCAGGCTATGGGCAACGGCCGACGACATCTCTCCCAGGGCGACATAGGTTTCACTGGCGACCAGACGGTTCTGCTGGTTCTGCAGCATGCTCGCCGCCCGCCTGACAATCCAGAACAGGCCAAAATAGATCAAGGCGCCGCCGATCAGCGTCGATGTCCAGATCAGCACGTAGCCGCGCTGGATACGCCGGATCAGGTCCTTGGGCTCCTTGTAGATCTCGACCATCGCCAGCACGTGCTCGCCCTGGCTGTCGAACATGGGCAAGTAGTTCTCGATGAACAGGTACTGGGGCTCACGCTGGAACTTCTGTTCCACCCGCTCCTCGTTGGCCTTGTGGTAGCTGGCCGAAACCGGCTTGCGCGAGGTGAACGAATGCTCAAGGTCGTCATCATCAAGGATGCGCTGGCCGATCAGCTGCTGGTTGGTCGACCAGACGATGGTCCGGTCCAGGGCGTAGACGTTGGCCAGCAGGGTGTCGGGCAGGTGCTCCACGTGGTCGAGGAACTCGACTCGGGTCGCTTCGGCCAGCTCGACGCTGACGTTGGCGTGCTGGCCATCCAGGCGCGGGTCGAGCAGTTCGCCCATGGTCGTGCCCGGCGGCAACTGCGAGTGGCGCACCTCGGCCTGGGCCAAGGCCTGGATGAACTGGGCGGTGAGCATGGCGTCGCGCTCGACCCCGTCGTTGACCACGAAACGCGTGGTGACGTAGCCCAGTCCACCTGCCACGGTGGTGATGATCAGCAGGCTGACCACAGAAAACCAGTGCAGCAGGTTGAACTCGCGCAGGGGCGCCGCCAGCATGCTGGTGGGGGAGACACCCTTGTTGGAACCTTCGTTTTCCAGCGTCTGCATCGCATTGATCCCGCGTGGATGCCCCGGCCCTGATGCCTTTCGCAGGTTGGTTACCGACAGTAGCACATTGATGGCATCTTGCCGTTAACCCTGCAGCTTTCGCTTGTCAGGCTAGCCGGTGCAATTATTTGGCCAGCCTTAGTCTGAAACCTGTTACTGCTTATTTTTCAAACGGTTGTCAGACATTGTTGACGTTGGATCGAGGCATATTCCCCACAACTGGGGAACCCTTCCACCCATGTGTTGCAATGAAGTGCACAACGCCTCATGTGCAGTCCCTACGGTTTAGCCACCCTGGGCTTGCCGTGCCAGGCGGAAATTCAATAGCACGCTGGTCCCTGTGCCCTGTCGACTGCTCACACGGACCGACCCGCCAAACCCTTCCATGATCCGTTTGACCAGCATCAATCCCACGCCCAACCCACCCTGTTTGGTGGTGAAGAAGGGGCGAAAGGCCATGCGCTGCTGCTGCTCGCTCATGCCCTTGCCCGTGTCGGTCAGGCGCAAGGTCAGGGAGCGGCGATCCTGGCGGACCACCTCGACACGCAGGCAACCGCCCTGTTCCATCGCCTCCAGGGCATTGGCTATCAGGCTGTTGAAGATCTGCCCCAGCAGCACCGGTTGGCCCAGCACCTGAACCGCGGGCAGCTTCTCCAGCTCCAGCTGCACCCCACCGCGCAGCAACGGCATGGCATAGGCCTGCAGGCTCTCCTGCAGCGCCAAGGGCAGGTCCACCGGCACCGCGTCTTCGTTGAGCGGGCGCAGTGACTGCAGCAATTGCCGTACCCAGTGCGACATGCGGTCGACCTGGCTGATGATGTCGTTGATGTTCTTCTGCGCAGGGCCCTCGTCGAACGCCTGGGCCAGCTCAGCGCTGGAGCGGATGCTGGCCAATGGGTTGCGCAGGCTGTGGGCCACCGCCGAAGACATCTCGCCCAGGGCCACGAAGGTCTCGTTGTTGATCAGCTTTTTCTGCTGCCCCTCCAGCAGCCGCGCGGCCCGACGCATGATGCCGTATAGCCCGACATAGACCAACGCAGCGCCGAATGCGATGGCCAGCCAGATCATCAGCAAACCGTGCTCGATACGCACGATCAGGTCATGGGGTTCCTTGTAGATCTCGACCATCGCCGTGACCCGCTCGCCGTCGGCATCGAACAGCGGAATGTAGTTCTCGATGAACAGCTGCTTGGGCGGCGTCACGAACTTCTGTTCGCTGCGCGCATCATCGAAATCGTGGTAACTGGCCGACACCCGCATCTTGTACTCGAAGGCCCGTTCCAGGTCGTCGTCGGAATCGATGGACTTGCCGGTCAGTGCCGGATTGCTCGACCAGATTACGGTGCGGTCCGGGGCATAGATGTTGGCCAGCAGTACATCCGGCAGGTGGGCGACATGATCGAGAAATTCGCCACGGGCCTTGCGCCGGGCATCGGGGTCAACGTCCGGCATGGCCCGGTCAGTACGCGGGTCGAGCAACTCGCCCATGCTGCGCACGTCGGGAATGGACACATGGCGCACTTCGGCGTCGGCGATCGACTGGATGAACTGGGCGGTGAGCAGCGCGTCGCGTTCGACACTCTCGTCGATGACGAAGCGGCTCGAAATCAACCCCAGGGCCACAGCCACCGACAGGATGATTGCCAGGCTTACCCAGGCATACCAGCGCAGCAGATTGAATGGTTTGCGCGCGGTGCCAGGTTCAGCCGAGGGCAGCACGTCTGAGCGGGGTACAAGGACCATGGGTGACTCCGAGTCATCGACTTGCAAGGTATAGCCCAAAGCTGGGGCCAGCAGGAAGTCTGCCCACGATCCCCCCCATTCGCCCCCAACCCTGGGTCTGCTCGCCCGCCCCCAACGCTGCGCAGAAAACGCTTTTCGACAGTGGCAGGCCTTGCAGCGCAAGGCCTGCAGCACGGTTTTCGGAAGCTGGTACGGATGTTGCCCAAGCCTGCTCAGACGCCCCAAGTCCATGGGCCCGTTTGCAAGAGGGATTTCTCATGCACCGACCAACACCCCATCCACTGGCCCTTGCGATTTTCGCCAGCCTACTCCAGGTGCCGGCGCAGGCCGCGCTGTACGATGTCGACCCTGGGCCCTACCTTCCCGAAAACGGCCATTTCGCCGCCTGGTACCAAGACACCCACGGTCGGGTCCTGGACCTCTGCCTGTCCAAGGCGGTCAGCTCCAGAGCCCCTGGTGCACCGGGGGCCCCCTCGTACATGTGCACCCTGACGCCGAACCCGGGCGTGTTCGACGATACCCAGCCGATCCAGTTTCCGCAGAACTTCCCGGACGAAACCTTCTGGTTCACCGCCGATGCCTCGATCGTCGACGCTGCCCGCGGCATCGACCTGGACTTTGGCACCGCCATCGAGGCGGCCTTCAACGTCGAGGAGCCGATCGACGGTGACCAGATCAGCTTCGCCCGGGTGCGCATCCGCGTCGATGTGCCGGTAGCCGGCACCTACGTCGTCACCCACCCCTATGGCGTCGATGTGTTCGATGTCCCGGCCGGCGGCCGGCGGGCGATCAACATGACCCGCGACATCGGTATCGGCTCACCCAAGACCTACAACGGCGCCCTGCGCGGCGATGTCGGTCCGTTCCTGCGCAGCGTCAACGGCCCCTATACCGAAACCAATCCGGCCAGCGGTGCCAGCGAGCGCTATATCGGCGATCCCAACCTGAACGAGCCGGTCACCGGCAGCCCGTTCAACACCAACTTCGTGCGCATCGAGGGGCCCAATGGCATCGACCTGCGCACCGAGCTGTTCTCGATCTCCGGCAAGCTTTCCGACGTGGTCCGCCCAACCCCGCTGATCCCCTTGCGCAGCACCTACTCGCGGCACACTGAAGACGGCGACCTGCGTGCCCAGCAGGACGTCTTCGTCATGGCGCCACCGGCGCCGGCCACCGTCGGGCTGGTCAGCCAGACGCCCAACCTGGCCCTGACCGAAGCCAACAGCACCGGCGCCTGGTACGCCCAGTCGGCCCTCAACCCAAGCCTGCCGGCGACCTTGCAGGTCACTGCCGACAACCACCTGGCGATCCCCAGCAGCGCCACGACCAGCACCAGCCTCGCGCTCACCGATCTTGTGACCATCCAGCGTGCCGAGTACAGCCTGGCCAGCGGCCAGCTGACCCTGGTCGCCAGCACCAGCGACGAAGTCAGCCCGCCCGCGCTCAATGCCCGTACCGGTAACGGCGCGGCCATCGGCAGCCTCAGCGGCACGGGTGCGGTGAAGACATTGACCACCGGGCTCTCGCCGATCCCGCCGGCCACGGTCCAGGTGACCAGTGCCAATGGCGGCAGCGACAGCGAAGACGTGGTGCTGGTGCCATGAACAGTCAAAGGCTCAGCCTTCAAGGAGGCAGCATGAACAATTGGCCACGCCGGGCGCTATTGGCCGCCGGGCTCACTTTCACCCTGACCGGCACCGCCTGGGCCGGCCTCACCGCGGTCGATCCTGGTCCCTACACCCTGGCCACCGGGCGCTACCCAATGTGGTACAAGGACGCCAACGAATTGTCCATGGAGCTCTGCCAGTCGCGGGCCACCAGCTCAAGGGCCCCTGGCGGCCCTGGTGCACCGGCCTATATGTGCCCCCTGCTGCCCGAGCCGGGCATCTACGACGACAACCTGCCCCTGGTGTTCCCGGACAACTGGCCGCCGGAGATGTTCTGGTTCCTGGCCGAGACCGAGATTCCCGCCGCCGGCCAGAACTACGCCCTGGAAGTCTATGTCGCCGGCATCGAAGCGGCCTTCGCCGCCGAGAACCCGGTCGACGGCGACCAGCAGAGCTTCGCCCGCATCCGCATCCGCGCCACGATTCCAACGCCGGGTCTGTATACCATCACCCACCCCTATGGCGTGGAGCGTATCAACGTCACCGGCACCGGCCGGCGCGCGATCAACATGACCCGCGACATCGGCATCGGAGCTCCGGGCGACTTCAGCGGCGTGCTCAACGGTAACGTCGGTCCGTTCCTGCGCAGCGTCAACGGCCCGTACACCGAGATCAACCCAGACACCGGCGCCAGCGAAACCTTCGTCGGCGACCCGAACCTGGTCGAAGCGGTGACCGGCAGTCCGTTCAACACCAACTTCGTACGCATCCAAGGCCCTGCCGGGACCATCCAGACCAACACGTTCACCGTCTCCGGCAAGGTCCTCGACCCGCGTGCCCAGACCCCGGTGGAACTGCAGCGCGCCAGTTACCAGCGCAACGCCCATGGCACTCGCGTCGAAGTCTTCGCCAAGGCCCCGAACACTGCCAACCTGTGCATGCGCAACGGCCTGGCGCTGATCGGCACGCCGCCCTCGCCTTGTCAGTTCAACCTGCTGGCCGACAACAATGGCCTGTTCTTCACCCAGCAGCTGGGCAGCGCCCCGCCGCCTGCGGTAGTCGTGGTCACTGCCAGCAGTGCCACCGGTGGCACCCGGCCGACCGCGCTGTCGAGCAAGCTCAACGACGTGGTCAAGGTGCGCACCGCGCGCTACGACTGGGCCAACAAACGGCTGGTGATCGAGGCCAGTTCCAGTGACGAAGTGCGGATCCCTGACCTGGTCGCCCAGGGCTACGGCCGCCTGACCAAGTCCGGCACCCTGCAAAGCCTGACGGTCAATGACCTGACCCAGCCTCCGGCCACCGTCACGGTCAAGTCCGCCGCCGGCGGCAGCGATACGGAACCGGTGGTGGTGGTCGGCAATGCGCCGGTCGAAGCCGAGAACCGGCCGCCCGTGGCCCAGGCCGACGTCGGCAGCACCAGTGTCGGCGTCCCGCTGACCCTTAGCCTGCTGGCTAACGACAGCGACCCAGATGGCCATGTGCCGCTGACCATCACCGACCTTACCCAGCCCGGTACCGGCCTGGGTTCGGTGGTGCTCAACGGCAGCAGCGGCGTGACCTATACCCCACCGCCTGGCGCTACCTCGCCACTGGTCGCGACCTTCAGCTACCGCGCCGCCGACAGCAAGGGCCTGAAGTCGGAACCGGCCACGGTGACCATCAATGTCGCACCGAACCAGGCACCGACCGCCGTCGCCGAGACGGTCGCCACCCTCGGCGCGCCGCTGGTGATCGACGTACTGGCCAACGACACTGACCTTGAGGGCAACCTGCCGCTGACCGTGGCCAGCGTGACCCAGCCTCCCGCCGGCCGCGGCACGGTCAGCACCGACGGCAGCCAGGTCACCTACACGCCACCGGCAACGGTCACGGCGGCCTTCACCACCACCTTCACCTACATCGTGCGGGATGCCCTCGGTGCGCTGTCCACACCGGCCACCGTCACCGTGCAGGTGTCGCCACGGCCGGCCCAGGAAACCTTCGCGGTGACCGCCGCCAGCGTCACGGCGCGCTCCAACAACCGTTACAACTGGGATTTCAGCGGTACCTCGTCGGTCACCACCGGCAACACCATCACGGTGCAGGTCACCACGCCAACCGGCCTGGTGACCCTGGGTACCACCACGGTTCCGGTGACCGGACGCTGGCGCCTGACGGTCAGCAACAGCACCACGGTGGTCCCGAACTCGGCACCGACGGCGACCATCCTCAGCAGCCAGGGCACCGTGCGCAGCGTGCCGGTCAATGTGCAATAGGCACCGGAGAGCGCCATGAAACGCCGATACGCTTTGCTGCTCAGCCTTGCCCTGGCAGGCCCGCTCGCCCAGGCCGACGACCTGATGGATAACGGTGACCTGGCCATCGGCATCGACCTGGGCGAGCCCATCACCCTTACCCTGCTGCCTGCTGGCAGAGGTCAGCAGGCGGTGATCGAGCAGCAAGGCACGGGCAACCGTGCCGCCCTAAGACAGGACGGCCAGGCCCTGCTGGGCCGGATCGTCCAGGCTGGCAGCGCGCAGGAGGCGTTCATCCTGCAGCAAGGCAGTGACCTGATGGCCTCGATCAGCCAGCAGGGCCATGGCAACAGCGCTTCGATCAGTCAGCGCGGTGGCAGCAACCGCGCGCAGATCGAGCAGATCGGCAACGGCAACTGGGCCAGCATCGAGCAAACGGGCACGGGGCTTACGAGCGCCGTGACCCAGGCCGGCAGCGGCCAGCACGTACAGATCACCCAATACCGCTAAACCTGGAGGCATCACCATGTTCAAGCTCGCTCCCTTAAGCGCCGCTATTGTCCTGGCCCTTGCCGGCCAGGTCATGGCCGACGACAGCGTCTCGACCCAGAACCAAGTAGGTAATGAGAACATCGCCGAGGTCCAGCAGTCGGCCTCGCCCAACGCCACCGCCGCGCAGAACCAGACCGGCGTAGGCAACAACCATCTGGCCGTGCAGGATTTCAGCACCAGCCAGATCCAGCAGACTGCCAATGGCCAGTACAACGCCGGTTACGCCGAGCAAATTGGCGAGCAAGGCAGCAGCATCAACCAGGTGCAGCGCGGCAGCGCCAACAATACCCACGCCAGCCAGTCGCTGGGCTACGAGAACCAGGCCCGGCAGGCCCAGCAGGGCACCGGCAACTTCTCGTTCGTCTACCAGGACAGCCAGACAGCGGCCCAGGCCACCACCCTACAGAGCGGCCAGCGCAACGAAGCGAACATCGAGCAGCTTTACAGCGGTTCCGACAACCGCGCCTTGAGCGTGCAGTGGGGTAACGACAACTTCAGCGCCGCCGAACATATCGGCCACGAGAACGGCCGGATCGAGATCTACCAGGACGGCGATGCCAACTGGGCCTATGGCGACCAGCGCGACGGCCAGGGCGGCACCATCGGCATCAACCAGAACGGCATCGGCAACTCGGTGGAAGTCTGGCAGGACACCCAGGCCGACAGCCACACCACCGTGACTCAGTACGGGCAGGTCAACGAAGCCATCGTCGACCAGAGCTTCGGCAGCGACAACACGGCGGTGCTGGTGCAGAACGGACAGCGCAACGCCACCTGGTCCGACCAGTACGAAACCCAGCAGTCGATCACCAGCATCACCCAGGACGGCAAGGACAACCTGCACTTCACCTACCAGACTGGTGACAACCACACCTTAAGCATCAGCACGGTTGGCAACGCCAACAAGATCATGGCCAGCAACTGGAAAGGCGACAAGGCAGGCGGTCAGTTTGGCAGCAGCCAGCGTGCCGAGATCAGCCAGACCGGCGTCGCCAACAGCGTCAACCTGACCCAGGACGGCGTCGCGCAACTGGCCCGGCTGAACCAGAAAGGCACCGGCAACCAGATGCAGACCAACCAGGTCGACAGCAACAACGAGCTGTACTTCGAGCAGAACGGCACCGACAACCTGCTGATCGCCGACCAGCGTGGGACCGACAACTACGCCACCGGCAGCAGTGCCGGTAGCGGCAACACCGTTACCCTCGAGCAGTCCGGCACCGGCAACCAAAGCTACACCTGGCAGCTGTATGGCAGCGGCAACGAGGCCACCATCAAGCAGACCGACGGCGTCAACGTCGCCTACGTGACCCAAGGCGGCAATCACAACCAGGCCCTGGTCGACCAGAGCGGCGCCAACATGAGCGCGACCATCAGCCAGTTCGGCAATGCCAACATGGCAACCGTGTTGCAGCAGTAACCTCTCCCCCCTTGGACCGCGGACGCGCATTGACTGGCCGCGGTCATTTCCATGGGCTGCTGAGGGCTGGCTTTAGGTTGCGTTATGGCTGCCGGGTGCATGCCAATGAACTGGACCGACCGCGACGGACACCCCATACCCGCTGGTCTGCGCTGTCGCGCAGATAACAAAGCCCGCAAGCGCGGCGGCACCCTGTGGGAGTGGGTCTTGCCCGCGAACACGGGCGCGGCCCAGAACCTTGTGGGAGCTGGCTTGCCCTGCGATCGGGCGCGCAGCGGCCGTAACCCGGTATATGCGGGGTGACAGGTTGACCTGGATGGCTAAGTTCATGGCCGCTTCGCAGCCCAGAAACACGGAGCCGTGAAAACGGTTTACCGCAACGCCAACAAGCCTAGGGCGCCTGCGATCGCCTCAGCGTCTCGCTCGGCAACTCCCGAAACAGCTGCCGATAGCTTTCGGAAAACCGCCCCAGGTGCCAGAACGACCAGCGCATGGCCACCTCGGCCACGGTTACCTCGCCTGGCCCCTGGCGGAGCAGGTCGCGGCGGGCGCCGTTGAGGCGGCGCAGGCGTAGCCAGTGCGCCGGGGGCAGGCCGGTGAAGGCCTTGAAGGCCTGCTGCAACTGGCGCAGGGACACGCCAGCCACGTGCGCCAGTTCCACCAGGTTCAGGGTCTCCTCCGGGGAATCGGCAGCCCATTCACTGACGCGCCGCATGATCGCCCGCTCTTCGTTGCGACGCCCCTGGGCGTCGCCCTGCAGGCGCTGGCAGGCGCTGTCGAGGATGAACAGGCAATCGTCGAGCAACTGCTTGCCCAGCGCTTGCTGGTCCGCGCCCTGCCCATCGGCCGACAGGCGGGACAGCGTAGCGCTGAGCCAGCCGCCGAACAGGGCATTCTGCACACCGCCCAGCGGCACCATGAACAGCCCCTCCAGGCGCTTCAGGTCGAGGCCATGGCGCTGCAGGTAGGCCTGGTCGAACACCACCGCGACTTCCTGATAGTTCTCCGGGGTGATCCAAATGTTGCGGCTCTCTTCATTGAGCAGGTACAGGCTGTGGTCACTGCGATCGAAACAGAACGCCAGCGCACCGCTGGGCGCGCGGAAGAACTGCTCGACCCGGGTATTGAGACGCTCTTCGTACACCTCCACGCCATCAAGGCCAAGGCAACGCAGCTCGCCACTGAAATGCCCGGGCGACATCTGCCGGTACTGCTGTTGCCAGCCGGGGGTGGCGCGCACTTGATCGGTCACGTCGGTGGTGCTGAAGGCCTGGACGCGCCAAGGACTGTGACCGGGACTCGAGAAGTTCACACGCTGTCCTCATGCACTCTTCTGGTGCATTTTCTGACGAAGAAAGTGGATAGATCCATATACCAATGGCGCTCAAGATAGCCCTCAGCACGCCGCAGGGGAAGCACCCTGCGGCCACGGTGCCGACAAAACCCAACCAAGAGGTCTGTATGAACGCCCCCTTCGATCAGCTTTCCAACTGGCTGAAAGAACACCGGATTACCGAAGTCGAATGCGTGGTCAGCGACCTGACCGGCATTGCTCGCGGCAAGATCGCCCCGACCGCCAAGTTCCTCAACGAGCGCGGCATGCGCCTGCCCGAGAGCGTGCTGCTGCAGACGGTCACCGGCGACTTTGTCGATGATGACATCTACTACGACCTGCTTGACCCGGCTGACATCGACATGGTCTGCCGTCCCGACCCCTCGGCGATCTACCCGATACCCTGGGCCATCGAACCGACCGCCATCGTCATTCACGACACCTTCGACAAGCAGGGCAACCCCATCGCCCTGTCGCCGCGCAACGTGCTCAAGAGCGTCCTGCAACTGTATACCGAGCAAGGCTGGCAGCCGATCGTCGCGCCGGAGATGGAGTTCTACCTGACCCAGCGCTGCGAAGACCCGGACCTGCCGCTGCAGGCACCGCTAGGCCGTTCTGGCCGCGCCGAGAGCGGCCGGCAATCGTTCTCCATCGACGCGGCCAACGAATTCGACCCGCTGTTCGAAGACGTCTACGACTGGTGCGAGATTCAGGGCCTGGACCTGGACACCTTGATCCACGAGGACGGCCCGGCGCAGATGGAGATCAACTTCCGCCACGGTGACGCCCTGGACCTGGCGGACCAGATCACCGTGTTCAAACGCACGATGCGCGAGGCCGCGCTCAAGCACAACGTCACCGCCACCTTCATGGCCAAGCCTGTGGCCGACGAGCCGGGCAGCGCCATGCACCTGCACCAGAGCGTGATCGACATCGCCACCGGCAAGCCGATTTTCGTCGATGAAGCCGGGCAGATGAGCGAGCTGTTCCTGCACCATATCGGCGGCCTGCAGAAGTACATCCCCAAGCTGCTGCCGATGTTCGCGCCCAACGTCAACTCGTTCCGCCGCTTCCTGCCCGACACCTCGGCACCGGTGAACGTCGAATGGGGCGAGGAAAACCGCACCGTCGGCCTGCGCGTGCCCACCGCCAGCCCCGAGGCCATGCGCGTGGAAAACCGCCTGCCCGGCGCCGATGCCAATCCCTACCTGGCGATCGCCGCCAGCCTGCTGTGTGGCTACCTGGGCATGATCGAGAAGATCGCGCCGAGCGCGCCGGTCCAGGGCCGCGCCTATGAACGACGCAACCTGCGCCTGCCGATCACCATCGAAGACGCCCTGCAGCACATGGAGGACTGCGACACCGTTCAACGCTACCTGGGCCGTCAGTTCGTGCAGGGCTACGTGGCCGTCAAGCGTGCCGAACACGAGAACTTCAAGCGCGTGATCAGCTCCTGGGAACGTGAGTTCCTGCTGCTCAGCGTCTGACCCGCAACGCGTCCATCACATCGCCATAACAACAATTCACGAGGTGTCGACATGCGTCTTCCACATTCCCTGTCTGCCGTTGCCCTTACGCTGGTGTTCAGTGCTGCCGCGCAGGCCCAGCCCAATGTCAGCGTGTACAACTGGACCGACTACATCGGTGACACCACCCTGGCCGACTTCCAGGCCGGCAGCGGCATCAAGGTGGTGTATGACGTGTTCGATTCCAACGAGACCCTGGAGGGCAAGTTGCTGGCCGGCCGCAGCGGCTACGACGTGGTGGTACCGTCCAACCACTTCCTCGCCCGCCAGGCCCAGGCCGGCGCCTTCATGCCGCTGGACCGCGACAAGCTGCCGAACTGGAAGCACCTGGACCCGACACTGCTCAAGCTGCTGGAGCAGAACGATCCCGGCAACCGCTACTCGGTGCCCTACCTCTGGGGCACCAACGGCATCGGCTACAACGTCGACAAGGTCAAGCAGGTGTTGGGCATCGAGCGGGTAGACTCCTGGGACGTGCTGTTCAAGCCCGAGAACCTGAAAAAGCTCCAGCAATGCGGTGTGGCCTTCATGGATTCTCCCGATGAACTGTTCCCGGCGGTACTCCACTACCTGGGCAAGGATCCGCGCAGCGAAAAGCCCGAGGACTATGCAGAGGCGGAAAAACTGCTGCTGCAACTGCGCCCGTACATCACCTACTTCCACTCCTCCAAGTACGTCTCGGACCTGGCCAATGGCGACGTGTGCGTCGCGTTCGGCTACTCCGGCGATGTCTTCCAGGCCGCCAACCGCGCCGTGGAAGCCAACAACGGCGTGAAGATCGCTTATAGCATTCCCAAGGAAGGCAGCAACCTGTGGTTCGACCTGCTGGCCATCCCCGCCGATGCCGGCAACCCCGACCAGGCCCACGCCTTCCTCGACTACCTGCTCGAGCCCAAGGTGATCGCCAAGGTCAGCACCACGGTCGGCTACGCCAACGCCAACCCCGATGCCAAGGCCTTCATGGCCCAGGAGCTGGTGGCCAACCCAGAGGTCTACCCTCCCCAGGAGGTGCTGGACAAGCTGTATATCTCCAGTACCCAGACACCCAAGACCATGCGCTTGATGACCCGCTCCTGGAGCAAGATCAAGTCCACCCGATAAGCCGAGCAACCCCATGGCCCAAAGTACTCAACACACCGCCTCCTACTATGCCGCCACGGCGCGCGACACGGCGCCCTACCCCATGCTCGACGAAGACCTGAGCGCCGATGTGTGCGTGGTCGGCGGCGGCCTGACCGGGGTCAATACCGCGCTGGAGCTGGCCCAGCGTGGGCTCTCGGTGATTCTTCTGGAAGGCCGGCGCATTGGCTGGGGCGCCAGCGGGCGCAACGGTGGCCAGCTGATCCGCGGCATCGGCCATGACGTCAGCGGCTTTGCCCGCTATGTCGGCGCGGACGGCGTGCGCTACCTCAAGCAGGCTGGCATCGACTCGGTGGCGCTGGTTGCCCAGCGCATCGACACCTACAGTATTGCCTGCGACCTGCGCTGGGGCTTCTGCGAACTGGCCAATACCCCTGCGCAGTTCGCGGCCTTCAAGGCCGAGCAGGAGGAACTGGCCGAGCTTGACTATGGCCACGCGACCCGCCTGGTCGGCGCCGAGCGCATGCGTGAAGTGGTGGCCAGCGACAACTATGCCGGCGGCCTGGTGGACATGGGCTCCGGGCACCTGCACCCGCTCGACCTGGTCCAGGGCGAGGCACGCGCGGCGCAGGGCCTGGGCGTGCGCATTTTCGAGCAAAGCCCGGTGCTGCGCATCGAGCACGGCAGCACCGTGACCCTGCACTGCACCCAGGGCCGGGTGCGCGCCGGCAGCCTGGTGCTCGGCTGCAACGCCCACCTCGACGAACTGGAACCACGCCTGACCGGCAAGGTGCTGCCGGCCGGCAGCTACGTGGTCGCGACCGAACCCCTGCCCGAGGCCGTGGCCCGTGAACTGATCCCGCAGAACATGGCCCTGTGCGACCAGAAGGTGGGCCTTGACTACTATCGCCTGACTGCCGACCGCCGGCTGCTGTTCGGCGGTGCCTGCCACTACTCCGGGCGCGACCCGCACGACATCGACGCCTACATGCGGCCCAAGGTGCTCAAGGTGTTCCCGCAGTTGGCGCACGTGCGTATCGACTACCAGTGGGGCGGCATGATCGGCATCACCGCCAACCGTTTCCCCCAGGTCGGCCGCCTCGCTCAGTATCCCAACGTGTTCTACGCCCAAGGCTATTCAGGCCACGGCCTGAACGTCACCCACTGGACCGCCAGGCTGCTGGCCGAAGCCATCGCCGTCGGCCAGAGCCGCGGCCTGGACGTGTTCAGCGCCGTGCCGCACCTGACCTTCCCGGGCGGCAAGGCGTTGCGCTCGCCGCTGCTGGCGCTGGGGATGTTGTGGTATCGGATGCGGGAGGTACTGGGGTGATCGCCTGTAGACCCGTGTCGATTATGCGACCGCCGCAAGATGGGCCGCGCTTGCAGGCTTTGTTCTCTGCGCGACAGCGCAGCCCAGCGGGCTGAGCGATCTCCTACAGTTCAGCGTCGGCGCACGATTTCGCAGGCAGCTCAATCATGACCGTCCCGCCGGATCCTTCAGCAGCGAATACCCCCGGTCCAGCAACGTCTGCCCGATAAACCGTGAGCCAACCTCGTTGAGGTGGGCATTATCCAGGTACAGCAGCTTGTCATCGATCAAGGGGCTGCAGCGGTGGCCTTGGCAGATGACTTTATTGGGGTCGATGAATCGCACTTGCGGGAACTTGGCGCGGATCTGGGTCCAGTACTGCGGGCGGCTGCTTTCAGTAGTGTCGCAGGGGCGCTCGAAGTCGAACATGAGGCGGCGGACGGGGCAGGTCGCGGCCTTGTCGATGGGCTGGTTGTTGAGGATGACGATCACCTGGCCGCTGTGCTCCACAGCAAGGCGAATGCTGGCCTCGATAATCCCTTCGGCGGCTTCGTCGCGTGGCCAGCTGCCGGCCAGCACGACGTAGCGGTAGCGGTTATGTTCGATCAGGTCGAATACCCTGGCATTGCGCGAGGCGCAGTGATCGGCATATACCGGTGGCATGCCGCCGCTATAGCCCAGTACCGGCAGGCAGTAGTCAATGGTGTAGTCCATCAGGCTGATGTTGTCCGGCCGCGCCAGGATATCCACCATGCCGGTGAAATGGTTGGCGAAGGAGTCGCCGACCAGGATGCCGTCGATCGCGGTTTTATCAGCGCCCAGGCGACAGTCGTTGTCGGGCTCGGCGCTGTACAAGGCATTGGCCACGTGACAGCCGTGTCGGATCTCGGCCGGCTTGTTCAAGGTCATGGCCTCCAAGCGCTCGACCTTGGGGCTGAAGCGTTGCGGGAATCCTTCGAGCTGATGGGTCACACCTGCCAGCAACGCCAGGCCCAGGGCCGGGACGGCGAAGCGCCGGCTGAACACCCGCGCGAAGCCCAGACGCACGCCACTGCGCCGCCACGGCACCTCGACGAAGCGCCACGACAACCAGGCCAGCCCCACCGCCAGTGCCACCACCGCGCACGCGACTCCCACGGTCATTGGCACTTCAAGGTAGTTGAGGTAGGCGATCAGCGGCCAATGCCACAGGTACAGGGAATAGGAGATCAGGCCGACAAAGACCATCGGTCGGCAGCTCAACAGCCGCGAACGCGTCTGCCCTGCGCCGGCATAGATCAGCAGTGCCGCGCCCAGGCATGGCCACAACGCGTTGAGCCCTGGGAACGGCGCATCCGCGCCGAGCGTGACCAGCGAATGGCCGATCAGCAGGTACCCCGCCGCCGAGCACACTGCCGCTTGCAAGGCGCCGATGCGCCTAGGTTGCTGCAGGTAGATGCCCAGCCAGCCGCCGAGCATCAGCTCGAAGAAGCGGGTTGGCAGCAGGTAGTAGGAAGCGGTGGCGAACACGCCGGTGGCATACTCGGAGAGCCCAACGGCCAGTAGCACGCCCAGGCCCAGGGTCAGCAGCAGGTGACGCGGCGCCACCCGGTACACCAGCAGCACCAGCAACGGCCAGATCACGTAGAACTGCTCTTCGATGCCCAGCGACCAAGTGTGCAGCAGCGGAGCCTCGCTGGCATCGGCGGCAAAGTAGTTGCCATACTTTACCCAGATGTAGAGGTTGGAGACCCCCATCAGTGAGTACAGCGCACTGGCATTGAGGCGCATCAGGTCGGCTGGGGACAGCACGAAGGCCCCCACGATCACACAGGCCAGCAGCACCGTGACCAGGGCCGGGACGATGCGGTTGATGCGGCGCTGGTAGAACTGCTTGAGGGAAAACCGGCCCTCGCGCACCTCGGCGAACACCTGCGAGGTGATCAGAAAGCCTGAGATTACGAAAAAGATATCCACGCCCACGTAACCACCCGGCAACAGCGTGCTGTTGAGGTGGTGCACGAAAACGGCGATCACTGCCACCGCGCGCAAGCCATCGATGTCCGAACGGTATTTTTCACGACTCATGTCACGACTCATGCGCCTGGGCTTCCCTTTGAGAGTGGCGAGCGAATCCATTAAGGCAATGTGCCATTTTCCTAGTTGTAGGCATCTTTTGATGTTTCGCCAGGCTAACAAGTCAAAAAAACGACCTTTGGATCGTGGTTTGAGATGAAGACCGATAAACGGGTAGCAAGCGAGATAAAAGCGTCATTTTTTCGGCGCAAGCGGTGCTGACGCCGCGCCCCCCTGGCCAAGTCGCCGGGAGCTGCTAGCGTTGATGGATGCCCACTCATGGAGTCTGCGATCATGAAGCTCGCCCTGCGCTCTGCCCTGCTGTGCTATGCGATGCTCGCCATTGCCGCGTGCTCCAGCAGCCGCGTCGATCCAAGCCAGTATTCCGGATTCCTGAAGGACTACAGCCGTCTGCAGCCGGCAACGAGCATCTCCGGGGCACCGGTGATGCGCTGGATCGATCCGGACCTTCAGGCGAACTACAGCCAGGTGTTCATCGAGCCCAGCCAGTTCTACCCGAAGCCGCAACCGACCGCGGTGATCTCGGCGCAGACCCTTCAGGCCATCAGCCACTATTTCAACGAAGCACTCAGGCGCGAATTGGGCGGTGTCATGCCCCTGGCGCAAGGGCCAGGCCCGCAGACCCTGGTGGTTCGCCCGGCGATCACTGCCGTTGCGACCCACGCCGAGGGCCTCAAGCCCTATGAAGTCGTGCCCATCGCTTTAGTAGCTGCGGCGGTCAATACCGCGTCCGGCGGACGGGACCAGGCGGTGGAGATCGCGGTCGAGGCCGCCATCCTCGATGGTGGCAGCCAGAAGGTGCTAGCCCAGGTGGTCCGCAAAGGCAGCGGCAAGGACTTGGAGAACGATACTCAGCAACTGACCCTGGACGACGTCAAGCCCGTGCTCGACGGCTGGGCCAGCGACATGCGCAAGAGCCTCGAGGCACTCAAGCGCAAGGCGCAGTAGCAGCAGGCCTCAGCACTCGACGAAAGCCACGGCCAGGCCGCCGCGCGAGGTCTCTTTGTAGTTGGCGTGCATGTCGGCACCGGTGTCGCGCATGGTGCGGATCACCCGGTCGAGGGAGATGAAGTGCTCGCCGTCGCCACGCAAGGCCATCTGCACGGCGTTGATGGCCTTGACGGCAGCAATCGCGTTGCGCTCGATGCAGGGCACCTGGACCAAGCCGCCCACCGGGTCGCAGGTCAGCCCGAGGTTGTGCTCCAGGGCGATCTCGGCAGCGTTCTCCAATTGTGGCGGGGTCGCGCCCAGCACTTGCGCAAGACCGGCCGCAGCCATGGCGCACGCCGAGCCGACCTCGCCCTGGCAGCCGACTTCGGCTCCGGAGATCGAAGCGTTCTTCTTGCACAGGATGCCCACGGCAGCAGCGCTGAGCAGGAAGGTCACGACGTCGTCGTCACAGGCTTCAGGGCTGAATTTCATGTAGTAATGCAGCACTGCCGGGATGATGCCCGCGGCACCATTGGTCGGTGCGGTGACCATGCGCCCGCCCGCGGCGTTCTCTTCGTTGACCGCCAGGGCAAACAGGTTGACCCACTCCATGGCGCTCAAGGTCGAGCCGATCACGTTGGGCTTGCCCAACTCTTGCAAACTGCGGTGCAGGCGCGCGGCGCGGCGCTTGACGTTCAGTCCCCCCGGCAGGATGCCTTCGTTGCGCAGGCCGTTGTCGACACACTCGCGCATGGCCGCCCAGCGCTTGAGCAGCCCGGCACGGACTTCGGCCTCAGGGCGCCACGCGCATTCGTTGGCCATCATCAGCTGGCCGACACTCAGGCCGTGGGTCTTGCACAGCTGCAGGAGTTCGGCGGCACTGGAGAACTCGTAGGGCAACTGCACGGTGTCGGCGGCGGGCGCCTGGCCGTCCAGTTCCTTGGCCTCGATGATGAAACCGCCGCCCACCGAGTAGTAGGTCTGGTGCAATAGGCTGCCCGCCTCGCCAAAGGCTTCCAGGGTCATGGCGTTGGGGTGATAGGGCAGGCTCTCGTCCAGCAACAGCAGGTCGCGGTGCGGATCGAAGGCGATCGGTTGGCTGCCGTCGAGGATCAGGCACTGCTCGCCGAGCACCTGCTGGATGCGCGACTCGATGCTGCGCGGGTCGATACGGTCTGGCCACTGGCCCATCAGCCCGAGCAAACAGGCGCGGTCGGTCGCGTGGCCGACGCCGGTGGCCGACAGCGAGCCGTACAGCCGCACTTGCACACGCCTCACCCGCGCCAGCAGGCCCTGTTCGCGCAGGGCTTGGGCAAAGGTAGCCGCGGCCCGCATCGGTCCGACCGTATGGGAGCTGGACGGTCCGATGCCGATCTTGAAGAGGTCGAATACGCTGATAGCCATGCTAATACCTCGCTGGCGGTGGGTACTGGTCCTTCGGTTGAAGGATTCCTTCCTATTGAGAGATACTGATCCCTGGCGGCAACGCTGACCAACGAAACTTTCTAAGCAAGGCTTTAGCAGGGCTAAACGATGCGACGGCAAATGAATGGCCAGATGTATGTGTGGCTGCACGTGTTCTCCTGCGCGGCACGGCACCTGTCGTTCACCCGCAGCGCCGAGGAGCTGCACATCACCCCAGGTGCGGTGAGCCAGCAGATCCGCCAGCTCGAGGAGCGCCTGGGCTTTCGTCTGTTCCTGCGCCGGGCCCGGGGTGTCGAGCTCAGTGCCGAAGGCCAGCGCCTGGCGCAGACGGTCAGCGATGCCTACGGCAACATCGACGCCGAGCTGCGCCGCCTGGATGCCGGCGAAATCCGCGGCACCCTGCGCCTGCGCTCGATCCCCTCGTTTCTCGCCAAGTGGCTGACGCCCCGCCTGCCGCGTCTGCAGCAGCGCTACCCGGACATTCAACTGCGCCTGGTCGCCGAGGACAGTAACCAGGCGCTGAACGAAGGCGACTTCGACCTGGCCATCGACCTCAACGACGGCAGCTACCCCGGGATGCTGTCCACGCCCCTGCTGGATGAGCAGATCTTCCCGGTGTGCTCGCCGAGCCTGCTGCGTGGCCGCCCGCCCCTGCATGGCCCAGCCGATCTGGTGCACTATCCCTTGCTGCACGACATCACCGCCTGGCGCGGCAGTTCCGAGTACGCCGAATGGGACTTCTACCTGGACGGCATCGGCGCTGGCGGCCAGGACGTGCGCCGTGGCCACACCTTCAACCGCAATCACCTGACCATCGAAGCGGCCATTGCCGGTATCGGTGTGGCCATTGCCCGGCGCACCTTGCTCAACGACGAACTGGAACGCGGCGCATTGATCGTGCCGTTTGGCGTGGCCATTCCCAACCACAAGCGCTATGTACTGCTGTATCCGCCTGGAGGGCTCAACCAGCCAGGCGCGCGGGCGGTGCACGATTGGCTGGTGGAGGAAGCGCAGGACTTCCGGGCCTTGCATCCTTTGGGGATGGTGGAGCAAAACCCGTGAGCCTGTGCCCTGTGAGACCTGCGGCGGCCGCCACCCTCACCCCAGCCCTCTCCCGGAGGGAGAGGGCGCAGAGTGCATTGCAGACTGCTTGATGCGATCGACTCCACGCCGCGATCGATGCCCTATTTCACCGCATGCTCGTTACCGCCCAACACCGTAGCAGGCGCAATCACCCGCTCGACGGGCGTCACCACCTGCCCCAGGTCGATACGCCGGAAATCCGGCTTGGCCCCCAGCCGCGCATTGAAGCGCACGTTGAAGCTGAACGGGTCTTCGGTGGGCACATCCAGCGCATGGCCGTACAGCGGTGTGATCGCCGCAGCGTCATACCCCATCAAGCGCAACAGCGTGGGGAAGATGTTGTAGTGGCTTGAGGCATTGCGATTGGTTGCCAGCTGCGCCTGCCAATCGAGGGTCTTGAGCGCCTGTCCCTGGATAACCAGCAGCGGTACCAGGCCCTCCTCAGCCACCGGATCGCTGTCGCAATGGGTGTTCAAACCGGGATTGCCACGCTCGTGCAGGTCCTGGCCATGGTCGGAGGTGTAGATCACCACGGCCTGGCTCAGGTCACCCTCGGCGAACAGACGGCGGAAGAACTCGCCGACGCTCCATGACAGGGTGTTGCGGTAGGCGTTACGGTACAGCTCCCAATCCTGCGGACGGCCGTCGAAGCCTTCGCGAGTACCGGTATCGGCAACATCGGCGAAACGCCCGCGCGGCAGCGCTGGCTGGTAACGCATGAATGCATCCGGGTACTTGTCGTGCACCGGGAAATGCGCGCCGACCTTGTTGATCACGATCAGCTGCGGCTGGTCATCCTTGAGCAGCTCGACCAGCTTGGCGAGCGCGGCCATATCGCGCTGTATCACGGGGGTATCGTCGAACTGGATAAACGTGTCGATGTCGCGCTTTTCTGTCTCGGTCATCAGGTTCTGCAGGTTGCCGCGCGTGCGCTGACCATCGATGTACACCGTGCCAAGGCCAGCCTTCTTGGCGTATTGCCAGATCGATGGCTGGGTCGAGTTGATGCGCAGGTAGTCATCGCGGGTGCCGCCGTAACGCAAGGTGACATTGGTGTCGGCGCTGCAGTTGGCGATGGAGGCGGCGTAGCCGTAGTTGATCACGCTCACCCCCGGCGGCGGTGACATCAGGTGGGTGGTGACGCCTGCGGGGGTATTCACATCCAGGTAGTTGCCCCCAATGCTCTCGTCGATCACCAGGACGATGTCCTTGGCCAGCGCAGGCGCCGAACGGGCGAGGCTCACCGGCTGGCGGGGACCTACGCGGTCATGCAACGTCTCGTAGCCGAACAGGCTCAGGTAGGCCAGTGGCGTGTACATCACCGGTAGGCCGCGGGCGCCCTCGCCTGCGCGGATGAAGAGGATGCCGATCAGCAAGAGCAGCGCCAGCACTGGCGCGGACACTGTCAACGACGGCGACAGCACGCGCGCCAGGCGCACCGGGGGCGCCGGCCGCAAGCCGATGCCCAGCAGCAGGAGTACGGCTTTGGCCAACGCCAGGGTGATCGCATAGTGATACTGCTCCAGCGCCTCCTGGATAAAGCCACCGGAATAGACCATGGAGACGAACGCGCTGTAGGTCAGGTACGCGTCGGTGATGCGCGCATAGGCGTCGAAGAACAGCGCACTCACCGCGAACATCAGCGCCACCGTCCAGCGCACGACACCCGGACGGATCCAGGCGCTGAGCAGCAGCGCGACCGCCAGCGCTGCAAACACCCCGACGTACAAGAGCAACGAAAAACTGGCACCAAGCGCCTGGAGACGCTCCAGGTAATAGTCCTGAAAGCTAGCCAGGTAGATGACCAACAGTATTAATTTGATATATCCGCGCATGATTTCCCTCGCCATGGTCATCGATTTTCTCTCCAACCGTAGCAGGGTTGTCACAAAGCACAAGCCATGAAATGTCAACTTTCTGACGATATCACATCGCCTTATTTTGGCGCTTTTCAAGTCTTCCCTAGGGAACTACCTATCGGCTACAAGCCCCGTTTTACAGGGACTTTGACCATTCATCGGCTAAAGGTTCGGCGAAGTGCCAGCAGCTTTTCACGCTAACGTACGGATTCAAAAAGGGTTGATGGCAAAAGGCCGGGATGATTGGCGTTTGTAAATGCGACGAAACATGCCATTGCTTTGACGCAAATTCACAAGGCTGAGCTATACCGAAAAACACACCGCTGTTTCATCCCCCTTACTACTTCATACGAGGCACGCCGGCATGGATGTGAGCGTATTTGGCACCGGCTATGTCGGTCTTGTACAAGCCGCTGCTCTGGCAGATGTGGGTCACCGTGTTCTGTGCGTGGATGTCGATACGCACAAGATCAATCAATTGCGTCAAGGCGTTCCACCGATCAGCGAGCCTGGCCTGTCAAGCATGCTCGAAGAGAACATCAAGGAAGGCCGTCTGTCGTTCAGCACCCAGGCCAGCGATGCCGTCGCCCATGCCGAGCTGATCTTCATCGCGGTCGGTACACCGCCGGACGAGGACGGCTCGGCCGACCTCTCCCATGTGCTCAACGTCACGCGGCAGATCGCCGGGTTGATGGAAGAGGACCGCACGCTGATCATCAAGTCGACCGTGCCGGTGGGCACCGCCGACAAAGTCATCGCTCTGGCACGCGAAGAGTTGCTGCGCCTGGCCAAGGACAACCTGCAGGTCCGGGTGGTCTCCAACCCGGAGTTCCTCAAGGAGGGCAGCGCGCTGGCCGATTGCATGCGCCCGGACCGCATCATCATCGGTACCCGTGACGACATCGCCCACGACCAGATGGCCGAGCTCTACGCGCCCTTCTGCCGCAACCATGAAAAGCTCATGTTCATGGACAACCGCAGTGCCGAGCTGACCAAGTACGCCGCCAACGCCATGCTTGCCACGCGTATCAGCTTCATGAACGAGCTGGCCAATCTCAGCGAGCATCTGGGGGCCGACATTGAGGCCGTGCGCAAGGGTATCGGTTCCGACCCGCGCATCGGTTACCACTTCATCTATCCCGGCTGCGGCTACGGTGGCTCCTGCTTCCCCAAGGACCTGCGCGCCTTGCTGCACACCGCCGAACACAGCGGCATGCCCCTGCGCCTGCTGCAAAGCGTCAGCGAGGTCAACGACCGCCAACGGCAGATCCTCTTCGGCAAGCTCAAGGAGCGCCTGCACGGCGCGCTACAGGGCAAGTCCATTGCCCTCTGGGGCCTGGCGTTCAAGCCCAATACCGATGACATGCGCGAGGCGCCGAGCCGCTATCTGATGGAAGCGCTGTGGGCCGAAGGCGCCATGGTACGCGCCTACGATCCCGAGGCCATGGACGAATGCCGGCGCCTGTACGGCTACCGCGACGACCTGCAGCTGTGCGCCACCCGTGATGACACCCTGCAGGATGCCGATGCCCTGGTCATCTGCACCGAGTGGAAGAATTTTCGCGTGGTCGACTTCACTCTCCTGGCGGACAAGCTGCGCGCCAAGCTGATCATCGACGGACGCAACCTGTACAGCCCCGAAATCGTCGCAGGTCATGGCTTGAGCTACACCGGTATCGGCTTGCTGCAGGTCCCACCCCAGGTAACGTCGTCATGAAAGTGCTGGTCACCGGCGCGGCCGGTTTCATCGGTGCTCATACCAGCCTGCGCCTGATCCGCGACGGCCATCAGGTACTGGGCCTGGACAACTTCAACGGCTACTACGACCCAGCCCTCAAGCGCGCTCGGGTGCGCTGGCTCGAGGACCAGACCGGCCCCTTCGCCCTGCACTGCATGGACCTGGGTGATCGCGAAGGCATGGCACGGTTGTTCGCCCAAGAGCGCCCGGATGTAGTGGTGCACCTGGCCGCCCAGGCCGGGGTGCGCTACTCGCTGGACAACCCCCATGCCTACATCGACAGCAACCTGTGCGGCTTCCTCAATATCCTCGAGGGTTGCCGCCGCTACCCGGTGCGCCATCTGCTGTATGCCTCCTCAAGCTCGGTGTACGGCGCCAACCAGCGTACCCCGTACCGGGTCCAGGACGCGGTGGATCATCCGCTGTCGCTGTACGCCGCGACCAAGAAAGCCAACGAGGCCATGGCCCACAGCTACAGCCATCTGTTCGGCATTCCGAGCAGCGGCTTGCGCTTTTTCACGGTGTACGGCCCCTGGGGCCGCCCGGACATGTCGCCGATCCAGTTCGCTCAGGCGATCACCGAGGGTCGCCCGATTCAGCTGTTCAACCACGGCCGCCACCAGCGCGACTTCACCTACATCGACGACATCGTCGAAAGCCTGGTGCGGTTGATCCCACTGCCACCGTTGGTCGATCCCGACTGGGACCGCGAGCAGCCCGACGCCTCGAGCAGTCACGCACCCTGGCGGCTGTACAACATCGGCGGGCAGCGCCCGGTGGAACTGACCGACTACCTGGCCCTGCTGGAAAAGCACCTCAGACGCAAGGCCGATGTCGAGCTGCTACCTCTGCAGCCGGGCGATGTGCTGGCCACTTGCGCCGACACCAGCACGCTGGAGCGGGTCACCGGCTTCGTCCCACAGGTTTCCCTGGATGAAGGGCTCGGGCGGTTCGTCGCCTGGTTTCATCGGTACTACTCGCGCTCTACCAAGGCCAGTCCGGTCGGCGAGCGCAGGCATGAAAGGAGGGCGATATGACAGGACAACCCAGAAGTGCAGACCTGCAGGGCCTGTACCAGGACAAACGCATGGACCCGGCGCACCGCCAACGCATCGATGCGGCCATTCATATGCAAGGCCGCGGCTGGCTGACCGGCCGCATCGGCGGCAGGTCCTGGACCCTGTCACGGACCAACCGGGTGGTGTCCTGCCTGGGTGCCCTGGCAATACTGCTGCTGATTTCACCGCTGCTGCTGGTACTGGCGATCCTGGTCAAGCGCAGTAGCCCGGGCCCGGTGTTCTTCATTCAGAAGCGCACCGGCTACCGCGGCCGCGCCTTCGGCATGTTCAAGTTCCGCACCATGGTCGCCAACGCCGAGGCCTTGAAGGACTCGGTGCGCCACCTGAACAAGCACGGCGCCGACGCCATCGATTTCAAGATCGACAAGGATCCACGCGTCACCCGCATCGGCAGTTGGTTGCGTCGCAGCAGCCTCGACGAACTGCCCAATCTTCTCAACGTGGTTACCGGCGACATGCGCCTGGTCGGTCCCAGACCCACGTCCTTCAACGCCTACCGCTACAAGGACAATCACCTGGCACGCCTGAGCATCTACCCAGGCATGACCGGTCTGTGGCAGATCTCCGGGCGCAGCGACATCGACTTTGACCAGCGCGTCGAACTGGACCTTAGCTACATCAATGAACAGAGCTTGATGCTGGATCTGAAGATCCTCTTCAAGACCCCCTTCAAAGTCTTCAGCGGCCACGGAGCAAGTTGAATGGACGGTTCTACTTCGAGAAGCCTGAGCATCGCGACCCCGAGCGAAGCCAACCTTACCGCCACGGTGCTCGACCTTGAGCAGCGCACGCTGTTGCTGACCGCCGCCAACACCGGCAGCGGCACCAGCACCAGCGCCCTGGCCTTTGCCAATCAACTGGCCCAGATGTGCGCCGGTCCCGTGCTGCTGATCGACAGCAGCGGCAGCGCCAACAACCTCAGTCAGCAGCTGGGCCTGCACAAACTGCGAGGGTTCACCGACCTGCTGTTCAACCATGACACCCCGCCCTTGGCCCAGGACTGCATCGTGCGCCTGTCCGACCAGCCTTTCGACGTGCTGCCCGGCGGTACCTTCAAGCGCGGCCGCGACCGCCTCAACCCGGAACTGCTGCGCGTGCTGCTCACGCATCTGGGCGATTACTACCGCTTCGTGGTGATCGATGGCGAGGCGGTCTATGCCAACGCCGACAGCCTGGTGATCGGCACCTTGGTCGATGGCGTGATCCTGGTGGTCTGCGCCGAGGAGACCCGCTGGGAAGTGGCCCAGGCTGCGGCTCAGCGCCTGAGCCAGGCCGGCGCGCAACTGATCGGCAGCGTCTTCAACCGGCGCAAGTACTACATGCCCAAGTGGCTGTACAACAACCTCTGAGGCCAGCACAGGACGCACACCATGAAATATCCAACGATTACCCTGTGCCTGCTGGCCCTGGCCGGTTGCGCCAGCCAAGAGACCCGCGAAATGCCGGTGCAGATCCTCACCGCGGCCCCGGCCGAAGCGCAGAACACCGAGTTCACCCGCCGTGAACAGGTACTGCGCCCGCAAGACGTGCTGGAAGTCATCTTCCACGTCAGCGGCCAGACCCAAGGGATGTACCGCATCCAGTCTGGCGACACCATCGACCTCAGCTTCATGGCAGCCAGCGCCCTCAATGGCACCCAGCTGGTACAACCCGACGGCAGCATCACCCTGCCCAGTACCAACTCCGCCGTGCGGGTCGAGGGCATGACCACCGCCGAGGCCGAAGAGGCGATCCGCCAAAGCTATCGCAACAAGCGGATTTTCCAGAACAACCGCGACCAGGTCACCCTGCGGGTCCTGAACCCCGGTTCCGAGAAAAAAACCGCCTTGACCCACCCCGGTACCGGCATGAGCCGCGATATCACCGTTGGCAACGACGGCCGCGCGACCTTCCCCGAGATCGGCTCGGTGCCGTTGCAGGGGCTTACCGTCAACCAGCTGCGCGACCAGCTCAACGAGCGCTACGCCCAGTTGCCCGGTGGCATGAGCGTGGACGTGCTGCTCAAGAGCACCGCGGCCAACGAAATCTATGTACTGGGCGAGGTTGGCCAGCCCGGCGCCTTCACGATCCGCCGTCCGGTCTCCGTCCTGGAAGCGCTGACCCTGGCCCGCGGTCCGACGCTCAAGGCCCAGCTCGGTTCGGTGGTGATCATGCGCCGCAACGGCAATATGGTTCAGGCGGTGAATTACGACGTCGACAAGGCGCTTGCCGGACAGAGCCAGAAGATCGCCTACCTGCAGCCCGAAGACATGCTCTATGTGCCCAAGACCAAGCTGGCCAGCGCTGGCGAACTGTCGCGCCAACTGGCTGACGTGATTCTGTTCCAGGGCATTGGTGTCAGCTTTGGCTACCGCCTGGACAGCAAGGATGACGGCGGCAGCAACAATGGAAACAACGACGGCTCCGGCACTCCAGCCGCTGCTGCCCAATGAACGGGGACAGGTCCATGATTACGCAGCCAAAAGAGAACTATGTGCATGAGTTCTTCCGGATCTTCTTCGCCAACCGCCAACTGGTCAAACGCGTGTTCCTGCTCTTCGCAGTGATCGCTCTGTTGGTGCCGCTGGCGCTCAAGCAGAGCTTCGACATCACCGCCGAAGTGATCGTGCAGTCCAAGAAGCTCTCGCAGAGCGACACCAGCTCGGCCCTGACCCAGGAGGCGGACCAGTTTATCCCGCCGTCACTGGCCGACATGGAGACCGAAAGCAACATCCTGCGTTCGCCCACGCTGATCCGCCAGACCATCAACCAGCTGCGTCAGGAGGGCCATTACCTGCAGGAGCCGAGCCTGCTGCAACGCACGGTGTTCATGCCGCTACAAGAAAGCGTGGTCAATCCCCTCAAGCGCCTGTTCGGCAACCCGGTGGCCGAGGAGCGCGACACTGAACTCGATGGCCTGACCGACCAGGCCATCAAGAACCTCAAGGTCGAGACCCTTCCCGGCTCCAACGTGATTTCGGTGATCTACAGCGCCGAGGACTCGAAACTGGGCACGCTGTTCGTCACCAAGCTGCTGGACAACTTCCTCAAGAACCGCCAGGACCTGCAGTCCAACGAACTGCCAGAAACCTTCTATGAACAGAAAAAGCTGCACTACCAGGCCCGCCTGGGTGACCTGGAAGGTCAGCGCCTTGGCCTGCTACAGGCAAGCGGCTCGTCGGATCCACGCGAGGAGATCACCTTCCGCCTGAACGCCATCAACACCGAGGAACAGGCGCTGAACCTGTTTCGTGATCGCCAGCTGCAGAACCAGCAATGGCTCGACTACCTGCAGACCAACCTGGCGACGGCGAACAAGGCGAAAGTGGCTGACTACAGCTTCCCCTACACCTTCACCACCACGGTCGACAACGTTGCCTTCGAGGACCGCGAGATCAAGCAGCTCGGCGAGCAGCTGACCGCCCAGGTGGCCCGCTACAGCGCCGACATGACGGTCTTCCAGTCCAGTTCCGAGCCCATGATGCTGGCGCGTGAACAGATCAGTCGTCTGCGCGGGCAGTTCCTCAAGGTCGTCGACAACCGCATCCGCGAACGTCGCCAGGACCTGGCGGTGACCCAGCAGGTGATCGGCCAGAAAACCCAGCGCATCGCCGATTACAAGGAGCGCATCCATCAGTTGCGCGAGACCCAGAGCAAGACCCGTCAGCTGGACACCGAGATCGATGCCCTGCACAAGGCCTTCTCTACCTACGCCCAGCGTTATGAAGAAAGCCGTGGCCAGGGCCTGTTCGACGGCAGCCAGTCCAACGCGCGGATCCTCAGCGCGCCGTACGAGCCGGCCACCGCAGCCTTCCCCAAACCCGGTCTGATCATTCCGTTCGGCCTGTTGACCGGCTTGCTGCTGTCGATTGCCCTGGTCTACGTCAAAGAGTTCTTCGACCGCCGCTTCAAGCACCCTGCCCAGATCACTCATCAGCTTGGCCTGCCTGTACTGCTGGTGATCAACGATCAGACCCCGGCATTGCCTAACCCGCACCAGACCTGGACGCTGCCACGCCTGATGCACTGGGTGCGCAATTGAACGCCGCCGTTCCTGGCGCTCGCCGGCCGATCCTGCACCTGCTCAGCAGTGGCGGTTTCTATGGCGCCGAGCGCATGTTGCTGGACCACTGCCAGGCAACGCCGGGCGAGCATCGGGTGCTGTTCCTCGATGCCCCGGCCGAGCTTGTCGAGCGCTTTCGCGAGGCCGGCGTCGATTGCCAGGCCTGCCACGGCGTGGGCCAACTGCTGGGGCTGCTACGCCCGCAGCGCGGGGAACGGCCGCTGATCAATACGCACAATTTCAAGGGCCTGGTGTTCGGCTGGCTGGGCGCGACCTTGTGGCGTCTGCCGCTGGTGATCACCCAGCACGGCTTTACGCCGCGCGGCCCCAAGCAACGCTTCTACACCTGGCTGAGCTTGCAGCTGTGCCGCACGCCCACCGTGGACCGGGTGGTCTGCGTGGCCGAAAGCATCGCCCGCCTGCACCGCGAGGCCGGCGTGCGGGCGAGCAAGCTGCAGGTCATCCCCAATGGCCTGCCGCCGGCCCCGGCACTGGCCCAGCGGGCGCCGGTTGCCACGCATTGGCTGGCCGGCTACGTCGGGCGCCTGAGCAGTGAAAAAGGCCCCGACCTGTTTCTCGACACCTTGATCCCGCTGTGTCAGAAGCGCCCGCAGGTGCGTGCGGTGATGCTCGGCGAAGGCCCCGAGCGCGCCGCACTGCAGGCGCGCATCGATGCCGCGGGGCTGACCGAGCGCATCACCCTGCCGGGTTTTCAGCGTGACATGCGCAGTTGGATGTCGCGCCTGGATGCCCTGGTGATCAGTTCGCGCACCGAAGGCACGCCGATGATCCTGCTCGAAGCGATGCAGGATGGTGTGCCGGTGGTGGCCTTCGGCGTCGGCGGCATACCCGATGTCATCGAACACGGCTGCAGTGGCCTGCTGGCCCTGCCACTGGCGGTGGACGAGCTCGGTCAGCACCTGCTGGCCCTGCTCGAGGACCCGGCACAGGCCGCCGAACTGGTGGCTCGTGCCCGCCGCACCCAACAGGAACGCTACCACCTGCCGACCCTGGCTCAACGCTGGGCACAGGTCTACCGGGGCGCCGCCCAGGAGGTTGTTGCATGATCATTCCACTGTCGCTGGTGAGCCTGGTCGCACTGCTGTGCGTCGGGCTGCTGGCCAGCCCCTATCCGTACCTGGCCCCTGGGGCGGTACTGGGCCTGGCCGGTGCGCTGGTGCTGTACCGTCGGCCGGCCTGGGGCTTGCTGGCGATCGCTGCCCTGGTGCCATTGGAAGGGCTACTCAAGGACGGCCTGCTGTCCGGGGCCAAGCTGGTCGGGATTGGCCTGGCACTGATCCTGACCTTGCAACTGGCGGTCCGCCAGCTGCCCAGCGAACGCCTGGCCAGCAGCCACTGGCGTCTGCTGGTGCCGTTTTTGGTGCTCTACCTGCTGAGCCTGTGGACCAGCGACAGCTCGCTGCTTTCGGTGGGTCACCTGCGTGAATTCATTGTCGGCCTGGTGGTATTCGTTATCACCTTGCTGATCGGCCGTGAACTGAACCTGGCGATGCTGGCACGCCTGGTGACGGTCAGTGTCTGCGTGACCTGCTTGTTTGCCATGTTCTCCACCAAGTACCAGGAACAGGGCCGCGCCTCGGCGATGCTCGACCCCAACTCCTTCGCCATGCTGATCACCGTGGCTACCCCCCTGGCGCTGTGGCTGGCGATCAAGAGTCGGCAGGTGCTGGTCAAGCTGTTCTGGGCCGCCTGCTGCATGCTGCTGCTGGCCGGCATGACCAAGACCGAATCGCGTTCCGGGCTGGTGGTGCTGATGATCAGCCTGGGCATCGTGCTCTACAACTACCGCGAGCAGCTGGCGCACATACGACCCCGTCATCTAGGCTTCGCCATGCTCGGCCTGGCTATCGTCGTGCCACTGGGCGCCGCGCTGATGCCCGCGGGCTACGTCGAACGTATCCAGTCACTGGTGCTGCTCAAGTCCGGGGTCAGCGCGTACAAGGACGAATCCCTCGGCCGCCGCTCTTCCTACCTGGTGGTGGGCAAGGAAATGATCAGCGACAGCCCGCTGCTGGGCACCGGCCCAGGGACCTTCCCGCTGCACTATGCCCAGACCGGTTTCTCCAAGGCATTCGCCCCGGTCAACAGCAAGTCTACCGACCTCTATCGCCGGGCTCACAACACTTATCTTGAGATCTTCAGTGAAACCGGCTTGCCCGCCGGCTTGCTGTTCGTCGGCATGATTGCCCTGGCCCTGCGCAACTTCTGGCAGGCCCGGGCGGCCTGGCAGGCGGCCGGTCATCAGGACCAGGCCGACCTGATGACCCACCTGACCATGAGCATGCTGGCCATCGGGCTGTTCCTGATGTTCCTCAGCGCGCCGACCCACAAATACCTTTGGCTGATGCTGGCGCTGTCCAGCGTGGCCTACCGGCAAGCCGCCGAAACACGCACCCTGGGGGTAAAAGCATGAGTTTGGTGAGTATCGTCATCCCCATGTTCAACGAAGCCCGGCACATCGGCCGTACCTTGCTCGCCGCCCGTGAGGCCGCCGAGCATGCGCGCATGGCCTGCGAGCTGGTGGTGGTGGACAACGGCTCCAGCGACGACGGCCCGCGGATTGCCCGCGAGCACGGCGCGCGGGTGCTGCGTCTGCCGGGCCTGGCCATCGGCGCACTGCGCAATAAAGGTGCCCAAGCCTGCCAGGGCCATTGGCTGGCGTTTCTGGACGCCGACATCGAGGTCCCGCAGGACTGGCTCAGCCGCTTGCTCGAGCTGCACCGCCAGGGTGAAGGCGATGTCTTCGCCCTGGATTGCGACACGCCGCGCCAGGCGCCCTGGTTCGCCTACGCCTGGCAGCGCCGCACCCTGCGCGCCGGCCACCCCTTGCAGCAAAGCCAGTGGCTGCCGACGCCCAACCTGCTGATGCAACGCCGCTGGTTCGAGCAGGTCGGCGGCTTCGACGAACGCCTGCGCACTGGCGAGGACAAGGACTTTACCCTGCGCCTTGCCCAGGCCGGTGCCCGTCTGTGCGTGCTGCGTCAGCCGGTGGTGTTGCACTGGGGCTTCGAGGGCAGCTGGTCGGAATGGCTGGGCAAGGAGTTGTGGCGCCAGGGCAGCCACCTGCAATTGCTGCGCAGCAACGGCCTGAGCCTGCGCCTGTTGCGCTTCCCGCTGCTGTCGCTGGCGGTCTGGCTGTTCGATGCCCTGGCCATGTCACTGCTGCTGGCCGGCAATGCCCGTGGCGCGCTGTTCCTGCTGCTGGTTGGCGCCCTGCCCGCCCTCGGCCTGAGCCTGCGCCAGACGCTCAAACACCGCGACCCCCTGTTCGTCCTGCAACTCTGGGGGCTGCATTGGGTCCGCCTGCACCTGGCGGGTACGGCCTTCGTGCTCAGCCTGTTCAACCGCACCGCAAGGAGGCCCGCCCGTGGCTGAGTTCATCTTTTGGTCGTGCCTGCTGTTGCCGCTTTACGCCTGGCTGGGCTACCCACTGTTGCTGACCCTGGCCGCGCCGTTCTTTCCCCGCCACGCGCCAACAGCCCTGCCTGCCCAGCGCGTCGACGTGGTGATCGCCGCGCACAATGAAGAACGTCACATCGAGGAGAAATTGCGCAGCGTGCTGGGCCAGGACTACGTCGCCCAGCAGTTACGGGTGGTGGTGGCCAGCGATGGTTCCAGCGATCGCACCGTGGCCCTGGCGCGCAGCCTTGATGACCCGCGCGTGACGGTGCTGGACCTGCCACGGCTGGGCAAGGCCGGCGCGCTGAATACCGCGGTCAACTACTGCGAAGGCGACGTCCTGGTGTTCACCGACGCCGACAACCAGTGGGCCACCGACACCCTCGGCCTGCTCCTGGCACCGCTGGCGGACCCTCGCGTGGGCGGTACGGCCGGGCACATGATCATCCCCAACCCGGGCAAGGGCCTGAGCCTGGGCGACAGCCTGTACCGCCACTACGAGGCCTGGCTGCGCAAGGTGGAGAACCGCACCGGCTGCATGGTCTCGGCCGATGGGGCCTTGCTGTCCTTGCGCCGCGCGCTCTACCAGCCGATCCCGGCGCAGGTCAACGATGATTTCTTCATCAGTACCTGCGCGCCCGCGGCGGGCCAGCGCATCGTCTATGTCCCCGAGGCCGTGGTCCTCGACCAGGGCGTGGACGAAGCCAACAAGCAGTTCCGCCGCCGACAGCGGGTCACCGTGGGTGGCCTGCTCAGCCTCGCCGCCCGGCGCGAGCTGCTCAACCCGCTGCGCCACGGGTTCTACGCCATCGCCCTGATCAGCCACAAGCTGATCCGCCGCCTGGCGCCGGTGCTGCTGCTGCCGTTGCTGCTGGCCAACCTCTGGCTGGCCGCCGAACCTGGGTTCTATCGCCTGACGCTGGCCGCCCAGCTGCTGGCCTACGCCGTGGCTATCGCCGGCCTGCTCGATGCCCGCCGCCGCTTGCCCAAGCCGTTCCGCCTGGCCGCTTTCATCCTGGTCACCTTGGCGGGCATGAGCGTCGGCCTGTGGCAATTCCTGCGCGGGCAAAGCTACAGCCAATGGAATCCCGACCAGAACCGATGAGCGATGGATATGCCGATCAAGACACGTATCAAACAGGCCAGCGGTTGGTTGTACTTCAAGAGCCCCAAGGGCCGTGCCAATCTGCGCGGCGCCGGGGTCATCCTCATGCTGCACCGCGTGCTGGCCGATGACGCCAGCGCGGCCCTGCCCCATCGCAATGAACTGTGCGTGGGCCCCAAGGCCTTCGAAAGCCTGCTGCGCTGGCTGCCTCGGCATTTCGACTGCGTCAGCCTGATGGACCTGCTCAAGGCCCATGAACAGCCTCGTGGCAACGCGCGACCCAAGGTTGCCCTGACCTTCGATGATGGCTGGCGCGACAACGCCCTGAACGCCTTTCCGCTGCTGCAGCGCCACCAGGTGCCGGCGAGCATTTTCCTGTCCACCGACTACATCGGCAGCCGCCAGCGCTTCTGGTGGGAGAGCCTGGGCGAGACCCTCTGGGGCAGTCATGGCGAAGCGGCGCGGCACCAGGTCATCGAGCAATTGCGCAAGATCGGCCGGCCGCTGCCCGCCGCCTACTTCATGAACGACCGGCCCATGGCCCGCAGTCTGGCCCTGGCTCACTACCTGCAGAGTCTCAAGACCTTGCCCCCCAAGGCCCTGCACATGCTGACCGACAGTTGCCCGACCGAATCGCTGCCCCAGGCCCTGGACTGGCAACAGGTGCGCGAGCTCGAGGACTCCGGGCTGATCAGCTTCGGCCCCCATGGTGCCAGCCACGCACTGCTGCCGGGGCTTGATGACCGGCGCCTGGACGAGGAGCTGCAGCGCAGCCACCAGGCCCTGCAACAAGGCTGCCGGCAGCCGCTGCCCGTGTACTGCTACCCCAATGGCGACCACGATGACCGGGTGCGCGCGCGCCTGACCGCGCACCGCTATCCATTTGCCCTGAGCACCCGCGTCGGCATTTGCCATGGCCACGATGACCCCCTCGCCCTGCCACGCATCGGCGTCAGCCAACGCAATGCCTGCCGCCCTTCGTTGCTGGCCTGGCGCATCAGCCGCGGAGGCCGGGCATGAGCCGCAACAACTATATGCGCCACTTGCTGCTGAGCATGGGCACCAAGCTTGCGATGATCGCCCTGCGCCTGCTGCGCAACGTGCTGCTGGCGCGCATCCTGGGCCCCAGCGAACGCGGCCTGTTCGCCTTGCTCAGCACTTTGCCCGACCTGATCAGCGCCGCCACCAGCGGCGGCCTGAACAGCGCGGTCGGCTACCAGGCGGCGAAGCAGCGCTCGATGGGCCTGCTGTTGACCCAGGTGCTGGTCTACGGCTCGCTGCTGGCGGCGGTGCTGACCCTGGCGTGCGTGTTCCTGGTGCGCGAGTTCGGCGCCAACCTGGAGGTCACCCTGCAGTTGGGCCTGCTCGCCTGGCTGCTGCTGTTGGCCGTGCCCCTGACCGTGCTCAAGAGCGGTCTGCTGACCCTGCACAACGCCAGCGGCGGCGTCGGCGCCTTCAATGCCCTGCGCCTGTTCGAGTCGTTGGCGCCGCTGCTGCTGTTTCTCGGGCTGTTCTGGATGTGGCGTGACCAGGCGCTGGAAGCGGCGCTGATCAGCTGGCTCGCAGGTATCGCCCTGGTGGTGCTGCTGGGGCTGTGGTGGCTGCGACGGCAACACTCGATCCGCCTGCAGTGGGACCGCAGCGGCCAGCGCGAGCTGCTGACCTTCAGCGCCAGGAGCCACCCTGATCTGCTGTTCCAGCAACTGATCCTGCGCTCGGACTACCTGTTCATCGGTGCCCTGCTCGGCAGCACCGCGCTGGGCCATTACGCCATGGCCAGCGCCGCCGCCGAGCTGTTGCTGATCGTGCCAGAGGCAGTGACCACGCCCTTGATGAAACGCCTGCTACAGCAGGACGACGGCATGGACAAGATCACTCCGCTGGCCCTGCGCCTGACCGCCACGGTGATGCTCGGCGCCTGCCTGAGCATGGCGCTGATCGGCCAATGGCTGATCGTCACCTTGTTCGGTGCCGAGTACCAGCCGGCCTACCCGGCATTGCTTGCACTGCTGCCTGGCCTGCTCGGCCTGTGCTACGCGAGCATCCTGCGCCTGGACCTGCTGGGCAAGAACCGCCCCGGCACGGTGTCGCTGATGATGGGCGCCGGCGCTGCGCTCAACCTGGTGCTCAACATCGTGCTGATTCCCACCTGGGGCATCGTCGGCGCCGCGGCCGCCTCGTCCATTGCCTACCTGGTCGTGACCATCGCCATGCTGGTGCTGTACTGCCGCTTGAGCGGCGTGCCGCTGCTGCACACCCTGATCATCCTGCCCAGCGATTTCGCTCCGCTGCGGCAGATGCTGCAACGGAGGCCGGCATGAGAGGCCTGCTGCTGATGGCTGCGTTGCTCAGCCCTCTGGCCCAGGCGGCCAGCCTGGAATGGGGTGATATTCGCGACGGCAGCCTGTACCTGGTGCCCGGCCAGGCGGACGCGCTGCGCGTGCAGTGGCTGCCCGCCTGGCAGGCAGAGGCCAACACCGAGCACCTGTACCTGCTCGACGGCCATGGCCGCCTGCAAGCGGACCGCGCCATCGCCGCCAGTGAAACGCGGGGCGAGCAGCGCTGGCCGCTGGCCGCGAGCACGACGGCCTACCGCCTGGAAATCCCCGGCTACAGCTTCCGTCGCTACCGGATCGCGCACAGCGACAGCACGCGCGCCCTGTTCGCGCCGGCCAAGGTGCACTTCAGCGCCGAAGTCGGGCCGCGCACCGAGTTGTATTTTCGTGTCGCCGCCGGCGAGCAGGCCATCGTGGCCGGCAAGTACCACGGCGGCGTGCGCACGCTGCAGGTCGAGCGGCTGAGCGACGGCAAGGTGCTGCAACTGGCGCTCAAGCCGTATGCCGGCTATTGGCAGTTCGACCAGCTGCCCCTGCCCACCAGCACCGGCGACGAAACCTGGCGCCTGCGCCTGCAAGGCCGCGGCAAGGCGGCCTTCTGGCTCGACGGCACGGCCAACCTGTTTGCCCAGCGCCCCAACCAGCTCGGCCCACTGCCTAGCGCGCCAGGGCAGGTAACGCTCAAGGCCGGCACCCAAGTGCTCGGCCGTACGCCCGACCTGGGCGTGGCCCTTCCCTATGTGTTGCCGCCACCCTCAAGCTTCGCCGCACTCGACGCCCTGCGCCCGCAGGCGGCTGGTTTCTACAGCCTGATGGACATCCTCGAGCGCAAGCCGCATTACGAAGATGCCTGGCGGCGCCTGTACCAGGACCGCTTCGCCATCCGCCAGGACATCACCCTGCTGGCTGGCACTGGCCGACGCGCGGACCTTGCCGCCGACAAGACCAGCCACGACGGCCTCGACGCCTGGCTCGCCGCCACCCACGCGCTGGACGGCAAGGCGCTGCACTACCTGGCCTTCGCCGACGAACCCAACCTCAACTACCCCGACTACGCCAGCTACCGCGATTTCTTCAAGGCCATGGCCGCCCGCGTGCAGGCCTACCCTGGGGCCCGCGAAGCCGGGGTACGCATCGCCATGCCGGCCTCCTCGCGCCTGGTCAATGGGCCCTTCCACGAACGCGGCAAAGGCCGTCGCGGCATCGACTGGGCGCAGCGCCTGATGCAGGAGCAAGGCACCCAGATCGATGCGCTGGCCTGGCATGAATGGATGGTCCGCGACCTGCTGGCCACGCGCAGCTACCGCGACAGCGTGCGCCAGGCCGCCGAACTGGTTGGCCTGGATGCCCAGGGCCGTCCCCGCAAGGCGCTGCTGCTGGACCAGACCAACATGTCCAGCGGCTCGAGCCTGAGCCCCTATGACCAGAACACCCATTATGCCGGGCTGTGGTGGACCTCGGTGGTGATCAACGCCTCCAGTGACGGCCTGCTCGACATGCTCAACTGGTTCCACGTGGCCGATGAGCCAGAGTGGCCCAAGGGCATGATCCGCGTGCTGGGCGAGGATCGCTTCGAGCTCAAGCCCGTGGGCCTGGCCCAGCAGTTCATCCAGCGCCACTGGCTGGACCAGGTGCTGGCGCTGGACAACGATGCCTTCGAGGTCGATGCCCTGGCCATGGCCCGCGGCGCCCAACGCAGCCTGCTCGGGGTCAACAAGGCCGAGCGCGTGCAGCAGGTGAGCCTGGCCCTGGAAGGCTGCCCGAGCGGCCAGCTGGAATTGTTCGGTCCGGACAACCTACCCCGGCGTAGCGATTTTGCCTGCGAACACGGCCAGATTCATTTTCAACTGCCAGGACAGACTTTGTTTGCCCTGACCTGGAGCGCGTCATGAGACGCCTCGACCTGCCCCAAACAGGAGGCACCATGAGTGCATTGAGCAAGATCCGGGACCGCATCAAACGCAAAGGACTGCGTAATACCCTGAAAAGCGCCTACAAGCGTTTCGTCTTTTACCATTGGGAGTTGCTGTGGATGGAGCGCGACCTGGTCAGCCCTGTCCCGCCACACCGGCTCAAGCCCTACCCGGCGCTGCGCACGGAGCCCATAACGGTAAACAACGTGAAGGCCTTCGCCCGCCACTTCGGTGACAGGGTCGAGACCATGCGCGAGCTGGCCGCCGAGGGCCACACCGGCTTGATGTTCCTCGATGACGCAGGCGATGTGGTGGCGTTCATCTGGGGCAGCACGCGGCACTACCACGACCGTCATTACTATGGCTGCTGGTTTCCCGTGGGTCCCGGCGAGTTCTTCGAGTTCGGCGGCGAAGTGGCCCGCAGGTACTGGGGCACACAGCTGTCCCTGGACATGCAGCTGGCCATCTGGAAGGTCATGGCTGCACAAGGTTGCGACAAAGTGGTGGATGTCTGCGAGAACCACAATATTCCCGCGCTCAAGCTGCACCTGCGCACCGGCTATAAGGAGCAAGGACGGATCATGAATGTGTACTGCCTGTTCGGACGCTGGAAGTTCTTTCGCGAAACACGCTACAGCGGCTCACGGCTTGACGCCCTGCGCAAGCCTGAAACCCAAGCCACCACAGCCACGGTGTCCTGACCATGACCCTGCATCTGACCTGGTGTGATTCCCTCGATGCCGTCGACTTCCCCGTCGTCGAATACGAACAACTGCGCCGCCGCCTGCCCGGCAGCACACCCTTCAACCACTTGGGCTGGCTGCGCGCTGCCGAGCAGGCGTTGCTGCCCGGCCAGCGGTTGCAAGTCCTGCTGGGTCGCCAGCACGGCCGACTGTGCCTGTGCCTGCCGCTGGTGCGTGAACGCGAAGCCTTCGGTCCGGTACGCCTGCCCGTGGTCCGCCACCTGGGCCACCCCCTGAGCGACCGCATCGCCCTGCTCATCGACCTGCCGGAGGGGGATGCCGCACAGGTCCTGGGCGCTATCCGCAAGCGCCTGCCCCACGCCGTGCTGCAACTGAGCGAAGTGCCCGGCGATGCTGAGGTTGGCGGCTGGCTAGCGCGTTGGGCGGGGGATAGCTCCACCCATGAACAACACCTGACCTGCAAGGTGCCAGTGCACCGCATCTGTGAGAGCGACCGCCAGGAGGTCAGCGGCGATCCGCGCTACAAGCTGCGCCGGGCGCGCAAGCGCATCGCCAACTGCGGCGCGCAGGTGCGTCGGGTGATGGCCACGCCCGAAAACATCGAGAGCCTGCTGGATGCCATCAGCGCCGTTGAAGCGGCGAGCTGGAAAGGCGACGACGACGTCGGCATCTTCTCCGGCGAGCAGCGCCAGCAGTGGATGTATCAGGCTTTCACTGCGCTGGCGGCCGAAGGCCTGGTGTGCCTGGTCCTGCTGGAGCTCGACGGGCGCTGCATCAGCTACCGCCTGGGCCTGGTCGAGCGCGGCCGGGTCTATGACTACAACCTGGCCTTCGAGCCCGCCTACCGGGACCTGGGCAGCGGCCGGGTGTTGCTGGAGGAGTGGATTCATTGGGGGCTCGACGACGGCTGGCGCTGGATCGACGCCTCGCGGGTAAGCCTTGAGAACTCCAGCCATCAACTGCACGAACGCATGACCGAACACCTCGAGCAGTGGCGCCTGAGCTATTACAGCTGGCGTCCCGACGGCCTCGCCCTCGGCCTGGCCCTGCGCTGCTGGCACTGGCTCAAGCCGCGCCTGCACCAGCGCCGTGCCGCCGTCGCCCAAAGCATCACCCCCACCCCGACACAGGAGCGTCCGGATGCCATCCCAGGTCATAGTCAACGCTGACGATTTCGGGCTGAACGCCCACACCAATGCCGTGATCCTGCATGCCTTCCAGGCAGGGCTGATCAGCTCGGCCACGGCCATGGCCAACATGCCGGCTTTTTCCGGCGCTTGCGTATTGGCCCAACAGCCGGCGCTGCGCGGGCGCATCGGCCTGCATTTCAACCTCACCTACGGCCGCCCGCTGAGCCAGGCGATCCTCGCCGAACCACGCTTCTGCACGGCGGACGGCCTGTTCGAGCTCGGCATCAAGCGCCGCACCCTGCGCCTGGGGCGCCGCGAGCGCGAGGCCGTCGAGCAGGAGCTGCAGGCCCAGTGGCAGCATTGCCTGGACCAAGGGCTCACGCCGAGTCACCTGGATTCACATCAGCATGTGCACAACATTTGGCCGATTGGCGAGATCGTCGCCCGCTTTGCCGCCACCCAGGGCGTTCCGGTGCGCCTGGCGCGCAACGTCGGGCACAACATTGGCCTGGCCAAGCGCGTGTTCAAGACCCTGCTCAACCAACGCCTGCGCCAGTTGAGCGGCGCCACCGCCGATCACGTCTGCACCCCCGCCGACCTGCGCGCCGGGCTCGCCCCACGGCACGGCGTCCTGGAGGTGGTGGCGCACCCCAGTGCCCTGGGCGGGCATGATTTTGGCGATGCCTATCTGGCCAGTGGCGAGTCGCTGAAAGCGCTGGTGGAGCACCACTTGGCCGGCGTGCCGCGGGTGGGGTATGGGGTGGTGGCAGGGCCGGTACTGGCCTGAAGCCTGACGCCAGGAGGTCATTGCGCAGCAACGGGCAGTGACCTCTTGGTCTGCACCGGGCCTCAGCTTCTGCGTACCGGGCCCGCCATCCTGCTATGGACCACATCCTCGATCAGTACTTGGCCATGTCGATGAGGTGAGCAATGATTCATCGAACACCACCCCGGCCTCTAGACGGTGTCGTCTGTACTGGCCTATTCGCGGGCAAGCCCGCTCCCACATGAACTGCATTGTTCACTTGATCACGGTCAACGCTGATGAGCCTAATGGGAGCCCGCTCACACACGAATCTGCGTCGTTCATTTGATCACGGTCAACGCTGAGCCTGTGGGAGCGGGTTTACCCGCGAATAGGCCAGTGCAGGCAACCCATCATCCAAGGCGAGGGCTGCACCCTCGATCGCGGCACAAGGCCGCTCCCACAGTGCCCTGTGGCAACAGCTATCTACCGCCGCCGCGCCCAGGACCTGAGGCCTGCTGAATGCCCCTCGAAACAGGAGCATTCACCATGCCTTACCCAGAACCTGACCACCCGCACCGGGACCTGATCGAACGACGTCTGCCCGCTTGGACACGCCGGGCCCTGCCCGAGCACTGGCAATCCCTGCGTGACAGCCATGCCCCAGCGCAAGGCCTGCCCGGCGCTGAAGCCGACTGGTTCGCCAACGCCGCGCCCGACCTGCGCGAGGCGGTGCTGGCCAGCCAGGCGGCGCTGCGCCGGGCGCAACAGGACTTGGCGCGGTCGCTCAAAGGTCTGCAGCAGATCACGGAGTTCGCCGAACCGCTGCTCAAGGCGCGGCTGCTGGCCGAGCACGCGTTCACGGCGCCACTGGACGACTGCGAGCTGCTGCGCGTGCAGCAGACCTGGCACTGGCAAGGCGCGCGCTACCTCCACAGCCATCAACGTCAAGACCTGTTGCAAGCAGCGCTGCAGAACTTCGCCGAAGACGCCGTCTTCGATACACAGAGTGCCGTCGCCCTGCGCGATGACATCAAGGTGCTGCCGATCACCGTGGAAGGCTCGGTATTCATCAGCCCGGACGTCCCGGCGGCGCAGATCCAGCTGCCCTCGGAGACTTACCAGGTAGCCCCCCTGCCGCTGTCACCGGCCGCGTTCGCCGCGACCTGCCGCCAACTGGACCTGGGCCAGTGCTACCAGGCGCACCTGCAACACCTGTTCGAATCGCCAGCCAACCAGGCGACGGTGCGCGGGCAGGCCATTGCCGTGCATCGGCAGCGACTGCGTGTGGCGGCAGACCTTGGCTACCTGCGCCATCACCTCAACGGCGTGGCCTGGGACGCGGTGCAGGCGCTGCTCGACGACCAACCACAACCCTGCTGGCAAGTGAGTCTATTCGGCATCGTCCTGCACGAGGCGCTGATCATCAACGCCACAGCAGCGGGCCTGCTGCTGTATCTGCCAGGCAACGCCGCCGCGCTGCGCCTGTTCCCTAGCCTGGCCGCCTTGCATGCGGCGCTGACCAATGACTTGTGCGACCCTGCTTTTCGTCAAGACTTCATGACCTACCTGCCACTTGACCGGCTGGCGGACTTCTCCCAGCTGCTGCAGCAGAACCTCGGTGACGACCTGCATCTGCAGCGTATTCCCATCGGGCCTGGGCTATTCGACTTCCTGCAGGACGATTACCTGGCCCGCCTCAAGGCACAGGCTCGCTTGCTGGCCGTGCCCACAGCCGATGCCGACGAGCAGGCACGGCAACAGCGCCTGGCGCAGTGGGAAAATGTCGGTATGGACCTGTTGACCCTGGCCGGCTTCTTTATCCCCGCCGTGGGCAGCCTGATGCTGGCGGTCACGGCCTACCAACTGCTCGGCGAAGTCTACGATGGCTATGCGGCGTGGCGTATCGGCGACCGTTATCTGGCCCTGCGCCACCTGGAGGCAATCGGCCTGAATCTGGCATTGCTCGGCGGGCTGCACGTGGCTGGCAAGGCCGTGCCCAGGCTGTTCGCCAGCCCGTTGTTGGAATCGCTGGACGAGGTACCCCTGGACGATGGCAGCCACCGCCTGTGGCAGCCAGCGCTGACGCCCTATCGCAGCGAGATGCAGCTGCCTGCCGACCTGAGTGCCAACGCCAAGGGCCAATACCTGCATGAAGGCCGCGCCTTTATCCGCCTTGATGGCGAGCTGTACGATCAGCGTTTCGATAGCCATATGGGGCAATGGCGCGTCGTTCATCCGCAGGATTCCGAGGCCTATGCGCCCCCGCTGGAGCACAACGACGAAGGTGCCTGGCGTGGCGAGCACGAGCAGCCACAAGCCTGGACCTACCCGCAGATGATACGTCGCCTGGGCGGCGACTGGCCCACGCTCGGCGATGACGACCTGCACCTGGCAGGACAGATCAGTGGCGTAGGCAAGACGCGGCTGCAACAGATACACCTGCGCAACCAGCCGACCCCAGCCTTGCTGGCCGATACCCTGGCGCGCCTGGCCGCAGAGCGTGAGGTCGAGGCGCGGCTGGCGATCGCCCCGCAAGACGACGGCGCTGGCATGTTCACCCAGGCTTACGAAGGTCGGCTTTTGGCTGATGACGCCACGCGGCGCCTTTGCCAGCAGTACCCGCGCCTGTCGCCGCCCTTGGCCGATCGCCTGTTATGCCCGTTGGCCGGTGGGCAGCGCCAGGCCTGGACGAGCGAGGGGATACTGCCGGCCTTTGTGGGACAAGACATCGCCCAGGTACTCGACCAACTGCCGTTGGTCCGCGCCTTGGAGGGACTGCACCTGCCTCGGTTGGCCGGCGAAGACAGCGAGCGTCTGGTGCTTGCCTGCCTTGAGCAGATGCCCGAATGGTCGAACGACCTGCGCCTGGAGCTGCGCGAGGGCAGCCCCCAAGGCCCGACGGTGTTCAGCGCCGGGCCGACACGGGCGACGACGCTGCGCATCGTGATTCGCTCCGCCGAAGGCTACGAGGCTGACCTGGGCGAGCGCCCGGCGCCCGCGCCGCGTCACCGTGACGTGTGCCGGGCAGTGCTCCAGGCGCTGCCGCCCGAGCAGCGCCAGGCCTGGGCACTGGCTGTGGATGATGCCGCCGGGCTGCGCAGGCTGGTGCAGGCCAGGGCTGATCAATCACGTCCGGCATTGGCGCGCCAGCTGGCTCGGCCGGCCATGCGCAACGTGCGCTCCAGGGGCCTGCTGCGTGGCGGCGCACCGACCGCTTATCCACCCCTGTCACCGCAGCGCGCTTCCCTGAGCGCCCGTTATCGGCGTCTCTATCCAGCAGCTTCCGACCAGCAGATCGAGCACGACCTGGCGCAATGGCGGCGCGAGCTCAGGACCCCGGAAGTCGAACTGCGCCACCGCGAAGAACGCCTGCGCCAGTTGCGTGAGTCCCTCGCCAACTGGTCCGGCCAGACCATTCGCCGCCAGCGTGCCGCGCGCGCCATCATCAATGCTTGGCGTCAAGACGATACCTTGAGCCTGGCCGATGGCCGCCAGATCCAGTCGCTGAACCTCGATGGCCTCGAACTGGAAAACCATGACCTGACGTCACTGACACTGCCTGACGATTTTGCCCATGTGCGCATCCTCAACCTCAGCCGCAACCGGCAACTGGGCCTGTTGCCGGCCTCGTTCCTGCAGCGCTTCCCCGAGCTACGGCAGCTGTACCTCAATGGTTGCCGCCTGGACCACGTTCCGCTGGTCAGCAACCCGAGCGCGCTGGAGTGGATCGACCTGCAGGAAAACCGCATTACCTGGGACGATCAGGCCCAGGCGGCATTGGACAGTTATCCAGCATTGCGGGTGTTGGATCTGTCCGACAACCCGCTGCTGCGCGCTCCGAACCTCAGCGCCCTGCCCCGGCTGCACAGCCTGCACCTGTCCAACTGCAGCCTGACCCAGCTGCCCGAAGGCCTGCAGGTGATGGTGGAGCCTTCGGCTCTTGATCTTTCCGACAATCAGTTCAGCGCACTCCCGCAGTCCTTGCAGCTATCCAATGACGCTGCGCAGGCCATGCGCCTTGAAAGTCCCTGGTTGCCAGCGAACGTACATGAGCAGATCGAGGCCTATTACGCGCAACATGGGGTAGACCTGCTGGTGGCCGACAGCGATTACGAGGAGCTGCTGGAGGACACCGACATGGCGCAATGGCAGATCTGGATGCACCTGCCGTTGCAGTACCGCCGCAATCTGCGAGCGCTGCTCGACACCGACGTCTACCTCGATCACCCAGACCAAGCGCATGCCGAGCTGTGGCTGCGACTTCAGCTCATGGAGGCCAACCCGGCCTTTCGCGCTTACGCTTTGGCCAATCCGGCCGTCGAGCTGCTGCAACTGAGGCTCTGAAGTACCGCCCGGGCGCCGGGCCGATGCCAACCAGCGCTGCAACGCCTGGGCGGCATCGGCCGGGCCATGAGCAAGGCGTGGCCCTGATCGCAGCCGGCGTTGCGCAGGAAGTCGACCGTCGGCACTGATCAGCTGAATGGGGACGTCATGGGCCTGCGATCAGGGGCGATTGAACTTGGAACAGCGCGCTTAGGGCGATAGTGGGCCAGACTGGTCTTTTTCCTCAGGACGGGGTTATCCTCGGACTGAATCGTTTCATCACTGCTCAAGACAACGAGGTGCTGCGCGCATGGACCGTCTGCTCGATTCGCTGTTTCCAACCGCCAACGATATCCCCGAGGCCTGGCGCCTGGGCGAGCCGCTTGAGCAACGTCACTACCTGGTGGGTGGCGAACTGCGCCGCTGGGACGGCCCCCTCGCCACCGTGCGCAGCCCGGTGTGGGTCAAGGAGGGCGACAGCGAGCGGCAAGTGATCCTCGGCAGCGCTCCCCTGCTCGACGCCAACACCGCCCTCACCGCGCTGGACGCCGCCGTGCACGCCTACGACAAAGGCCGCGGCGCCTGGCCGACGATGCGCGTGGGCGAACGTATCCAGCACGTCGAGACCTTTCTGGCGCGCATGCGCGAACAGCGTACGGCGGTGGTCAAGCTGCTGATGTGGGAGATCGGCAAGAACCTCAAGGACTCGGAGAAGGAGTTCGACCGCACCTGCGATTACATCGTCGACACCATCAATGCCCTCAAGGACCTCGACCGGCGCTCCAGCCGCTTCGAGCTGGAACAGGACACCCTCGGCCAGATCCGCCGTGCGCCGCTGGGCGTGGCCCTGTGCATGGGGCCGTACAACTATCCGCTGAACGAAACCTTCACCACCTTGATCCCAGCGCTGATCATGGGCAACACGGTGGTATTCAAGCCGGCCAAGTTCGGCGTGCTGCTGATCCGCCCGTTGCTCGAAGCCTTCCGTGACAGCTTCCCGGCCGGGGTGATCAACGTCATTTACGGCCGCGGCCGCGAAACCGTCAGCGCGTTGATGGCCAGTGGCAAGATCGATGTGTTCGCCTTCATCGGTACCAACAAGGCAGCCAGCGACCTGAAGAAACTCCACCCGCGCCCGCACCGCCTGCGCGCCGCCCTGGGCCTGGATGCCAAGAACCCGGGCATCGTCCTGCCCGACGTCGACCTGGATAACGCCGTCAGCGAGGCAGTGACCGGCGCCTTGTCGTTCAATGGTCAGCGCTGCACCGCGCTGAAGATCCTGTTCGTCCACGACACGGTGGTCGACCGCTTCCTTGATAAATTCCAGCAGAAGCTGGCCGCGCTCAAGCCGGGGATGCCCTGGGAGCCCGGGGTCGCCCTGACGCCGCTGCCCGAGCAAGGCAAGGTCGACTACCTCGACGGCCTGGTCGCCGATGCCGTGGCCAAGGGCGCCCGGGTGCTCAACGAGGGTGGCGGGCAGAGCCGCGGCTCGTTCTTCTACCCCGCCCTGCTCTACCCGGTCAGCGCCGACATGCGCGTGTACCAGGAGGAGCAGTTCGGGCCGGTGGTGCCAGTGGTGCCTTACCGCGACCTGGAGACGGTGATCGAGTACGTGCTGGACTCCGACTTCGGCCAGCAGCTGAGTATCTTCGGCACCGACCCGCAGACCGTCGGCAGGCTCGTCGACACGTTCGCCAACCAGGTCGGGCGCATCAACCTCAACGCCCAGTGCCAGCGCGGTCCGGACACCTATCCGTTCAACGGCCGCAAGAACAGCGCCGAAGGCACGTTGTCGGTGCATGACGCCTTGCGCGTGTTCTCCATCCGAACCCTGGTGGCGACCAAGTTCCAGGAGGCCAACAAGACGCTGATCAGCGAGATCATCCGTAATCGGCAGTCGAGTTTCCTGACCACGGACTACATCTTCTAGCCGGCGGCTCGCTAATGGGGAAATGGCAGTTGCACTGAGGGCAAAAGCGTGGAAGCTGTAGAGGGTCGCCTGGACCTGCGACCCAATGCAGTGCAAAACCCATCGGCATTTATGCGCTAGCAGCGCGGTTCGCTGGCGCTGCACGCCCCACCGGAGGAACAATAAAATGGCAGTCAAACCCATTCCCGAAGGGCAACACAGCATCACCCCCTACCTCGGCATCCAGGACGCGGCCAGGGCCATCGACTTTTACAAGAAGGCCTTTGGCGCCGTAGAGATGTTCCGCCTTGATGGCCCCGATGGCCGAGTTGGCCATGCCGAGCTGAAAATCGGCGATTCCTCGTTGATGCTGGCCGAACCCTGCGGTGAAGCCGGGGGGCTGGCGGCGAGCCAGTCGCTCAATGGCGTCGCCGTTGGCTTGCACCTGTACGTGGAGGACGTCGATGCGCGCTTCGCCCAGGCCATCGCCGCCGGGGCCGTCGAGGTCAGCCCGGTCAAGGATCAGTTCTATGGCGACCGCTCCGGCTCGCTGAAGGATCCGTTCGGCAACCTGTGGTTCATGGCGACCCATAAGGAAGACCTCTCGGTCGAGGAAATCCGCGAACGTGCGGCGAAGCTGTTCGGCGGCGCCTGAGCGCCAAGCTTCGCCCCACAGCTTCAAGTTGAAAGCTCTGCGGCTTTGCTTGAAGCTGGGGACTCGAAGCTTGGCGCTTGGAGCTGGTTTATGCGAATCATCGAAAAGAATGCAGCCTTGGTGCGCACTCTCACCCCCGCCGAAGAAGAATTGCTGCAGGGCTTTGCTCTCGGTACCCTGGTCGGCCCGCGCCTGCTGCAGGCCAACCAGTTGCTGATGAAGGTCCGCAGCGCCGGCCACTGGCTGGCCTGCGACTGCCGCAACGATGCCCTGCCCGTACTCAACGTGACCCTCAACGGCCACACCGGCACGCTGTTCCTCAAGAACAACCCCGGCACGGTCGAACATGCGCCTGGCTGTGCCTTTACCAAGGACGAACGCGAAACCGCCGGACGCGACGCCGACCCCTCGCCGCCCCCGGCGTGGCTGCCTCCGGATACGCCGCTGCGCCTGATCGGCGACTTTGCCCGCGCCTCGCCGGGCCCTGCAAACGGCGCGGGGGATGGTGCCGGACGGCGCGAGCAGCAGCGCTTGCTGTCATTGCTGCTGACGCTGATCGAGACCAGCGGCCTGAACCTCTACGCCACCCACCTGAAGAAGGACCTTACTGGCCAGTTCGCCGAACTGCGCGGTGTCGCCGGCCGTTATCCCCTGATCGAACGGGTCCCGGCCAGCAACTACCTGGAAACCCGCCTCGACATGAAGCACATGATGATGCTCAAGGCGCGCCTGCGCGAGTCGACGGTGTTCGGCAGCCATCGCCGGCATGGCCTGCTGCTCGATTGTGTCGAGCAGATCAAGGGGCGCAAGCTGTTCAATGCGCGCAGCGAGGACGGCTTCGACTTCCAGGGTCACCACCTGTTCTGGGGCGGCAGCAAGACACCCGGCCCGCTACTGGCCCTGGCGCTGTATTCGCCCACCACGGCCGGTAGCCATTACTACGAGCTGATCCACGTTGCCAGCGTGCCGGTGCTGTCACGCGGGCACCTGTTCCCGGTATACCGCGATGAAGAGCGCGAGCCACTGAAGATGCTGGTTTCGCTGATCGACTGGATGGCCAGCAAGGGCGTCAAGGTACTGATGCGCCGCCCGGTGATCGGGGGCCAGGTGATGGACGAGTTGGTGCTGACCTCCGACCAGGACCGCGTGCTCTCGGTGTCGCTCACCGAGCAGCCGATGGGCCCGGAGCCAGACACCGAGAACTTCAAGCGCTACGCCGACTTCAAGAGCCTGGACACCTTCCGCAAGTATGTGGCTGGGTTTTTCATGCGTGAGCGGGAAGGTGCAACTTCCTGACTCCAGGATGTGGGGAGCCGTCTTGTGTTGCGATCGAGGGCGCAGCCCTCGCCCTGGCTGATGCGCTGCCTGCACTGGCCTATTCGCGGGTAAACCCGCTCCCACAAGGTTGAGGTGCATCCAGAGATATGTTCTGTGCGCGACAGCGCAGCCCAGCGGGCTGGGCGATCTCCCACAGGCTCAGCGTTTGAACGACGCAGATTGGTGTGGGCGCGGGCTTGCCCGTGAACAGGGGCGAAGCCCCTGCCATTGACAGAGGGTGACCAAGCCGGTCTCTTCGCGGCAGCCCGGCGTTCAGGTAAACCGCACCCACAGGGTATGAGGTAACCGGCAGGCATGGTCTATGCGCCGCAGCGCAGCCGAAAGGGCTGGGCGCTCGTCTATAGATGAAGCAGCGCTGCGCTTGGCCTGTGTCATCCTCTCACCCCAGGAACAACCGATACGCCGGATTATCGGTCTCATCCCAGTAGCGATACCCCATCTCGTCCAATGCCTGGGGCAACGCTGCCAGCTCCTCGTCAGGCACTTCCAGAGCGGCGAAGACTCGCGCCACAGCCGCGCCGTGGTTGCGGTAGTGGAACAGACTGATGTTCCAGCGCTTGCCCAGCCGCTCCAAGAATCCGAGCAAGGCTCCAGGCCGTTCAGGAAATTCGAAACGCAGCACCCGCTCCCGGGCACCTGGGGCGGCATGCCCGCCGACGGTGTGGCGTACGTGCAGCTTGGCCAGTTCATTGTCGGTCAGGTCGAGCACCTGGTAGCCCTGCTCGGCCAGGCTGGCCAGCAGGCGTTCTCGGGGATCATGCTGGGGGTGGGTCTGTACGCCGACGAACAAGCGCGCTTCCTTGCCAGGGTAGTAGCGGTAGTTGAACTCGGTGATCTGACGCTTGCCCAGCGCCTGGCAAAAGGCGCGGAAGCTGCCGGGCCGCTCGGGGATGGTCACAGCGATGATCGCCTCGCGCTGCTCGCCCAACTCGGCGCGCTCAGCGACATGGCGCAAGCGGTCGAAGTTGATGTTTGCACCTGAATCGATGGCCACCAGGGTCTGTCCGGTAACACCTTCGCGGGCCACGTATTGCTTGATTCCAGCCACGGCCAATGCCCCGGACGGCTCGGTGATCGAGCGGGTATCGTCGTAGATGTCCTTGATTGCCGCGCACAGCTCGTCGTTGCTGACGGTCAGCACTTCATCCACATAGTGTCGGCACAGTTCGAAGCAGTGGGCGCCGACCTGGGCCACGGCGACGCCATCAGCGAAGCTGCCAACCTGAGGCAGGACCACGCGCTCGCCGGCGGCCATGGCCGCTTGCAGGCAGTTGGAATCCTGTGGCTCGACGCCGATGACCTTGACCGCCGGGCGCAGGTACTTGACGTAGGCGGCGATGCCGGCGATCAGGCCGCCACCACCGACGGGCACGAAGATCGCATCCAGCGCGCCTGGCTGCTGGCGCAGGATCTCCATGGCCACGGTGCCTTGCCCGGCGATCACATCCGGGTCATCGAACGGCGGCACGAAGGTCGCGCCCGCGCTGTCGGCAAGTTTGAGGGCATGGGCCAGCGCATGCGGGAAGCTCTCGCCATGCAGTACCACCTGGCCGCCGCGCGAGCGCACGCCTTCGATCTTCAGTTCGGGGGTGGTAGTGGGCATGACGATGGTCGCGCCCATGCCCAGCTTGGCAGCCGCCAGGGCTACGCCCTGGGCATGGTTACCCGCCGAGGCGGTGATCACCCCACGCTCGCGCTGTTCACGGCTGAGCTGCGAAAGGCGGGTGTAGGCACCGCGGATCTTGAAGGAAAAGGTCGGTTGCAGGTCTTCCCGCTTGAGCAGTACCTGATTGTCCAACGCCGCCGACAGCGCCGGCGCCGCCTGCAGCGGGGTCTCGATGGCCAGGTCGTAGACCGGCGCGGCAAGAATGCGCCGGACCTGCTCCGAGAGCAATTGCTGAGGGCTGGTGCTGCGAGGGGGGATGGCAAGGCTGGTCATCATGACTCCTGGTGGTTTTCGAAGTGCGCTCACAGCGGTTTTCGAAGGGGCCCAGGAGTCGGAAAGAAAAAACCCGCCTCCAGGGCGGGTTCGGTGCCAGTGCGCGCTAGCCCGCCAATCCGATAATGGCGGTAATAATAATGCTGGCGGCGCGCGACTGAGCGAATGTGTTCATGGGCATCACGTTAGCCCAGCCCCTCACCGCCCGTCAAGATGCTCGGCAGAACACGGTCGATAGCCCGCCGTTACGGCGCGATCGCCTGATGACCGCACCTTTGCTGCAGGCACGGATACAGAGCTGCGTCCCACCCGACGCCGATTGCGCCACGCTCAAGCTCCCCACCTGCCCCCTCGATGCCCGTTCATGCCGGTGTTCTTTGTGCAGCTAATGCGCCTGGCGCGCCGCGGCACGGCCAAGGTCACCGAACCTGAGGCCACCTTGCGCGAAGGCTGACTGGACAAGCGCCCGTCGACATGGGAGGGTTCCTGGCCTCAGCGCCAGGAACCCTTTTCATGCCCGCCCCTCTCCCTCCCTGCTCCATCCTCATTCTCGCTGGCGGCAGAGGCCAGCGCATGGGCGGCCGTGACAAAGGCCTGGTCGAATGGCACGGCCGGCCGCTGGTTGAGCATGTGCATGCGGTGGTACGGCCGTTGACCGACGACCTGATCATCTCCTGCAACCGCAACCTGGATGCCTATCGGGCCTATGCCGATCGGTTGGTGAGTGATCCAGAGGCGAACTTCCCGGGTCCCCTGGCCGGCGTTGTGGAAGGACTGGCGAAGGCCCGTCACGACTGGGTAGTGGTGCTCGCCTGCGATGCGCCACGCATCGACCGGGCGCTGCTCGATGGCCTGCGGCGCGAGGCCCGCGACCACGACAATGCGGCCATGGTGCGCCAGGGCGGCTACTGGCAGCCGATGTTCAGCGTCCTGCCCCGGCGCTTGCTGCCCGTGCTGCAGCAGGCCTGGGACGCGGGCGAGCGCAGCCTGCAGCGGGTACTGACGCAGCATGCCGTGCTCGCGGTGGACTGTGCGCAGGACGATGTGCGCCTTGGCAACTTCAACAGTCCGCAATGGCTGGATGAGGCTTGAAGACGGGGCCGCTGCGCAATCCTGTCCCTTACAACGGCGCATCCATCGCCAGCCCCTGCAATCGCCGGTATTCCTTGAGCACGTTGGGCACGTAGCGGCGGGTTTCGGCAAACGGCGGCACGACCCGTCCGCGGCTGAGCACGGCGTCCGGTCCGGCATTGTAGGCCGCTACCGCGAGGGTGATGTCGTTGTCGAAAAGCTTGAGCATGCGCTTGAGGTAGCGGGCTCCGCCCTGCAGGTTGGAAGCAGGATCGAGCACATCCGTGACCCCCATCTCCTTGGCCGTGTCCGGCATCAATTGCATCAGCCCCGCCGCGCCCTTGGGCGAACGCGCCTTGGCGTTATACCCCGACTCGGCCTTGATCAGCGCATGCAGCAATGCCTGCGGCACATCATGGGCCTGCGCCGCGGCAGCGACCAGGTCGGCGTAGGGTCGGCCGGTGATCAGTTGGGCGTCCATCGGACCCGCCTGCGCGGTGGCCTCATTGATGACCTTCTCGTAGTGCCGCCCTGGCCTGTGCACGTTGGACAGTACATAGCCGCCCGTGGCGTCCCTGGAGATGTAGACCTCGGCCAGAACCGACGGCGCCACCAGGCAGGTCAGTAATCCAAGTGTGAACAAGCGCATGACGTCCGCCTCCCCGACGTTGCCCCAATGTGGGGGAAATGCCCCGTAAAACCGGGCCTTGAGGCTATGAGGCAAGCACTGTGCCGGTTGCCATGCCGCAGGGCGCAAGGGCCCGGCCCAGGCGCGCACGGCTCTTGCATGAGGCCATGACGGACGCAGCCTGGAGGGCATGATCATGCAGCGCAAATCCTCAACCCAACGCGGTTTCACCCTGCTCGAACTCTTGGTGGTGCTTGTGGTGCTGGGCCTGTTGGCCGGTATCGTCGCGCCCAAGTACTTCAGCCAGCTTGGCCGTTCCGAAGCCAAGGTGGCCCGGGCGCAGATCGAAGGCCTGGGCAAGGCCCTGGACCTGTATCGCCTGGAAGTTGGTCATTACCCCAACACTGAGCAGGGCCTGCAGGCATTGATCAGTGCCCCTAGCGGCGAAGCGCGCTGGTCCGGCCCCTACCTGCAGAAGAACGTGCCGCAGGACCCCTGGGGCCGCGCGTACATCTATCGCCAGCCGGGTGAAAACGGCGGCGAGTACGACTTGCTGTCCATGGGCAAGGACGGCCAGCCCGGGGGCGACGGGGAAAACGCCGAAATCACCAGCTGGCAATAAGGACCCACGACCATGCGCTATAGCCTCAAGGCCTTGGGCAAGAAGGGTATCGTCCTGTTGCAGGTCGAGGCACAGGACAGCGAGCAGGCGCGCCGTCAGGCCGAAGACCAGGGCCTGCGGGTGGTCAGCCTGCGCAGCGCCGGTGCCGGTTGGCGTGGCCTGCGCTGGCGGCGCCCGGCGAAGTTCGACCTGGTGCTGTTCAGCCAGGAACTGTCGACCTTGCTCAATGCCGGGCTGGCGCTGATCGATGCACTGGAGAGTCTCGCCGAGAAAGCGCCCAGCGGACATGCGCGCAAGGTCCTCGAGCGCCTGGTGCGCCTGCTGTACGAGGGCAAGTCGCTGTCCCAGGCATTGGGGCAACAGCCCCAGGTATTCCCCACCCTCTACGTGGCCCTGGTGCAATCGAGCGAGCGCACCGGCGCACTGGGCGACGCACTGGGCCGCTACATCACCTATCGCCAGCGCCTGGACCTGGTCCGGCAAAAGCTGGTCAGCGCCTCGATCTATCCGTTGCTGTTGTTGCTGGTCGGTGGCGGCGTGGTGTTGTTCCTGATGGGTTACGTGGTGCCCCGTTTCAGCCTGGTGTTCGAAGGCATGGGCACCGAGCTGCCCTGGCTGTCGCGCCTGCTGATGCAGGCAGGGCTGTTTCTGCATGCCCAGCAGTTGCCGATGTTCCTGGGTTTTGCGCTGGCGGTCGGCGGGCTGGCCGTGCTGCGCCGCCATCCAGCGCTGCGCCGCTGGGCGGCGCGCCAGCTTGAACGCCTGCCGGCCCTGCACCAACGCCTGGTGATGTATGAACTGGCGCGCTTCTACCGCTCCTTGGGGATTCTGCTGCAAGGCGGCATTCCGATCATCACCGCCATGGGCATGGCCCGCGGCCTGCTGGGCGGATCGGCGGCCCAGCGGCTGGAGCACGCCTGTACCCGGGTGGGCGAAGGCCTACCGCTGTCCGATGCGCTGGAGGCCGGCAAACTGGTCACGCCAGTCTCGCTGCGCCTGCTGCGCGCGGGCGAGCAGTCGGGCAATCTGGGGCAGATGCTCGAACGCAGCGCGGACTTCTACGATGAGGAGATCGGGCGTTGGGTCGAATGGTTCGTGCGCCTGTTCGAGCCCTTGCTGATGACCTTCATCGGCCTGCTGATCGGCCTGATCGTGATCCTCATGTACATGCCGATCTTCGAATTGGCCTCGAGCATCCATTGAGGCAGGCGTACGTTCAGTAATCGAACCGTTCCACCGCGCGCCGTCGCTCATTGTCGTCGCGCCGGTCATAGCTTGCGGTGGTCTGGATGTTGACGTGGTGGGCCAGCTTCTGGGCGATGGACAGGTCGTGCTCCTCGATCACGCGGGTGATGAAGGCCCGGCGGAAATCGTGGGGCATGATCTTGATGCCGACCTGGGCGCCGCGCTGGCGGGCGATGTAATAGATCGCGTGCTTGGTGATGCGCGCCCGGGTGATATGGTTGCCGCGGCGGATGCGATTGAACAGGAACTCGTCATCGGCCTCGCCGGCAGGCAACTGCTCACGCCGAAATGCCAGCCAGGCCTCGAGCTTTTCGAAGGCCCAGGCCGGTGCATACTTGATCAGCTGACGATTTCCCTTGCCAACGACCTGCAGGCTGCGCTCCTGGAAATCCACCTGCCCCAGGGTCAGGTTGACCGACTCGGATTTACGCATACCGGTGCCGTACAACAGTGCAATGATCGCCGCATCCCGCAAGCCTTGGGGCCTGGGATCGGCGGCGCAGACCTCCATCAGCTCGCGGATCAGGCTGCGCCGCAGGTTGCGTCCCGGCGGCAGGCGGCTGCCACCGGCCGGTTTTACCGTGCGGATCTTGAGCAACTGATCGTGGCTGATCAGGCTCAAGCGCCAGGCCTCGTTCATCACGCCGCGTATGGCGTTCACATACAGCGAGGAGGTGTTTGGTGCATAGCCGTCGCTGCGCAGCGCCGCGACCAGGGACGTGACGTGCCCAGGCTCGAGCAGGTGCCAAGGAACCTCGGCGATATCGCAATCGTCGAAGCCCAGGCGATCGGCGGCATCCTGGAGGATATAGCGCATGGTCAACTGGCTGGAAGGCGCCAACCGCGCCATGTACTGCAGCAAGGGGTTTTGCAGTGAATCGGACACAAGGTGAATCCTGTAACACGTAGCGGGGGTCAGGAGGATAACGGGCTCAGCCCATCATGACTTGGAACACAGCAGGTCAAGCTCACCTGCATCATGGCCCTCACCTGGATCGACCAGGATCTGCCGACGGCATGATGCCCGATGGTACCGCATCCGGAGCCTCCCGTTCGATCAAAGGTCGAGTGGGACCGATAGGCTACAGTTATCGGCAGCGTTTTCTAGCAAAGAGGCAGCATGGCATTCCATCGCCTGACCCGTTCCCATCCCCGCCTGAGCATCGCCACCCTCCTCGGCCTGCTGGGTGGCCTGTTGATCCCCGCCGACAACCTGATCCAGCGCATTCTCCTGGGCTGGAACATTGGCGTCTGGCTATACCTGCTACTGGTGCTTTGGCTGACGTGGCGGGCAACGCCGGACAAGGTGCGTCGGGTAGCCGGCATCGAGGACGAAAACGCCGGCATGGTGCTGTTCACCGTTAGCGTCGCGGCCATCGCCAGCCTCGCGGCGGTGACCCTGGAACTGGCCGCCAGCCGTGGCCTGGAAGGCGCTGCCCGGGCCCTGCACTATGGCTTTACCGGACTGACGGTGGCCGGCTCATGGCTGCTGATCGGCACCATCTTCAGCTTGCACTACGCCCGGCTGTTCTACCTGACCGACCAGCACGAACCACCGCTGCGCTTCGCTGATGCCGAGCGCCACCCCGACTATTGGGACTTCCACTATTTTGCCTTCACCCTCAACGTGGCCGTGCAGACTTCGGATGTCGGCGTGGCCGGGCGTTCATTGCGGCGGGTGGTGCTGGCCCATTCGCTGGTCAGCTTCGTGTTCAACACCGCCATCCTGGGTTTCACCATCAACATCGCTGCAGGGCTGCTCGGCTAGGCCCTGGCACCGTGCCGTTGGTCTGAAAACTCGACTGTTGCACCCCAACCGGCTTCCCTGCAACGGCGGCAAGACAGCCCGGCAAACGTTTGCTGCCGATCAGTGTCTTCGCCAAGCACCGACGGTTCTGTGATCTGCATCATGCATTGGTACATCTGTCATATTTTCTGGGTGAAACTGATGGGACAAGTGCTATGGTTAAAGTTCCCGCCAGGCCAGTGACGGCCCGACAGACCGGCGTACGCTGCAGGATCAAGGAGGCTGGCATGAACAAAATGACGTTTCCAAACGCCTGCCAGGTGATGCGCTGGCACTTCCACCCGCTCGGCTTCGAAGCCACCATGGACGCTCCGCGCAGCATGGTCGCCCGGCTGTTCGACCGTGCCACTGGGGAAACCCTGCTGGCCATTGCTGGCATCCCGTGCGCCCCCATCATGGCCGCCGCCGATGTCGAGCGCATCATCGAAGCCGTCGAGGACGAACTGGAAGCCTTTGTACCGTTCTGCACCCTGCGTGCGGCAGGCTAGCCGGTAAGCTTGGCTGTCGGAAGCTGTGGGAATACCCCACAGAATGTCTGGCGTCAGGTCGCCGCTGCCAGCTCACGACCTATTTCCAGCCCCCCATGAACCGCTCGGCCGGCACCGGATGGCCGAGCAGTTCATGATTGGCCAGGACGGCATGCCGCCCTTTCACTCAGCTTCGGCAAATGCCCCCTGCATGTCCCAACCGCCACCCAGTGCGGCGATCAGTTGCACACTGGCCACCAGTCGCCCTTCCAGCAGGTTGAGGGCGCTGCGCTCGTTGCTCAGGGCGGTGGTCTGCACGTTGACAACGTCCAGATAGCCGATCAATCCGGCCTTGTACTGGTTTTCGGTCAGGCGCAGGGATTGGCGGGCGGCGTCCAGGGCTTCGTCCCGCACCACGGCTTCATCGGCGTAGACCTTGAGCTGGACCAGGTAGTCTTCCACTTCCCTGAAGCCGTCCAATACGGTCTGGCGATACTGGGCCACGGTCTGGTCGTAGACGGCGACGGTACGGTCGACTTCGGCGCTGCGCCGGCCACCGTCGAACAGGGTCAGGGCGAGTTGGGGGCCGACCGACCAGAAGCGGTTGGGCAGGCTGATCCAGTCGGCGAAGGTGCTGCTGCTGTAGCCGCCGCTCATGCTCAGGCTGAGGTCTGGGAAGTACGCGGCGCGGGCCACGCCAATGCCAGCGTTGGCGGCCATGACCTGACGCTCGGCAGACGCGATGTCTGGACGGCGTTCGAGCAATTGCGAGGGCAAGGCCAGGGGAATCTGTGGCAAGGCCGGGATGCTCTGGCGGGTCGCCACGGCGAACTCGGCCGGGGCCTTGCCCAGCAACACGGCGATGGCATTCTCGAACTGCGCGCGCTGCCAGGCCAGGTCGATCAGGTCGGCCTGGGTGCTTTTGAGCTGGGTCAGCGCCTGGGCGACCGCGTCACGGCCGGATACACCGGCGCGGTACTGGTTCTGAGTCATCTTCAGCGAGCGTTCATAGGCCGCGACCGTGGCCTCAAGCAGACGCTTGTGCTCGTCGATGACGCGCAATTGCAGGTAGTTCTGCACCAGTTCCGACTGCAGGCTCAAGCGGATCGCCGCAAGGTCCGCCAGGCTGGCCTCGGCGCTGGCGCGGTTGGCGGCCAGGCCTTCACGCAGCTTGCCCCACAGATCGAGCTCCCAGCTCACGCCGAGCTGAGCGGTATAGGTGTCACGGATACCGCTGCTGTTGTTGCTCAGGCTCGAACTGCTGCTGCCAGTGCCTTGGGCCGAGCGGGTCTTGCCGGCCGTCAGGTCGAGGCTGGGAAACAGCGCGCCACGGCTGTTGCGCACCAAGGCCTGGGCCTGGCGGTATTGGGCCTCGTACTGGGCGACGGTCTGGTTGTTGCTGTTGAGTTCATCGACCAGAGCGTTCAGCCCGGCGTCGCCATACAGCTCCCACCAGGCGCCACGCGCCAGGGCATCGGAGGGGTTGGCCTGGGTCCAACCTTCGGCCTGCTTGAACTGCGCAGGGCTGCTCAGCTCGGGACGGTGGTAATCCGGGCTCAGGGTACAGGCACTGAGCATCACCAGACACAGGCCGGCACAGGCCAGGCGCGAGCCGCGCCCGCGGGACAGACGCTGCAGGGCGCGGTGAAGTGGGTTCTGGGCAAAGGTCATAGCGGGGTTTCCAGGGCAGCATCGGTGCGCACACCGCGCCAATGGTTGAAACGGTGGCGCAGGCGATCCAGGTACAAGTAGACCACCGGCGTGGTGTAGAGGGTCAGGACCTGGCTGAACACCAGGCCACCGATGATGGTCAGGCCCAAGGGCTTGCGCATTTCGGCGCCTTCGGCGCTGCTGAGCAGCAGCGGCAAGGCACCGAGGATGGCGGCCAGGGTGGTCATCAGGATCGGGCGCAGGCGCAGCAGGCAAGCCCGGCGGATCGACTCCTCGGGACTCATGCCCTGATGACGTTCCAGCTGCAGGGCGAGGTCGATCATCAGGATGGCGTTCTTCTTCACCACGCCAATCAGCAGGAACAGCCCAAGCAAGGAGATCAGGCTGAACTGCCCACCCGTCAGGTACAGGGTCAGCAACGCGCCGACACCGGCCGAGGGCAGGGTCGAAAGAATGGTCAGCGGGTGAATGTAGCTCTCGTAGAGCACGCCCAGCACCAGGTACACCAGCACCAAGGCACCGAGGATCATCAAGGGCTGGCCCTCCTGGGTCTTGGCGAAGGCATCGGCGGTGCCACCCAGCTTGGCGATCACCGTTTCCGGCAGACCCACCAGCGCTACCGCACGCTCCACCGCGGCCAGGGCCTGGTCGGGGCTGTAGCCTTCGGCGACGTCGAAGGCGATGTCCTCGGAGGCGAACTGTCCTTCATGGCTGACCCGGTCGTTGGCCAGGCTGTTCTGGTAACGGGCGAAGGTCGACAACGGCACCCGCGCGCTATCGGCGGTGATCACTTGCACCTGCTCCAGGGTGCTCGGATCCCAGGCGTATTTCGGATTGATCTCCATCACCACCTGGTACTGGTTGAGGCTGTCGTAGATGGTCGAGATCTGCCGTTGGCTGTAGGCATTGTTGAGGACCGAGGTGACCATGTCCATGTCGATGCCCAGGCGTTTTGCCTGGTCGCGGTCGACCACCAGGGTTACCTGCTGGGTGCCTCTGCCTTCTCTGGCGTCGATGGCGGTCAACTGCGGCAGCGCGCGCACGGCCGCCACCACTTTCGGGTACCACTCGCGCAAGGCGGACAGATCGCCGCTTTGCAGGGTGTAGAGGTACTGCGAAGTGGTCTGGTCGCGGCCACCACCGCCCAGTTGCAGGTCCTGGTCGGCCATCAGGAACAGCCGTCCGCCGGGCACCTTCGGCAGCGCCTTGCGCAGCCGCTCGATGACCTGCTGGGCGTCGATCTTGCGCTCGCTGATCGGCTTGAGGCGTACCAGCACCATGGCGTTGTTGGTGCCACTGTTGCCCCCGATGAAACCGGCGACGCTCTGCACCGCGGGATCCGCCAGCAAGGCGCGACGATAGACCTCCATCTTCGGCTGCATGACTGTGAAAGACAGGCCGTCATCCCCGCGGATGAAGCCCATCAGCTGGCCGGTGTCCTGCTGTGGCATCAAGGTCTTGGGCACGGCCACGTACAGGCCAACGTTGACCGCGATGGTCACCAGCAGGCTGATCAGGGTCAGCCGACGGTGTCGTAGGACCCAACCCAGGGACTGGTCATAGCGCGCGACCATGCGCTGATGGACGCGTTCGCTCCAGCGCTGCAGGCCCGTCTGTGCGGCATGATCCTGAGGCTTGAGCCAGCGCGCGCAAAGCATCGGCGTCAAGGTCAGAGACACGACCAGCGAGACGACGATCGCCGCCGCCAGGGTGATGGAAAACTCCTGGAACAAGGCTTTGACGATGCCACCCATGAACAGGATGGAGACGAACACCGCGACCAGCGACACATTCATCGACAGCAGGGTGAAGCCCACCTCCCTCGCGCCGATGAGGGCTGCGCGCAGCGGTGGCTCGCCCTGCTCGATATGCCGTGAGATGTTCTCCAGCACCACGATGGCATCGTCCACCACCAGGCCGGTGGCGAGGATCAAGGCCATCAACGACAGGTTGTTCAACGAGAAACCGCACAGGTACATCACCGCGAAGGTGCCCACCAGCGACACCGGCACCGCCAGGCTTGGGATCAGCGAGGCGCGGAAATTGCCCAGGAACAGGTAGACCACCAGAATCACCAGCACCACGGCGATCAGCAGGGTGTGCTCGGCCTCCTGCAGGGTCGCCTTGATTACCGGCGAGCGGTCCATGGCGACGTCCAGCTTGACGCTGGCCGGCATCAGCGACTGCAGGGCGGGCAGCTGCGCCTTGATCTGCTCGACGGTTTCGATGATGTTGGCGCCGGTCTGGCGATTGATTACCAGCAGCACGGCGCTCTGGTCGTTGAAGAAGCCACTGTTGTAGCGGTTCTCCACGCCATCGCTGATCTTGGCCACATGGCTCAGGCGCAGCACCGAGCCATCCTGGTAGCGAATCACCAGGGGTTCATAATCCTTGGCTGTGGCCAGCTGGTCGTTGGCGCGCACCTGCCAGTTGCGCTCGCTGTCCTCGACAAAGCCCATGGGTCGGCGCTGGTTGGCGTTGGACACCGCCTGGCGCACGTCGTCCAGGGCGACGCCGTACTGGTTGAGCAACTGCGGTTCGAGCTCGATGCGCACCGCCGGCAGGGAGCTGCCGCCGATCTGCACCTCCCCTACCCCCGACACCTGCGACAGGCTTTGCGACAGGATGGTCGAGGCCAGGTCGTACAACTGGCCCTTCTGCAGTACATCCGAGGTCAGCGACAGCACCATCACCGGCGCCTGTGACGGGTTGATCTTTTTGTAAGTGGGCATGCTGGTCATGCCGCTGGGCAACAGGTTGCGCGTGGCATTGATCGCCGCCTGCACCTCCCGCGCGGCACCGTCGATGTCGCGGCCCAGGTCGAAACCGAGGATCACCCGGGTCGAGCCCTGGCTGGAGCTGCTGGTCAGGGTGGTGATCCCGGCAATATTGCCCAGCTTGCGTTCCAGCGGCGTGGCCACGGTGGCCGCCATGACTTCGGGGCTGGCGCCCGGCAGGCTGGCCTGGACCACGATCACCGGGAAATCCATCTGCGGCAGTGGAGACACCGGTAACAGACCGAAGCTGACGCCGCCCAGCAGCATGATGGCCAGGCTCAACAGCATGGTTGCCACGGGTCGGCGGATGAACGGGGCGGACAGGTTCACAGGGTGCTCCACGCTGCCAGTGTCACGCTGCAAATAGACGCGCGTTCAACCGTTACCTTCGAGTACACCTTGATCAGCTCGTCGCTTGTAGCTTGAAGCTTGGGGCTAGCACTGCTCACGCCGTTTTCTCCGCCATGGCGCGCTTGCCGAAGCGGCGCGCGAGTCGATCGAAGTACAGGTAGATCACCGGCGTGGTGAACAGCGTCAGCACCTGACTGACCAGCAACCCGCCGACCATGACCAGGCCTAGCGGCTGGCGCAGCTCGGCGCCGGAACCGGTCGCGAGCATCAGCGGCACAGCACCGAACAAGGCGGCCAGGGTAGTCATCAGGATCGGCCGGAAGCGCAGCAGCGCCGCCTGGTAGATCGCTGTCTGCGGGTCCAGGCCCTGATTGCGTTCGGCCTCCAGGGCAAAGTCGATCATCATGATCGCGTTCTTCTTGACGATGCCGATGAGCAATATGATGCCGATGATCGCGATCATCCCCAGGTCGTTGCCGCTGATGATCAGCGCCAGCAGGGCGCCGACCGCCGCCGATGGCAGGGTCGAGAGGATGGTCACCGGGTGGATATAACTCTCGTAGAGCACCCCCAGGACGATGTACATGGTCACCACGGCCGCGAGGATCAGCAACAAGGTGCTCGACAACGAGGCCTGGAAGGCTTCGGCCGCGCCCTGGAAGCGGGTCTGCACGCCCAGCGGCATGCCGATGTCCTGCTGCACCTGCTCGATGACCTTGACCGCCTCGCCCAGGGCGACGCCGGGGGCAAGGTTGAAGGACATCATCACCGCCGGGAACTGGCCGATGTGGGCGATCGCCAGTTGCGCCTGGCGCTGTTCGATGCGCGCCAGGCTCGACAGGCGCACCTGGCCGCCTTCGCTGGTCTTGACGTGGACCTGCTCCAGCGCCTGCGGGCCAAGGCTCGCCGCCACCGAAGCCTGCAGCACCACGCGGTACTGGCTGGCCTGGGTGTAGATGGTGGATATCTGGCGCTGGCCGAACGCGTCGTACAGGGCATTGGTGATCTGCGACACGTTGATGCCCAGGCGGCTGGCGGCATCGCGGTCGATCACCAGGAACACCTGCAGGCCCTTGTCCTGCAGGTCGCTGGCCACGTCGGTCAGCTCAGGCTGCTGCTGCAGGGCGTCGACCAGCTTGCCGCTCCACTGCGCCAACAGGTCGGCGTCCGGCGAGGACAGGCTGAACTGGTACTGGGTCCGGCTGACCCGGTCCTCGATGCTCAAATCCTGCACCGGCTGCATGAACAGGCGGATGCCCAGCAGCTTGTCGACCTCCGGCTGCAGCCGGGCGATCACCTCGGGGGCGGTCTCGTCCCGATCACCATGGGGCTTGAGATTGATCAACAAGCGTCCGCTGTTGAGCGTGGCGTTGTCGCCGTCGATGCCGATGTAGGACGACAGGCTCTGCACCGCAGGGTCGGCCAGGATGACCTTGCTCAGTGCCTGCTGGCGCTCGCTCATGGCGGTGAAGGACACCGATTGCGGTGCTTCGGAAATGCCTTGGATCACCCCAGTGTCCTGCACCGGGAAGAAACCCTTGGGCACCGCCATGTACAGCAGCACCGTAAGTACCAAGCTGCCCACCGCGACCAGCAGGGTCAGCGGCTGGTGGCGCAGCACCCATTGCAGGCCGCGTCCGTAGTGCTTGATCAGCCAGTCGATCCAGGCACCGCTGGCGCGGTAGAAGCGGCCCTGCTCCTCTTCCTTGGGCTCGCGCTTGAGCAGGCGTGCGCACATCATCGGCGTCAGGGTCAGCGATACCACCAGGGAAATCAGGATGGCCACCGCCAGGGTGATGGCGAACTCGCGGAACAGCCGCCCTACCACATCGGCCATGAACAGCAGCGGGATCAGCACGGCGATCAGCGAGAAGGTCAGCGAGATCAGGGTGAAGCCAATCTGCCTGGCGCCCTTGAGCGCCGCCTGCATCGGCGTCTCACCTTCCTCGATGTGCCGGGAGATGTTCTCCAGCATGACGATCGCATCATCCACCACGAAACCGGTGGCAATGGTCAGGGCCATGAGGGTCAGGTTGTTGATCGAAAAACCGGCCAGGTACATCACCCCGAACGTGCCGATCAACGACAGCGGCACGGCGATCGACGGAATGATCGTGGCGCTGACCCGGCGCAGGAAGAGGAAGGTGACCATCACCACCAGCACGATGGCGATCAGCAGCTCGTGCTGCACGTCGGTGACCGCCGCACGGATGGTCTGGGTGCGGTCGGTGAGCACGGTGACATCGAGGCCGGCCGGCAGGTTGTCGGTGATCGTGGGCAGCAACTGCTTGATCCGGTCGACCACCTGGATGACGTTGGCACCTGGCTGACGCTGGATGTTCAGCAGCACGGCCTGGTTCTCGTTGGCCCAGGCAGCCAGGCGCTCGTTCTCGGCGCCGTCGACGATCTCGGCGACATCCTTCAGGCGCAGCGGCGCGCCATTGTTGTAGGTCAGGATGAGGTTGGCGTACTCCTCGGGCGAGCGCAGCTGGTCATTGGCGTCAAGCATCGAGACGCGGGTCGGGCCGTCGAAATTGCCCTTGGGCTGGTTGACGTTGGAGGCGCCGACCAGCGTGCGCACGTCTTCCAGGCTGAGCCCGGCGGCGGCCAGGGCGTCGGCGTTGACCTTGATGCGCACCGCCTGGCGCTGGCCGCCAGCGATGCTGACCATGCCCACGCCGCTGATTTGCGCAAGCTTCTGTGCCACCCGGGTGTCGACCAGGTCGTTGAGCTTGGGCAACGGCATGGTCTTGGAGGCGATGGCCAGGGTCAGCACTGGCGTGTCGGCCGGGTTGACCTTGTTGTATACCGGCGGGGCAGGCAAGTCGCTGGGCAGCAGGTTGCTGGCGGCATTGATCGCCGCCTGCACCTGTTGCTCGGCGACGTCCATGTTCATCTCAAGGCTGAAGCGCAGGGTCAGCACCGAGGCGCCGCCCGAACTGGTCGAGGCCATCTGGGTCAGGCCTGGCATCTGTCCGAACTGCCGCTCCAGGGGCGCAGTGACGGCGCTGGTCATGACCTCGGGGCTGGCGCCGGGGTACAGGGTCATGACCCGGATGGTCGGGTAGTCAACCTGGGGCAAGGCCGAGACCGGCAGCAATTTGTAGCCGATCAGGCCGGCGAGCACCAGAGCCAGCATGCTCAGGGTGGTCGCCACCGGGCGCAGGATAAACAGCCGCGAGATATTCATGCCCCGGCCTTGCCCTGTGCGGCGGCACCCGTCGAGGCGCCCCTGTCCTGGCCCTGCAGATGCTGGCCCGGCGTGGTCGGCACCTGCGAGCTGTCCTGCACCACTTCCACCAGGGCGCCCTCACGCAGGCGGTCGGTCCCTTCGAGCACGATCCGGTCCCCCGCCGCCAGGCCTTCGAGGATCACGCTGTGCTCGCCGTCGCTGGCGCCTACCTTGAGTTTGCGCACATTGACCGTGTTCTCGCTATTGACCACGTAGGCGAAGGTGCCGTCGGTGCCGAACTGGATCGCCGCGGCGGGGGCCAGGACCACCTGCTTGAGGGTGTCGGCGAGCAAGCGCACGTTGACGAACTGGTTGGGGAACAGCACCTGGTCCTTGTTCTCGAAACGGGCCTTGAACTTCAGGGTGCCGGTGGTGGTGTCGATCTGGTTGTCCAGGCTGCCGAGCACGCCTGTGGCCTGCAGGCGAGTGTCGCCGCGGTCCCAGGCTTCGACCGGCAGGCTCGTGCCGCTGCGGTAGCGCTCGAGCACCGAGGGCAATTCGGTTTCCGGCAAGGTAAAGGCCACATTGATCGGCTCGGTCTGGGTGATCACCACCAGGGCCGTCGTGTCGTTGGCCGCGACCAGGTTGCCCAGGTCAAGTTGGCGCAGGCCCAGGCGTCCGCTGATCGGCGCGCGGATCTGGGTGAATTCCAGGTTGAGACGGGCGTCGTTCACCGCCGCCTGGTTGGTCTTGACCGTGCCCTGGTACTGCCCGACCAGTGCCTCGGCGGTGTCCAGGGTCTGCTTGGCGATGCTGTCCTCGGCGTACAGGCCTTTATAACGCGCCACGTCGACCTGGGCGTTCTTCAACTGGGCCTGGTTCTGCGCCAGGGTCCCCTCGGCTTGCTGCAAGGCGATGCGGTATTGACGGGGGTCGATCTCGGCGAGCAGGTCGCCGGCCTTGACCAGTTGTCCTTCCTTGAAGTGCACCTTGACCAGTTCCCCGGCCACGCGGCTGCGCACGTTGACCGTGTTGGTCGCGGTGACCGTGCCCAGCGCCTTGAAGTACAGCGGGAAGTCACCCACCTTGATCGGCTCCACGCGCACCGGCACCGGGTCACTGGAGGTGCCGAAGCCAGGGCGGCCGCCCCTGCCGCCCTGGCTTGCCGGCTGCTGATCCGGGGTCGTGACAGGCCACAACCACCAGACCAGGGCGACCACCAGCAGCAGGATCAGCAGGCCGACGAGCCAGCGACGAGAGGAACGGGAGACAGAAGCTTGCATGGGTTGAACGAACCTTGTTCGAGAAAAGACGTGGTCGGAAGGTAAACGATAAGCACTGGTGCCGTTTTAGCAAAGCGCCTTTACCGCGACTTTACCTTTGACTGACGCAGCTAAGGCGATGAACTTTAAATGAAAACGGCCTGGCGATGGCCAGGCCGTTTCTGCGTGAGCATGATGCGAAGCCGGATGACCGCCAGGATCATGCTCCGAGGATCATGCAGCGGGGCCGCTCACGGCCCGATCAAGGTCAAGCCCGCTTACAAGACAGCCAGGGCCGCCTCATAGTTCGGCTCTTCGGCGATTTCCTTGACCAGCTCGCTGTACAGAACCTTATCGTTCTCATCCAACACCACGACCGCGCGTGCGGCCAGGCCTGCCAGAGGGCCGTCGGCGATGGCGACGCCGTAGTTCTCGAGGAACTCGCGGCCGCGCAGGGTCGAGAGGTTCTGTACGTCGGCCAGGCCTTCGGCACCACAGAAGCGTGCCTGGGCGAACGGCAGGTCGGCGGAGACGCAGAGGACCACGGTATTGCCCAGCTTGCTGGCCTGCTCGTTGAACGTGCGCACGGACGTGGCGCAGGTCGGGGTATCGACGCTCGGGAAGATGTTCAGCACCTTGCGCTTGCCGGCAAAGTCCTTGAGCGACTTGTCGGCCAGACCGTCGCCGACCAGGGAGAATGCCGGGGCCGCGGTGCCTGCTTGCGGCAGCTGGCCGTTGACCTGGACCGGGTTGCCTTTGAGAGTGACTTGAGCCATGAACGGATATCCTTGTGCAGGGGTTTGAAAAGATCCTGAGTTAAGCATGAAAGCGCCGAAGTACCTATGGTGCAGCGGAAAATTGTTTTGTCGAAGGACACTGTCTGCGGACAAGAAAATGCCCAGGTGGCGACAACCGTCCCGGGCATTGGTGTCAGGCGATCAACCCAGCACTGCGTTCACCAACGAGAAGACCACCGAGGACATGGCCACCAGGCCTACTGCCACGACGAACAGGTTGGACAGCGCGCCGCTGTACTTGCGCATGGCCGGCACGCGGCGAATGGCGTACATCGGCATGAGGAACAGGATGGCCGCGATCACCGGGCCGCCCAAGGACTCGATCATGCCCAGGATGCTCGGATTGAGGGTAGCGACGATCCAGCACACCACCAGCATCAGTGCCGCCACCACGCGGTCCAGGGTTTTCGCGCCGGGGCGCAGGCCAGTCTTGGCGATGATGCCCTTGAGGCCTTCGCTGGCACCGATGTAGTGACCCAGGAACGACTTGGCGATAGCGACGAAGGCGATCAGCGGCGCGGCGAAGGCGATGCTCGGGTTGCTGAAGTGGTTGGCCAGATACGACAGGATCGACAGGTTCTGCGCCTTGGCTTCGGCCAGCTGGGCGCTGCTCAGGGTCAGCACGCAGCTGAAGACGAAGAACAGCACCATCGCCACCATCAGCAGGTGGGCGCGGGCCAGGATCTGCCCGCTGCGTTCATCGGCATTGACGCCGTAGCGGCGCTTCTGGTCGACGGCGAAGGCCGAGATGATCGGCGAGTGGTTGAACGAAAAGACCATCACCGGGATCGCCAGCCACAGGGTGTGCAGGAACGCCGAGCCGGTCGGTACCTGGCTGACGCTGTCGAGGATGCCGCCGTTCCAGTGCGGGATCAGGTACAGCGCCAGCAGGGCCAGGGCGACGATGAACGGGTAGACCAGCAGGCTCATGACCCTGACCGTGGCCTGCTCGCCGCAACGCACGATGGCCAGCAGGCCGAGGATCAGCACGAACGACAGCAGCACTCGTGGCGGCGGGGTCATGTGCAGTTGGTGTTCCATGAAGCTGCTGACGGTATTGGTCAGGGCCACGCTGTAGATCAGCAGGATGGGGAAGATGGCAAGGAAGTACAGCACGGTGATCAGCGCGCCGGCCGTGATGCCGAAGTGTTCTTCGACCACATGGGTGATGTCGCTGCCCTCGCGCCCCGACAGGACGAAACGGGTAAGCCCGCGGTGGGCGTAGTAGGTCATCGGGAAGGCCAGCAAGGCCAGGATCAGCAGGGGCCAGAAACCGCCCAGGCCGGCGTTGATCGGCAGGAACAGCGTACCGGCGCCGATGGCTGTGCCGAACAGGCCCAGCATCCAGGTGGTGTCATGACGGGACCAGCTGCCAAGTGCAGCGGCTGGGGTCGATTCAAAGCGTTGTTCAACGCTTGGGGCCTGCTCATTCATCCGGGTGCAACTCCACTCGCAAGACTGTAACAGGCTGAGAATGGCGAAACAGACGCTCCGCGCACCTCAACCGAAAAAGAGGGGCGCGATTGTGCGCTGATTGGGTTGCACTTGCAAAGTCCCGTCCGAGGGATGGTTGCACCTGGAGGTTGCGACCTGCCTGTAGGAGCGCGCCTGATGCCGCGTTCCTACAGGCAGCGGCGCATGTCAGCGAACCTGAACCGCTGCGAACGCCTGGGCGACCTGCTGCAGGTTGTCCGGTCGCAAGCCGGCCATGCACACCCGGCCACTGTCGATCAGGTACACGCCGAACTCGTCGCGCAGGCGACGCACCTGCTCGACGCTGAACCCTGTGTAGCTGAACATGCCGCGCTGACGCAGGAAGAACTGGAAATCCTGGCCCGGCAGCAGCACCGCCAAGGCATCGACCAGCCCCTGGCGCATGTCGAGGATGCGCTGGCGCATCTGCTCGACCTCAGTCTCCCACTGCGCGTTCAGCCCCGCATCGCCGAGCACGCCGGCCACCAGCTGGGCGCCGAAGTTGGGCGGGCTCGAGTAGTTGCGCCGAACCGTGGCCTTGAGCTGGCCCAGCACGCTCAGCGCGGTGTCGGCATCGTCACAGACTACCGATAACCCTCCTACCCGCTCGCCGTACAACGAGAAGATCTTCGAGAACGAGTTGCTGACCAGGCACGGCACGCCAGCACGAGCCATCTCGCGGATCGCATAGGCATCCTGCACCAGGCCCTCGCCGAAGCCCTGGTAAGCGATGTCGAGGAAGGGGATCAGGTTGCGCGACTTGACCACCTCGACCACCTGCTGCCACTGGCTGGGGTCAAGGTCGACACCGGTCGGGTTGTGGCAGCACGGGTGCAGCAGCACGACACTGTTGGCCGCCAGGCCCTGCAACGTGGTGAGCATGCCGTCGAAGTCCAGGCCGCGGCTGGCGGGGTCGAAGTACGGGTAGGTATGGACCTTGAAGCCGGCGCCTTCGAAGATTGCCCGGTGGTTGTCCCAGGTCGGGTTGCTGACCCAGACTTCGGCTTCGGGGAAGTAACGTTTGAGGAAGTCGGCCCCGACCTTCAGCGCACCGGAACCGCCCACGGTCTGCACGGTGGCCACACGCCCGCCGGTCACGGCCGGATGATCCGCGCCGAACAGCAGCGTCTGGATCGCCCGGCGGTAGCTGGCCAACCCTTCCATCGGCAGGTACAGCGACGCTTCATGGGGCTTGCCGGCCAGGCGCTGCTCGGCCTCGCCCACCGCCGCCAACTGCGGCACCACGCCCGCGGCATCGTAATACAGACCGATACTCAGGTTGACCTTGTCGGCACGGGGATCGGCCTTGAAGGTTTCCATCAGCGAGAGGATCGGATCGCCGGCATAGGCATCGACATGTTTGAACACAGCGCACAGCTCCTTGGGTCAGGACAGATCGGGTAAAAACTGCCCTGAGGATACCTGCAGCAGCAGCGAACGAACATCTCCGGCGCGCAAGGATTCAGTGCAGGCCTGCATAAGCGGTTCAACCCAGCAGATCCCGAAGCTCCTGCAGTTCGCGCGAAGTCACCGCCACCCCCTCTCGGTTCGCTACCGCCCGCTCGCGGTAACGGCGTTCACCCGGCAGACGCTGCAGCCCGGCTGCCTGCATCTGCTCCACCAGCTCATGGCTGCGCTGGGCGAAACGCTCGCCTTCGGCCTTGCTCGGGTCGATGACGATGAGCAATTGCCCGGTCCAGGGCGTCTTCGCACCGGGGTGCCGCGACCAGTCGAACTCCCAGGAGAAATGCCCGCCAGTCAACGCCGCGGCGAGCAGCTCGACCATCATCGACAAGGCCGAGCCCTTGTGTCCGCCAAACGGCAGCAAGGCGCCGCCGTCGAGAATGGCCTGGGGATCGCAGGTTGGCTGGCCGTCGGCGTCCACGCCCATGCCCGGCGGCAACGTCTGTCCTTGGCGCGCAGCAATCTGCACATCGCCGTGGGCCATGGCGCTGGTGGCCATGTCGAAGACGATCGGATCGGTCCCCGCGCAGGGGGCCGCGAAGGCGATGGGGTTGGTACCGAACAGCGGCTTGCGTGCGCCATGAGGCACTACGCAGGTCATGCTGTTGACCACGCTCAGGGCCACCAGCCCCTCATCGGCGAAAGGCTCGACGTCGGGCCACAGGGCAGCGAAATGATGGGAATTGTGGATCGCCAGCACGGCGATGCCGGCATGGCGCGCCTTTTCCACCAGCAAAGGGCGCGCCGCACTGAGCGCTGGCTGGGCGAAACCACCGCCAGCGTCGACCCGGACAAATCCCGGCGCCACGTCCACCACCTGCGGTTGCGCCTGGCCATCGACCCAGCCGCTGGCCAGCGTCGACACATAACCTGGGATGCGAAACACCCCATGGCTGTGGGCGCCGTCGCGCTGGGCGCTGGCGCAATTGTGAGCCAACGCCGCGGCCACCGGGCCGGCGCAGCCGTGACGCTGGAAGATGCGCTGCAACAGCGCCTGCAGCTCAGTGAAAGGCACGCGCACGGTCGTGTCGGAAGGTGCGGACATCTGAAGCTCCCTTGTTGGAAATTGAATGGGCGACAGCGTTTGGCAATGGCAAGACTGTCCTCCCGATGACAGCTATCTGTCAAATATTGACTTGATGACAGAAAACATTCATTTTCATTCGCAAGCCTTATCCAGTCCGGAGCCGCCCGTGAGCCAACCGATCAAGCAACGCCTTGAGCAAAGCCTGCACAGTGCCGCCGCCTCGGGCCGCAAGATCGCCACCTACATGCTCGCCAACCTGCAAGAGCTGCCCTTTCAGACCTCGGCCAGCATCGCGACGAAGATCGGGGTCAGCGAATCCAGCGTCGGACGCTTCTGTCGTTCGCTCGGCTATGCGCACTTCAAGGCGCTCAAGAGCGACCTGCAAAATGACCTGGGCGACGGGCCCTGGCTGGTTGGCGATCGAATGCAAGAATTCCGCCAAAGCCGCGAAGCGCCGGACCGCTCACGCAGCCTGGAGCTGGAAGTGGCGGCCTTGGTAAGGGTCTACGAATACAGCCGTAGCGACGCCTGGCAAAAGGTCGCCCAGCGCCTGGCCGAGAAACCGCGGGTGTTCGTCGCCGGTTTCCAGACCGAGCGTGGCATCGCCCTGTGCATGACCCACCTGCTGCAGTACCTGCGCGATGGCGTGCAACCGGTCGACGGCAGCGCCGGGCATTTTGGCGACGTGCTGCTCAGCCGCGCCGAAGACAGCGCATTGGTGGTATTCGAGGCCCGACGATACTCGCGCCACGCCCTTACCCTGTGCCGCAAGGCGCGCGAAGCGGGCATTGCGGTAACACTGGTTACCGACACCTTCTGTGACTGGGCCGATGCCAACGCTGACGAGGTGTTCCGTATCCCCACCGAATTCGATCTGTTCTGGGAATCCACCGCGACCATGCTGTCGTGGGTGCACCTGATGGTCAACGAGGTCTGTAAAAAGCTCGGGCCTGATGTTGAAAAACGCTTGGAAGCAACTGCCGCTCTACACAACGAGTTCGTCGGCTACACGTCGTCGGGCAAACAACAATAGCAAGAGTGCATTTAACTGAGGTGCAAGATGAAACGAGCCATTGCTGTCGCGGGTGCGTGCGCCCTGCTGCTGGCGGGAATCGGTGCGGCCCGGGCCGAGACCTTGAAAATTGCCACCGAGGGTGCCTACCCGCCGTTCAACTACGTGGACTCCGACAATAAGCTGCATGGCTTCGATGTCGACATCGCCAACGCTTTGTGCGAGCAGATGAAGGTCGAATGCACGTTGGTCGCGCAGGACTGGGAAGGCATCATTCCGGCGCTGATGGCCAAAAAGTATGACGCCGTGGTCGCTTCCATGATCGACACCCAGGAACGGCGCAAGAAGATCGCCTTCACCCATCATTACTACAAGACCCCGCTGACCGTGGCCGTGGCCAAGGACAGCCCGATCAGCGATGCGCAGACCGACTTCAAGGACTACACGGTCGGCGCCCAGTCCTCCTCGACCCAGGCCATCTACGCCGAGGACGTCTATGGCATGGCCGGTGCGAACGTCAAGCTCTACCCTACCCTCGATGAAGCCAACGCCGACCTCGCCGCCGGGCGCCTGGACGGGGTGATCGCCGACAAGTTCCCGCTGCACGAATGGCTGAACAAGAACGGCAAGGCCTGCTGCAAGATCCTCGGTGACGTCGACGGTACCAAGGCCGACGCCGCGATCGCCGTGCGCAAGGACGACGATGCCCTGCGCGAGCGGCTGAACACGGCGCTGGACGAGATCGTTGCCAACGGCACCTACCAGAAGATCGCCAGCCGTTATTTCGAATTCGACATCTATAACTGACGACTGCGCGCTCATCCCCTGTAGGCGCGGGCTTGCTCGCGTCTGCAGGTTCTACGTGAACCTGCAGGAGGGCCTTTATGTTCGATCAACTGTCCTTGCTGTCCTTCGCCAGCGGGGGTTGGGGCCAGGCCTTGCTGGCCGGCGCCCTGGTGACCCTGTCGCTGGCCCTGGCCTGCTTGCCCATCGGCCTGCCACTGGGTCTGGCCGTGGCCTTGGCCGCGCGTTCGCCCAAGCGCCTGCCACGGGCCTGGGCCACGCTGTTCTCTACCGTGTTCCGCGGCCTGCCGGAGCTGCTTACGCTGCTGATCATCTACTATGGCTGCCAGATTGCCGCGCAGAAGATCCTCGCCGCCCTGGGCTACGAAGGCGAGGTGCTGATCAACACCTTCCTCGCCGCCATGGTCGCCTTCAGCCTGGTGTTCGCCGCGTTTTCCAGCGAGATCTGGCTGGCCGCCTTCAAGACCCTGCCCAAGGGGCAATACGAGGCCTGCGCGGCCCTCGGCCTGGGCAAGCGCACGGCGTTCTTCAAGGTGGTGCTGCCGCAACTTACGCGCATCGCCTTGCCGGGGCTGTCGAACAACTGGCTGTCGCTGCTCAAGGACACCTCGCTGGTATCGACCATTTCCCTTGTCGACCTTATGCGCCAGACCAACCTGGCGGTCAGCGTGACCAAGGAACCGATATTCTTCTACGGCGTGGCGTGCCTGGGCTACCTGCTGTTCTCGGCGCTGTCGGGCCGGGTCTTCGCCTTCGTCGAGCAACGCTACAGCCGGCACCTGCGGGGGGCACGGACATGAGCTTCGAACAACTGCTGGCGCTGGTCCTGGACCCCGACCTGCTGGAGCGCTACGGCCCGCGCTTCGTCGACGGCCTGCTGGTGACCGCCAAGCTGGTGGCGATCTCCTTCACCCTCGGCGCCGTGCTCGGCCTACTCCTGGCCCTGGCGCGGTTGTCGCGGCACTTGCTGCTGCAACGCCTGGCCGCCGGCTACATCTACTTCTTCCGCGGCTCGCCGCTGCTGGCGCAGCTGTTTTTGCTGTACTACGGCCTCGGCTCGCTCAAGGGCTTCTGGCAGGACGTGGGCCTGTGGTGGTTCTTCCGCGAAGCGTGGTACTGCACGTTGCTGGCCTTCACCCTCAACACCGCCGCCTACCAGGCGGAGATCTTGCGCGGCAGCCTGCTGGCCATCGCGCCGGGGCAATACGAAGCGGCGCGGGCGCTGAGCCTGAAGCGCTCGACCACGTTCTTCAAGGTGATCCTGCCGCAGTCGCTGCTGGTGGCGATCGGCCCTTTGGGCAACGAACTGATCCTGATGATCAAGGCCAGCGCCATCGCCTCGCTGGTGACGATCTACGACCTGATGGGCGTGACCAAGCTGGCCTTCTCGCGCAGCTTCGATTTCCAGATCTACCTGTGGGCCGCGGTGCTCTACCTGCTGATCGTGGAGATCGTGCGACGTGTCCTCAAACACCTGGAGGCCCGCCTGGGCCGCCACCTGAACTGATTGCCTGAAGGAAGACCGCCCCATGCATTGCCAAACCATTGTCCTCGGCGCCGGCATCATTGGCGTCAGTACGGCGCTGCACCTGCAGGCGCGCGGGCGCCAAGTGATTCTGATCGACCGCGACGAGCCTGGCAGCGGCACCAGCCACGGTAACGCCGGGCTGATCGAGCGCTCCAGCGTGATTCCCTATGCCTTTCCCCGAGAATTCAGCGCGCTGCTGCGCTACGGCCTGAACCGCCAGCCCGATGTGCGCTACAGCCTGCTGCACCTGCCCAAGGCCGCGCCCTGGCTGCTGCGCTACTGGCGGCACTCGGCGCCCACGCGCCTGGCCTCGGCCGCCGCCGACATGCTGCCGCTGGTGCAACGCAGCGTGGAAGAGCATGACGCGCTGATCGAAGCCGCCGACCTCGGCGCCCTGGTGCAGGCCAAGGGCTGGATCGAGGTCTACCGCGACAGAGCCCTGTTCGAGCGGGCCAAGGCCGAGGCCCAGGGCCTGGGCCGCTACGGCCTGCAGTATGAAATCCTCGAACGCGGGCCACTGCAGGCACGTGAAGAGCAACTGGGCGGGCCGGTGGTCGGCGGTATCCACTGGCTCGACCCGAAGACGGTGAGCAACCCCGGGGGGCTGACCCGCGGTTATGCGGCGCTGTTCGTCAAGCGCGGCGGCCAGTTCATCCACGGTGATGCGCGCAGCCTGCGCCAGGTCGCCAGCCACTGGCAGGTGGACACCCGCCGCGGCCCGATCACCGCCGCCGAGGTGGTGGTCTGTCTCGGCCCGCAATCGGCCCAGGTGTACACACCGCTGGGCTACCGCATACCGCTGGGCATCAAGCGCGGTTACCACATGCACTACGGTATCCGCGAGGGTGCCGAGCTAAAACATGCGGTGTGCGACACCCAGGGCGGCTACGTACTTGCCCCCATGGCCCGAGGGATACGACTGACCACCGGCATCGAGTTCGCCGCCAGCGACGCGCCGGGCAATGAGATCCAGCTGCAGCGCAGTGAAGCCTTGGCACGCACCCTGTTCCCGGCCCTTGGCGACCGCCTGGACGACGCGCCCTGGCTAGGCCGCCGCCCCTGCCTGCCGGACATGCGCCCCGTGATCGGCCCGGCCAACCGCCACAAAGGCCTGTGGTTCAACTTCGGCCACGCCCACCACGGCTTGACGCTCGGCCCGGTCAGTGGGCGTCTGCTGGCTGAGATGATGACGGGCGAAATACCCTTCACCGACCCTGCGCCCTACAGCGCACAACGTTTCGACTGACGCACAGCGGGAGAACAACAAGATGACCGCCTCACTCAGCCTTGCCAGCGTTACCCCTCAAGCTGATCTGCGCCCGGTGGCGATCACCCTTGAGGGACTGAACAAGCACTACGGCGCCTTCCATGTGCTCAAAGACATCGACCTGCAAGTGCGCGAGGGCGAGCGTATCGTGCTCTGCGGCCCGTCTGGCTCGGGCAAGTCGACGCTGATCCGTTGCATCAACCGCCTGGAAATCGCCGAGCACGGTCGCATCCTCGTGCATGGCATCGACCTGGCCAGCAGCAGCCGCGAAGCGGCCAAGGCGCGCAGCGAGATCGGCATGGTGTTTCAGCATTTCAACCTGTTCCCGCACATGAGCGTGCTCGACAACTGCCTGCTCGCGCCGACCAGCGTGCGCGGCCTGTCGCGCAAGGACGCCGAGGAGCGCGCGCGGATGTACCTGAACAAGGTCGGTATCGAAAACCAGGCGCACAAGTACCCCAGCCAACTTTCCGGTGGCCAGCAGCAACGTGTGGCGATTGCCCGGGCGCTGTGCATGAAGCCAAAGATCATGCTGTTCGACGAGCCGACGTCAGCGCTCGATCCAGAGATGGTCGCCGAAGTGCTGGATGTGCTGGTGCAGCTGGCCGACACCGGCATGACCATGCTCTGCGTCACCCACGAGATGGGCTTTGCTCGGCAGGTGGCCGAGCGGGTGCTATTTCTGGCCGGCGGTCAGATCATCGAGGACAGCCCGCCTGAGGCCTTCTTTACCCGGCCACAGAGCGCACGCGCGCAAGGGTTTCTTGCGCAGATCCTGCACTGACGCAGTGGCTTGATCGCGGAGCCGGCCCGTTGCGCCCCGGCCGGGCTGACGCCAGCCATCAGAAACGGCCGCCCCGTGATCGAGCACACGCCTTACCCCATCATTGCATTAGTGCAAAGACCCAACTGCATCGTTAAATATAATTGACCTGCACCCCGCCGGACCCTTGTCGCCACGGGGCCAGCGTCACCTGGAAGCCCCAGAAACCGGAAAACCCCCGCCTTTAGCGCCTTGCAAGTCGTTTGACATATTAAACGGCTCTGGCAAGCTATGAATCAGGTTTCGACCGGAAACGGCCGTCAGCATGGCCTTCCGGCAGTGCTCGAAACCTCAGGCAGTGCACCGGTTTCCATTGCACGCCTGCACAACAATGACAGGCGCAGCCTGTCCCAAGGTGACATATGCCCAACAGCAACATTGGCAATAAGCATCAGACCCTGCGCAAACCCGTCGTCCTGATGACCATGGGCACCCAGGAGCGCAAGGGCCACCCTTATCAGGTGATGACCCACAAATACATCACCCCGCTGGTCGAGTTCGCCGATTGCGTGCCCGTGCTGGTGCCCACCTGCTGTGGCACCGACGCCCTGGAAGCCTACCTGGACATGGCCGATGGCGTGTACCTGACCGGTGCCGGCAGCAACATCGACCCGGCCCTCTACGGGCAAGAGAACGAAACCCCAGGCAAGGCCCAGGACAAGGACCGTGACCTGTTCGACATCCCCCTGGTGCAACTGGCCATCGCTCGTGGCCTGCCGATCTTCGGCATCTGCCGTGGCATGCAGGAAATCAACGTGGCGCTGGGTGGTGACATCTATCAGAAGGTCTATGCCGAACCGGGCTTCAACGATCATCGGGAAAATTCTGAAGATCCGGTCGAAGTGCAGTATCAGGCTGTCCACAGCGTGACCATCGAGCCTGGCAGCTGGCTGCGCGAAGCGCTGGGCACCGACCAGATCCGCGTCAACTCGCTGCACGGCCAGGGCCTGAAGACCCTCGGTGAGGGCCTTGAACCCATCGCCCAGGCCGAGGACGGACTGGTCGAGGCAATCCATGCACCGAGCCTGTCGTCCTTCCTCTTTGCCGTGCAATGGCACCCCGAGTGGCAGGCTGCGCAGAACCCTGACTCGATCAAGATCTTCCAGGCCTTCGGTGATGCCTGCCGCCAGCAGGTGCGCAAGGCACAAGCAGGCAAGCAGCGCCAGTCTGCCTGATCGCCCCGCCCTTTTTGATCGCGGGCACGCCGCGACGCCGCTCCCTCCAGCCCTCTGCTGGTCTCAGATGCATTGGAGGGAGCGGCGTTTTTTACGGCGCGCCCCGCGATCGTTTGCGGTCATCGATAGAGATACGATGACTTGCCACCCTTAGCAAACCTCCCCTCTAGAGCCTTAGCCAGCATTCCAGCACGTATACGGGGCAGATTTCGGCCGTCCGAGTGAAAAATCCTGCATTTGGGGACTAGTCATCGTACAGGTTGTACGATAACTTACCTCCATCTTGGCTAACCCCATTTTCTCCAAGTGCCACAGGATGCTCACAACAATGAATCCACAAGAACTGCAATCCATTCTCTCCCACGGCCTGCTGTCCTTCCCTGTCACTGACTTCAATGCTCAGGGCGATTTCCACCAGGCTGGCTACATCAAGCGCCTGGAGTGGCTCACCCCCTACGGCGCAAGCGCTCTGTTCGCTGCCGGCGGCACCGGTGAATTCTTCTCCCTGGCCGCCAGCGAATACCGCCAAGTGATCAAGACCGCGGTCGACACCTGCGCAGGTTCCGTGCCGATCCTCGCGGGCGTGGGTGGCGCTACCCGCCAGGCCATCGAATACGCACAAGAAGCCGAGCGGCTGGGCGCCAAGGGCCTGCTGCTGCTGCCGCACTATTTGACCGAAGCCAGCCAGGATGGCGTTGCCGCCCACGTCGAGGCGGTGTGCAAATCAGTGAAGATTGGCGTGGTGGTGTACAACCGCAACGTCTGCCGCCTCAATGCCACCCAGCTGGAAAAGCTGGCCGAGCGCTGCCCGAACCTGATCGGCTACAAGGACGGCCTGGGCGACATCGAACTGATGGTGTCGATTCGTCGCCGCCTGGGTGATCGTTTCAGCTACCTGGGTGGCTTGCCCACCGCCGAAGTGTATGCTGCCGCCTACAAGGCGCTGGGTGTGCCGGTCTATTCCTCCGCAGTGTTCAATTTCGTACCCAAAACCGCGATGGACTTCTACCACGCCATTGCCCGCGACGACCACGCCACCGTGGCCAAGCTGATTGACGATTTCTTCCTGCCATACCTGGACATCCGCAATCGCAAGGCCGGTTACGCCGTGAGCATCGTCAAGGCAGGCGCCAAGATCGCCGGCTACGATGCCGGGCCGGTGCGTACCCCGTTGACCGAGCTGACCAACGAAGAGTACGAGATGCTTGCTGCGCTGATGGACAAGATGGGGCCGCAATAAGCGCGACGCCACACGCGGCCTGTCATTGCCGCAGCCGGAGCGAGATACCCCCGCTCCGGCCTTACATCATCCCCGCACAAAAATAACTAGTGGGAGAACACCAGCATGCAAGCGCAGAAAAAGACGCATGTACGCTACCTGATCCTGTTCATGCTGTTCGTCGTGACCACGATCAACTACGCCGATCGCGCCACCATCTCCATCGCCGGCTCCAGCCTGCAGAAAGACCTGGGGATTGACGCGGTCACCCTCGGCTATATCTTCTCCGCCTTCGGTTGGGCCTATGTACTCGGCCAGATCCCCGGTGGCTGGCTGCTGGACCGTTTCGGATCGAAAAAGGTCTACGCATTCAGCATCTTCACCTGGTCATTGTTCACCGTATTGCAAGGCTTTGTCGGCTACCTGCCACTGGCCAACGCGATCATCGCCCTGTTCATGCTGCGTTTTCTGGTCGGTTTCGCCGAAGCGCCGTCGTTCCCGGGCAATGCGCGCATTGTCGCGGCCTGGTTCCCGACCGCTGAGCGCGGCACGGCGTCGGCCATCTTCAATTCGGCGCAGTACTTCGCCACCGTGCTGTTCGCACCGCTGATGGGCTGGATCGTCCATTCCTGGGGCTGGGAGCACGTGTTCATCGTCATGGGCGTGCTGGGCATTGGCTTCTCCATGGTCTGGCTGAAGCTGATCTACAACCCCAAGGAACACCCGATGATCGGCGCCCAGGAGCTCGAGCATATCGAGAAGAACGGCGGCCTGGTCGACATGGACAAGCCCCGCGCCGCCGGTGCCAGCGGGCCGAGGTGGGGCTACATCAAGCAGTTGCTGACCAGCCGCATGATGGTCGGCATCTATTTGGGCCAGTACTGCATCAACGCCATCACCTATTTCTTCCTGACCTGGTTTCCCGTGTACCTCGTGCAGGAACGCGGCATGTCGATCCTCAAGGCGGGTTTCATCGCCTCGTTGCCGGCCATCTGCGGCTTCGTCGGTGGTGTGCTCGGTGGCGTGCTGTCCGACCACCTGCTACGTCGCGGCCATTCGCTGACCTTCGCGCGCAAGGCACCGATCGTGGTCGGCCTGCTGCTGTCCACGACCATGGTGATCTGCAACTACGTGGACGCCGAATGGATGGTGGTCGGCATCATGGCCCTGGCGTTCTTCGGCAAAGGCCTGGGAGCCTTGGGTTGGGCCGTGGTTTCGGACACCTCACCCAAGCAGATCGCCGGCCTGTCGGGCGGCATGTTCAACACCTTTGGTAACATTGCCTCGATCACCACCCCCATCATCATCGGCTACATCATCAGCGCCACGGGTTCGTTCAAGTGGGCGCTGGTCTACGTGGGTGCCAACGCCCTGGTGGCGGTATTCAGCTACCTGGTGATCGTTGGCCCGATCAAGCGCATCGAGTTGCGCGATGCGCCGCAGGACGACACGGTCCCCCAGCAAGCCCCCGGCAATGAACTGGCCGGCTCGCGTCACTGAGTGAGCATGCCGGCGCCTTTGGCGCGCCGGCTGCCGAACCAAGCCTGAGAACGATAAGAAGGGCCCCACCATGCAGTTGATCGAACACACCGATTCGCCCCGCTACGTCCACCTGCACGAGCACGACAATGTCGTGGTGGTGGTCAATGACCAAGGGCTGGGTGAAGGCAGCCGCTTCGCTGATGGCCTGACCCTGGTCGAAAGCGTGCCGCAGAGCCATAAGGTTGCCCTGGTGGACATCGCCAAGGACGCGCCGGTGCGCCGCTATGGCCAGATCATCGGCTATGCCCTGGAGGACCTGCCCCAAGGCAGCTGGGTCAAGGAACACCAACTGGCCATGCCCGCCGCGCCGGCGCTCGACAGCCTGCCGCGCTGCGACGCCGTTCCCCAGCCCCTGCCGCCGCTCGAGGGCTACACCTTCGAGGGTTTGCGCAACGCCGATGGCACCGTCGGTACTCGTAATATCCTCGGCATCACCACCACGGTGCAGTGTGTCACCGGCGTGCTCGACCACGCGGTCAAGCGTATCCGCGACGAGCTGCTGCCCAAATACCCCAACGTCGATGACGTGATCGCGCTCACCCACAGCTACGGCTGCGGCGTGGCGATCGATGCCCGCGACGCCTACATTCCCATCCGCACCGTGCGCAACCTGGCGCGCAACCCTAACCTGGGCGGCGAGGCCCTGGTCATCAGCCTGGGTTGCGAGAAGCTACAGGCCGGTCAGGTGATGCACGACAACGATCCCTCGGTAGACCTCAGCGAGCCATGGCTCTACCGTCTTCAGGATGCCAGCCTGGGCTTCGCCGAGATGATCGAGCAGATCATGGCGCTGGCTGAAGCGCGCCTGCAGAAGCTCGACCAGCGCCGCCGCGAGACCGTCCCGGCCAGCGAGCTGATCCTGGGCATGCAGTGCGGCGGCAGCGATGCCTTTTCCGGCATTACCGCCAACCCGGCGCTGGGGTATGCCGCCGACTTGCTGGTGCGGGCCGGCGCCACGGTGATGTTCTCGGAAGTCACCGAAGTGCGCGACGCCATCTACATGCTCACCGCCCGCGCGCAGACCCCAGCGGTGGCCGACGCCCTGATCCGCGAGATGGACTGGTACGACCAGTACCTGCAACGCGGCGCAGCCGACCGCAGCGCCAACACCACGCCAGGCAACAAGAAAGGCGGCTTGTCCAACATCGTCGAGAAGTCCCTGGGATCGATCGTCAAGTCCGGCAGCAGCGCTATCCAGGGCGTGCTAGGCCCCGGTGAGCGCGTGACCCACAAGGGCCTGATCTTCTGCGCGACGCCGGCCAGCGATTTCGTCTGCGGTACCCTGCAACTGGCCGCCGGGATGAACCTGCACGTGTTCACCACTGGACGCGGCACGCCCTACGGCCTGGCCATGGCGCCGGTGGTCAAGGTCTGCACCCGTACCGAGCTGGCCGAGCGCTGGCCGGACCTGATCGACATCGACGCCGGGCGCATCGCCACGGGCCGCTCGAGCATCGAAGAGCTGGGCTGGGAGCTGTTCCACTACTACCTCGACGTCGCCAGCGGCCGCCAGCAGACCTGGGCACAGAAGCACAAGTTGCACAACGACATTACCCTGTTCAACCCGGCACCCATTACCTGAACCCTGTAGGAGTCCGCCCGCCCGCGCAGCGATTGGGCTGGCGGCGCCATGCGCTTGTCATGCCATTGCATGGCAAGCCCGCACCTACGGGGGTCGCACCTGTGAATTCTCACCTAGGAGCATCCCATGCCTGAGATCCTTGGCCACAACTTCATCGCCGGCGAGCGCAGCGCCGCCGGACCGCAACGTCTGCAGAGCCTGGACGCCACCACTGGCGACACCCTGCCCTATAGCTTCGCCCAGGCCACTGAAACGGAAGTCGACCAAGCCGCCAAGGCCGCCGCCGCCGCCTTCGCCGAGTTCCGCCAGCTGGCCCCGGCGCGGCGCGCCGAGTTTCTCGACGCCATCGCCGCGGAGCTGGACGAGCTGGACGACGCCTTCGTCGCCATCGTCTGCCGCGAGACCGCCCTGCCCCCTGCCCGCATCCAGGGCGAGCGCGGCCGCACCAGCGGCCAGATGCGCCTGTTCGCCCAAGTGCTGCGCCGTGGCGACTTCCTGGGTGCACGCATCGACCTGGCGCAGCCAGACCGCCAACCACTGCCGCGTGTAGACCTGCGCCAGATGCGCATCGGCGTCGGTCCGGTCGCCGTGTTCGGCGCCAGCAACTTCCCGCTGGCCTTCTCCACCGCTGGCGGGGATACCGCCGCCGCGCTGGCCGCCGGCTGTCCAGTGGTGTTCAAGGCGCACAGCGGCCACATGGCCACCGCCGACCTGGTCGGCTGCGCGATCCAGCGTGCCGCCGAGCGCACCGGCATGCCCAAGGGCGTGTTCAACATGGTCTTCGGTGGCGGCGTCGGCGAATGGCTGGTCAAGCACCCGGCGATCCAGGCGGTCGGCTTCACCGGTTCGCTCAACGGCGGCAACGCCCTGTGCAAAATGGCCGCCGAGCGCCCGCAGCCGATTCCGGTGTTCGCCGAGATGTCCAGCATCAACCCGGTGATCATCCTGCCCGGCGCCCTGGCCAAGCGCGGCGACGCCATCGCCCGCGAGCTGGCAGGTTCCATCACACTGGGTTGTGGCCAGTTCTGCACCAACCCAGGCCTGGTGATCGGCCTGCGTTCGCCGCAGTACACCCAATTGCTCAGCGATCTGGGCCAGCACCTTGACCAGCAGCCCGGGCAGATCATGCTCAATGCTGGCGGCCTGCGCAGCTACACACAGGGGCTCGAGCACCTGCAGGCACATGCCGGCATCGAGCACCTTGCCGGTCAACCCCAAGCGGGCAACCAGGCCCGTGCCCAGTTGTTCGAAGCGCAGGCCAGCCTGCTGGTCAACGCTGATCCGCTGCTGCAGGAAGAAGTCTTCGGCCCTACCACCGTGGCGGTGCAAGCCCAGGATGACGCCGAACTGCGCGCCGCCTTGCAGGGCCTGCGCGGCCAACTGACCGCCACCCTGATCGGCGAGCCGGACGATCTGCACACCTACGCCTGGTTGGTACCGCTGCTGGAGGAAAAAGTCGGCCGCATCCTGGTCAACGGCTATCCGACCGGCGTCGAGGTGTGCGAGGCCATGGTCCACGGCGGCCCCTATCCGGCGACGTCCGACGCCCGTGGCACCTCGGTGGGCACCCTGGCCATCGACCGCTTCCTGCGGCCGGTGTGCTACCAGAACTACCCGCAGGCCCTGCTGCCGGCGGCACTGCAGGACAGCAACCCGCTGGGTCTCAAGCGTCTGGTCAACGGTCAGTGGAGTGAAGCGGCGGTCGGTTGATCGACCGCAGAGGCTCGGCTTGGGTTTTGTGGCATCCTTGAGATCGAGCGCCGCCCGCGCGGCGCTCGATCTCAAGGCGCCTTAAGCCTCAAGGCATACACCCGAACGCGCATTCAAGACCAAAGCCTGTCAGTCCCCCTGCGCTTCAGCCTTCTCATGGGCCTGACGCAGACGCTCGCGGCTGTTGCTCAAGTGCAGGCGCATGGCCATCTTCGCGCCCTCGCTGTCGCGCCGGGCAATGGCCTCGTAGATGGCCTCGTGTTCATGACTCAGGCGGCTCAGGTAGTGCGCCTGGTCGTCTTGGACCAAGCGCGCCGAATTGAGCCGGGTACGCGGGATGATGCTGGTACCCAGGTGGTTGATGATATCGGCGAAGTAGTGGTTGCCACTGGCGAGGGCGATCTGCAGGTGGAACTGAAAGTCAGCGGAGACGCCATCGCAAGCATGCGCGGCGCCTTCGTTGAGCTCATCCAGCGCCTTGCGCATGATCGCCAATTGTTCGCTGGTATGGCGCTCGGCCGCCAGGCCCGCCGATTCGATCTCCAGCGCTATGCGCAGCTCAAGCACCGCCAGCACTTCGCGCAAGGTGACGATGGTGGCTGGATCGATACGCAAACCGCCGGTAGAGGGCGCGTCGAGCACGAAAGTGCCAATACCATGACGCGTCTCCACCTGGCCCGCGGCCTGCAGCCTTGAGATCGCCTCACGTACGACCGTGCGACTGACGCCCTCCTCGGCCATGATCTGCGATTCGGTCGGCAGCTTGTCGCCTCGCTTGAGCTGGCCGCTGCGAATCCGCTCGGTCAGCACCGTGACCAGCTCCTGGGCCAGACTGCGCGGCTTGCGCCGGGTCCGGGGTAGTACCTGCTGCTCTGTCATGCCTGCACATCGAATTGGAAAGACAGCCGCCATGATAACGCAATCAGTTGTACGATCACATAAGTCTGTCGCCCTGTTGGCGGCAGCGCTCAACTGACGGCAATTTGCTGGCCCCCACGGTTGCGAAGCGAGGTCAAACTTGCTTTTCTTCAACAGCTTAGGACAGCAACATGCGGGCAATTCTATTAACGGCGGCGAGTTGCATGCTGGTCTCGGTGGCCGTCGGCGCCCAGGCCAAGGCGCTAAACAAGAACGATCGCTACGTATGCAACTGGGGGGCGCAAATCGCCGCTGATGCCCAGCAGGCCAAGTTGTCCGGTGTCACTCTGTATGCCGCACGCAAACGGCTGCAGGTTCGCAAGTTCCCCAAGCCGTGGATGCGCATGACGGCGTTCGGCATCACTGAACAGACGTACAACAGCCGCTCACGCCTCAAACCCACCGCAATCAGGCAAACCTACTATGAGCAGTGTACCCAGCATGCCGTAGCCAGGCGCTAATTGCTTAAATTTCAATAAGTTGCCCATACAACCTCAAGTCGGAATTGAGGTTTAATCATATCTATAGAAAAATACTTAAAATTCAGCAAGTTACGACGATTAATTAATCCTGGCTCCTAGGTGAGATGATTTGGCCTTTGCCACGGTGGCCCCGCTTCGAAATGCGCCTGGATCCATCGCTTGAACGCGCTCAACGCCGCTGTGTTCAAGCGAGCCGAGGGTCGCACGAGGTAAATGCCCGCCGCCACGTCCAGCTGCCACTGCGCCAGCACGCGTACCAAGCGCCCCGCCCGCAGGTCGTCGATCATCAACCAATCGCCACCGGCCACGATGCCCACTCCCCGGCGCGCCGCTTCCAGCAGTGCTTCGTTGTCATTGCCATGCAACGAGCCGGTGATGCGCACGGTCGCTTTTTCGTTGGCGCAGGTCAGGTGCCATTGCGGATAGGAGCGCAAGCCAGTGAATCCCAGGCAATTGTGTGCGGCCAGGTCGGCGGGATGATGAGGTTGACCGTGGCGTTCCAGGTAGGCTGGCGAGGCACAGAGAATGCGTAGGTGATCACCGAGTTTCCTGGCCACCAGGCGATTGTCGGCCAGCTCGCCAATGCGAATGGCGGCATCGAAACCCTCGCCGACGATGTCGACGAAGCGGTCGGCGTACTCCGTTTCCAGGGTGACGTCCGGATACGCCAGCACGAACTCCGCCAACAGGCCACTAAGCCAGCGGCGCCCCATGGCTGCCGGCAGCGCCAGACGCAACCGTCCGCGCACCGTCGCCGCCCCCTCGGCGGCTTCTTGTTCGGCTTCGCTGATCAGCCGCGTGGCCAGGCGCAAGCGTTGCACCAGGCGCTCGCCCTCATCGGTGAAGCGCAACTGGCGGGTGGTACGCTCGACCAGGCGAATGCCCAGACGTTGTTCAAGGCCGGTCAGGCGCCTCGAGAGGACCGAAGGGTGGCGTTGCAGCAGGCGCCCGGCACCGGCGAAAGAGCCCTGCTCGTGGAGCGCCAGCAGGGTGGCAAGTTCGTCGGCTTGGCGACTGTCGAAGGGGTCCATTTAAGTGCTCTGGCTATTGACTTGGGCGGGCAGCCTCGCGGCACCCCGCCGCGCCGTCACGGCGTCAGGATCAGTGCCCCCTGCGACAGCCCCTGCTGCAGATCCTCATGCGCCCTGGCCGCTTCGGCCAGCGGGTAGCGTCGCCAGATCCGCGCCTGGATGATACCCGTGCTGAGAGCCTCCAGCACCTCGGCGGCGCGCTGCTGGTATTCCTCGGCCGTACCGGTGTGCGCCGCGAGGGATGGCCGAGTCAGGTAAAGCGAACCCTTGGCATTGAGGGTGCCGACCTCGATCGCCGCAGGCGCACCCGACGTGGCGCCGAACGATACCAGCACGCCACGCGGGCGCAGGCTATCCAGCGAAGCCTCCAGCGACACCTTGCCCACCGAGTCATAGACCACGTCGACCTTGGCTCCCTGGGTCAGTTCGCTGACATCGGCGGCCAAGGTATCGGGATCGAACACCAGCACATGGTCGCATCCGGCGGCGCGGGCACGCTCCACGCTCTGTGGCTTGGACACCACACCGATCACGAACGCCCCCAGGTGCTTGGCCCAGGGCACCATCAACTGCCCCAGTGCCCCCGCCGCGCCATAGAGCAACACCCGCGTGCCCGGCCCCACCGGATAGGTGGTCTTGAGCAGGTACTGGGCGGTGATGCCCTTGAACAGCACCGCAGCGGCGTCTTCATCGCTCACCGAAGGCGGTAGCTTCACCAGGCGCTCGGCCGGATACAGGCGCCCGCTGGCATAGCCTCCTACAGGGCCCGTTGCATACCCCGCGCGGTCGCCGACGGCAACGCTGGTCACCCCTGCGCCGATCGCCGCCACCCGCCCGGCGCCTTCCAGGCCCAGGCCACAGGGGAGCGGTAACGGCGCGCCGCCCTTGCGCTGCAAGACATCGAGGGGATTGACGCCCATGGCTGTCTGTTCAAGCCAAACTTCCCCAGCGGCAGGGGCCTGCACATCGTGGGGCTGCAGCTGCAGGACAGCCGGGCCGCCGGTTTCGTGAAGCACAATACGCTTGACCATCTCGCATCCTTCGTGGGCAGTGGAAGATGGCCTCAGACTAATCACGTACCCTGCGTAGAACAATCAGGGCGGCTGCAGATGATCTGTGCACCGCGTGCAGCAATGCCCGCCACCCGGCGTTGAGGCTTACTTCAACTCAGCCACCACTCAAGGCAGGCGCACGCCGTTCGACTGCAAAGAACAGTGGCCGCAGGCGAACCCCAATCAGGTTGCCAGCATAGGCGGCCACCAGCCATAACCAGCCGTGCACGCTACCCGAAGCGATGCCGCTGAAGTACGCGCCGATGTTGCACCCATAAGCCAAGCGCGACCCATAACCAAGCAGCAGGCCGCCGATCACCGCCGCCAACAGCGAACGCAATGGGATGTTCAGACTCGGCGCGAACCGCCCGGCAAGGCCGGCGGCGAGCAAGGCACCAAGGACGATACCGAGGTCCATGACCGTGGTGATGTCCTGCCACAGTGGCGCGGCCAGGGCCTTGGCGTTGGCCGGGGCCTGCCAGAATGCCCAGGCGCTGACGTCAACGCCCAGCCCGGCCAAGGTCTTGGCACCCCACAACGCGAACGCGGAGGTGATGCCCCACGGCCGACCGGCCAGGGCCAGGGTGGCATAGTTGAGTAGCGCCAGGGCAATCGCGCCCCACACCAGCGGCCATGGGCCACGCAGGAAGCGACGCAGGCCTTGGTGCTCGCTGCTCAGCGCGGCCTCGAGCTGGCCATGCCGGCGTTTTTCCAGCGCCACGGTCAGCCAGGCGATCAGGCCGAACACCACCAGGCTCGCCAAGAGCGCCGGCATCAGACCAAAGGCCTGGACAATCGAGGTGGCCGGGAACGACGGCAGGGCGAACCACCAGTCGGCGTGGTGGGTCGCCGTGACCGAACCGATGATGAAGAACAGCAGGGTCACCAGCATGCGCGCATTGCCGCCGCCAACAGTGAATAGAGTGCCCGAGGCGCAGCCGCCGCCCAGCTGCATGCCGATACCGAAGATGAAGGCGCCGAACACCACCGAGATACCGGCCGGAGCGACCAGGCCGGTGACCGGCTGACCGAACAGGCTACCGGCCGACAAGGCGGGGAAGAACAGCACCACGGCCAGGGCCAGCATGACCATCTGCGCCCGCAGGCCGGCGCCACGGCGCTCGGTGATGAACACCCGCCAGGCCGACGTGAAGCCAAAGGCCGCGTGATAGAGGGTCAGGCCCAGGGCAGCGCCGACGATCAGCAGCAGCACCTGTCTGCCGCCAGCGTTGCTATTCAGGAACCAGGCGCCCGCCAGCAGCAGCGCCAGAGCAAACAACGGCGCGCCCAGGCGGCGCGGTTCGGGTACAGCGGTAAGGGAAAGACCCATCGGAATACTCGGATACGGTGGAACGGGGGCGCGAGTATACCGCCCCGAAAGCACCTGACCTACCCTCCCGGCAGAGTGCGTAACCTTCGCACCAGAACCTTAAACGAGACCCGCCCACCTTGAAGGCGATGATCGCATACGGCCAAATCGAGATCGACTAAAAGGATATAAAAATAACAATTTGATCTAACAAAAAGGAATAAAAAAATTGAAACGAGCATCGGGGCTCCTTAGGCTGAGCGGACGCTTCCCTACGCCCCTTCAGGAGAATTCCCGTGTCAGCACGTCCTTTTTCATCTCTGCGTCGCCTGCTTCTCGGCGGCCTGCTGGCCGGTATCGCCAGCGCCTTGTTGCCGCTGTCCAGCGCTTTGGCTGACAACGGCCAGCCCCTGCGCATCGGCTACCAGAAATTCAACAGCATCAACATCCTCAAAAGTAGCGGCGCCTTGGAGAAAGCGCTGGCCACGCAGGGCGTGAAGGTCAGCTGGCATGAGTTCGCCGCCGGCCCGCAACTGCTCGAAGCCTTGAGCACCGGCGCCATCGACCTGGGCCATGCCGCCGATGCGCCGTCGGTGTTCGCCCAGGCAGCGGGTAAGCCCGTGGTCTACCTTGCCGCCGAGCAGCCCTACCCGCGCGGGATCGGCCTGGTGGTCCGCGAGCAGGATCACCTGAGCGACGTCAAGGCCCTCAAAGGCCAGCGCGTGGCCACTGGCCGTGGCTGGAACGCCCAGTACCTGCTGGCCGTCGCTTTGCAGGACGCGGGCCTGAGCTATCAGGACATCACCCCCGCCTACGTCAATAATGCCGCCGATGCCGTGGCCGCCCTGCAGTCAGGCAGTGTCCAGGCCGCCACCTTGTGGGACCCCTTCCTGGCCGCCGCCGAGCAGCAACCGGGCCTGAAGAACCTGCGTGATGGCAGCGGCCTGTCCAACAACCGTACCTTCTACCTGTCCACCGCAAGCTTCGCCGACCAACACCCTGACTTGCTCAAGACCTTCTTCGCCGAACTGGGCAAGGTCAGCCAATGGGCCAACGCCCAACCAGCCGAAGTCGCCGCCCTGCTCGCCCCGCAATTGGGGATCAAGGCCGACGTACTGGAAGTGGCCAGCGAGCGACGCAACTACAACGCCGTCGCCATCACCCCGCAGATCGTTGCCGAGCAGCAAAAGCTCGCCGACACCTTCCAAGGCCTTGGCCTGATTCCGAACAAGCTGCAGGTCGCCGAAGCGGTCTATCCGGCTTCCGTGCTGCCCTGACCGAAGGATGCCTGCCGTGACCCGTCCGATCCGCTTCAACGCCTTCAGCATGAACGCTGCCAGCCACCAGTCCCCGGGCCTGTGGCGCCATCCGCGCAATACCAGCGTACGGTTCAATCGCCTGGACTACTGGACCGACCTGGCGCGACTGCTCGAGCGCGGTTTATTCGACGCCCTGTTCATCGCCGACGTGCTGGGCATCTACGACGTCTATCAAGGCGGCCCTGAGGCAGCCTTGCGCGGCGGCGTGCAGGTGCCGGTCAACGACCCGCTGCTGCTGGTCCCGGCCATGGCCGCGGTGACCGAACACCTAGGCTTCGGCGTGACCTTCTCGCTGACCTACGAGCACCCCTACCCCTTCGCCCGGCGCATGTCGACCCTGGATCACCTGAGCAGCGGCCGGGTCGGCTGGAACATCGTCACCGGCTACCTGGACAGCGCCGCGCGCAACCTAGGGCTGGCCCGTCAGCTAGGCCACGACCAGCGCTACGACCTGGCCGAGGAGTACCTTGAGGTGCTGTACAAACTCTGGGAGAAAAGCTGGGACGACGACGCCGTGCTGCTGGAACGCGATACCGGCCGCTACATCGAACCCTCGCGGGTGCACGCCATTGGCCATGCCGGCGAACATTTCCAAGTGCCTGGCATGCATCTATGCCAGCCTTCGCCGCAGCGCACCCCGGTGCTGTTTCAGGCCGGCGCCTCGGCGCGCGGTCAGGCGTTTGCCGCGCGGCATGCCGAATGCGTGTTCATCAGTGGGCCGACCACGGCCGTGCTGCGCCGCTACGCCGAAGGCATCCGTGATGCCAGCGCGGCGGCTGGGCGCGGGCGCGAAGAGGTGCTGATCTACGCTCAGGCCCTGCTGATCGTCGCCGATACTCATGAGCAGGCGCAGGCACGCTTCGATGAATACCGCCGGTATGTCGACCTGGACGCCGCACTGGCGCTGCTCTCGGGCTGGACGGGCATCGACTTCGCGGGCCTGGATCCGGACGCCCTGATCGAATACGTCGAGAACGACGCCGGCCGTGCCGCCCTGGCCGCCTTTACCGCGGCGGATCCGCAGCGCCGCTGGACGGTGCGCGAAGCCGCGCAATTCATCGGCCTGGGCGGCCGTGGGCCGGTATTGATCGGCACGCCCGGCGAGATCGCCGACCAGCTGGAAACTTGGCTCGACAGCACCGGCATCGACGGTTTCAACCTCACCTATGCGGTGCAGCCAGACGACCTCCAGGCGGTGGTCGAGCTGCTGGTCCCGGAGTTGCAGCGCCGCGGTCGCTACCCCCTGGACTATACCGACGGCAGCCTGCGGCAAAAGCTGTTCGGCCAGGGTGATCGCCTGCCTGCCAACCACGCCGGGCGACAGGTGCAACTGGGCGCCCATGGTATTCAGTAACTGAATACCGGGTATTTCAACATTTAATTTGTGGATAGCACCGACGGTTCTATATCGTGTCCCTATCCCCCCCGCCGCACCAGCCGGTGCGGCCACGGCACGGGGAACAACAACAATGTCGAGACTGTCCATGTCGAACACTTCCTACTTCGCCCCTCACGGTGGGCACCCAGCTCAGACCGAGCTGCTGACAGACCGTGCCATGTTCACTGAAGCCTATGCCATCATCCCCAAAGGCGTGATGCGTGACATCGTCACTAGCCACTTGCCGTTCTGGGACAAGATGCGCATGTGGGTCATCGCCCGGCCGCTGACCGGCTTTGCCGAGACGTTCTCGCAGTACATCGTCGAAGTCGCGCCGGAAGGTGGCAGCGAGCGTCCTGAGCTGGACGTCAATGCCGAAGCGGTGCTGTTCGTGGTCGAGGGTGAGATCGATATCACCCTGCAAGGCAAGCACCACACCCTGACCCCAGGTGGATATGCCTTCATCCCGCCGGGCGCCGACTGGAGCCTGCGCAACAACAGCAAGGCCAACGTTACGTTCCATTGGCTGCGCAAGCACTACCAGAAAGTCGAAGGCCTGGCCCTGCCGGAAGCCTTCGTCACCAACGAGAAGGACATCGAGCCGCTGCCGATGCCGGGCACCGAAGGCCGCTGGGTCACCACCCGCTTCGTCGACATGGCCGACATGCGCCACGACATGCACGTCAATATCGTCACCTTCCAACCGGGCGGCGTGATTCCGTTCGCTGAAACCCACGTTATGGAACACGGCCTGTACGTGCTCGAAGGCAAGGCGGTGTATCGCTTGAACCAGGACTGGGTCGAAGTCGAAGCCGGCGACTTCATGTGGCTGCGCGCCTTCTGCCCGCAAGCCTGCTACGCAGGTGGTCCTGGCCCGTTCCGTTACCTGCTGTACAAAGACGTCAACCGCCACGTGCATTTGACCCTCAACCCCAATCGTTAAGGTTTCAGGTTGTCATTCGCAAGCCCGCCTTCATGGCGGGCTTTCTGTTTGCTGGGGAGGGGACGAAGGGCTGAAAAAAACTTGAACGCCAGTCTCTTGAAAGCTTCGAATCTAGACCAAGCGCCCGAATCAAGGAGCCTGCGTCATGAACCCGTCCTTGTTCCGCCCGGCTGCACTGGCCCTTGGCCTGGCCGCCCTGCTGAGCGGTGCAGCTCACGCCGCCCCGACCGACTCCACTTTCGTCAGCGAAGCCGCCGCCGCTGGCGTGGCCGAGATCCAGACCAGCCAGCTGGCCCTGGAAAAATCCACGACGCCCGCCGTCAAGGCGTTCGCCCAACGCATGATCGATGACCACACCCAGGCCAACCAGGCGCTGTTCGACCTGGCCAAGGACCATGGTTTCGATGTGCCCGGTCAAGCTGCGCTGACCAGCAAGGCCGAGAAGATGATGCTGCAGGTACAGGATGGCGCCTCCTTCGACGCCGCCTACGCTCGCCATCAGGTCAGTGCCCACGAGCAAGCGATCAAACTGTTCGAGGAACAGAGTCGCGCGCCTACTGCCGAGGAGCCTATTCGCATGTACGCCCGCCAGACCTTGCCGACCTTCCAGCATCACCTGGAAATGGCCCACACGCTTCAACGCACCCTGCCCACCGACGACGATGGAGCCCGCCAGCCATGAGAATGCCCCAACGCGCTCCCGGCTGCTGCCTGCGACTGGACTTTGTTCGCGACACGTTGTTCGGTCCTGTGGCCCACAGCGCCGAATGCCAGGTACAACTGGCGGCCCTGGAGCTGCAAGGACGACCGGCAATGCAATTGCTGGTCGATCCGCCACTGCCCGACAAGCTTGAACGTTCGCACAGCCTGGCCTTCGAGTGGCAAGGGCGGCACTACCACGGCATCGTCCGTCATCACCACCGCTGCGGGGATGGCGGCCTCAAGCTGCTGGTTGAGCTGCAGTGATGGATGGCGAGCGAAAAAAGATGAACCCGACGTCAACCTCGCCTCTCCATAGGCAATAAGCAGCGCGTCCCCTGCCGCGCGAGGAAGCGTCATGAACAGCCCATTGCTCAAGCTTTTCACCCGCCCCGGCGAAGCCTGGCTGGACATTCGCCGAGCCGAGGAAGCGCAGCCCAGGCAATACCTGCCCCGGTTGCTGATGCTCGCCCTGATTCCGGCGCTGTGCCTGTTTGTCGGCACCGCCACCGTGGGTTGGAGCCTGGTTGCCGAGGAGCGGGTTCGCTTGAGCGTCACCAGCGCCGCGCAGTTGGCAGCACTGCTGTATGTCAGCACCGTGTTCGGGGTCATGATAATGGGAGGCCTGATCCGCTGGATGTCACGCAGTTTCGACAGCCGCCCGACCCTCAACCAGTGCATCGGCTTCGCCGCCTACTGCGCTACGCCGTGGTTCGTCGCCGGAATCGTCGGGTTGGTGCCTAGCCGGTGGCTGGCGGTGACCGCGCTGCTGCTGGCATCGGCCTACGCGACCTTCCTGTTGTTTGGGGGATTGCAGATATTCCTGCGATTACGCAAGGAACAGGCCCTGCTCTACGCCAGCTGCATCTGGGGGGTGGGCTTGCTGGTGCTGGTGACCGTCCTGGTGACGATGATCCTGTTCTGGTTCAACGGGCTGATGCCAGAATATGTGCGCCCGGCCAGCCTGGGCTGAGCCGGGCTGCGGTCGGGTCAGGCAATCGCCCGGACTGGCCGTTGATGAGCCAGGCGTTGCTCGCTGCGCAATTGCGCGACCAGGTCTACCAGGTCGCGGCAACTGTTGAGCCGGGCGAGCGGGATGCCGGTGACGGTAAGGCAGTCGTCCAGGCGTTCGCCCTGGCCCAGGCGGATGGTCAGAGACACGCCATCGTTGCAAGACACTTCACACCGGTCAGGCAGGCAGGCCTGCTCAATGATCTGCCGCATTTCAAGCATGGAAACTCCAATCAACGACATGGTACGCCCCCTCCGATCAGGATGGACTTTTGACTAATACGCGCCTAGGCGTCGGAAGGCCAATTGAATATACCAATACACGAACGGCGCACCTTGCGCCGCGGCAATCGGCCATGCCGGGTCCCCTAGCACCTTAGCGGAAGAACGTCCTGGCTCCCCGGGAGTTCGGCCCGTTGGCGCTGCGGAGCGACAGACGGTCCGAGATGAATCGTTCTACGCACACGATCCTGCCCTCACTTACCCAACAGTGCGAGCACCCGCTCCGCTGCCTGCTGCGGATGTTCCTGCATGAAGCAATGCCCGCCCGTGGCCGTCTGCACGGCAATGGCCGGATTGAGTGTGGCCAGGCGGTTAGCCGAACGGGTCACGAAAGGATAGGTGTCAGCGCCATGCAGGACAGTGGTTGGCGTACGGATCTTGGCGAGGGTGGCCCACAAGCGCGAAGGGAAAGAGCTGAATATCTCGACCTCGCGGCTGGGCCGGCACTTGAGCACCACGCCCTCGCCGCACTCACCCAGGGCATGCTCCACATACGCCTGCAAGGCTGCGTCGTGCCAACCCTTGAAGATTCCGCGACCTTGCAGGGAGGCATACGCCGTCTCACGATCAGGCCAGTGGCTGCGCCGCATGGCAGCCTTTCGCGCGAGGGCGTGCCGGCGATGCAGGCCAAGCAGCCTGGCAGCGGCCATGACGACGATCATGCGCTGGCTGAAGAACACCGGATCGAGCAGTACCGCACGCTCGAAAAGCCCAGGGTGACGCGCCAGTATCAGCCCGGTAAGCACGCCACCGAAGCTGTGGCCGACGCCATGGCAAGCCACGTCCCCGTATTCATCCTTGGCTGCGACGAACGCTTCCACCGCCAGGTCCGCGCTCCGATTCCAGCCGCGGAATGCCCCACCATGATCACTGTCGCCATGGCCCTGGACATCGCTGAGCCACAGGTCGAAGTGTTCGCCCAGGCGCATCAGCAATGGCTGATAGGCCAGGCTGCAGAAGCCATTGCCGTGCAGGAAGTGCAGCAGCGGTCGCCCGCTTGCAGGCGTTCGCCAGCCGCGCAGGGTAAAGCCCTCAGAGCAATCATGGGTCCAGGGAATCAGCTGCATCGGGGCACTCGTCGCTCTAGGAAAACGCCGATTCTACAAAGAGCAGCGGGTACAGCGATATCACCAGCAGCGCAGCCATCAGTACGTTGAACAGCGTCAGCCAGCGCGGGTTCTGCAGCAGGTTGCGCAAGGCACTGCCGAACATCACCCAGATGCCCACGCTGGGCAAGTTGACCAAGGCGAATACGGCAGCGATGACTATCACGTTGACCACGTACCCTTGGGCCGGGGTATAGGTAGTGATTGCCCCTACCGCCATCACCCAGGCCTTGGGGTTGACCCATTGGAAGGCCGCCGCGCCCCAGAAGCCCATGGGCTTGCGCATTCCCGCCGCCCCCGTCGAGAGCGGTCCGCAGGTGGCGATCTTCCACGCCAGGTACAGCAGGTAGGCGGCGCCCGCGTAGCGCAGGATGCTGTACAGCGGCGGCCAAGCCTGGAACACCTGGCCAAGACCGAAACCCACCGCCAGCACCATGACCATGAAACCGATGCTGATACCCAAGGCATGGGGAATCGAGCGACGCACGCCAAAGTTCACGCCCGAGGCCAGCAGCATGGTGTTGTTGGGCCCCGGTGTGATCGACGACACGAAGGCGAAGAGTACGAAGGCAGAGAGCAGGTCCAGTGAATTGAGCATGGTGGGCATCTGTGTATTCAGGGATTAATGCACACTAGCGAAGCGCCATGCACAGCGACCCGTACAGTTATCCTAAATTGCGCCACTACACTTCACTGTATATCCCAACGCCTGGGGATTCGGTGCTCTGGCGATGCTTACGAAAGTAAGCCATAGGTTAGGAAATCTCCTTCAGCGTTGTGGGAACCGTCCTATTTAAATCCTGCGGCGCGGCAAACCATTATCCCCAACGGGGCACCGGGAGGGACAACTGGATCCGCTACCCTGGTCACCTGCATCTCGACGTTCACCCGTCCCGCTCCGAACTGGACAACCCCACCACGAGGCCTCGCTATGGACCCGGTTAAGTGCCCGACCGCGCAACTCAGGAATCACCTGCGCCAACTGCTGCAGCACGAGGTCCGCAATCCTGATGATGACCCCCATTGGAGCGGCGTGATGTTCTTCTGCGCCACCGACGAGCGCACCCGCACCCTGGTCGAGCAGATCGAGATGCTTGCCAGTGAAGCATTCTTCGATCTGCGCGGACGACCGATCGCCTACCGCATACGCTCGACAGGGGTCGAGGGTGTCCGGGTCCAGCAACTCAAGGATGCGCCAGCCGACGAAACCATCCTCCGCATCTGCCTGCCTCACAAGGGCTACATTACCGTAAGCGCGATCCGTACCTAGGGGTGCGGGCATGCGAGTCGGATCTTTGCGTACAGCTCAAAGAACCTGTGTCTGACCGAGGGTGTTTCCAAGCACCATTGGCGGTGATACTGGCGACCTACTACTGACACACTCACTTTCAGACACAAGGACGCCCTTTATGCTTATTCCTGCTCTTGGCCTCGGCACCTTCCGCCTCAAGGACCAGGTGGTGATCGATTCTGTCAGCCAAGCCCTGGACCTCGGCTACCGAGCCATCGACACCGCGCAAATCTACGGCAACGAAGCCGAGGTTGGCCAAGCCATCGACGACAGTGGCGTCGCCCGCAAGGACCTGTTCCTGACCAGCAAGATCTGGACCGAGCACTACGCCGCCGACACGCTGATCCCCAGCCTTAAGCAAAGCCTGCACAAGCTGCGCACCGACCATCTGGACTTGACGCTGATCCACTGGCCTTCGCCCGGTGGCCAGGTGCCGGTCAGCGAGTTCATGGGCGCCCTGGCCGAGGCGCAGCAACAAGGGTTGACCACCCATATCGGCGTATCCAACTTCACCATCGACCTGCTCAAGCAGGCCATGGCCGTGGTGGGCCAGGAGGCCATCATCACCAACCAGGTCGAACTGCACCCTTACCTGCAGAACCGCACCCTGGTCGAGTTCATGCAGCAGCAAGGCATCGCGGTGACGTCCTATATGACCCTGGGCTACGGCAAGGTGCTGGCGGACCCAGTGATCCAGCAGATCGCCGCGCGCCACGGCGCCAGCACCGCCCAGGTGACGCTGGCGTGGGCCATGCAGCTGGGGTATGCGGTCATCCCCTCCTCGACTCGCCGCGAAAACCTCGAAGCTAACCTCAAGGCCCGCGCGCTGCGTCTGAGCGAGCAAGACATGGCGCAGATCGCCGCCCTCGACCGGAATGAACGGCTGTGCAGCCCCGAAAGCCTGGCCCCGACCTGGGACTGATGCCTGTCAGCCAGCGGCCTTGAAGTCCGTGCATTGGCTGCTCGAATGGCTGGATTGGCCTTCTGGCGAAGCGCGATTGGCTATTGATCCTCGCCAACTGCGGCTGGCCTAGGCGCAGCGGTGAACCAGGCGCTTACCGCTTGCGTACCTGCGCCAGGCGCAACCGGTAGCTGCCGGGGCTTTGCCCGGTCCACTTCTTGAATGCGCGATGGAAGGCGCTGGGCTCCTGGAAGCCGGTCAGCTCGGCGATCGCGGCGACGCTCAACGCCTCCTCGCGCAGGCACTCGAATGCCATGCAGCGACGCACCTCATCCTTGATCTGCTGGAACGAGCGCCCTTCGCGCTCCAGCTGACGACGGAAACTGCTCGCACTGAGCCCCTGCTCCTTGGCCATCGCGGTGAGGGTGGGCCATTGTCCGTAGCACCGCGCGCGTAAATGCCGGTACACAGTGGCCGCCAAGCCGTGCTGGTGACGGAAACGAATCACCAGCCATTGCGGCGCGCTGCGTAAAAAGGTCTTCAGCGCGGCCAGGTCCTGCACCACCGGCAGGCGCAGGTAGTCGGCGTCGAATTCGACTTCGCTGCGCCCGGTGCCTATCTGCAGGTCTGGCCCCCATAGCAACAGATCGTCCTCCTGCGCGGGCCGGGCGATGGCAAGCTCGGTGCGATCGATGGCAATACGTCGTCCGGCCAGCCAGCACAGCAGGCTGATCACCAGCACCAGGAAGGTTTCTTCGGCATATACGCGGGTCTGCGGGTCTTCGATCGTCGACGCCAGGCTGATCACGGCGCGTCCTCCGCGCACCGTGACGCTGCCCCGCATGTCGCGCAGGAACAGGGCAAAGTTGTTCAGGCATTGGCGCAAGGCCTTTTCCAGGGTCGGCTCCTGGATCAACCCGCGGCATATCAGAGCGAAGCTGCCCAGCGGCATGCCGTGGCTGTCGAGGTGGAAAAACTCGTCGCCCAGCTCCTGGATCAGGTCAAGCCACAAGCGGGCGAAGGCCGTGGCCGGGATCCGCGCCTGGGGCTGCGCTAACAGATGCGGCTCGATGCCTACCGCCCGCAACAGTGCGTCGCGCCGCGCCGGCTGGTCGCGCAGCCCGTGCAACAGGGTGTGGAGGAAGTACACACCGACGGTATCGCTCTCGCGCATGGCTGCTATCGCTGTCTGCTGAATGGTAAAAAATGCCAGGTTGACTGAGCAGTTACGGCATAGGCCGCACCGCGGTGTTTGCCTAGACTCGGACTACCGCGCGGGTGCTGGCCATTGTCGCAGAGCCAGGCCGTCCGCTGCCACGTTTTCACTATCGGAGTCCCCATGAGCAACACAGAAATCTATGTGGTCAGTGCAGTGCGTTCGGCCATCGGCAGCTTCGGTGGCTCGCTCAAGGACCTGCCGCTGGCCGAGCTTGCAACCCAGGTCTGCAAGGCTGCCGTCGAACGCTCGGGGCTGGCACCGGCGCAGATCGGCCACGTGGTCATGGGCAACGTGATCCCCACCGAACCCCGCGACGCCTACCTGGGCCGGGTCGCGGCCATGAACGCCGGGATCCCCAAGCAGACCCCTGCCTTCAACGTCAACCGGCTGTGCGGCTCGGGCCTGCAGGCCATCGTCTCGGCTGCCCAGAGCCTGTTGCTGGGCGAGGCCGAAGCGGTGCTGGCCGCTGGCGCCGAATCCATGAGCCGCGGTCCCTACCTGTTGCCCCAGGCGCGCTGGGGCGCACGCATGGGTGACCTGCAGGGCGTGGACTACATGCTCGGCATCCTGCATGACCCTTTCGAACACTTCCACATGGGCATCACCGCCGAGAATGTCGCCGCCGCCCACGGTATCAGCCGGCAGATGCAGGATGAGCTGGCCTTGACCAGTCAACGCCGCGCCGCCCGTGCCATTGCCGAAGGCCGCTTCGCCAGCCAGATCGTGCCCTTGGCGCTCAAGACACGCAAAGGCAGCGTGCAGTTTGCCGTGGACGAACACGTGCGTGGCGAGGTCAGTGCCGAGCAGCTGGCCGGTATGAAGGCCGTGTTCAAGCAAGACGGCAGCGTCACCGCCGGCAATGCCAGTGGCCTCAATGACGGCGCGGCGGGCCTGGTCCTGGCCACCGCCGCGACGGTCCGCCGCGAGGGCCTCAAGCCCCTGGCCCGCCTGGTCGCCTATGCCCATGCCGGCGTTGAGCCAGAGTTGATGGGCCTGGGACCGATCCCGGCCACCCGCAAGGTGCTGGACAAGGCCGGGCTGGACGTCACCGACCTGGACGTCATCGAGTCCAACGAGGCCTTCGCGGCGCAGGCCTGTGCGGTGGCGCAGGCGCTGGAGTTCGACCCACAGAAGGTCAATCCCAACGGCTCGGGCATCTCCCTGGGCCACCCGGTGGGTGCGACCGGGGCAATCATCGCCACCAAGGCGATCCATGAACTGCACCGCATCCAGGGCCGCTACGCCCTGGCCACCATGTGCATCGGCGGCGGGCAAGGGATCGCCGTCGTCTTCGAGCGCGTCTGATGAAGGAGCCAGGCAAGATGAACATTCAACAAATCGCCGTGATCGGAGCCGGGACCATGGGCAACGGCATTGCCCAGGTGTGCGCGGTCGCAGGCTTCGAGGTGACCCTGCTCGACGTCTCGCAGGCCGCGCTGGAGCGCGGCCTGGCAACCCTGGGCAAGAACCTCGAACGCCAGGTCAACAAGCAGACCCTGGACGCCGAACAGGCCAGCTCGGCGCTCAAGCGCATTCGTACCAGCACCGACTATGCCGAACTGCGTTCGGCGCACTTGGTGATCGAGGCCGCCACCGAGAACCTGGCGCTCAAGCAGCGTATCTTGCAACAGGTGGCGGACAACGTCGCCGACGATTGCCTGATCGCCACCAACACCTCGTCGTTGTCGATCACCCAGCTGGCCGCAGCCATCGCCCATCCCGAACGGTTCATCGGCGTGCACTTCTTCAACCCGGTGCCGATGATGGCTCTGGTCGAGGTGATCCGCGGCCTGCAGACCAGCGACGCGACCTACGCCCAGGCCTTGCTGGTGACCGAGAAGGTCGGCAAGACGCCAATCAGCGCCGGCAACCGCCCCGGCTTCGTGGTCAACCGCATTCTGGTACCGATGATCAACGAGGCAATTTTCGTGCGCCAGGAGGGCCTGGCCAGCGCCGAGGACATCGACATCGGCATGCGCCTGGGTTGCAACCAACCCATCGGCCCGCTGGCCCTGGCTGACCTGATCGGTCTGGACACCTTGCTGGCGATCATGGAGGCCTTCCACGAGGGCTTCAACGACAGCAAGTACCGTCCTGCCCCGCTGCTCAAGGAAATGGTCGCCGCCGGCTACTTGGGACGCAAGAGCGGCCGCGGGTTCTTCACGTACTGAGGAGCTACCCCATGTCGGCGAACGCAGCCCTGCGTTGTGCAAACTTTGAAGCGCGGCGTGACAAGGCCATTGCGCTGTTTGCCGAGAAGGGCTTCGGCCAGGTGAGCATGCGCGAACTGGCCAGTCACCTGGGGCTGACCCCGGGTTCGCTGTATCACCATTTCCCCAGCAAGCAGGACCTGCTCTACGACCTGATCGAGGAACTGTATGAAGAGCTGCAGGCAGCCTTGCATCCCGGCCTGCGGGCACTCGCCCGTGGTGGCCCGGCGCTGCCCTACCTGATCGCCACGCACTGGGCGCTGCATGCCGAACGCCCTCTGCAGTTTCGCCTGGCCGAACGTGACCTGTGCTGCCTGCGCGACGACCAGCAAGAGCGCCTGGCCAGGTTGCGCAACGCCTACGAAACCAGCCTGCTGCGGCTGATCGCGCCGCAGGCCTCGCTGCCTGGCGAGGCCCTGACAGCCACCGCCCACGTCCTGGCCACCCTGCTCAATAGCCTCCCAGGCTGGCTGCAGGCGCGGCGCCTGCCCCAGGCCCAAGGCCTGGCGCTGATGGAAAGCCTGCTGCTCGGCGGGTTGGAGCGTACCCTTCGCGGCGAAGGCCTCGAGCTGCCCGCCTGAAGGGTTCAGCGCAGCTGCGTCTGGATCTGGTCACGCAGGCTGTCCAGGTCGAACGGCTTGGCCAGGATCGGCGCCTTGCGCGCGATCGGGCTGCCGGATTCGAGGATCTCGGCGGGGTAACCGCTGATGAAGATCACCTTCAGGTCCGGGCGTAGCTTGACCGCGGGCTCAGCGATCTCCACCCCGGAGATGCCGCCTGGCAGGCGGAAGTCCGTCACCATCAGATCCAGGTGCGGCTTGCGCGACAGAATGTCGAACGCCTGCTTGCCGTCTTCGGCTACCAGCACGTGGTAGCCCTCACCTGACAGGTAATCCTGCAGAATCATGCGAATCGCCGGCTCGTCCTCGACGATCAGTACTACATCTTGCGCATCTTCACTCATGCCAACGCCTTGAATATCAATAGGATGGCCATACGACCCCGGGCTTACGCAGAGGTTGCCTGTTCCCGACCACTTTCTTGCAGCGCCCCCGGCAAAGGCAGGTAGACGCTGAAGGTTGCACCTTTTCCCTCCTCGCTGTCGACCTGAATACGGCCACTATGGGCCAGAACAATCTGTTCCGAGATGTAAAGCCCAAGGCCCAACCCCGCGATACTCTGGTTCGCCGCCACCCGTTCGAACTGCTGGAAGATCCGACGCTGGTTGTGCGGGCTGATGCCGATGCCCTGGTCCTGGACCTGCACGCAGGCCATGCCGCTCTCCTCGAATACCCGCACCCTGACCGGTCGGCGTTCGCCATAGCGCAGGGCATTGCTTAGCAGGTTGGCCACGACCTGTTCGATGCGAAATTCATCCCAGTGGCCGACGAGCGCCTCGCACCGCTCCAGCTCGATCGCCGATTCCGAGGCGGCAGCCTGAGGCGCGAAGTTCTCGACCAAGCCGTTGACCAACTGGCCGATGTCGAATCGCTTGGGCCGGATCGACAGCTTGCCGGTGCGGATCCGCGACACATCGAGCATGTCCTCGATCAGTCGGATCAGGCTGTTGATCTGGCGCTCGTCGCGCTCGACCATGGCGCGCATCTTGTCCAGGGCGAAAGCATCGGCGTTGTCCCGCGCCAGGTGCATCTTGCGCAGCTGGGTTTCCAGGATCAGACCGTTGAGCGGGGTGCGTACCTCGTGGGAGACGATCGACATGAAGTCATCGCGCATGCGCACCGCATGCTCGAGCTCGCTGCGCGCGACTTGCAACTGGACCAGCAACTGTTCCTGCTCCTGGCGGCTGCATTCGAGCGCCTCCAGCTGCTGGCCAAGGGCCTTGCGCTGGCGATAGAGGTCGACGAACACCGACACCTTGCTTTTGACCGCATGGTTGTCCAAGGGCTTGTGCAGGAAATCCACGGCACCGCTCTCATAGCCCTTGAAGGCATAGTTCATCTCGCGACCGGCGGCACTGACGAAGACGATCGGGATGTTCTTGGTCTTTTCCGTACCGCGCATCAGCTCGGCCAGTTCGAAGCCGTTCATGCCTGGCATCTGAACGTCGAGAATGGCCAGGGCAAATTCGTGCTCAAGCAATAACGACAAGGCTTCTTCGGCCGAATTGGCCTTATGCACCTCACGATCCGCCCCCTGGATCAAGGCTTCGAGCGCCAGCAGGTTTTCCGGCAAGTCGTCGACGATCAGCAGTTTGGCTGGGATATGGCTTAGCATGCGCTGGCTTCCAGGGTGGCGAGCAACTGCCCGATACCGCTCAGAGAAAGTATATGGTCTGGCTGGTGCAGAGCCAGTGCGGCCTCCGGCATCAGCGAGACCTGTGCTTCGCGGGGATCCTGAACCACGGTCCGGCCACCGCTTTGTTTGATATAGGCAAGGCCGCTGGCGCCATCTTCGTTGGCACCTGTCAGCAACACGCCGAGCAGATGCGGGCCGTAGGCATCCGCCGCCGACTCGAAGAGAAAATCTATCGCCGGGCGGGAAAAATGCACCGGTTCCTCCTGGCTCAGGGACAACCTGCCGTCCTGTTCCACCGACAGGTGATAGCCAGGACCTGCGACATAGATCATTCCGGCGGCGATGGGTTCCTTGTCCCTGGCCTCGCTGACCGGACGCAGCAACTTGCGCTGCATCACCTCGGCCAGGTGGCTGTCGCGGTGATCCGGCAGATGCAGCACACAGAGCACCGGAATCGCAAAGTCGGCCGGCAAGTCGCCCAGCACCTTGAACAGCGCAGAGACGCCGCCGGCCGACGCGCCGATCACCACTGCCTTTACCTCGCTCATAACTTGCGGTAGATCCGTTCGGGCCTGACCAGGGCCTCGAACCGCCCGCTGTAGGTCGAGAAATCCAGGGTTTCCTTGCTGCCCAGCATCAGGAAGCCGCGGTGACACAAGGAGCCGTGAAACAACCCAAAAGCGCGATCCTGCAGGTCCTTGTTGAAGTAGATCAGCACGTTGCGACAGGAAATCAGCTGGGTTTCCGAGAACACGCTGTCGGTGGCCAGGCTATGGTCGGCGAAGGTGACGTTCTCGCGCAGGCTGCTGTCCATGATGGCATTGCCGTAGGCGGCGGTGTAGTAGTCGGAAAAATCACGACGGCCACCTGCCTTGCGGTAGTTCTCTTCGTAGGCCTGCATGCTTTGCATCGAGTAGATTCCCTGCTTGGCTTTCTCCAGTGAATGCGGGTTGATATCGGTAGCGTAGAGGATAGTGCGTTCGAGCACGCCCTCCTCGCGTAGCAGGATGGCCATCGAGTAGACCTCCTCGCCCGTGCTGCAGCCGGCGATCCATACCTTGATCGATGGCCAGGTGCGCAGCAGCGGCACCACTTCCTGGCGCAGCGCCAGGAAGTGATCGGGGTCGCGGAACATCTCGCTGACCGGAATCGTCAGGTACTGCAACAGCTGCATGAACGCGCCCGGGTCGTGCAGTACCCGTTCCTGCAACGCCGACACCGTACGGCATTCGAACTGGCGCAGGGCATGGTGTATCCGACGCTTCATCGAAGCGCCGGAGTAATCGCGGAAATCGTAGCTGTACTTGAGGTAGATCGCCTCGATCAACAGCCGGATCTCGATATCGGTATTGCGGTCGGTAGTCAAATTCGCTCCAGTTGCGGCAGCCAGACACGGATCAGGGAAAACAACCGATCAAGGTCGATCGGTTTGGCCAGGTAGTCGTTGGCCCCGGCCTGCAGGCAACGCTGCTGGTCATCCTTCATCGCCTTGGCGGTCACGGCAATGATCGGCAACTTGCGCCAGCGCGGCTGCTCGCGAATCAGCCGCGTCGCCTCGAAACCGTCCATCTCCGGCATCATCACATCCATCAGCACCAGGTCGATGTCCTCGTGCTGCTCCAGCCGTTCGATGGCCTCGCGGCCGTTGCGGCCGATCTCCACCAGCGCGCCCTTGTGCTCCAGGGCGCTGGTCAGGGCGAAGATGTTGCGCACATCGTCGTCGACCAGGAGGATCTTGCGGCCCTCGAAGACCTTGTCGCGGCTGCGTGCGGTCTTGAGCATGCGCTGGCGCTCATGGGACAGCTGCGATTCTACCTTGTGCAGGAACAGCGTGACTTCATCGAGCAGCCGCTCCGGCGAGCGCGCGCCTTTGATGATGATCGAGCGCGAGTACTTGAGCAGGTCGGCCTCTTCGTCGCGCGTCAGGTTGCGCCCGGTGTAGACGATGACCGGCGGGAAGGCACGGATGTCTTCGGCGGTCATGCGCTTGAGCAGTTCGTTGCCAAGCATGTCGGGCAGCTTGAGGTCGATGATCATGCAGTCGTAGATGTTCTCGCGCAGCAGGTCCAGCGCCTCCTGGGCCATGGCGACGGCGGTGATCTCGATGTCCTCGTCGCCGATCAGACGGGCGATGCTCTCGCGCTGCAGGTCGTCATCCTCGACCAGCAGGATGTGCTTGAGCTTCTGGGTCAGCTTGGCCTCCAGGCGGGCGAATACCTGCTTGAGCTCCTCGCGGCTGGTCGGCTTGACCGCATAGCCCACCGCGCCCATGTGCATGGCTGCTTCGATCCGATCCTCGACCGAGATGATATGCACCGGGATGTGGCGAGTGCTGGCCTGCTCTTTCAAGCGTTGTAGCACGGTCAGGCCGGAATGATCGGGCAGGCGCATGTCCAGCAGGACCGCGTCCGGGATATGGCTTGCGGCCAGTTGGAAGCCCTCGTCGGCCGCCTGGGCCACCAGGCAGCTGTAGCCAAGCTCATGGGCCAGGTCGTAGAGAATCCGTGCGAAGTTGGGCTCATCCTCGATGACCAGGATGCAGCGGTTGCTGAACGGCGCCTTGTCGCGATCGTCGGCGAACGCCGGCGCGGCCAGCGGCACCGGCACCGGTGTCGCCAGCACGCGCGCGGCAGGCGGCTCGACCAGCGGACGCTTGAGCACCAGCGGCGCGGCTTCGTCCGCCAGCGGCTCGTAGCGCTCCGGCAGGACCAGGCTGAACACGCTGCCCTTGCCGACGCTGCTTTCTACTCCGATCTGCCCGCCCAACAGGCGCGCCAGGTCGCGGGAAATCGACAGGCCCAGGCCGGTGCCACCAAAGCGCCGGTTGCTGGTGCCATCGGCCTGGTGGAAGGCCTCGAAGATCACTTGTTGCTGGTCGGCGGCGATGCCGATGCCGCTGTCGCGCACCGAGAACACGACGCCGAGGTCATCCTGGTGGCTGATCTGCAGGCTGACCTGGCCGCGCTCGGTGAACTTGATGGCGTTGGACAGCAGATTCTTGAGGATCTGCTCCAGGCGCTGGCGGTCGGTGAACAGCGACGGCGGCAGCTGCGGGTCCAGCTCGACGCTGAAGGCCAGCCCCTTGTGCTGGGCCAGAGGCTCGAACATGCCCTGCAGGCCCTCGACCAAACGCACCAGTGGAGTGTTTTCCGGTCGCACCTCGAGCTTGCCGGCCTCGACCTTGGCGATATCGAGGATGTCGTTGATCAGGTTGAGCAGGTCGTTGCCGGCCGAGTAGATCGATTCGGCGAACTTGACCTGCTCGTCACTCAGGTTGCCCTGGCCATTTTCGGACAGCAGCTTGGCCAGGATCAGCGAACTGTTGAGCGGCGTGCGCAGCTCGTGGGACATGTTGGCAAGGAATTCGGACTTGTACTTGCTCGAGCGTTGCAGGTCTTCGGCACGGGCCTGAAGCTCCATCTGCGCCTGGTTCAACTCGCCATTCTTGCGGTCGAGCGCGTCGGTGCGCTCGGCCAATTGCTCATTGGTCTGCTCAAGTTCGGCCTGCTGGATTTCCAGGTGGGCCTGGGACTCCTTGAGCACCCGAGACTGCTCCTCGAGCTCCTCGTTGGCGGTCCTGAGTTCCTCCTGCTGTACCTGCAGCTCTTCGTTGAGCTGCTGAGTCTCGGCCAGTACCACCTGCAGGCGCTGGCGGTAGCGGGCGCTGCCGATGGACATGCCCAGGTTGTCGGCGACCCGTTCCAGCAGCTCGCCGTCGCGCTCATCCAGCGGCCTCAGCAGGCCCAGCTCCAGTACGCCGTTGATCTGGCCGTCCTCGCGGGCAGGCATCAGCATCACGCTGCGCGGCAAGCCGGAACCGAGCCCGGAACTGAGCTTGAAGTAGTCCTCCGGCAACTGTTCCAGGCGCAGCAAGCGGTTTTGCTTGACCGCTTCGGCCAGCAGCCCTTCATGGCCGTCCAGCAACTGCTCGCGGGCCTGGGCCTGGGCATCCAGGCCATAACTGGCCACGCGCTGCAGGCGGCCGTGGTCGTCACGCACATACAGCGCGCCGACCACAGTGCCCAGGTAGCTGGCGAAAAAGCGCAGGATGTTCTCGCCGAGCATCGGCAGGGTCAATTGCCCCAGCAGCTGCTGGGCCAGTTGGGTCTGGCCGTTGCGCAGCCACGCCTGGTGCTCCAGGCGCTCGGCCGAGCGCTGCTGGGCCTGAAGGTTCTCCATGTAGCTGTTGGAAAGCGCCATCAGGTCGCGGCGGCCAAGGTAGGCCAGCAGGGCGCTGAGGGTGACGATGAACAACAGGAACGCGGAAATGGCCGTTACGGTGATCGTGCTGACTGTCTCGTTGCGGGTCATGCGCAGTTGCTGTTCGCTGGCGATCAGGTCGTCGAATTCCTTGCGGATTTCGTCGGTCAGACGCTTGCCGCGACCACTGCGGATTGCCGTCTGGACATCGGCCTGGGACCTGCGCAGCTGGATCATGTCGCTGCCGAAGTCATTCCACTCTCGCTGCAAGGCGGTCAGGCGGTCGATGCGGTCGACCTGCTGCGGATTGTCCTCGACCAATACACGCAGGCCCTGCAGGCCGTGGAAGATGCGCGTCTTGGCCACTTCATAGGGGTCGAGAAAGCTTTCGTCACCGGTGATCAGGTAACCGCGCATGCCGGTTTCCATGTCGATCGACAGCTTGACTGTCTCGTTGGCGCTGCCGATCACCCGGTCGGTGTGCTCGACCCATTGCATCGCCGAGAGCAGGTAGTTGATCACCGCAATGAAGGCGATGGCACTGAGCAGGCCGACGCCCAGGGGCAGGCCGATGTTGCGGCTCAGCAGCTTGCGAAAGCTTTGCTGATCTATTGAAGCAGCTTGAATCATCTGGAGACGCCCGAGCAAAAAGGACCATCGAAGCAGCGTGCGGATTCCTGACGGACCAGGCCCGCTTGCACTACCGCACTCTGAATTATCAGCGAGTCTACCCAACCTTGACGGATCTGGCAGGGCGTTTAGCCAGCATTTGAATGTGCCGCGCACCAATCGTTCCCTCGAAACGCACAGATCGTTATCCTGAGGGAACTTCTACCGCGGCGCCGCGCACAGAGTAGAGACACTCCCCTAGTACAGGACCCGAAACATGCAACTTCTGGTAGTCGAAGACGACGACATCGTACGTATGCTGATGGTCGAAGTGCTCGACGAATTGGGTTACCAGGTCGTTGAGGCTGCGGACGCCGAGTCCGCCCTGCAGATCCTTAACGACCCGTCCAGGCCATTGGATCTGTTGATGACGGATGTCGGCCTGCCCGGCATGGGCGGCAAGGAGCTGGCTGCCAAGGCCCGCGAATGCCGCCCGCTGCTGCCCGTCCTGTTCGCCAGCGGCTACGCCGATACGAATGTGCCCGAAGGTATGCACCTGATCGGTAAGCCTTTCAGTATCGATCAATTGCGTCAGAAGGTGACGGCCATCATTGGCAGCGGCACGTAGTCTGCGCGCCTTCGCGTCCGTTCACAGTGGGCCTGGCGTTCAATGCGCAGCGTTCGACCAAGGCTGCGCGATCTATATATAGCTCGCTCCCGCTTCTTATTCAGTGCCTGGGCTCAACCGACGCGGCCGAACACCTATAGCGGCCTGCGCAATAGATAGGTGTCCATGATCCAGCCCTTGCGTCGACGCGCCTGCTCACGCTGTTCGAGGATCCGCGCCTTGACCGCCTGCAGCGGGCCGGCGATCAGCATCTCGTCCGCCGTGCCGAGGTAGGCGCCCCAGTAGATCAGCAGGTCCGGGTCATCGAGCTCGGCGAAGGCACACTGGCCGTCGAGCATCACCACCAGGTTGTCGATGTGCGCCTGCTCGGCCAAGCGCCGCCCCGGCAGCACGGTGAGTGGTTCGCCGATGCGGTTGAGTGGTACTTGATGCCGTGCGGCCAGGGCCTGGACGCTGCTGATGCCGGGGATGACCTCCAACTGCAGCGCCACCCCTGACTCGCGCACCAGGTCGAGGATACGCAAGGTGCTGTCGTACAGACTCGGCTCACCCCAAAGGAGAAAGGCCCCCACGTGCCCAGGGCCGAGCTCGTCCTGCAGCAAGCGTGCATAGAGCGCCGCGCGCTGCTGGTGCCAATCGTGCACCGCGTCCACGTAGCCAGGTGCGCTGGCATCGCGCTGGGGGTCTTCGACCTGTACCAGGCGATAGCCGCCTGAGCCCAGGTAGCGATCGAGAATACCCTTGCGCAAACGCACCAGTTCATCCTTCGCCGGGCCCTTGTCGAGGATAAAGAACACCGTCGCACGCTCAAGCGCCTCGACCGCCTCGACGGTGATTTGCCGAGGATCCCCCGGCCCGATGCCGATCAGCAAGAGCTGCTTCATAGCCGTTCCCTGCACTGGAGTGAGCGGACATTGTCGGCCGCCGGCCAGGCTTTGGCAAAGCGCCTAGGCTACAGGAGCGAGAAGTTGTAGCTGACGATGATCCGGCTTTCGTCCATGTCGCGCGCCCACTGAGCATAGTTGCTACGGTAGGTGGAATTGCGCAGGCGCACGCTGACGTCCTTGAACGAACCGCTTTGCACCTGGTACCTGAATTCGGAGTCGCGTTCCCACTCCCTACCTTCGTCGCTGCTGCCCGGAACCTGGATATGGCTGCCCTGGATATAGCGGGTAAAGAAGGTCAGCCCAGGGACCCCGAGCGCCTTGAAATCATAATCGTAGCGCACCTGCCAGGAGCGCTCCTGGGCCGCGGCGAAATCGTTGACCTGAGCGTAGTTGACCAGGTATGGGTTGCTGCCATCGAGGTAGGGCATGGCACTGTCGCCGTACATGCGCTGCCAGCCGGCACTAAGCTTGTGGCCACCCAGGCTGTAGCCGACCATGCCGCTGAAGGCGCGGTGATCGATTTCACCGGCGCGGGCCCGGCCGACGTCATCGCTCTTGATCAGGCGCAGGTCGGCCGACAAGCTACCTACCGACAGCGGCTGGCTGCCGATCAGGCCGAGGAAATGCTGGCGATAGATGTTTTCCAGCCGGGCGACCTGGTATTGGGCGCTCACACGTTCATTGATCCGATAGTCCACCCCTGCCAGGTCGAAATGATCGGCCGTGGTGTCGCAGGCGTAACGCTTGTTCTTGCAGTGCACGCGCAGGTCCTGGCGGTCAGTCGAGTCGCGCGCGGTGTACTTGTCCAGACGGGCCAGGCTGAACTTCACGTCGTGCAGTTCTTCGGACGTGAGCAACGCGCCGTGGAACATTGTCGGCAACAAGCGCCCGTCGTTGTACTTGAGCAACGGCACATCCGGCATCATCGCGCCGTACTTTAGAACGGTTTGCGATAACCGCATCTTCGCCGCTACGCCCAGTTTGGCGTATTGATCGGCGGAATGCCGAGGGTCATGTCCAGACGACGGCAACAACCCGCTGTTGCTGTCTGCCGGACTGGAATCGAGTTTTAAACCCATCATGCCCAGTGCGTCCATGCCAAAACCTATTGGGCCCTGGGTATAACCGGACTGCACATTGAGGATGAAACCTTGCGCCCATTCTTCGCGCTTTGATGCCCCTTGCGCAGAACTGCTATGACCGTCGCGAAAGTCTCGATTGAAGTAGACATTGCGTGCTTCGAGCGTGGCACTACTGTCTTGCACAAAACCGGCCGCCTGTACGGAAAAAGCGGCACTCATGACAAGCACGCCGCCGACATTACGTCCGGCGACTAGAGGAAAGGGGGTAAACATTGAAACATCCGGGAAGAAAGTGCGAAACAACCAGCCGGTGCCTACTGGCACCTTTACTGCGAAGAGCCCGCGAGCACAGCTCACGGGTGCCAGGAATGATCGCGCACAGCGCTACGACGGGCCATTGGACCATGGTCTAGAGGCTTCGTGAAAATCCTGGCGAGCACGCGCCAGAACCGCACCCTCACCAACAAAGCACCTTGCCGAGCGTATAAGTTTATTGTTTACCGACTACCCGAGGACTACTACACTGACTCATAGACTAAGGTTGTACCCCACCCCGTGGCCGTGCATTACTGTGTTTATCGGTTGGCCAGGCTGCGCTGCAGATTATAGGAGTAAAGACAGTGTCCAGACTTGCAGAGTTTCGTGCTGCCGAAAAAGCCCTTGAAGAACAGATGGCACAACTGGAGAGGCTGAAAAAAGACGCCGGCCTGAAACGCGAAATCGAATTCGAGCAGAAACTTCTCGACTTGATGAAAACCTATGACAAAGGCCTGCGTGAAATCATTGCGATCCTTGACCCCAAAGGCGCTTCGAAGCAGCCAGCGACTGCGCCTAAACAACGCCGGGCGCGGGTTGTAAAAGTCTACGAGAACCCACACACGGGCGAATTGATCGAGACCAAGGGCGGTAACCATCGGGGGTTGAAGGCCTGGAAACAGGAATATGGTGCCGAAACCGTCGATAGTTGGTTACGCAATGAATAATGAACATCAACTTCACGCTTTTTTCACATCGATTGACAGAAGATAAAACCAGCTAAAGGATTAGCGCCCCATCACGCCCGCTTCGGCGGGCTTCTAATTCTCGCGCCCTGCCCTTGCAGGGCGCGTTTCATTTGCGCAATCGCTTCAGTTCCGTATCATGGCCGGTCTGTCTGTTTCGCTGGCGTCCCATGGCGCCAGCCTTGTCTCTGGAGTGCCCATGAGCTTGCAAGATCTGCAATCCCTGCCCGGCGTCACCGCGCAACCGGATGCTGCCACCCACAATTTCGTCTTCAACCACACCATGCTGCGGGTCAAGGACGTCGCCAAGTCGCTGGACTTCTACACCCGTGTGCTGGGTTTCAGCCTGGTAGAAAAGCGCGACTTCGCCGAAGCCCAGTTCAGCCTGTACTTCCTCGCCCTGGTCGACCCGGCGCAGATCCCTGCCGATGACGCCAAGCGTACCGAGTGGATGAAGTCGATTCCCGGCATCCTCGAGTTGACCCACAACCACGGCACCGAGAACGATGCCGAGTTCGCCTATCACAATGGCAACACCGACCCGCGCGGCTTCGGTCATATCTGCATCTCGGTGCCGGATATCCGCGCCGCCTGCGAGCGCTTCGAGGCCCTGGGTGTGAACTTTCAGAAGCGCCTGAGCGACGGCCGCATGAAGCACCTGGCCTTCATCAAGGACCCGGACGACTACTGGGTCGAAATCATCCAGCCGACCGAATTCTGAATACCGCGCCTTCGGGGCACGCTCGTCGGGCCGGGAACTCTCGGCGCCTCGCTGTGGTATATGGGAGTAACAGCTTCCATGCCACAGCGAGGTAAGGACGATGCAAACCCTTCACTGTGAACACCGCAACCACACCATCACCGCCAATGTCGTGACCCATCCAGGCTCTCCCATGCCCTACTCGGGCGGCTGCCTGATCAGCGGTCCCGATGGTCAGGTCAGCAAGCGTTACCCGCTCCCGCTCGATAAATCGCACTTCACCAACCTGGAAAACGCCCAGCACGCGTCGCTGGCCCATGGTCGATGGCTGGTTGATCAGCTGTTGGATGAGCAGCGCAAAGTGTCCTGAGCGGTCAGGTGTGCTGGCCAGCACCTTCGTGAAAAATCGCCGTGCGGTCGACGCGAATGCGCGAATGAATGTGTGGGAATGGGCTTGCCCCGCGATCGGCTGCGCAGTCCTCATCCACCCTATCCGCGGGCATACGCCACTGCCGCGTCCACCTGTTCTTGTGACGGCCGTATACCGGTGTAGAGCACGAACTGCTCCAGCGCCTGCAGGGCAATCACCTCAAGGCCGGTGATCACCGGCTTGCCCAGTGCCTGGGCTTGTTCGACAAGCGGCGTCTGCACCGGCATGGCGACGACGTCGAATACCCGCTCGGCCACGGCGACCGCGGTTTCCGGGAATGCCAGTTGGTGGGCCTCGGGGCCGCCCGCCATGCCAATGGGGGTGACGTTGATCAGCATCGGCGGGCATAGGTCGCCCAGTTCCGCCTGCCATCGATAGCCGCATACATCCGCCAGCTGCCGTCCCGCCTGTTCATTACGCGCCACGATCAAGCCTTGATCGAAACCCGCATCACGCAGCGCGCTGGCGACGGCCTTGGCCATGCCGCCACTGCCGCGCAATGCGAATGCCGTGCCGGGATCGACCTGATGCCGCGCCAGCAGTTGACGCACGGCCAGGTAATCGGTGTTGTAGGCCTTGAGGTGGCCGTTGGTGTTGACCAGGGTGTTGACCGAGTCGATGGCAGCTGCCGACGGGTCGATTTCGTCCACCAGAGCCATGCAGGCTTCCTTGTAAGGCATGGAGACCCCACAGCCGCGAATGCCCAGCGCGCGAATGCCCGCCACCGCCGCCGGCAAGTCCTGGGTGGTCATGGCCTTGTAGTAGTAGTCGAGCCCCAGCTGTTGGTACAGATGGTTGTGAAAGCGCACGCCGAAGGTGCCAGGGCGCCCGGCCAGGGAAATGCACAGGACGGTGTCTCTACTCGGTTCTACGGTCATGCTCGACTCCTTCACATCATTTCAGCGCAATTATGCCCGACTTCGCGTGACAACCACTGATCGCTCCTTGCACAACCTTCCCACTGTCCAATGCCACGCTCTGGGGGGGCCGCTTGCAGCCACCCGGCTGGTCGCCCGTCCCACCTTTTTCGCGGTGCAGTTTTGCATCGGCCGTTACCGATGTCACTGGACGACTGGCCTAACGATGAGGGTCTTGTTTGCTGTCGGCATGCAAGCCCGCGCCTAAACCCATCCCCGCGCCGCCTTCTCCACCTGCGCCGCCACCTTTGCCCGCACCTTTTTTTTCTTCGCTCTTCGCGCCTTTGCCACCACCGACAGAGGACGGCCGGGTCGGGCCCTGTTTGGGAATTGAAAGTTGGGCAGGTACCGGGTCCAAATTGAGCACGGCACGGATGAAGTCGCGCAAGGAGATGACCAGTTCAGCGGTGTGTATCGGGCGGCCGGCGACCAGCTCAGAGGCAGCCCTGGCAGCCAACCGCACCTGGTCCTCGGTACCCAGCAAAATAATATCGGACAACGCGGCTTCTACCGCGTCGCGAACTCGCCGTGATCGATCGCCAGCAGCCCCTTCATTACCCAGTTCGGCAAATGTCAGCGCATCTGCCACGCCCCCCGCATCGGCCGCTTCTTTTTTGGCGACCGAGACATCGCCCTGTTTGCGTCGCAGGTCTCGAAGATGGGTAGGATCGACCTCAAGGTTCCCGGTGAAAGAGCCGCCCAGCGTCTTGTAGGCTGCCATGAGCGTACGCAACCGTTCGTTGATCTGTCGATTTTCCCGCTCACGCCGCTGTTGAATGGTCTGCATGACAAGCAAACGGATACCGACCCCAATCACGGTAATTACGGCCAGTCCAAACAAGGTCGAAAGAACGCCCTCCCACGAACTGAAATCCAGATTGCGCATACACAGACTCCACAGTCACGAAAATTGAATCAGTGGGCCAAGCTTCCCCGGCCTGAAGGCAGCACTCTATCATCGGACTCCTGTATCCCTGCAGTAGGTCCTGCGGTAGGTAATATCGATGTACCTGATGGCCGGAAATGAACCTGGTTTTTATCGCCCGACAGCTCAGTCACACCGGCCCAGGGCGAGTGTCCCACCCGTATCAAGCAACTCACTTCGGCCAACAATCGGGCAGGATTTGACGCGCTGCAAATACAGCCAAGCAGGTACAGAATCGGTACACGATTAAATTTCCTTCATAAATGGCTCAGTCTTCACAGGCTAATCGACAGACTGTGAGCCATACTCCAGAATGCAGCGGTTTTTTGGGGAAAACCCTTGCACAGCCAACGACATACCATCACTTAGTGAGTCTCAACGTGAAAACTTCCCTGTCCATACTCAGCCTGCTGCTGTTGCTTACAGGAACCACGACCTTTCCGTCGACCGCTGCTGCACAACCCCCGGCGCAGGTCCAGCGCGACCCGTCCAAACTGCACCTGGCATCGGGCAGTGCCTTGCTGGTCGATCTTGCGACCGGCCAGGAACTTTATTCCAGTCACGCCGAACGCGTAGTGCCCATCGCTTCGGTGACCAAGCTGATGACCGCCATGGTGGTACTCGATGCCAAGCTGCCGATGGACGAGATGCTCACCATGACCATCGCTGGCAATCCGCAGATGAAGGGCGTGTACTCGCGGGTGCGCCTGGGCAGCCAGCTCGACCGCCGCGAAACCTTGCTGATTACCCTCATGTCCTCGGAGAACCGCGCCGCCAATAGCCTGGCCAATCATTACCCAGGGGGCTATGGCGCCTTCATCAAGGCCATGAACGCCAAGGCGCGCAGCCTGGGCATGAAACACACCCGGTACGTCGAACCGACCGGCCTGTCGACCCAGAACGTGTCCAGCGCCCGCGACTTGGCCAAGCTGCTGCTGGCGGCGCGCAATTATCCCCTGCTGAGCCAGCTGAGCACGACCCGCGAGAAGACTGTGGCGTTTCGCAAGCCCAACTACACCCTGGGTTTTCGCAACACCGACCACCTGGTCAACAAGAGCAACTGGGACATCAAGCTGACCAAGACCGGTTTTACCAACGAAGCGGGCCACTGTCTGGTGCTGCTGACCCGCATGAACAACCGCCCGGTGGCCATGGTGATCCTCGACGCGTTCGGCAAGTACACCCACTTCGCCGATGCCAGCCGCATGCGTCAGTGGCTGGAAACCGGCAGTGCCAAGCCCGCACCCGCTGTGGCCATGCAATACAAGGCATCGCGCCAAGGTCGCAGCCTGGCCGCGGAATGATGCCCATGGCCGCCTGTCTTGCGCGCGGCGGCCATTCAACCAACGTCAGGCCTGGGTGTTGACCCTCCCGCCGGCACTGCTGCCCCAGGCCTTGGCCAAGGCCTCCAGCAACTGCGCGGTCGTGGCCTGGATCTGGCCGCTGAGGGTGACCATGCGGGCCTGCGTGGCGCAGACCGCAGACAACCTGGCGGTCTCTTCCAGATGGCAGGCCCTTGTTTCGCCCTCCAGATGAAGTGCCTTAGCCATTCCCCGCCGTTAAATTCCGCTCTGCCCCTCTCGTTCTAAGGATGTACCTGCCCAGGAGCCCGGCGCCCAAGCTGGGGCCACTACTTGATCATCCACGGAACCGCAGCCATGAGCCCGACGCACGCGACGCAAACCATCAATGACCTGATCGGCGTGGGCTTTGGCCCTTCCAACCTGGCCCTGGCCATTGCCCTGGAAGAGCTCGCCCAAACCCACGGCCACGCGCTGGATGCCCTGTTCATCGACAAGCAGACCGACTATCGCTGGCACGGCAACACCCTGGCTACCCAGAGCGAGCTGCAGATCTCCTTCCTCAAGGACCTGGTCTCCCTGCGAACCCCGACCAGCCCCTACAGCTTCGTCAATTACCTGCACCAGAAGCAGCGCCTGGCTGACTTCATCAACCTCGGTACCTTCTACCCGTGCCGCCTGGAATACAACGACTACCTGCGCTGGGCCGCCGAGCATTTCGCCACACAGGCCGTCTACGGCGAAGAAGTGATCCGTATCGAGCCAGAGGTGCACAACGGCCGCGTCGAGCACTTGCGCTTGGTCTCGCGCGATGTCCAGGGTCGCGAGCACAGCCGTCGGACCCGCTCGGTGGTGGTCGGCAGCGGCGGCACGCCGAAGATCCCCCAGGCCTTCGCCGCCTTCAGAAACGATCCGCGGGTCTTCCACCACTCTCAATACCTGAACAGCCTGGCACAACTGCCCTGCTTCCAAGGCAAGCCAATGCGCATAGCGGTGATCGGCTCCGGACAGAGCGCCGCCGAGGCCTTCATTGACCTTAACGACAGCTACCCCTCGGTCAAGGTCGACATGGTCCTGCGCAGTTCGGCGCTCAAGCCTGCCGATGACAGCCCCTTCGTCAACGAGATCTTCACGCCCGACTACACCGACCTGGTATTCAACCAGCCGGTGGCCGAGCGCAGCAAGCTGATCGAGGAATACCACAACACCAACTACTCGGTGGTCGATGTCGACCTGATCGAGCGCATCTACGGCATCCTCTACCGGCAGAAGGTCGCCCATCAGTTCCGCCATAACGTACTCTGCCGACGCCAGGTCCACACCGTGGTCTCCACCGTCGAGGGCATCGAGCTGACCCTGCGCGACCTGGCCACGGGTCAGGAACAAACCCACCGCTACGATGCGGTGATCCTGGCTACCGGCTACGAGCGCCGCTCGCACCGCGACCTGCTGGCACCGCTGCAGGGTTACCTGGACGACTTCAGCGTCGACCGCAACTACCGCGTCCTGGCCAGCCCCGACCTGCAGGCCTCGGTATACCTGCAAGGCTTCTGCGAAGCCTCGCACGGCCTGAGCGATACGCTACTCTCGGTACTGCCGGTGCGTGCAGCGGAAATCGGCCAGGCGCTCTACCGCGACCTGGCGCAACACACTACGCCAGCGCGTTCTGCGGTGGCGCTCAGCGGCGCCTGACGGCGGCACAAACGCCTCAGCGCTTCCTCAACCCGGTACCTGGCCATGCGCCAGGTATCGGGTTTTTCGCGCTTCTGAAACATTTGCTTTCATTTTACTTGGCAGGATTTGGATTCTCATTCGTCTTTACTAGTGCAGCCTCAAGGTTGAGCCGTAACTCGACCCCACATTTTCTCAATAGAACAGACCGATGGCCCAACAATCGAAAAAGTCAAAATCCAGGTTGTGGTTCCTGGTCCACAGCTGGCTCGCCCTGCCGATCTGGTTCTTCGTCCTGATCGTCTGCTTTACCGGGATGCTGGCTGTCGTCAGCCAGGAGATCGTCTGGCTGGCTAATCCAGACGTACGCGCCACCAAACCCAACGGTGACGCCCAGCGCCTGAGCTACCAGCAGATCCTCGACGCCTTGCACAAGGCCGAGCCGGACATGGCCGTGCGCTCCCTGAGGCAGCCGGACGGCTCGCATTTCGCCCTCAGCGCCGCCGTGACGATGCCCAACGGCACCTCGCCGACGGTCTACGTCAACCCGTACACCGGGGCGATCCAGGGCAAGCGCCCGGACTTCGACTTCGAGGCCTTCACGCGAGCCCTGCACGGCTGGTGGCTGGTACCGTTCACCAACGGCTTCAGCTGGGGCTGGTACCTGGTCTCGCTGCTCGGCCTGCCCATGCTGGCCTCGCTGGTCACAGGCCTGGTGGTCTACAAGAAGTTCTGGAAAGGCTTTTTCAAACCGGTGCGTACGGGCCATGGCTCGCGGATCTTCTGGGGTGATGTGCACCGGCTGGCGGGTGTCTGGTCGATCTGGTTCATCGCGGTAATCTCGATCACCGGCACCTGGTTCCTGATCCAGGCGATCCTGGCCGACAACCACATCACTCTCTCCACCGAGCCGGTCGTCCCGGTGATTGCCCGCGAACAGGTGCCGCAGACCGTCGATGGCACCCCAGCGCCACGCATCGACATGGACGAGGCAGTGCGCATTGCCACCTCACAGATTCCTGGCCTGGACATCACGTCCATCTTCCTGCCAGCTACCGCCTACAGCCATGTCAGCCTGAGTGGTCGAGGCTGGTATCCGCTGATGTTCCAAAGCGCCAGCGTCAATCCGTACACCAGCAAGGTGGATAGCCAGTTCCTGCTGTCCGACCGCTCGACGCTGGAATTCGTCACCGAGTCCATGCGCCCGCTGCATACGGGTGATTTCGGCGGGCTGGCAATCAAGCTGATCTGGGCGTTCTTCGGCCTGATCCTCACGCTCATGGTGCTCAGCGGGCTATTGATCTGGACCAAGCGCACCGCCCAGGCCACCGCTGCCGCCTTCAAGCGCGGCGAGCGCACGTCGCGCCCACGTCAAACCCTTCCCAAGCCCGCTACGGAGGTCCAGCCATGAGCCAGGCCCGAGCCCTGCCCGCCAGCCCATTGAAACAGTTCTGGCTGAAATGGCGCTTCCACCTGAATATCCTGCTGCTGCTGATCCCGCTGGGCTTCATGCCCAAGTACTTCGCCGATGCCAGGATGTTCCGCGGCGAAAACGGCCTGGGCGTCCATCAGATCAGCGGCATCCAGGTCGGTCGCTGGAGCCTGGACCTGGCCGAGCTGCGCAATGAGGCACCCCGCGCCAACGGCCCGGCGGGCCATTTCAAGACCTTCAACGCCGCGCTTTGCAAAACCTGCGATGACGGCGTGAAGGCCATCTACCTGCGTATCGGCAAGCCACGCAGCCTGCGGGCGGCCGGTGCTATCTTCTTCGGCACCCCTTACCGCATGAGCACCTCGTTGCCGATCCCGCCGCGGACCCGGCCGGATGCCGATATCTGGATCACCATCGAAGGCTGGGACGGCAGCGTGCACCAGGCTTCGGTGCCACTGGCCAAGGCCTCGCCGGCCACCCTCGCCTGGCTGAACACACAAGGAGGCAAGAAATGAAACCCTACCTGCGCAGGTTGACCCTGCCCCTGCTGATGCTGGCCGCGAGCCCTGCCCTGGCGCACAACCCCATGTGCGAGTGCGAGGCGATCGGCACCGACCAGGTCAAATGTACCGGTGGTTTTTCCGACGGCAGCGGCGCGGCGGGCGTGACCCTCGATGTGATCGCCTATGACGAGCAGGTCCTGGTACCCGGAAAACTCGGCGATGACTCGAGTCTCACCTTCAAGCGGCCTGGCGGCGAGTTCTACGTGCTGTTCGATGCCGGCCCCGGTCACGTGGTCGAAGTCGACTACACCGACATCGGTGAGCCATGAGCCGCGCACAGGTCGTTCGTCCGGCCGGCGCCGGGCATGAAACCCTTTATGTACTGCTGGTCAGCCTGCTGATCGTGCTCCTGGCCGCCACGGTGGTTTCGCTGCGTGGAGAGCGGGAGGACGAGGTTGCGATAGCCGCTCACCAGCTCGATGCCCGCCGCGACCTCAATGCCGCCGAGCAGGGTATCTACACCGATCTACGGGTAGCGTTCGACGAGATCCAGCTGCTGCGCGAGGAAAGCACTGTGACGCCTAGCATCCAGACGTTGGCTGAAGAGGGCTTCCCGCCCTTCGTCACGGACGCCAGCAGCGTCAGCCGCGGCCGCCACCAGTGGCAATGGCTGGAAGCTGGCGCCTACCTGGGCCAGAGCGGCGATAGCCAGGTTGCCGGCAGCTTCCTGCTGGTGCTGCCCGCGGACAGTGACGGCGAGGCGGATGTCTGGCTGCGCCGCGACAGTGCCAGCCCGGTGCCGGTCGCCCTGACTGCCGACGCCCTGATCGCCACCGGCTGGCAGCAGATTGCCACCCACTATGATGCCGGGGTCACCCGCCAACACCGTCACTGACACAAGGACGCCCCATGTTCCGCTCCACCCTCGCCCGCCGTGTTCTGAGCCTGCTGCTTGCCTGCGCCCTGCCGGCTTTGGCCCTGGCCGACAACGGCAAGCCGCTGCGCATCGGTATTACCCTGCATCCCTACTACAGCTACGTGAGCAACATTGTCGGCGACAAGGCCGAAGTGGTGCCGCTGATTCCCGCAGGCTTCAATCCGCACGCCTACGAGCCCCGCGCCGAAGACATCAAGCGCATCGGTACGCTTGATGTGATCGTGCTCAACGGGGTCGGCCATGACGACTTCGCCGACCGCATGATCGCCGCCAGCGAAAAGCCCGACATCAAGACCATCGAATCAAACGCCAACGTGCCACTGCTGGCCGCCACTGGCATCGCCGCCCGGGGCGCTGGCAAGGTGGTCAACCCACACACCTTCCTGTCGATCAGCGCCAGCATCGCCCAGGTCAACAATATCGCCCGCGAACTGGGCAAGCTCGACCCGGACAACGCCCGCTACTACACGCAGAACGCCCGGGCCTACGCCAAGCGTCTGCGCGGCCTGCGCGCCGAGGCGCTGGCCAAGGTCACCGAAGCGCCTGACGCCGAGTTTCGCGTGGCGACCATCCATGCCGCCTACGACTACCTGGTACGCGAGTTCGGCCTGGAGGTCACCGCGGTGGTCGAACCGGCCCACGGCATCGAACCGAGCCCCGCGCAGCTGAAGAAAACCATCGACCAGCTCAAGGCCTTGGACGTCAAGGTGATCTTCTCCGAGATGGACTTCCCTTCAGCCTATGTCGACACCATCCAGCGTGAGTCGGGTGTGAAGATCTACCCGCTCACGCATATCTCCTACGGCGAATACACCAAGGAGAAGTACGAGGTGGAGATGAAGCGCAACCTCGATACCGTGGTCAAGGCCATTCAGGAGTCGCGGGCATGACGGCGGTGGCCAATGTGATCGCGCCCTGCGGGCCGCGCATCGAGTTTGCCAACATCGACCTGAGCCTGGGCCGCACGCGCATCCTCGAACAGGTCAGCTTCGGCGTTGCTGCTGGCAGCGTGCATGCCATCGTCGGCCCCAATGGCGGCGGCAAGAGCTCGCTGATCAAGACCTTGCTCGGACAGATGCCGCACCAGGGCGAGCTGACCCTGCACTGGCCAGGTGAAACCCAGGTGATCGGCTATGTGCCCCAGGCACTGGAATTCGATCGCGGCCTGCCGATGACCGTGGATGATTTCATGGCCGCCATGTGCCAGAAGCGTCCGGCCTTCCTCGGCCTGTCGCGTCGCGTCAGCCCGGCCATCGATGCGGCGCTTGCCCGCGTTGGCATGCTCGACAAGCGCAAGCGCCGCATGGGTGCGCTGTCTGGGGGCGAGCGCCAGCGTGTGCTGCTGGCCCAGGGCTTGATCCCGGCGCCACAGCTATTGGTGCTCGACGAACCCATGTCGGCGCTGGATGAGGCCGGCATCCGGGTATTCGAGCAACTGCTGCACGCCTGGCGCCAGGCTGGCACCACCGTACTGTGGATCGAGCACGACCTCGAAGCGGTACTGCGCCTGGCCGACCGTGTCACTGGGCTGAGCCGCAGGGTGCTGTTCGATGCCCCACCTGCCCAGGCCCTTACCCCGGAACGCCTGCTTGGGCTGTTCTCCATCCATCCGCGCAGCGAGACCCTGGCCTGATGAACTACGAAGCATTCCGCCTGCTGATCCAGGAATGGGCCAGCGCCGGCTACCTGCCCGAGGCCCTGGCCTACGGGTTCGTGGTCAATGCCCTGCTCGCCGGCCTGATGATCGGTCCGGTGCTGGGCGGTCTTGGGACCCTGGTGGTGGTCAAGCGATTCGCCTTCTTTTCCGAGGCCGTCGGCCATGCCGCGCTGACTGGCGTGGCCATCGGCATCCTGCTCGGCGAACCCTATACCGGCCCCTACGGCAGCCTGTTCGGCTACTGCCTGCTGTTCGGCATCCTGCTCAACTTCCTGCGCAACCGCACCGGCCTGTCGCCGGACACGCTGATCGGCGTGTTTCTGTCGGTGTCGCTGGCGCTGGGCGCAAGCCTGCTGCTGATACTGGCCGGCAAGATCAACGTCCACATCCTCGAGAACGTGCTGTTCGGCTCGGTGCTGACGGTCAGCGCCCAGGACCTGCTGGTGCTGGGCATCGTTGCGCTGATGGTGCTGTGCCTGGCCCTGCCGCTGTACAACCGCATCATCCTTGCCAGCTTCAACCCGCAACTGGCGGCGGTGCGCGGGGTAGCGGTGAAGACGTTGGACTACCTGTTCGTGGTCCTGGTGACCCTGGTCACCGTGGCCGCGGTCAAGGTCATCGGCGCCATTTTGGTCGGCGCCCTGCTGGTGATCCCGGCCGCTGCCGCGCGCCTGGTCAGCCAGTCGCTCAAAGGGTTTTTCTGGGCGTCGGTGCTGATCGCCACCTTGAGCACCCTGTGCGGCATTCTCTTGCCCATCGTCTTCGACCTGCCGGTGCCTTCCGGCGCTGCGATCATCCTGGTCGCGGGCGTCTGCTTCGCCCTCGCCGCGCTGGCCCGCGCCCTCGTCCCCCGCCTGCAAGGAAACCCGGCATGATCCTGAGCTTCAAGCACCTGCCTCAGTCCCTGGCCCTGGCCATCGCCCTGGCCGGACTGCCCGCCCTGAGCCTGGCGGCGCAACCCTCCAGTGCCACGGCGGCGCATGCCGCACCGCTGGTCCTGACCACCCTGCCGGTCACCCACAGCCTGGCCAGCGCCTTGCTCGACGGCACCAGGGTGCAGCTCAAGCGCGCTGCCCCGGCCAACCTGCCGGCGTCCCGTCAGCCGTCCTATTTCGAGGGCCGCGGCGGCGCCAGCCTGCAGAAAGTGGCGCAGCAGGCCGACGCGGTAATCGCCCTGCGCTCGATCTGGCGGGATGATCCGCTCTACCCGATGGCCCGCCGTAGCAACATCCGCATCGTCGAGATAGACGCCGCGCGCCCGGTCGACGGCGCCCTGCCTGGCATCGCGGTACAGGGCGACGATGCCTTCGCCGCCTATCCCTGGCTGAATCCCACCAACCTCGGGCGAATGGCCGACGTATTGGCCAACGACCTGGAGCGCCTCGCCCCGGCCGACAAGGTGAAGATCCAGGCCAACCTGGCCGGCCTCAAGCGCCAACTGCTGGAACTCACCTCCAGCAGCGAAGCGCGCCTGGCCGAGGCCGACAACCTGAGCGTAGTGAGCCTGTCAGAACGTTTGGGCTACCTGGCCAGCGGCCTGAACCTGGACGTGGTCGAACAGCCGCTGCCGGCCGAGGACACGTGGGATGAAGCCGCCCTCAAAGCCCTGGGCCAGACGCTCGAGCAGCAGGACGTCGCCCTGGTGCTGCATCACCGCCAACCAGACTCCGCCGTGGGCGAGGTGATCGCCGCGTCCGGCGCCCGGCTGCTGGTGCTCGACAGCGACCCTGAAGACACCCTGGCCGGTCTCAAGGCCAGCGTCGAGCAGGTGGTCGGAGCCCTGAACAAGGGCTGAGCATCTGCCGCCGGGCGAGGCACACTCACCGCCTCGCCTGGCGATCAGGGCGCCGTACGCGTAGGCAGCCTAGATCGCATGCGCGGCCAGCAACTCGGTCAGCACCCCGGCCAAGGCCTTGACCATCACATCCGCCGTCGGCCGATGGACGATGACGATTTCGTAGCTGTCCACTACCGGCAAGCCCTGTTCAGTACCCAGTACCCGATGCTCACGGGTAGCCGCCCGCGGCGGCAGCAGGCTGACGCCCATGCCATCGGCAACGGCGGCCTGGATGCCGCTGAGGCTGGAGCTGGTGAAGCTGATGCGCCAGCGTCGGCCCATGCCTTCAATGGCCGTGATCATGTCGTCGCGGTACAGCCCGCGCGGGGGAAAGGTCACCAGGGGGATAGGGTCGAGCTCGAAGGCCGGGGTCTTGGCACTGTCGATCCATTGCAACTGCTCTGGCCAGCAAGCCACCCCTTCCCGGGTGTTGCGCCGCTGCTTGAGCAATACCAGGTCCAGTTCACCGTTGTCATAGCTCTGGCTCAGGTCCCGGCACAGGCCGCTGGTAACCTCCAGCTTGACCTGCGGGTGCTGCCGGCTGAACGCCGACAGCGCATTGGTGGTGCGCCCGCCGACAAAATCCTCCGGCACCCCGAGGCGTACCGTCATGCCAACCATGGCGCCGGCCAGCGCCTGGAGCATCTGGTCGTTGAGCGCCAGCATGTGCCGGGCATAGCCCAGCAGTGTCTGCCCGGCATCGGTCGGCAGCACATCGCGATTGCCGCGCACCAGCAGGCGATGGCCGACCATGTCTTCCAGCCGCCGGACTTTCTGGCTGACCGTGGACTGGGTGGAATGCAGGCGCGACGCCGCCGTGGTGAAGCTGCCGCAATCGGCCACCACGACTATGGCCCGCAGCAGGTCGAGGTCGAACAGGGCTCTATTGGGTTTCACGCTGTTGGACATCTGTGTATTCAACTTATGAATGTAAGCCTGCGTTCTAGCACGGGCGCGGGTGCCGGGCAACGGCGCATCGCCACGAAGCCCGCGCGCGCAGCAGCCACGGACGCGCAGGGTGATTGGGCTATTCGACGCTTTCGAACGGCAACCCGACATAGTTCTCGGCAATGTTCACCAGGCCTGCCGGCGAGTTGAGGAAATAGTCGCGATCGGCTTCTTGCATCTTCTGGTCCCATCCATCCATGTGCTCGCCGAAATTGTGCAGCAGGTTGGTCATGAACCAGCTGAAGCGCTCGCCCTTCCAGACCCGGCGCAAGGCCAGCGGCGAGTAGCGCTCCAGCAGGTCGGTACGCCCTTCGCGATAGACCTTGAGCAGGATGCGGAACAGGTAGTTGACGTCGGAGGCCGCCAGGTTGAGGCCTTTCGCTCCGGTGGGCGGGACGATGTGCGCAGCGTCCCCGACCAGGAACAGACGGCCATACTGCATCGGCTCGACCACCAGGCTGCGCAGCGGCGCAATGCTCTTTTCCAATGACGGACCGGTGACCAGGCGTGCGGCCACATCCTCGGGCAGGCGCGCGCGCAGTTCCTCCCAGAAACGCTCGTCCGACCAATCACTGGCCTGATCGCTCAGGGGCACTTGCAGGTAGTAACGGCTGCGGGTCTGGGAACGCTGGCTGCAGAGCATGAAGCCGCGTTCGTGATGGGCATAGATCAGCTCATGGTTGACCGGCGGGGTGTCGGCCAGCAGGCCCAGCCAGCCGAAGGGGTAGACGCGCTCGTACTGAGTCAACACCTCGGCCGGGATGCTCTGGCGCGAGACGCCATGGAAACCGTCGCAGCCGGCGATGTAATCGCAGTCGATGCGCTGCAGCTGTCCTTCATGCTCGAACGTCAGGTAAGGACGCTCGCCCTTCATGTCGTGCAGATGCACGTCGCTGGCGGCGTAGAAGGTCGGTGCCCCGCTGGCCTGGCGCGCCTGCATCAGGTCGCGGGTGACCTCGGTCTGGCCATACACCATCACCGTCTTGCCGCCCGTCAGGGCCTTGAGATCCAGGCGCAGGCGCTGCCCGCCGACCAGCAGCTCGACACCTTCGTGAACCAAGCCTTCGGCGTCCATGCGTTCGGCTACACCCGCCTCGCGCAGCAACTCGACGGTGCCCTGCTCGAGCACGCCGGCACGGATGCGCCCGAGCACGTAGTCGGGGGTCTGGCGCTCGACGATCACCGTGGCGATGCCGGCGTTATGCAACAACTGACCAAGCAGCAGCCCCGACGGGCCGGCGCCAATGATAGCAACCTGAGTGTTCATTATTCTTGTCTCGCATTGGGATGCGGGCATCTTGCGGCGATGGCCCCCGCATCTGCTGTTAGGGTTTACCCCTGCATTTTTACTGGCACTGCCCTGGGTTAAAGTGTGTTTTCCTACGCACGAATTGCACTTTTACAAAAACTGTTCGATTAACGGACTGCGATACGCCCATGAAAGCCACCCTCCCCGGCATTCCGCTGTTCCAGCTCTACGGTGAGCACCAGACCTGGCCCGACACCGACCTGCTGCATTGCGAATCGATTCCAGCCCGTAGTCGCCTGCACCACTGGGAGATCAAGCCGCACCGCCACGCTGAGCTGTTCCAGCTCTTGTACGTGCAACGCGGGCAGGCGCGGATCGAGATCGAGGGCCAACGCACCCACATCGCCGAGGCGGCGATCCAGGTGGTGCCGCCCCTGACCGTGCATGGTTTCCACTTCAGTGCCGATATCCAGGGCTACGTACTGACCTTCGGCGCCGCCTTGGTGGCCGACCTGGAAGCGCGCCTGGGCGCGCCGCTGCAGGTGCTGGCCTCGGCCGCCTGCTACCCGGTGGGCGCCGAACGCCGCGTCCTGAACCCTTTGCTCGACACCTTGCATCGCGAGTACCAAGGCAGCGCGCCAGCGCGGGGGGCCATGCTGCATTCACTGGTTACCGCGCTGATGGTCTGGATCAGTCGCCAGCAGCAGTTGAGCCAACCGCCGCGCAACCGCGACGAACGCGACCGGCAGCTGTTTGGCCAGTTCCTGCGCCTGGTCGAGGCGCACTACCGGGAACACCTGTCGGTGGAAGACATTGCCGCGCGCCTGGCGGTGACCAGCCTGCAACTCAATAGCTTGTGCCGACAGCTCAGCGGCCAGACCGCATTGCAGGTGATCCACCAGCGCCTGATGCTCGAGGCGCGGCGCAACCTGGTGTACACCCGCATGAGCATAAGCCAGCTGTCCGACAGCCTGGGCTTCAGCGACCCGACCTACTTCTCGCGGTTTTTCCGCCGCCTCGCCGGCCAAACCCCCAACGCCTATCGCCAAGCCAGGCGCTAGCGCCGCTTGCCGCACACCGCCGCACTTGACGTAAACGTAAAGCAGCCTTTAGCGTAGTGGCAGTCCCCCTTCGAGCTTGAGCATGAGCAGCCAGACCTACAGCATCTCCGACCTGTCCCGCGAACTGGACATTACCACCCGGGCCATTCGGTTCTATGAGGAGCAAGGGTTGCTGAGCCCCGAGCGTCGGGGCCTCGAACGCATCTACTCGGCACGCGACAAAGTCAGCCTGAAGCTGATTCTGCGCGGCAAGCGCATCGGCTTCTCGCTGGCCGAGTGCCGCGAACTGATCGAGCTCTACGACCCGAGCAGCGGCAACCTCAAGCAACTGCGTAGCATGCTGGCCAAGATCACCGAACGGCGCGCTCAACTGGAACAACAGCTGCTCGACATCCAACAGATGCAGCTGGAACTGGACACCGCCCAGGAGCGCTGTGAGCAGGCCTTGGCCGCCACCTTGAACGCCCCAAAAAACAATCGCTGAACCGCCACAGGAAGCCCTGCCATGTCATTGCCCAAAACAGTCCGCCTGGTCGAAGTCGGCCCACGTGACGGCCTGCAGAACGAAGCCCAACCCATCAGCGTTGCCGACAAGGTGAGGCTGGTGGACGACCTCAGCGCGGCAGGCCTGTCGTACATCGAGGTGGGCAGTTTCGTCTCGCCCAAGTGGGTGCCGCAGATGGCCGGTTCAGCCGAAGTGTTTGCCCGCATCGAGCAGCGGCCCGGCATCACCTATGCGGCCCTGGCCCCCAACCTGCGCGGTTTCGAGGATGCGCTGGCAGCGGGGGTCAAGGAGGTAGCAGTGTTCGCGGCCGCTTCCGAGGCCTTCTCGCAGCGCAACATCAACTGCTCGATCAGCGAAAGCCTCAAACGCTTCGAGCCCATCATGCAGGCCGCCCGCGAGCACGCTGTGCGGGTGCGCGGCTACGTGTCCTGCGTATTAGGCTGCCCTTACGAGGGGCGCGTGAGCGCCGAGCAGGTCGCCCCGGTTGCCCGCGCCCTGTTCGACATGGGCTGCTATGAAGTGTCCCTGGGTGACACCGTCGGTGCGGGGACCGCCGGTGATACCCGGCGCCTGTTCGAGGTGGTGTCGGCGCAGGTACCCCGCGATCGCCTGGCAGGGCATTTCCATGACACCTACGGTCAGGCCCTGGCCAATGTGTATGCCGGCTTGCTCGAGGGGATCAGCGTGTTCGACAGTTCGGTCGCAGGCCTGGGAGGGTGCCCCTACGCCAAGGGCGCCACCGGTAACGTGGCCTCCGAGGACGTGCTCTACCTGCTGCAGGGCCTGGGTATCGAGACTGGCATCGATTTGGACCACCTGATCACCGCGGGGCAGCGCATCAGTGGCGTGCTGGGCCGCGCCAACGGTTCGCGAGTCGCCCGCGCTCGCACGGCGCAGTGATCGCACGATTGTCACATGCCTGTGGGGTGGCGGGTGTTACTGCCCCCACACCGGAAGCCAGGAAATCGGGTATCACGGAAACAATTCGACAGGTTTGTACACCGTCTCATTGGGAGGTTTCTCCGCAACCACTTGATTTAAAAGGATTATTAAAAGTTGGCACGCCACCTGCTTTATCTCTGGCATAACAACAACAAAAATGTGACACCCAATAAAAACAACATGTAACGGCTCTGACATAACAAGAACAACACGGCAGAGACGCAGCTAACAGATTTTTTTGAAGTGGATGTGCTTTTCCGGGGCGTGCCCCGCAACCTGACAAAGAACGATAAAACTACCTCGAGGTAGCGGCGGTCAAGGTTGGATCAGCCATGATGAAAGCAGGTCAGCGCGCAAAAAAATACGTTTGCTCTTGGCCCCGGATGGGGGCCCTTGCTGCACCGAGACACAGTCGCCAATAACAACAACAGGCCGGTCTCCAATAATAAAAAAGAGCATACAACACCAATTTGAGGGGAGCTTAGGCTCCCCTCAGTGCTTTGTGTCCTCCTCGTTCTTATGCTCGCTGTCTTCGTTCTCCACCTTGTCGACGACCCAGGGCATGGCATTGAGCACCAACAGCGCCAGCACCGTGCTGATCAACGCCGTGGCCTCGCGCCCCATGCCGGCGGCCACGCCAATGGCGGCAGTCATCCACAGCCCGGCCGCCGTGGTCAGGCCCTTGACGTGACTTGCGCTGATACCATTGCCCTTGAGGATGGTGCCGGCCCCAAGAAAACCGATGCCGGCCACGATGCCCTGGATCACCCGGCTCAGTGCATCCTCCTCGGCCCCCGCCATCCCGGGCGCCAGCACGAACAGCGCCGCCCCCATGGCCACCAGCATGTGAGTGCGCACACCGGCGGCCTTGCCCTTGTGCTCGCGTTCGAAGCCCAGTACCGCACCCAGCAGCGCGGCCATCGATAAGCGCACGGTGATCTGCGTCAGCTGTCTGAGATCGGTGATATCGGCAAACTCTGCTTGCATCGTCAGCCAGACTTCTTGCCATGGCTCCATTGGCCATCTCCTTGAAAGATCGGATAAGGAGTGGACAACCGGAGGCGGGCCAAGTGCGGTCGGTTCCATCAGGCGAGCCGATGCAGCAACCGTCGGGACGCCGCGGTCACACCTTCACACACAGCAGCAACCACGAGGACACCCGCATGCCTGTCGAAGTCGATGAAACCACGCAACGCTGCACGCTGATTGGCGATAGCGGTACCCTGACCGGCGCCGGTCCCGACATCGAGATCTTCACCGATGAACACTTGCGCATGTCGGTCGCTGTCCTGGAGGGGCAGCGCGTCCCCATTACCGAGGCCGAGGCCGATGCACTTACCGTCGCCGGTGCGGTGGACAGCCGCAAGCACCTGAAGGCCAGCGAGCCAGGCTCGGTGATCTGAGGGCCGGGCAGCGCTCGCATCCATGCTGATACGGTTTTTGTCGCGCCAGCTGAGCCTGTGCTGATAACAGAGAGAAGGTCATAGTGCCAAGTCTGCCGATCAACGACGCAGCCTTAACAAAGCGTGCGTCGTGGAGGCGGTACACTCTACCTTTACCTTGCCTGCCAGGGCCGCGATGAAACGCTATGAACGCTTTGCCGACGACATTGCCGAACTGATCCGCTGCGGGGTGCTCGGCCCTGGCCAGCGTATTCCCTCGGTGCGCTACGCCAGCCAGACCCACGGCGTCAGCCCGTCCACCGTGTTCCAGGCCTACTACTTGCTCGAACGCCGCGGCCTGATCCGCGCCCGGCCGCGCTCGGGCTACTTCGTCAATACCCACGCGCCCCGCCAGTTCGGCGAGCTGCAGGTACCGGCGCGGGCCAGCGAATCCACCGAAGTGGACGTCAGTGCTCTGGTGTTCTCGATCCTGGACTCGATCAAGGACCCGCAGACCGTGCCCTTCGGCTCGGCCTTCCCCAGCCCTGCCCTGTTTCCCCTGCAGCGCCTGGCGCGCTCGCTGGCCAGCGCCAGCCGCACCATGGACCCGCGCATGGTGGTCACCGACCTGTCGCCCGGCAACCCCCAGCTACGCCGGCAGATCGCGTTGCGCTACATGGTCGGTGGATTGATGCTGCCGATGGAGGAACTGCTGATCACCAACGGCGCCTTGGAGGCCCTGAACCTGTGCCTGCAGGCCGTGACCGAACCGGGCGACCTGGTAGCCATCGAGGCCCCAGCCTTCTATGCCTGCCTGCAAGTGCTCGAACGGCTCAAGCTCAAGGCCGTGGAAATCCCGGTACAGCCGCGCGAAGGCATGGACCTCGGCGTGCTCGCCCAGGCCCTTGAGAAACACCCGGTCAAGGCCGTGTGGTGCATGACCAATTTCCAGAACCCGGTGGGCGCCAGCATGCCGGAGGCCAAGAAGCAGGAACTGGTCGCGCTGCTGCGCCGCCACCAGGTGCCACTGATCGAGGACGATGTGTACGCCGAGCTGTACTACGCGCGGCAGGCGCCGAAGCCGGCCAAGGCCTTCGACACCGAAGGGCTGGTGATGCATTGTGGCTCGTTCGCCAAGAGCCTGGCCCCTGGCTATCGCATCGGTTGGGTCGCCGCCGGGCGTTTCGCGCAGAAGATCGAGCGGCTCAAGCTGATGACCTCGCTGTGCGCCTCGATGCCGGCCCAGGCAGCCATCGGCGACTACCTCCAGCATGGCGGCTACGACCGTCACCTGCGCAAGCTGCGCTACGCCTTGGAAGAACAGCAGGCGGCCATGCTCGCCGCCATCGACCGCCACCTCCCGACGCAGACCCGCGTCAGCCAGCCGGCCGGCGGTTACTTCCTGTGGCTGGAACTGCCCGAGCAGATGGACTCGCTCAAGCTGTTCCAGATGGCCCTGGCCCAAGGCATCAGCATCGCACCAGGGCCGATCTTCTCGCCGACCCGGCAATTTCGCAATTGCATCCGCCTGAACTACGGCAGCCCATGGAGCGACAGTGCCGAACGGGCCATGGAAACCCTTGGCAGGATCGTTCGCTCGTTCTGATCGGCGGGGCCGACGCGCGACTCAACGGCCGCCGCCAAGGTCGATGAAGGTCCCGGTAGAGTAGGACGCCTTGTCCGACAGCAACCAGAGGATCGCCTCGGCCACTTCCTCGGCCTGGCCACCGCGGCCCATGGGAATGCCCGGTACCAGCTTGCTCACCCGCTCGGGGTCGCCGCTCAGTGCGTGAAAGCCGGTATGGATGTAGCCAGGGCGCACGGCGTTGACGCGCACGCCATCGCCCGCCACTTCCTTGGACAAGCCCAGGGTGAAGGTGTCCAGGGCGCCCTTGGAGGCGGCATAGTCGACGTACTCGCTGGGCGAACCCAGGCGCGCGGCCACCGACGACACGTTGACGATGCTGCCGCCCTGGCCGCCATGTCGGCGAGACATGCGCAGCAAGGCATGCTTGGTGCAGAGCATCGGACCGACGACATTGGTCTTCATCATCTTGAGCAGGCGAAACTCGGACATCTCCTCAAGCCGGCTCTGCTGGCCGATGGTGCCGGCATTGTTGACCAGCGCGCTGACCGGCCCGAGTTCCTGGTCGATGCGGTGGAACAGCTGCGCCACCTCGTCCTCGACGCTGGCATCGGCGCGCACCGCAATGGCCTCGGCGCCCAGCTCGCGCACCTGCGCCAGCACCTGCTGGGCAGCGTTGTCGTCGGCGTGGTAGTTGATGCAGATTCGGTAGCCCTGCTGCGCCGCCAGCAGTGCAGTAGCCGCGCCAATACCACGACTGGCGCCCGTGATGAGGATGACATTCTCCATGAATCGAGACTGGCCGTAGGTTGGGAAGGACTTCTGACAATAGGCGAAAACGTCGCGCTTTGGAAATGCTTGCGGTGTCGACGCCAGACGGCGGCGCCTGACACCGCTTTACTATGCTCATGGCTCGTCGACCAGCAACGGAGTACGAGAGGATGAGAAAACACCAGATCGCGGCCAGCAAGCAAGACTTTCCCGTCGCCAACGTCCGCCACTACCTGGAGCCCGGCCCCATCGTCCTGGTGTCTTCGCAGTACAGGCATCAGCGCAACATCATGACCCTGGGCTGGCTGACCGTCATGGAGTTCAGCCCTTCGCTGGTCGGGTGCATGATCGCCGGCAGCAACCATAGCTTTGGTCTAGTGCGCGAGAGCCGCGAATGCGTGATCAACCTGCCGACCGTGGCCCTGGTCGATACCGTGGTCGGCATCGGCAATTGCTCGGGCCGCGAGGTCGACAAGTTCGCGCAGTTCGGCCTCACACCGCAGAAGGCGAGCCAAGTCCAGGCACCGTTGATCCGCGAATGCCATGTGAACCTGGAATGCCGGCTGTACGACGATGCGTTGGTCGAGCGCTACAACTTCTTTATCTTCGAGGTGATCAAGGCCCATGCCGGGCCGCCGCCGCAAGCGCCGCAGACCTTGCACTACCAGGGCAAGGGCCAGTTCATGCTGTCCGGTCCGAGCATCGACCGCAGCCCACTGTTCCAGCCCTGGATGCTCGACTAGTGCCCACCTGACGCTGCTCCTGCCTTGGCGGTGAACGGCGGCTTGGCGAACCAGACCAGCAGGATCAGCCCGGCGAAGATCCACGTCATCAAGGTGAAATAGTCCACCGTCGACATCATGTAGGCCTGGCCGTTGAGGATCTGCTCGAGCTGCGCGTAGCTTTGCGGGTTGGCGCCGCCGAGCTGTTCGAGGGTATGCCGGGTCGCCGGGTCGAACGGGCTGATGTGCTCGCTGAGGTAGGCGTGATGCTGGTCGGCACGGCGAATCCAGATCCAGGTGGTCAATGAGGCCGCGAAGCTGCCGCCCAGGGTGCGCAGGAAGGTGGCCAGTCCCGAGCCGTCGGCGATCTGCTGGGGCGGCAGGTCCGAGAGCAGGATGCTCAAGGTCGGCATGAAGAACAGCGCCACGCCGATGCCCATGAACAGCTGCACCAGGGCGATGTGCTGGAAATCCACCTCATTGGTGAAACCGGCGCGCATGAAGCAACTGGTGCCAATGGCCAGGAATGCCAGGCCGGCCAGCAACCGCAGGTCAAAGCGGTGCGCATACTTGCCCACGAAGGGCGACATGATCACCGGCAGCAGGCCGATCGGCGCCACCGCCAGGCCCGCCCAGGTCGCGGTGTAGCCCATTTGCGTCTGCAGCCATTGCGGCAGGATCAGGTTGATGCCGAAGAAACCGGCATAGCCACCCACCAGCACAAGGGTGCCAACGCGGAAGTTGCGGTGCACGAACAACCTGAGGTTGACCACCGGGTGGCTGTCGGTCAGCTCCCAGATCACGAAGATGGTCAGGAACACCACCGAGATCAGGCTGCCGATGACGATGAACGAGGACTCGAACCAGTCCAGGTCATTGCCCTTGTCGAGCACCACCTGCAGGGCGCCGACGCCGATGATCAAGGTCACCAGGCCAATGTAGTCCATCGGCTGGCGGCTGGTGGTGACCGGCCGCGTGCGCATCTGTTGGCGCACCACGGCAGCGGCGAACAGGCCGATCGGCACGTTGATGAAGAAGATCCACGGCCAACTGTAGCTGTCGGTGATCCAGCCCCCGAGGATCGGCCCGGCAATCGGCGCCACCACCGTGACCATCGCCAGCAGGGCCAGGGCCATGCCCCGCTTGGCCGGTGGATACACCGCGATCAGCAGAGTCTGGGTCATCGGATACAAGGGGCCGGCAACCACGCCCTGAAGAATGCGAAAACCCACCAGCTCCGGCATCGACTGGGCAATGCCGCACAGGAACGAGGCCAGCACGAACAGCAGGGTGGCCCAGATGAACAGCTTCACCTCGCCGAACCGGCGACTGAGCCAGCCGGTCAGCGGCAAGGCGATGGCGTTACTCACGGCGAACGAAGTGATGACCCACGTGCCCTGCTCGTAGCTCACGCCGAGGTTGCCGGAAATGGTCGGCAAGGCGACGTTGGCGATGGTCGTGTCGAGCACCTGCATGAAGGTGGCCAGCGACAGGCCGATGGTGGTCAGCAGCAGGCTGGGCGGGGTGAACTGCGCCTGGTTGCTCATCGCCCCGCCGTCTTCCCGGCGCCTGCGCTGTTGTCGTGGATCAGCCGGGCGATCATGGTGTCGGCGTCGACCAGCTGCCGATCAAAGACCTGGGTGGTAAAGGAGGCCTTTTGCGGTGGTTGCTGGGCCAGTATCGGGCCGCTCTGGTCATGCAGGTTGACCTCGACCACGGTCGACAGGCCGATGCGCAGCGGGTGCTCGGCCAATTGCTTGGGATCGAGGTGGATGCGCACCGGCACGCGCTGGACGATCTTGATCCAGTTGCCGGTGGCGTTCTGCGCGGGCAACAGCGCGAATGCGCTGCCGGTCCCAGCGCCGAGGCTATCGACCGTGCCACTGTACTTGACGTCGCTGCCGTACAGGTCGGCGATCACATCCACCGGCTGGCCGATGCGCATGTCGCGCAGCTGGGTTTCCTTGAAGTTGGCGTCGATCCATACCTGGTCCAGCGGGATCACCGCCATGGTCGCGATACCCGGTTGCAGGCGCTGTCCCAATTGCACGGAGCGCTTGGCCACGTAGCCAGTCACCGGCGCGACCAGGGTGGTGCGCGCATGGTCCAGGAAGGCCTGGCGCAAATCGGCGGCGGCCGCCATGACTTCAGGGTGCGAAGACACCACGGTGTCGTCGACCAGCGCCGTGCTGGTATTGAGCTGTTGCTGGGCATTGGCCAGCGCGCTCTGCGCGGAGGCCAGGTCATCCCGCGAATGCGAGAGCTCTTCGGCGGCGATCGCCCCGCTGTCGGCCAGTACCTTGCGGCGAGTGTAGTTGTCCCGGGCCTTTTTCAGCTCGGCCTGGCGCGCCTGCACCTGAGCCTTGAGGGCGTCGACGTTGCTGTACAGCCCACGGACCTGGCGCACCGTGCGCGCCAGGCGGGCCTGGGCCGACTGCAGCGCGACCTCACTGTCGCTGGGATCGAACTGCAACAGCACCTGGCCGGCGTGCACCAGGTCACCGTCATCGGCACCGATGCTGATCACGGTACCGGTCACCAGCGGGGTGATCTCCACCACGTTGCCGCTGACGTAGGCATCGTCGGTGCTCTCATGCCAGCGCCCGACCAGGCTGTACCAAGCCCAGGTGGCGGCACCGCCGAGGATCAGCAGCAACAGCAGGCCGAGCAGCCAGAACTTGCGCTTGCGCGAGGCTTCAGGCGCCGGCGCGGTGGATGAAGGGTCCGTAGAAGTGGCCATGAACAGTACCTTGGGGAAATTAGGATCAACGGTCGCCGAAACGGCGCATCGTCAGCGGATCGCCCGCGCCGAGCAGGACCTTGGCCAGCAGCGACTCGAGGGTGAGCAGCTCCTCAGGCTGCAGGGCGCCCACAAGCTCGTTCATCGCCACCGCGCCGATCTCGGGCAGGCGATCGGCCAGGCACTGGCCGTCCTCGGTCAACGCCAGGCGCACCTGGCGGCGATCGTCAGGGCAGCGGGAACGCTGGATCAGCCCCTTGTGCTCCAGGCGGTCGAGCATGCGGGTCATCGAACCGCTGTCCAGGCCCAGGTAACGGCACGCCTCGGCCGGCGTATCGACCTGATACTGGGTGATGATGATCAGCACCTTGAACTGCGCCGCGGTGACACCATGAGCCTCCAGGTGCCAGTCGAGAATGCGATCCTTGAGGATCGCGGCGCGGCCCAGGAGCATGCCAATGGCGCAGCTGTGGAAGTTTTCCGGGGTGAAGTGAGACATCGCTTGCGACAGGCATCGAGATAATTGTGTGAAAATATTACTGCCTAGGCAGTGAAAGTCAACTATTTGAATAGCTGGCTATGCATCTGGTCGATCGGCAAGCCTTCGAATCGACAAAACCTCTGTCCTCACATTTACGAGGCACCCCTTTTCCGACGAAAAATCTCGCAACTGATAGTCATTCGCCATTACTCAGTTCTCTGCGACCCTCGGGCAAGGGTAGAATGCGCAAAACCAGGAGCGTCAATGAATCCACACCCCCTCTCCCCCAGCGACGACGATGCGATCACTGATGCCGCGGCGCAGTGGTGCATGCGGCTGCATGCCGAAGACTGCACGCAGGACGAGCAGCGCGCTTTCGCCACGTGGCTGGAGGCGGACCCGCGGCACCGCCGAGAGTACTTGGCCATGCAGGAGATCTGGCAGACCGCCGAGCTATTGCCACGCCTCGACACCGTGGTCGAGCTGGATCCGGCACCCCGCAGGCTGCCGCGCGCCAACCGCTGGCAATCGCTGGCGACGGCAGCGGCCATCGCGCTGCTGGCCTTGCCCGCGGCCGCCTGGATCGGCTGGGAGCAAGGCTGGGTGCCCAATCACTACCAGCACTTCGAGACCGGCGACCATCGGCAACAGGTGCAATTGAGCGATGGCAGCCAGGTCGAGCTGAACCTGGGCAGCGAGCTGCGTTTCACCAACTACAAGGATCAGCGCCGCGTCACCCTGGTGCGGGGCGAAGCCTTCTTCAAGGTTCAACACGACAGCAGCCATCCGTTCATCGTACATGCCGGCCAAGGGCAGACCCGGGTCACGGGCACCCAATTCAACGTGTGGAAGTATCAGGACCAGGTCAAGGTGACCTTGGTGGAAGGCTCGGTGCTGGTCAGCACCGACGGTAGTCAGGGAGGCTACCGTCTCGGCCCAGGCATGCAGGCCAGCTACCGGCTTGGCGACTATGAGCCGCACATGGCCCAGAGCGACGACTACGGCAACAGCCTGGCCTGGCGCAGCGGCAAGCTGGTGCTCGATAACCTCAGCCTCACCCAGGCCCTGCCAATGATCAACCGCTACCTGGACAAGCCCCTGCTGCTGGCCGATACCGGCACCGGTAGCATCCGCATCAGCGGCATCTACAACACCAGCGAGGTCAGCCACCTGGTCAGGACCCTGCCCAAGGTGCTGCCGATCTACCTTACCCGCAACAAGGACGGCAGCACTGTCCTCAACCGCATCTCGCCGCCACCGGCCAGGGGCTGAAGCCTTTCGCGGCGCCCCCCGCTGCCCGCAACCTAGTGTCCTGTCTCGCAAATAAGCTGTTCACTTTTGGCGGCGTCTTGGGCGCCCGGCCGGCGTTGCCACTCCTCGCCATAGTCCTGCTATGACTCGTCGCGGCGCCTTGGCCGAACACCCAAGCCACTCGCCAAAAGAGAACGTATGTCCGAGACAGGACACTAGAGCGTCATCGCAGCCAGCCAGCCAAACGCCAGCAGCGGCAGGTTGTAATGGATGAAGGTCGGTACCACGGTGTCCCAGATATGATGGTGCTGCCCGTCGACGTTCAGGCCCGAGGTCGGGCCCAGGGTCGAGTCGGACGCAGGTGAGCCGGCATCGCCCAGCGCCCCGGCGGTCCCGACGATGCACACCGTGGCCAGCGGGTCGAAGCCCAGCTGCACGCACAGCGGCACGAAGATCGCCGCCAGGATCGGCACCGTCGAGAAGGACGAACCGATGCCCATGGTTACCAGCAGTCCCACCAGCAACATCAGCAAGGCACCGACGCCCTTGCTGTGATCGATCCACTGCGCCGAGCTCTGCACCAGGTTCTCGACTTCACCGGTGGCCTTCATCACGTCGGCGAAGCCCGAGGCGGCGATCATGATGAAGCCGATCATGGCCATCATCTTCATGCCCTCGGTGAACAGGTCATCGGTGTCCTTCCAGCGCACGATGCCTGACAGCGAGAAAATCAGGAAACCGACCATGGCGCCGATGATCATCGAGTCCAGCAGCAATTGGATGATGAACGCCGCGGCAATCGCCAAGCCCGCCACCATCAGGGTCAGCGGATTGTACTGCACCGCCACCTGCTCGACCTGCTCGATCCGCTCAAGGTCATAGACGCGCTTCTTGCGGTAGCTGACGAACACCGCCAGCAGCAGGCCGACCAGCATGCCTGCGGCTGGAATGGCCATGGCATGGGTGACGTTGACGCCGCTGATATCGACGCCGGCACGGGCGACATTGGCCAGCAGGATCTCATTGAGGAAGATGTTGCCAAAGCCCACCGGCAGGAACATGTACGGGGTAATCAGGCCGAAGGTGATCACGCAGGCGACCAGGCGCCGGTCGATCTGCAGGCGCGTCAGCACATACAGCAGTGGCGGTACCAGCAGTGGAATGAAGGCGATGTGGATCGGCAGGATGTTCTGCGACGACACCGCCACCACCAGCATCAGGCCGATCAGCAGCCACTTGACCTTGCCGCCGTTGGCGTGGCCCTGGCGATCGATCAGAGTCAGGGCTCGGTCTGCCAAGGCATGGGCCAGGCCGGACTTGGCGATGGCCACGGCAAAGGCGCCGAGCAAGGCGTAGGACAGCGCCACCGTGGCACCGCCACCCAGGCCGCCGTTGAAGGCCTTGAGCGTGCCTTCGATACCCAGGCCACCCACCAGCCCACCGACCAGGGCGCCGATGATCAGGGCGATGACGACATGCACGCGCGACAGACTCAATATCAGCATGATGCCGACCGCGGCAATGACTGCATTCATGGTATGCGTTACCTCTTTGGAACCGGACAAAAGCGAGCGTTTCGGCAACAGGCTGCCCGTGGGCAGTGGCCGAACGAGGGGGGCGTTTTATGAAGGGCGCACACTCTGAAGCAGACCCGCGCGCTTGTCAAAGCCGCGTGCCGGCGAGTGGCTGGAGGAACCGTGAATTGCGCGAAATTCACCTGAAGGTTTGAATAAAGTTAATGCCTTGCCCGCCGATACAATCGTCACCCGCCGACTTATCGCATCAAGGGATTCGCCATGCCGCTCAGACAACTCTCCATCCAGTGGAAGATCACCCTGCTTGCAGGCCTCTGCCTGGCCAGCATCGTCACCCTGCTCGTCGGCCTGTCGCTGTATCGCATGGATCACAGTTCCGAGCTGGTCAAGGCCAGCAGCATGCAGATGCTGACCGAAGCGGCCCAGGCGCGCATCGAATCCCAGGGCGAAGTCCAGGCCCACGCCATCGGTCGCCAGTTCATGGACGCCTACCAGTACGGCGCCGGCTTCGCCCGGCAGGTGCTGTTCCTGCGCGAGCAGGCCGAGAAGCGCTTCCTCGATGCCTTCGACCTGCGTGAAGACATGACCCGGCAAGTCCGCACGGCCTTGCAGGCCAACCCCGACCTGCTCGGCCTGTCGCTGGTGTTCGAAGCCAACGCCCTGGACAACAAGGACAGCCTGTTCGTTGACCAGCCGGCGCTTGGCAGCAACGAGAAAGGCCGCTTCGCCCTGTACTGGTCGCAGCCAAGCGCCGGCCAATTGAAATCCATGACGCTGCCCGAGCATGACTTGAGCAACGCCGCCATCGGTCCCAGCGGGGAACCGGCCAACAACTGGTTCATGTGCCCACTCACCACGCGCCAGATCTGCGTGGTCGAGCCCTACTTCTACGAGATCGATGGCCAGCAGGTGCTGATGACCAGCATCGTGTTCCCGCTGATGGCTGACGACAAGGTGATCGCCACCCTGTCCGTGGACATCAACCTCAACAGCCTGCAGGCCCTGAGCGAGGACGCCAGCCGCAACCTGTACGGCGGCCAGACCCGCGTGGGCATTCTCAGCCCCGCCGGCCTGCTGGCCGGCTACAGCGCCGACGCCAGCAAGCTGGCCCAGCGTATCGACCAGGTCGACCCCGACAAGGGCGGCGAGTTGGTGCGCCTGCTGGGCGACAGCCAGCCGATGCACGTCCTGCACCACCAGCAGCGCCTCAAGGTCCTGGCCTCGTTCGCTCCCATCCCTGGCGGCAAACCCTGGGGCGTGCTGCTCGACGTGCCGGAGAGCGCCCTCATCGGTCCCGCAGAAACCCTCAAGCAGGAACTCGACCAGCTCAATACCAGCGGCACCCTGATGCAGCTTGGCCTGGGCCTGCTCTCGGCAGTGATCGGCCTGCTGCTGATCTGGTTGATGGCGCGCGGTGTCACCCGACCCATCCTCGGTGTGGCCGCCATGCTCAAGGATATTGCCAGCGGCGAAGGCGATCTGACTCGCCGCCTGCACTACGTCAAGCGCGACGAACTCGGCGAACTGGCGGGCTGGTTCAACCGCTTCCTGGACAAGCTGCAGCCGACCATCGCCGAGGTCAAGCGCTCGGTCCAGGCCGCCCGCGATACCGCCGACCAGTCCTCGGCCATCGCCAGCCAGACCAGCGCCGGCATGGAGCAGCAGTACCGCCAGGTCGACCAGGTGGCCACTGCTTCCCATGAAATGAGCGCCACCGCCCAAGATGTCGCCCGCAGCGCCGCCCAGGCGGCACAAGCCGCGCGCGAGGCCGACCAGGCCACCCGCGAAGGCCTGGCGGTGATCGACCACACGACCAGCAGCATCGATACCCTGGCCGCCGACATGAGCGGTGCCATGCTTCAGGTCGAAGGCCTGGCACAGAACAGCGAGAAGATTGGCTCGGTGCTGGAGGTCATCCGCTCGATCGCCGAGCAGACCAACCTGCTCGCCCTCAATGCCGCCATCGAGGCCGCCCGAGCCGGTGAGGCCGGGCGTGGCTTTGCCGTGGTCGCCGACGAAGTCCGCAACCTGGCCCGGCGTACCCAGGAATCGGTGGAAGAGACCCGCCAGGTCATCGAACAGCTGCAGGCCGGCACCCGCGAAGTGGTGGGCGCCATGGACAGCAGCCATCGGCAGGCGCAAGGCAGTGTCGAGCAGGTCGGCCAGGCGGTGACCGCGTTGCAGAAGATCGGCCAGGCGGTGACCGTCATTTCCGACATGAACCTGCAGATCGCCAGCGCCGCCGAAGAGCAGAGCGCCGTGGCCGAAGAGATCAACAGCAACGTCGCCACCATCCGCGACGTCACCGAGTCGCTGTCGGGCCAAGCCAACGAATCGGCCCGCGTCAGCCAGTCGCTCAACAGCCTGGCCAACCAGCAGCAAGGGTTGATGGATCAGTTCAGGGTCTAAGCTTGGAGCTTGGGGCTTGGGACTTAAGCCCGCCCCGCTCGTCTACACTTGCCAGACCCCACGGTCCGGCAACCCCGACGAGGCCTTCGATGAAACGAATTCCGACACTCCTGGCCACGCTGGTGCTCGCCTTGGGCCTGGCCAGCACCGACAGCGTCGCGGCCAATGACGCGCGCACCCCGATCCACTTCGGCGCCATCGGCTGGGAAAGCGGCGCGCTGACTACCGAGATCCTGCGCCTGATCGTCGAGAAGGGCTATGGCTACCCTACCGACACCCTGCCCGGCAGCACCGTCAGCATGGAAGTGGCCCTGGCGCGCAACGACCTGCAAGTGATCGCCGAAGAATGGGCCGGCCGCAGCCCGGCCTGGGTCAGGGCCGAGCAGGCCGGCCAGGTGTTCAGCCTGGGCGACACGGTAAAGAACGCCGAGGAAGGCTGGTGGGTGCCTGCCTACGTGGTCAAGGGCGACCCCCAGCGCAACCTCAAGCCCCTGGCCCCGGACCTGCGCAGCGTCGACGACCTCAAGCGCTACCCCCAGGTGTTTCGCGATCCCGAGTCGCCAGACAAGGGCCGCTTCCTCAACAGTCCCAGCGGCTGGACATCCGAGACGGTCAATAGCCAAAAGCTCAAAGCCTATGGCCTGGACCAGCAGTATGTGAACTTTCGCAGCGGCTCGGGCGCCGCCCTGGACGCCGAGATCAACTCGGCGATCCGGCGCGGCCAACCGGTGCTCTTCTATTACTGGAGCCCGACCCCGTTGATCGGTCGCCACGAACTGATTCGCCTAGAAGAGCCGCCCTTCGATCCCGACGCCTGGGCTACCCTCACCGACCCCAGAAATACCAACCCCCGGGGCAGCCGTTCGCTGCCGGCCAAGCTGTCGATCGGCGTGTCGGCGGCCTTCCGCGAGCAGTACCCTGAGCTGGTAGCCGCCTTCGCCCAGGTCGACCTGCCCATCGACCGGCTCAACAAGGCCTTGGCGCACATGAACGAGACCCGCCAACCACCGCGAACCGCCGCGCAGGCCTTCCTGCGCGACAACCCGGCGGTGTGGAAAGCCTGGGTGCCGGCCGAGGTCGCCGCCAAGGTCGAGGCTGCCCTATGAGTGGCGGCTTTCCCGAAGCCCTGCAGTTTTCCTTTGCAGAGCGAGTCAACCGCCTGGTCGACTGGCTGGTCCTGCACTACGGCGATCACTTGCGCAGTGTCTCTGATCACCTTCTGCAACTGTTGGTCAGCCTCGAGAACCTGCTGCGCCTGATGCCCTGGTGGCTGGTGCTGGCCCTGGTCGGGCTGCTGGCCTGGCACGCTTGCCGCAGCCTGCCACGGGCGTTGGGGCTGACGGCGCTGTTGCTGCTGATCGGCATGCTCGGGCTGTGGGACAAACTGCTGCAGACCCTCGCCCTGGTGCTGGTCAGCACCGGCCTGTGCGTGCTGGTGGGTGTACCGTTGGGGGTGCTGCTGGCCAGCAAGCCCCTGGTCCGGCGCGTGGTGATGCCGGTGCTCGATGTGATGCAGACGCTGCCCGCCTTCGTCTACCTGATCCCGGTATTGATGCTGTTTGGCCTGGGCAAGGTACCGGCGGTGTTCGCGACCCTCATCTATGCGCTCCCGCCCCTGGTGCGCCTCACCGAACTGGGCATGCGCCAGATCGATCCCTCGTTGTTGCGCGCGGCAGGCAGCCTGGGCGCCAACCGCTGGCAGCGCCTGCGCAGCATCGCCCTGCCGCTGGCCTTGCCGAGCATCATGGCGGGTCTGAACCAGTCGGTGATGATGGCCCTGTCCATGGTCGTGGTGGCCTCGATGATCGGCGCCCGCGGCCTGGGCGAGGACGTGCTGGCCGGCATCCAGACCCTCAACGTCGGCCAAGGTGTCGAAGCCGGGCTGGCCATCGTTGCCCTGGCCATGGTCATCGACCGCATCAGTCAGGCGTACGGGCAACGCGAGCGGGCCTGAGGCCAACTGATTTTGTCCAGCTAGAATGAGACACAGCTCACACTTTGGACGACCTCGACCATGCGCGCTCAGTGGATGGTGTTCGGCTTGACCTCGGCCCTGCTCGCAGGCTCCCTTCATGCAGCCGACACCGCCAAGGCCGCGGTGGCCGAGGACAAGGCCAAGGTGCTGGAGCAAAAGGTCGTCGAGCAGGCGCCGCCGCCGACGAAGAACGAAGTCCTCACCCCCAGCGAAGTCCAGGCCGTCGACCCGGTGGGCCAGGCGGCGCTGGACGACAGTATCACTTGCCTGGCGCGTACCCTCTACTGGGAAGCCAAAGGCGCCGATGTCCGCGACATGGAAGGCGTGGCCAACGTGGTGCTCAACCGCGTGGGCCACGACGGCTTTCCTGACACCCTCTGCAAGGTGGTCAAGCAAGGCATCGAGACCAGGGCATGCCAGTTCTCGTGGTGGTGCGACGGGCGCTCCGACGATGTAGAAGAAGCGCAGCGCTACGCCGTCGCCAAGGAAATCGCGCGCAAGGCACTCAACCAGCAGTTGCCCGACCGCACCCGGGGCGCCTTGTACTTCCATGACCGTCGGGTTCGTCCGGCCTGGACCAAGGCTTACATCAAGACCACCGAGACCCGGCACTTTATGTTCTACCGCGCCAGCCAGGCCCCGGCGCGCTAGAAATCGACGGTGCCAGAGAACTTGACCAGCCGCGGCTCACCCTGGGTGAGGTAGCCACCATTGGCCGAAGCCCAGTAGTTCTTGTCGCTGACGTTCTCCACGTTCATGCGCAGGGTGATGGCTTTCTCTTGCACCTTGAAGCGATACCGCGCGCCGACGTCGAAGCGGTTCCAGGTCGGCAGGCTTAGGGTGTTCGCCGGGTCCGCGTACTGACCGCCCGTGCGCAGCATGCGCGCGTTGAGCGCGACCCCTTCAAGCCCAGGCACGTCCCAATCGACACTGGCATTGAGCTGGAAGGTCGGCACCCCCACCGCGTGGTTGCCGTCATTGGCACCGTCCTGGGTGTTGTTCAGCTCGGTGTCCATGCGCGTGCCGCCGGCCATCAGGCGCAGACCGGGGATTGGCTCGCCGAACAGGCTCAGCTCGACGCCGCGGTTGACCTGCTCACCGTCCTGAACGAAGACCCCGCCCTGGTTGAAGCCGTCGGTGGGCCGTTCGATGCGAAACACCGCCAGGCTGGCGCCGTAGGTTTCGCGGTCGAGTTTGATACCGGCCTCGACCTGCTTGGTCTTGGCCGGCGGGAAGATCTCGCCGACGTTGACCACGTCACCCGAAGCCGTTGGCCCTTGGGCCAGGCCTTCGATGCGGTTGACGTACAGCGACACCGAGGGTGTGGCCTTCCAGACGATGCCATACACCGGGGTGGTGACCGCCTCGTCGTAGTACGCTGTGCGCCCGGCATCAGGGCCCTCGCCGTCATAGGCGTAGCCCTCGACGCGCAGTTGCTGGCGGCGTACTCCCGCGGTGAGCAGCAAGGTGTCGTCGAACAGGCCGACGGTATCGGAAAGGGCGATGCTGCGGTTGCGGGTCTTGCCCGTCACGCCCGGATCACCGAGTTTGCCGCCGATGAAGGTGGGTGTGGTGGGTTTGGGCAATGGGTCGGTGCGGTAGATGTTGGTGTCGGCTGAGTTGTAGAAAACGAAGGCGTTTTCCTGCTGGGTCCAGATGCTGGCGCCGCCGATGTTGATCTGGTGACTGACCGGGCCGGTCCATAACCGGCCGTTGATCCCGCCCATGACCGTGGTGTTGTCTTCATTGTGCGGGATCAGCGAACCGCCGATGCTGGCCGCGCCGGTGGCAGCGTCGGTCAGCACCGGCGTGCCGTAGAAACCGGTTTCGCGGGTGTGCTTGGCGCCGCCGGCCAGGTATGCGCTCCAGTTCTCGGTGAAATCCCAGTCACCACGCAGCATGCCGAAGGTATCCTCGGTCTCGGTGTAGGTCCACGCCTGGCCATAGTTGTGGTCGGCGTCCGGCGCCCGTGGGATGCTGGTCACTCCGCTGCCCAGGCGCACCGAGTTGCGCAAAAAGTTGACCCGTTGCTTCTGGTAGCCGAAATCGGCGGAGACGCGCCAATCGTCACCGCGGTAGTCCAGGCCGGCAATGAACAGCTTGCTGCGATGATGCTGGTCTTGCACGCCGGTTTCGCCTTCGCGCTGCGACAGGTTCAGGCGTGCGCCAAACCGGTTGTCGGCGCCAAAGCGCTGGCCGATGTCCAGGTGCTCGCCCAGGCGTCCGTCGGTGCTGATGTCCTGGGTATAGCGGCGTGTCGGGATGTCGCCGGCACGCTTGGGCTGCAGGTTGACGTTGCCACCGAGGCCCGAGCCGGTCGGGCTGGCGCCATTGAGAAAGGCATTGGGCCCCTTGAACACCTCTACCCGTTCCACTGCATCGGTGGAGATCATCTGCCGCGGCAGCACGCCGTACAGGCCATTGAAGGACACATCATCACCGTTGAGCGGCAGGCCCCGGATGACGAAAACCTGGGACTGATTGCCGAAGCCGAAGGACTGGCGCACGGAAGGGTCATTGAGCAGGACATCGCCGATGTCCTCGGCCTGCTGGTCCTCGATCAGCTGCGAGGTGTAGCTGGTCAGGGTGAACGGCACGTCCATGATGTCCTGGTTGCCCAGGACGCCCATCTGACCGCCGCGGGCTACCTGGCCACCGGCGAAGGGTTGTGGCAGCTCGCCGCGCGGCGCGTCGAGGGCCTCGGCATTCACTGCGGTGGCACCCAGCTCGATGGTGCCGTCCGCCGCCTGGACGGTGACGCTGACGGAACAGCAGAGCGCGAGCAAGGTCGGATGTAACGGGCATGATCGTGACATGAAAGACTCTCGGCTATAGAGGTGGAAGGCCTTCATGGCAATGCGATTCGTTCCCAACGAAGTTTCAGGCTAGCAGACGTTAGTGAAAACAATTACCAATCCACTGCACTTTTTCGCCTGCCTCGGGTCTACCCCCTCTTTTGCCGCTCGCCATCGAATTCCGCTCACCTGTTGCAGCGCATCAGGCCGGGCGAAAAGCCATGCGCTTGTGTAGGATGGGCAGCGCAACTCAAGGCGCTGCCAGTCATAGGGAGATTTACATGCGCGTCCTGTCCTCCGTTGTCTGCCTTGCCACCCTGTCGCTGACCTTGGGCCTTAGCGCCAGCGCTGTAGCGGGAGAAGAGGCGCAGTTGATCGATTCGATCAACGCCTACCGCAGCCAGGCCCAGCCCTGCGGGGGCGAGGCTTCGCTGGAGCTGCCGCCGCTGAACAGCGACACCCGCCTGGCGCTGTCGCCGGAGGGCACCCGCGACCTGCAGCAAGCCATGTCGCGCGCGGCGTATCCCATGGTCAATGTCCAGGCCATCAGCCTGTCCGGCCCGCGTGATGCGCGTTCGGCCATGACCGCCATCCAGGAGAGTTTCTGCCAGGTGGTGCTCGATCCGCAGTTCGTCGACATCGGCGTCAGCCAGGAGGGTCGCGACTGGCGCGTGGTCCTGGCCCGGCCACTGCTCAGTGGACGCCTGGGCGACTGGCAGGCCGAGGGACAGAAGCTCCTGCAGGAAGTCAACGCCGCCCGGGCCAAGCCGCGCCAGTGCGGCGGCCAGCCGTTCGCCGCCGCGGGGGCCCTGAGCTGGAACACCACCTTGGCCGGGGTTGCCGCCAATCACACCCGCTCCATGGCCAACCACAATTACTTCGACCATATCGACCGCGACGGGCGCACCCCAGGGGATCGCACCGAGCTTGCCGGCTACCCGCACCAGCAGGTCGGCGAGAACATCGCTGCCGGCCGTGACACGCCGCACAAGGTGGTCGATGGCTGGCTGGCCAGCCCCGGGGGCTGCGCCACGTTGATGAACCCAGAGTTTCGCGACCTGGGCGCCGCCTATGCGACAGACCCGAAAAGTGACGCCGGTATCTACTGGACCGCGTTGTTCGGCGCACCCTAGTGTCCTGTCTCGGAAATACGTTCTCTTTTGGCGAGTGGCTTGGGTGTTCGGCCAAGGCGCCGCGACAAGTCATAGCAGGGCTATGGCGAGGAGTGGCAACGCCGGCCGGGCGCCCAAGACGCCGCCAAAAGTGAACAGCTTATTTGCGAGACAGGACACTAGCACCACCCTTGCGTAGCTGCGCGTACGCAGCCCAGCCCGGCCATCCCCAAACAAGGAGTCTCACCCATGGCACTCGACACCTGGCTTATCTACCTGCTGGCCAGTCTCGGCCTGTCCCTCACCCCAGGGCCAAACAGCCTGCTGGCCCTGACGCATGGGGCGCTGTATGGCGCTCGCAGGACCCTCTTTACCATTGGCGGAGGCATGGTTGGCTTCAGCGCCCTGATCGGCCTGGCCATGTTCGGCCTTGGCGCCTTGTTGCAGACTTCGGGATCGCTGCTACAGGTCCTCAAGTGGCTGGGGGGCGCCTACCTGCTGTGGCTGGGCATCCAGCTCTGGCGCAACCCCGCGCTGCATCTGGACCCGGTCGCTGGCGCTCCTCGCCTGGATGCCCTCGGCCTGTTCCGGCAGGGCTTGCTGTCGGCGCTGGCCAACCCCAAGGTGCTGCTGTTCTACGGCGCCTTCCTGCCGCAGTTCATCGACCCCCAGCGCAACCTGCTGCCGCAGTTCCTGGTAATGGCGGCGACCTTCGTGATCGTGGAGTGCGCGGTGGAGTACCTGCTGGCGCGCCTGGCCTTTCGTATCCGGCCATGGCTGCTCAAGGGCGGCAAGGGTTTCAATCGCTGCTGCGGGGGCTTGTTCGCGTTGATTGGGGTGGCCTTGCCGCTGAGTCGCTGAGCCGGACAGTGAGTTCAAGCGCCGCTCGCGGGTGCCTTGGGTTTTTGCAACGCCCTTGAGATCGAGCGCCGCGCGGGCGGCGCTCGATCTCAAGGGCGCCATAAGCCTCAAACCATGCACCAGGACCCTGGACCCAAATCTATTCTTCTCCCTTACCCGGGCGGCGGATTGTCGCTGCGTCAACCGGTCCCACTAAATTATGTACTAACTTGTTAATTAGCTTGCTAAGGGTATAAACTTCTCCCATCCAACCGCGAGACTTTTGGCATGAAGCAAGCACTGCGCGCCTCTGGCGCCACCACTTTCATTCTGGTCGGCTTGGGCGTGATCATCGCCCTGCTCGGCCTCGCCCTGGCTGCCGGCGGCATCAAGCTGGCTGGCCTGGGGGGTTCCTGGTACTTCCTGATCGGCGGCGTGGCCATGGCCATCGCCGGCATGCTGATCGCCCTGCGCAAGCCGGCGGGCGCCTGGCTGTTTGCCGCTTTCCTGGTCGCCACCGCGATCTGGGCAGTGGCTGACGTCGGCCTGGTGTTCTGGCCGCTGTTCTCGCGCCTGTTCATGTTCAGCGCGATCGGCATGGTCGTGGCGCTGGTCTACCCGCAGCTGGCCCGCGCCCAAGGCGCGACGGCAGGTCGTGGCGCCTATGGCGTGGCTGGCGTGATGGCCGTGGCCCTGGTGATCGCCGCGGGCAACATGTTCGTTGCCCACCCGACCGTCGCCCCGACCGGTACCGGCCCTGGCTTGACCCCGGTCGAGCCGCAGAACGCGCAGAAAGACTGGGCACATTATGGCAACACCGAAGGTGGCAGCCGCTTCGCTGCGCTGGACCAGATCAACCGCGACAACGTCGACAAGCTCAAGGTAGCCTGGACCTACCACACCGGTGACGTTGCCCAGAGCGACGGCAATGGTGCCGAGGACCAACTGACCCCGCTGCAGGTCGGCAACAAGGTGTTCATCTGCACCCCACACAACAACCTGATCGCGCTCGATGTCGATACCGGCAAGGAGCTGTGGAAGAACGAGATCAATGCCAAGGCAGTGGTCTGGCAACGGTGCCGTGGCATGGCGTATTTCGATGCCTCGGCCCCGCTGGCCCAACCGTCCCAGCCCAACAGCTCGCAGATCATCGCCGCCAACCTGCCGGCCGGCGCCAACTGCCAGCGTCGCCTGCTGACCAATACCATCGACGCCCGCCTGATCGCGGTCGATGCCGACACCGGTGAGTTCTGCCAGGGCTTTGGCAACAACGGCCAGGTCGACCTCAAGGCTGGCCTGGGCGACGTACCGGACGCCTACTACCAGTTGTCCTCGGCACCGCTGATGGCCGGCACCACCGTTGTGGTCGGCGGACGCGTCGCCGACAACGTCCAGACCGACATGCCCGGTGGCGTGATCCGTGGTTTTGATGTCATCAGCGGCGCCATGCGCTGGGCCTTCGACCCAGGCAACCCGCAAGACCGTAACGCGCCGGCCGACGGCAGTACCTACGTGCGCAGCACCCCGAACAGCTGGGCGCCGATGTCCTACGATCCGGCGATGAACACCGTGTTCCTGCCAATGGGCAGCTCTTCGACCGACATCTATGGCGTGGAGCGCACCCAGCTGGACCACACCTACGGTGCCTCGGTGCTGGCTCTGGACGCGACCAGCGGCGAAGAGAAGTGGGTATACCAGACCGTGCACAACGACCTCTGGGACTTCGACCTGCCGATGCAGCCGAGCCTGATCGACTTCACCACGCCTGACGGCCAGACCGTTCCGGCGGTGGTCATCGGCACCAAGGCCGGGCAGATCTACGTGCTCGACCGCGCCACCGGCAAGCCGCTGACCAAGGTCGAGGACGTCAAGGTCAAACCGGGCAATATCCCCAACGAGCCCTACTCGCCAACCCAGCCCAAGTCGGTCGGTATGCCACAGATCGGTGCCCAGCACCTGACCGAGGCCGACATGTGGGGCGCCACCCCGTACGACCAGCTGCTGTGCCGCATCGACTTCAAGCAGATGCGCTACGACGGCCTGTACACCGCCCCTGGCACCGACAAGTCGCTGAGCTTCCCGGGATCGCTGGGTGGCATGAACTGGGGCAGCATCTCCACTGACCCGGTACACGGCTTCATCTTCGTCAACGACATGCGCCTGGGCCTGTGGATTCAGATGATTCCCGCGCAAAACAAGGGCCCGGCGTCCTCTGGTGGCGAAGCGCTGAATACCGGCATGGGCGCGGTTCCGCTCAAGGGCACGCCGTATGCGGTGAACAAGAACCGCTTCCTGTCGGTCGCCGGCATTCCGTGCCAGGCGCCACCGTTCGGCACCCTGACCGCCATCGACATGAAGACCCAGCAGGTCGCCTGGCAGGTACCGGTCGGTACCGTTGAAGACACCGGTCCCCTGGGCATCCGCATGCACCTGCCGATCAAGGTCGGCCTGCCGACCCTTGGTGGCACCCTGTCGACCCAGGGCGGCCTGGTGTTCATCGCCGGCACCCAGGACTTCTACCTGCGCGCCTTCAACAGCGCTAACGGTGAAGAAGTCTGGAAAGCCCGCCTGCCAGTCGGCAGCCAGGGTGGCCCGATGACCTATGTCTCGCCCAAGACCGGCAAGCAGTACGTGGTCATCACCGCCGGTGGTGCTCGCCAGTCCACCGACCGTGGCGACTACGTCATGGCCTACGCCCTGCCATAAACCCTGACACCCGCTTCCCAGGGCGGGTGTCACCCATTCGCGCGGCGCCCAAACGGCGCCGCGCTTGCATCTTTATCTGCCGCTTGCGATTCCTGGAAGATCCCCCATGTCACCCGCTTTTCGTTTGTCCCCCAACTGCCTGACCGCCTGCCTGTTACTGGGCATGGGCTGCGGCACCGCATTGCCCGCACTGGCCGCTTCAGGCACCGACCTGCTGACCCGTAACACCCTCACCGGCGACTGGGGCGGCCTGCGACATCAGTTGGCCGAAGATGGCATCAGTTTCACCGGCGATTACAGCGGCGAAACCGCCTATAACGCCCACGGCGGCACCCACCGCTCGGCGCGCTACTCGCAGAACATCAAGCTCGGCGTGCAGTTCGACCTGAGCAGGTTGTACGGCCTGGACAATGCCGGCAAGGTTCAGCTGACAGTCAACGACCGACGCGGCAACAGTGCCTCTGAAGACTTGGTCGGCAACCGCCTGCCAATCCAGGAAAACTACGGTGGCCTCTATACCCGCCTGACCGAGCTGAGCTATGAGCGCACCCTGTTCACCCCGGCGCTGAACGTCAAGCTCGGCTACATGGCCATGGGCAATGACCTCGGTGGCCTGGACACCGGCATCCTCTGCAACTTCATGAACGCCGGCTTCTGCGGTCACCCGCTGAACATGTCCGGCGGCAGCGGTTGGACCAACTACCCCAACGCCCACCTTGGCGTGCGGGTCAAGTACGACTTCTCGCCGTCCTGGCAACTGCGCGTGGCGGCCTTCAACGTGGACCCCGAGAGCAATGGCAATTCCAGCCGCGCCTGGCACCTGGGGCCCAAGCACACCACCGGTACCGTGGTGCCGATCGAACTGGTGTACAAACACCAGGGCGCACTGCCGGGTGAGTACAAGCTGGGTTACTACTACGACAATTCCAACGTCAAGCGCATCGGCAGCGACAAGGAAGTGGCCGGTCGCGGTGGCCATTACCTGCTGATCGACCAGGCCGTATGGAACTCCGAAACCTCGCCAGGCCGCAGCCTGCACGCCTTCGGCCAATACTCGGCGGCCAGCAGCGCCGCTTCGCCGTTCAGCAAGTGGTACGGCACCGGGGTGGTCCTGTACAAGCCGTTCGCAGGCCGTCCGCGGGATACGGTAGCCCTGGGCTATGGCCGCGCCGTACCCAATCCGCGCAGCCGTGATGTGCTGGAAGACGCCGCCCTGGCCAACGCAGAAGGCTTCCCCAACCTGGACAGCGCCGAACAACTGATCGAACTCAGCTATGGCTACCAGGCCACCCCGTGGCTGCTGCTACGCCCCGACGTACAGTACATCATCGAGCCGGGCGCCTTCTCCGGCGACAACATCGATAATGCCCTGGTGGTCGGTCTGCAGATCAAGGCGAGCTTCTGAGCGGCTGATTCACCCACGCGCTGCGGCAATCGTGGCGCGTTGTTCCACTTCCCCGCTCCCTATTCCCCTGACGCTTGCGCTAACATCGCCAGGCTTTGTACCGTTGAGCATTGGGAAGAACATGGCGAAATGGCTTGAGTGCGGTGGGGTGATGGCTGAGCACATCCGCCGATACGATTGGGCGTCTACCCCGCTGGGCCCTTTGGAAGATTGGCCAGACTGCCTCAAGACCACACTGGCCCTGTGCCTGGCCTCACGCTTTCCCCAGGCAGTCCTCTGGGGCCCAGAGCTGATCACCCTGTACAACGATTCGTTCTCGGCAATCCTCGGTGGCAAGCCTGCGGCTCTCGGGCGACCGTTCAGCGAAGTCTGGCAAGAGGCCTGGAGCGAAATCAGCCGCATGGCGAGCCAGGCCATGGCCGGCGAGGCGGTCTATATCGAGGACTTCCCGCTGACCATCGCGCGCAATGGCATGTCCGAGCAAGCCTATTTCACCTTCTGTTACAGCCCCATCCGCGACCAGGAGGGCAACGTGGTAGGCATGCTCGACACCGTCATCGAGACCACCCACGCGGTGCTGGCCAACAGGCGCCTGGGCTTTCTCGATGCACTGGCGCGCGCGCTGGCCAACGTCACCGAGCCTGACCTGATCATGGCCACCACCACCCGCTTGCTTGGTGAACACTTGCAGCTTTCCAGCTGCGCCTATGCGCTGATGGCGCCCGACCAGGACGCTTTCACCATCTGCGGCGACTGGGTGGCGCCCGGCTCGCCGCAGTTGCTGGGCGATTACCGCCTGGCCGATTTCGGTCGTCATGCCGTGAGCCGTCTGCGCAACGGCCGGGCCCTGGTGATCAACGACAACCTCAACGAACTGGCCGCCGACGAAGCCGCTACCTTTCAGGCCATCGGCATCACCGCCACGATCTGCATGCCGTTGGTCAGGGCCGGTCGCCTGACCGCGCTGATGGCGATCCATGACAAGCACCCCAGAACCTGGACCCGCTACGAGCTGGCCCTGATCAGCGAAGTCACCGAGCGCTGCTGGGCGCACATCGAGCGGGTGCGCTCGCATGTCGAAGTGCGCCATACCCTGGGCGCGCTCGAAGCATTGAATGCGACCCTGGAACAGCGTGTCGAGGAACGCACGTCGCAGCTGCTGCACACCGAGGCCGCGCTACGCCAGGCGCAAAAACTCGAAGCCATGGGCCAACTGACCGGTGGCGTGGCCCATGACTTCAACAACCTGTTGACCATCATTCGCTCTGCCATCCACTTTCTGCAGTACAAAGACCTGTCGGACGAGCGCCGCGAGCGGTACCTCAGGACCATCGCCGACTCCGTGGAGCGCGGCGCCAAGCTGACCGGCCAACTGCTCGCCTTCGCCCGGCGCCAGGCACTGACCCCACAGGTGTTCGACGCCGGTCACCGCCTGGAGGCGATCGCCGACATCCTCGACACGGCCACCGGCGCGCGCGTGCAGGTGCAACTCGAACTGCCCGCCGAGCCCTGCTTCATCCGCGCCGACCTGGGGCAATTGGACACCGCAATCATCAATATGGCGATCAATGGCCGCGATGCCATGGAGGGTCAAGGCAGGCTCACGCTCAGGCTCGAGCCTGATCAGCGCATGCCTTTCTCCGCCGGCCAATCCCTCCAGCAAGGGCGCTTTGCAGCCATTTCGGTTATCGACACCGGTGCCGGCATCGCACCCCAGATGCTCGAGCGCATCTTCGATCCGTTCTTCACCACCAAGGCGGCAGGTCAAGGCACAGGGCTGGGGCTGTCGCAGGTATTCGGGTTCGCCAAGCAATCCGGCGGCGATGTGCAGGTGCGCAGCACTCAGGGACGCGGCACCACCTTCACCCTGTACCTGCCTCAGAGCGACCCAGGGGCCATGCAGGACAGCAAGGCCGGAAACAGCCAGTGAGGGTGCCATGGGATGCGGATCGAAGCAGGCGCGCCTGATCTTTGCCGCCTGTCATACGAACCTAGCCCTCGCGGTCCTTGCTGTTCAGCAAACGGGCCAGGCTGGCAGCCAGCTCCGCGCGACGAAATGGCTTGCGCAACACTTCGAAGCCACGCAATTGGTGGGGCGTCAGGTTGGCATAGCCGGTGATGATCAGTACCGGCAGCGTTGGCAGGCGCTGGCGCAATTCCTGGGCGAACTGGACGCCGGTCTTCTCCGCCATGATATGGTCGGAAACCAGCACATCCGGGCGCAGACCCGCCTCGATGCACCGTAAGGCAGCCGCCGCATCAGCCGCTTCCGTGACCTCATAGCCCAGGTCGCGCAATTGCAGGGCCGTGGCGTGACGAACGATGTCCTCGTCATCGACCAGCAACACCTGGACGGTGCCAGTGACCCGCGCGACTTCCGATGCATCGCTGGGCTGGCTGGGCGTCATGGCCTCACCGACCGGCAACCAGATGGTCGCCGCGCTACCCTGCCCCGGCGTCGAGCGAATGCTGAACCCGCCGCCCGACTGCAGCGCCAGTCCCTGGACCATGGGCAGGCCAAGGCCGGTGCCCTTGCCCACGGTCTTGGTGGAGTAGAAAGGCTCGATACAACGCTTGAGCACCTCCTCGCTCATGCCGCCGCCGTTATCCTGCACCTGCAACCAGACATAGCGCCCTGGGCCCAGGTTGCCCTGACGACCGTCCGCACGGCGCTCTTCACCGGCGCGCAAGGTCAGGCGCCCGCCTTCGCCCATGGCATCGCGCCCATTGACCACCAGGTTGAGGATGGCCAGTTCCAGCTGATTGGGGTCGACGACCACCGCAGGCAAGTCGGGATCGATGTGCGTCACCACCTCGATGGTCGGCCCGATTGAACGCGCTATCAATTCCTGCATGTCGCTGACCAGCGCCGCGAGGCCCACAGCCTGGGGCTTGAGCGTCTGGCGGCGGGCGAAGCTGAGCAGGCGACCGACCAGGATCCGCGCCCGGTCCGCCGCTTGCAGCGCACCGTCGATCAAGGTGCCTGAGCGCTCATCCTGGTGGCGTCGGCGTATCAGTTCCAGGGATGCGATGATCGGCGTCAGCATGTTGTTGAAATCGTGGGCGATACCGCCGGTAAGTTGCCCCACCATCTCCATCTTGCGTGCCTCGTGCAGCTGCAGCATTGCCGCTTCACGCTGCGCCAGCATGGCCGCGACCCGTGCTTCAAGGCTCTCATTGAGCGACACCAGCTCCGCCTCGACATTGATACGCGCGGTGACATCGATGCTCACGCAGAGCATTCCCGCCACTTGCCGCTGCGCGCAGAGCAGCGGGGTAATGGTCGACTGCACCCAGACGTCACGGCCGTCAGGGTGCAGGTACTGCTGGGTGATTTCCCAGGGCGAGCCATGGTCCATCTGTCCGATGCTGGACGGCAGTTCCGCTGGAATTTGTGGTAATCGTGTTCCTAGCAACGCCTCGCGCGACTGGCCAAGCATCTGGCAATAGTGGTCGTTGGCACGGGTGATGGTCCAGTTGCGATCGCACACGACGATGCCGGCACTGGCTTGCTCGAAGATCGCCGACAGCTGGGTCGAGCTGGCCCGCAGTGCCCGCTCGGCACGCGCATGGGTGGTCGCCGCCCACAGCCGCTTGGCGGTCTCTTCCACCAGCAGGCGCTCGTCCTCGGTAAACACGTGGCGCGATTGGTAATGGATGGCCAATAGCCCTTCCAGCTGGCCGGAGCGCAGCATTGGCACATGCAGAGTCGAAGTCAGGTCCAGGCGCTCGGCCTGTTGGCGTTGCCAGGCACTGGCAGCGTCGCCCCCGGCCGGGTAATCGCGCTGGGCGCTGTCGCCCGCCTCCAGGGTCTTGAGCAGCGCCTCGCCAAAATCGCGGTAACGGTGCTCACCGACGGCCGAGCCCATACCGTTGAGCCAATCGTGGCGCACAGTGAAGGTCGCGCCGTCACCGTTGTCCTCGGCCAGGAACACCCGCGATGCCCCCAGTTCCTCGCCCAGCATGCGCACGACAAAAGCTTCGATCTGCTCCGGTTCGTTCAGGGTGGGCAGGGTCTGGCCCAGTTCCAGCAAGAAGGCCTGACGGCGCTCGAACTGCACCCGCCTGGTGGTTTCGGTGACGATGCACAGCACCCCGCCCACTTTGCCATCAGCCTCGCGCACAGCAGAAAAGGACACGTCGAAATACGCCGTTTCACCTAGGCCACGACGCTCGGTATAGAACGGACGATCCTTGGCCGAGAAGGTCTCGCCCGTCTCGCTCACCCCACGCAGCAGCGGCTCAAGGTCATCCCATAACTCCGACCAGCTTTGCGCAGCCGGGCGGCCAAGCGCACGCGGATGCTTGCCGCCGATGGTCGGTGCATACGCCTCATTGTACAGGGCCACATATTCAGCCCCCCAGAACAGGACGATCTGGGTCTTGGCCGGAAGGATGGTGGCCATGATCGTCCTGAGGCTCGATGACCAGTGCTCGGGCGGTCCCAGCGGCGAGTCGGCCCAGTCCATTGCCTGCAGCAGCGTACTGACCGTGCCGCCGTTGAGAAGGAAGTTCAATGGTTTTCTCTGGACGCCATTCGGGTCGTTTTCCAGAAGTGATTTCATGGGATGATTGCACGTCAATGGCTGGGCACCTGGCTCCCGTCTCTGGATAAGAGGGCGAAGAAACGCCGACGTTCCACTGGCCTGGAATCTTCGCCGGCCACGCCGCTGATCTGCCCAGCGGAACGGAAGCAGGCGCTGGTGATTCTCTGGTTAAATCGCGGAGGATCTTCGGCCATGAGCAAGACCAGAGGCGTCACCCTTAGCCCAGCAGATCATTGTTTCCTGATGGCGATCGCCCGCTGGCGCACCCTGCTGGAGGACCGTGCTCTGCGCATGGACTGCCCGGATGCCTACCACGACGCCCTGCTGCGCGAAGCCGACGAGCTCGAGCGCCGAGGCGTGATCGGCTGGGAGGAATGGCGCGACCTGCGCCTTGAAGCCGATGCGGCGTATCTGCGCGCGATCGCCGGGGCGGATTTTCATGCCGCACGCGGCTGAATGGACCGTCTGGCGAGTGGTGCCGGCCCTTAAACCGCACGCGGGGCCCGACTACGTTGGCGCATCACGCATGCGAACAACACCGCCAAGGAGCCAGGCATGACTTTCGATTGACCCGATTACCCGGCAGACTGCGATCACCTCCAATTACCGCAACACCCAGAACGCGCGCCGGTTCATGACTGAACACTGCGGCGAGCGCTTTCGCTTCGACCGGGATTCATGGCCTGGATCCGCAGCGGCGCGGCGGCCGACATGGGGGCGGTGGTGGATTACAGTTTCGGCGGTGCCTGCAGAACCTACGGCGTCCGCAGATCCCATGTAGGAGCTGGCTCGTCCTGCGATGGGCCGCGCAGCGGCGCCAGAACCTGTATTCGCGCTGTGCCAGGAAGAACGCGTGCGCCGGGTTTACGACCGCTGCGCGGCCGATCGCGGGGCAAGCCCGCTCCTACATTTTCGGCGGTGCCTGCAGAACCTACGGCGGCCGCAGATCCCATGTAGGAGCTGGCTCGTCCTGCGATGGGCCGCGCAGCGGCCCCAGAACCTGTATTCGCGCTGTGCCAGGAAGAACGCGTGCGCCGGGTTTACGACCGCTGCGCGGCCGATCGCGGGGCAAGCCCGCTCCTACATTTTCGGCGGTGCCTGCAGAACCTACAGCGGCCGCAGATCCCATGTAGGAGCTGGCTCGTCCTGCGATGGGCCGCGCAGCGGCCCCAGAACCTGTATGCGCGCTGTGCCAGGAAGACGCGTGCGCCGGATTGCGACCGCTGCGCGGTCGCAACCCCTGTAACCGCGCTGCACCAGACAGATCGAGATGGCTGGCTTTACGGCCGCTTCGCAGCCGATCGCAGGACAAGCCAGCTCCTACAGGGTGGTGAGCCGCGCTTGCAAGCC
>Ga0160433_100024_pt1 | contig 185997 bp, 154 predicted proteins | sample HID1972K_E0MG_FD_108235 | JGI IMG/M metagenome (GOLD analysis project Ga0160433, IMG submission 108235) | Enriched pill bug-associated microbial communities from UW Madison campus, WI, USA - HID1972K_E0 MG | ecosystem: Host-associated > Arthropoda: Insects > Digestive system > Unclassified ...
AGAGCGGCTCCCGGCACATGTCGATTTTTATCCGTTTTTCGTCGAAATTTTATGGATTTTTGAAAATTTGATGGATATAAGACACTGGATGCTTAAGCTGGATATCCTTTATATGACAGTGTACAGGTTCAGATGAAAGGCAGTAAAAAGTCCGACTTTAAGCTGTTGCAGCCGGACTTATCACGGGAGAATGTGCGGTTGTTATCGGCTGCATAGAGTCGTTGTCTTTATTACAACTGAGAAATGTCCCAAAGTAAAAGGGGCTGCTCATTCTTCAATGAGACAGCCCCTTGCTTATCGAAAACAACTAAGCTACTAGTAAGCCCTTGCGAATAATACACGCTGTTTAGAAGGTTGCCCGGAATAAATACAAACCCCTTCCTCCTGCTTATTGTCCAAAGGAATACAACGGATCGTCGCTTTAGTCTCTTCCTTGATCTTCTTTTCAGTTTCCGGAGTACCATCCCAATGCGCAGAAACAAAGCCAGCTTTTCCATCAAGCACCTCCTTGAACTCCTCGTAAGAATTCACTTCAGTGATATTCTCAGAACGGAACTTAAGTGCCTTCTGATAAATATTAGTCTGGATATCTTCAAGCAGACCTTCAATATGGTTAGCTAAACCCTCCTGTGTAATAGTCTGTTTCTCCTTGGTATCACGTCTAGCGATTTCAACGGTACCGTTTTCCATATCCCGGCCACCGATAGCAATACGGACAGGAACACCTTTCAACTCGTACTCTGCGAATTTAAAGCCAGGACGTTGCGTATCGCGATCATCATACTTAACAGAGATGCCTTTTACTTTAAGCTCAGCATGCAGATTATCAGCAAATTCAGTAATCTTAGCTAAATCTTCATCGCTCTTGTAAATAGGTACGATCACCACCTGGATAGGTGCGAGTTTCGGAGGCAATACCAAACCTGAATCGTCAGAATGTGCCATAATCAATGCTCCCATTAAACGAGTAGATACTCCCCATGACGTTGCCCATACATGGTCCAACTTACCTTCCTTGCTGGTGAACTTCACGTCAAACGCTTTGGCAAAGTTCTGTCCCAGGAAATGTGAGGTACCCGCCTGAAGTGCTTTTCCGTCCTGCATCAACGCTTCGATACAATAAGTCTCAACTGCACCGGCAAAACGCTCGTTTGCAGTTTTGATACCTTTCACTACCGGCATGGCCATCCAGTTCTCAGCAAAGTCAGCGTATACATTCAGCATTCTTTCTGTTTCTTCAATAGCCTCAGCAGCGGTTGAGTGTGCGGTATGTCCTTCCTGCCAAAGGAACTCCGTGGTACGCAGGAAAAGACGGGTACGCATTTCCCATCTGACCACGTTTGCCCACTGGTTTACCAGGATTGGCAAGTCTCGGTATGACTGGATCCAGCCCCGATAGGTATTCCAGATAATAGTTTCAGATGTAGGTCGAACAATCAGTTCTTCCTCCAGTTTTGCATCCTCATCTACAATAATATTTCCATTGCCGTCGTTCTTCAATCTGTAATGAGTAACGACCGCACATTCAGTTGCAAAGCCTTCAACGTGAGCAGCTTCTTTCGAGAAAAATGACTTAGGAATAAAGAGCGGAAAGTAGGCGTTACTGTGGCCGGTGTCTTTAAACATCTTGTCGAGCGCAGCCTGCATTTTTTCCCAGATAGAGTATCCGTAAGGCTTGATGACCATACATCCCTTTACCGCCGAATGCTCTGCCAGATCTGCTTTTGTAACAAGTTCATTATACCATGCTGAATAATCGTCGTTTTTGCTCGTAATACCTTTACTCATACTTAATTTATGTTGTTTTTTTCGTAATTTTAACACAATGTCCGAGCTAACAAAGTTATAAAACAAAACGGGCAATTTTACCATTAAGTGACGCAACCTTTTCCTATGTTTTGCGTCTATACAGATACAGTGATGATTGGAGATTTAACACACACCGCAATGAGAAAATTAATTATACCAGCTATGGCAGCGTTCGCTGTTGTACTGGGCTCTTGCTCCACTACTCAATTGGCGCAGCAGAGTACCGCACTTAACGATGATGTTTACGGCACACAGGCCAAAGCGAAGGAGGTTACCTACGCCCCGGTTGCTGAGCGTAACTACCGCACTGATGAACAACTTTACGGAGGTAATGATTATTCAGAGGGCGATTACGAAGAAAACATCGATTATGATTTCGATTACGGCTATGCTTCCCGCATAAACCGCTTCCAGTATGGTTCCGGTTATCGCCCGTATTATGACAACTTTTATTCCTTCGGTTACAGTCCGTGGTACGGATACGGTTACGATCCGTTCTTCATGGATCCGTGGGCATTCCGTCCGGGATATTCCATGTGGTTTGGTTTTGGAACATTTGGTGGCTCCTGGGGATATAACCCATGGGGATACGGAAACCGGTTTGGCTATGGCAACTATTGGGGTCCCGTGTCCTACGGAGGGTTCGGATATCCCGGTTACGGTTATGGCTACGGTGGTGGTTATTATGGTGGCGTAGCGGCTAGAAGAAGCAACCCGCGTCCTTACCTGGGATCAGGAAATCCTGGCGCAATCACTAATGGCGATCGTGGAACACGTCCTGTCGGAAGATCGAGTAATGCAATTTACAATACCGGCAGAGGTCGTTCAGCAAACGGCACATACGCAAGACCTTCCAGACCAACTACAGGTACAACCCGTCCTGCTTCCGGAACTGCTACACAAAGCAGACCAACGCGTGTTGAAAGACCAGCGAGAGAACCGTATGTTGATCGTACACCACGTACTGAATCTTCCCGTCCAAGCTCCTGGGGAACAGGATCAAGCTCCAGCGGACGTAGTTCCGGCGGTAGCAGCGGTGGCGGTGGCTCAAGACCAAACAGAGGTTCAAGGTAACAATTTAACTAAGCCAAAATGAAAATTCAAAATATATTAATGGTGATCGCAGCTACTGCGATCACCCAAGTATCATACGCTCAATTTAATCAGGACGCACTCCGGTTCTCAAGATTTAACGAGGGGTCGACATCCAGAATCAAGGCTATAGGGAATGCGTCTACAGCTGTAGGTGGAGACTTAAGCTCTATCGGTGGTAATCCCGCCGGACTTGGTTTTTTCAACAGATCTGAAATAAGCATCACTCCTGAGTTTAATTCTTCAAACGTTACCTCTACCTATTTCAACCAAAGTGAAACCGACGGTAAGGATCAGCTTAACTTCCATAATGCGTCATTATTGTTCCATTCAGCAAAAAAGGTTCCGGTAGGGTCAAATGCTACAACAGGATTTCTAAACTTCAACTTCGGGCTGTCATGGAATAGAACGAATAATTTCTATGACAATCTGTATTTGAGTGGACGCAATCCCAATAATTCTATTGCCGATTTTCTTGCAGACCAAGCTAATCTTGTTGGCGGTAATGTTGATGACTTGAACAATGCGGGTAACCCTCTTGGATGGTGGGGCTATGAAGCCTATCTCATTGACTCTGTGGGCAAGGATTCATATGGCAATCTGTATGGTCCTAATACTTATACTGACGCTGATCAAACTATGACCCGGAGAAGAACAGGTGGTCAAACAGAGTTTAATATCGCAATGGGTACTAATTACAGTAATAAACTGTACCTCGGACTGAGTGTAGGTCTGACCAGTCTTAGATACAATTCTTACTCAACTGTAAGCGAAGTTGGAAATGTAGGAGCTATAGGCAACATAGTACCTGAAGGTGCAGAGTATAGAACCTTTTACGACTTTAACCAGCAAACAAGAGGTAGTGGCGTAAACTTCAAGTTGGGGATGATCTACAAACCTGTTGAGTCGGTTCGCATAGGGGCATCATTTAGCAGTCCAACATGGTATTCGATCGAAGACGATAGCAGTCTTGCTCTTGAAACTTTCTATGATGGAGGAGATAATTTCCCAGCACTGCCAGAAACCTTTGCAGACAACTACAACCTGAGAACGCCTATGAAGGTAAATGGAGGTATAGCCGTTTTCTTTCAGCAGTTCGGTTTCCTCTCAGCAGATATTGAGTACGTCGATTATGCAGGGATGAAGTTAAGTAACTATTCTACTTCAGATGATGACAATCAACGTATTTCAAATTTATATAAATCGGTCGTAAATGCCAAAGTGGGTGGTGAAGGACGTTTAAATGAGAATCTTTACCTGCGTGCAGGATATAGCTACCTTGCAAATCCTGAAGAAGGAATTGGTGGCGCAACGAATGTTGTAAGTGGTGGCCTTGGCTACCGTGTAGGTAACTTCTATGTAGATGCTACTTATCAGAATGTATCCAGAAAACAAACGATCTATCCTTACGAATTAGCAACACAAAGCCCTGCGGCGGACTTAAAGTGGACTAACGATAATGTTTACCTAACTCTTGGGGTTCGCTTCTAACAGACAAATAAATCTCCAAATATGAGGAAGGGGGCGTATCATAAATAATGATCGCCCCCTTCCTGTTTAAAGCCTTCTGATAATATCAGATGATGCCGAAGAGAGAACCTCCTTTGACGCCCATCTTATCAACCCGCCTTTCCACCTCCTGGTCCTTTATTAATTCCGGTGCATGATGAGGCTTCTTACGTGCATCAATGATCAGCGGCCCTCTGCAGCCCCAGTGTTTGTGCTCTGTAAAACTATTAATGCCATGTACGTCATGCGAAGGATTGCTCCGTGTGAACGTAACCCAAACCAGATTATTTATGTCAGCAGCAGTGAATTCGGCATCGTCACATAAGATAATCAGAGCAAGACCGTCAAGCTCAACACCCTTCAGATGTACATTTAGTAAAGCGATTTCCTTTTGCGTACCTTCCGCAGATGAATACGGCATACCTTCTACGGCTACCACGCCAGGTATTGCCAGCTTAAATCCTCCGAAAAGGGACGGTACTTCAAAGTAACGCGGTATTTCTCTCCATAGCTCGCGCTTTTTATCGCCCGCAGCAGCAAATACAACTTTGGATCCTGAATTCAGTCCATCACCGCTATAATCCAGCGTATCAATAGTTGTATTCGTATGGAAGTGCAGGTCCCTGGTAAAGTCCATCCGCTCCAGAACATGCATCATAAATGTATCAATGTTATGAGTATGCAAAGCAGGATTGTCTTCTTTAGCCGCAATGAAGAGATATTTAGCCAGACTGAGCTGATTTCTGCCCAGAATCTGATTAGCGATGGTCAGTATTTCCTGAGGCCGGCGCTCGTTCAGATATGGCGTATACCGCTCGCTACCAATAGCAAACAACAGGGGATGTACTCCTGCAGCATCTACTGCATTTACTTCGTGCAATCCGGCTATCTCCTTAGGCATAGCAGAACCAGTAATCTCATGTATCAGAGCGCCGAAACTGGTATCCTCCTGCGGTGGGCGTCCTACTACGGTGAACGACCAGATCGGATTCTTCTTATGGTATACCTTATGAACCTTCATCAGCGGAAAAGGATGAACTAGGCTATAGTAACCCAGGTGATCTCCAAAAGGTCCTTCCGGCTTATTATCCTGCGGGTAAACCGTTCCAGTGATAACAAAGTCTGCATCTGCGGAAATACAGAATCCTTCTTCATCGTAAAAATAACGGAAGCGGCGATTGCCCAATGCTCCCGCAAATATCATCTCTGATAGTCCTTCAGGCAGCGGCATAACGGCGGACAAAGGATGTGATGGCGGACCTCCTACAAAGATACTCACCTTCAGTGGCTGTCCTAAGGCGTTGGCTTTTGCCTGATGCACTCCGATGCCTCTATGCAGCTGGTAATGAAGTCCTATTTCCTGATCCTGTATGTAGTCATTTCCACCCAGCTGGATGCGGTACATCCCAAGGTTGGCGTTCATGATGCCTGGTTTATCATAATCCTCAGTATATACCTGAGGCATGGTTACGAACGGGCCTCCGTCCATCGGCCAGTTTACTATTTGAGGAAGTTCTGAGATCCTGGTTTGTCCGAATGCAATGGGAGCATTTTTGCCCACTTTCATGGGCAAAGCCGAAAGTGCTGTAAGGCTGACATTAGCATATTTAAAGGGATTCTTCATGGCCTTTACAGGATCCATTTTGATGTCGACAAGCGTCTTGATCTTGTCGAGAGTATCCCGGAAGATGAACTTAGAGCGCTCCAGCGTACCGAACAGGTTCGACACGGCGGGAAATTTGCTGCCTTTAATATTTTCAAAGTATAAGGCCGGCCCCTGATGCTCGTACACACGCAGGTGTATCGCTGCCATTTCAAGGTAAGGGTCTACTTCTTCTTTTATCCGTATTAAATGGCCATGTTGCTCAAGGTCATTTACACATGCTTCTAAACTTTGATATCCCATTTAGGCCAAACTTAGAGATTTTCGCCTTAATATGCGCTCTCTGCATTCAATTCTTCAAGGTCTCCATTGTCAAGATTCAGATACGCGGCCTTTGTGATGTCGCGCAGCTGCTCCACGCTGGTAGCACTGGCAATAGGAGCTGTAACGCCGGGTTGCGAAATGAGCCATGCAAGTGACACCTGTGCCGGTGTGGCACTGTGCTTTGCAGCGATCTCATCAAGTTTGTTCAGGATAGAAGTCCCCTTTTCGTTCAAATACTTTTTAACACCTGCACCGCGTGGACTCTTGGAGAGATCGGTTTCGGACCGGTACTTCCCGGTCAGGAATCCGGCGGCTAATGAGAAATAGGAAATAACACCGATGCCATACTCCTCTACGATTGGTAAATACTTACTTTCAAAGTCAGTGCGCTCAACAAGATTGTACTCTGGCTGGAAACACTCGTATCTCGGCAGTCCCTTTTCACTCGCGTCCAATGCTTCACGTAGCCTTTCCGGTTCAAAGTTTGATGCTCCGATGACCCTCACCTTGCCTTCACTGATCAGCTTCGCATAAGCCTCAAGAGTTTCTTCCACTGGCGTAGAAGGATCGTCATAGTGTGATTGATACAGATCTATGTAATCTGTTTGCAGACGGCTCAGAGATGCATCTACAGCTTGGATGATGTATTCCTTTTTTAGGCCTTTCAGACCCTCACCCATTTCAGAGCCAACCTTGGTAGCAAGCACAATATCTTTGCGCTTCTTGCTTTCTTTCAGCCATTGACCGATAACTTTTTCTGAATCACCACCCGAGTTACCCGGCACCCAGCGGGAATACACGTCTGCTGTATCTATGAAATTAAATCCCAGATCAACAAACTCGTCTAAAAGTCTGAAAGATTCAGATTGATTAGCGGTCCAGCCAAACACGTTGCCACCAAAACAAATTGTAGATACTTTGAGCTCTGACTTACCTATTTTACGTCGTTCCATATTATCGAAATTATAAAGGAAAAACACCAGAAGGGGTGTCTTGTTCGACAGAGGTATGTCATTTCCTTGTTTCGATCCGCTTTAACAGCCACAGGCAGAGAACCAGCCAGATGGTCCCCATGCAATATCCCGCCAGCACATCACTCGGATAATGGACACGTAGATAAACACGGCTATAACCAATTATAATGATGAAACTAAGCAGCAGCACAATGAGTAAAATTTTCAGGAAAGTATTTTTTACATGATTAATAGTCAGATAGATAAAAAGACCAAAGAAAGTAATACTTGTCATTGCATGTCCGCTTGGGAAACTCAAACCATGTGCCGGCTCAAGCAGAGGAATCAAAGGCCGGGGCCTGTTGAAGAGAAGCTTAAGCAAATGCATTACGCAAACGCTGCTGAGCGCGATGACGCCAAGTTTGATGGATTGCCATCTATTCTTTCTAATGAATAAACAGTAACAGATAAGCAAAATATTGGCAGGAAGCATAAACCGGGTCCCTCCGATCCAGCTGTAGATGACCATAATCCGCGAAGTCGTTTCGTTTGTATGGGGTTCGATCAACGAATAAATTTCACGATCGAAGGCCTCATTCTCGTCGATCAGGATCATCTTAACAAGGACAAAAAAAGATATTAGAGAAATGAACACCAGCATAGCAACCAGGAATCCCTTTGAGAACAACGTAAAGGATCGTTGCAGTTCTTCAGAATCAGTAGCGGTCGAGGACTTGTCTGGTATTTCCATAGATGATTATTTGTTCCAGAATTTATGTAACTTTTCGATTGCGATCTTATCCGTCAGGAAGGTCACGTCGTCAGATGAAAGTGCTGCCCTCTTTACCCACCTGAACGACTGCTTCACTGCGCCATCATCCTTAAAGTCGAAGTTGCCGGTGGATATACGACATTTAAGCGGTTCAAGAGGCTTTACCAGATAATAAATGCTGATAATCTGACTCTCATTAAAAGACGACTTTTCGAAGAAATCTGTCGTGTATATATGCTCCAGAACTTCTATGGGCGTCTCGCACTCTTCCATGAACTCCCTTTTGAGCGCATCCAAAAGACCCTCCCCATATTCCAGGCCCCCACCCGGGAACTTACTAAATCTAACACACTGGTGCTCTTCATCACTAAGCAGGATCTCGTCCTGCTCATTGATCAAAAGGCCGTACACACGAACATTAAATAAAAACATCTTTAGGTATTTAGAGCTGTAAGCTTACATCCTTTGCGGAACATCTATCCCCAATAACTTCATGCTTCTTTTCAACACAGAAGCAGTAGCAGAAGATAGAGCGAGACGTATATGACGAAGGTCCGCATTCTCCTCTTTCAGGATGGGCTCTTCATGATAAAACTTATTGTAAAGCTTCGCTATGTCGAACGCGTAATTGGCAATCAGGGCCGGACTAAATTCCGCCGCCGCTGCAGTAACAACCGCAGGGTATTTACTTATAGAGAGGATTAACTCCCGCTGAACGGCCGAAAGGTCAGCAATACCTTCAAACGCAGGCACCGCAACATCTGCCCTCATGAGCACCGAGCAAATCCGTGCATGAGTATACTGAATGAACGGACCGGTATGTCCCTGAAAATCGATAGACTCATTAGGATCAAACAAAAGACGTTTCTTCGGCTCTACCTTAAGGAGGAAATACTTCAATGCGCCAAGACCGATCATCCGGTATAAGGCAGTTTTTTCCTCCTCAGAGAATCCATCCACCTTTCCTAACTCCTCAGTACGCTGACGAGCAGTATCAACCATCTCCCGAATAAGATCGTCTGCATCAACCACTGTTCCCTCCCGGGATTTCATTTTACCAGATGGCAGATCCACCATACCGTATGACAGGTGGTATAAACCTTTGGCCCATGACTTTCCAAGCTTATCAAGAATCAGAAACAGAACCTTAAAGTGATAGTCCTGCTCATTACCAACGACATATATAGACTCGTCCATCTGAAAGTTGTCGTATTTCAACTGAGCTGTTCCCAGATCCTGAGTGATATATACAGACGTACCGTCTCCACGCAAAACAAGTTTCTCGTCCAGGCCATCTGCTGTCAGGTCAATCCAAACGGAATTATCCTCTTTCTTAAAAAAAACGTTCTTCTCAAGGCCTTCGTCTATAATGTCCTTTCCTAGCAGGTAGGTATCAGATTCGTAGTAGTACTGATCAAACTCAACGCCAAGGCTCTTGTAAGTAACGTCGAAGCCAGCATACACCCAGCTGTTCATGGTTTTCCAGAGATTAATCACCTCCTCGTCGCCTGCCTCCCATTTACGGAGCATCAGCTGCGCTTCCTTAATCAGCTCAGCGTTCTTCTTTGCTTCATCCTCACTTTGACCTGCAGCCTTCAGTTCGTCAATCTGTTTTTTGTATTCCTGATCGAATTTAACGTAGTAATTTCCAACAAGCTTATCGCCCTTCAGTCCGGTACTTTCAGGTGTCTCACCATTGCCGAACTTCTGCCAGGCAAGCATTGATTTACAAATATGGATTCCCCTGTCATTCACCAGGTTGGCTTTAATCACCTCATAGCCTGATGCAGCCATGATTTCCGATACCGAAAACCCAAGAAGGTTATTGCGTACATGCCCCAGGTGTAAAGGCTTATTCGTGTTGGGGGATGAATATTCGATCATCACCTTTTTACCATTAGACGGAAGCTCTCCAAATGCCGGAGAGAGGATTGTCCCGCGAAACAAATCCAGCAGATATGCACTGCTAAGAGATATATTAAGGAAGCCTTTGATCACATTGAATCCTGAGACCTGTGGAAGATTCTCCTGAAGATAAGCGCCTATTTCAGTCCCGGTTTGCTCGGGCGACTTCTTTGAAACGCGTGTAAGTGGGAATGTTACTATGGTTGTTTCTCCTTCAAATTCCTTGCGGGTTTCCTGAAGGTTTATGTCACTCTCTTTTAATTCAACATGGTATAAGGCCTTTACAGCCTCAAGGGTTCCTTTTACAATAAAATCCATTCGTCAAAATTAATCATTAGCACGACAAACGCCACTTATAAATTCTGATAAATTCCTTTAGATTTGTTATACAACCACCATGCCTATGAAAACACCCGGATCAGAGGTCAATGTTGATTCAGAAATTGGCCGGTTACGGACGGTACTGATTCACAGTCCCGATAATGGGATCGGACGAGTAGCGCCCTCAAAAGCCCAGGATTGGCTCTTTGAAGACATCTTACATCTGGAGACAGTGCGAAAAGAGTATGACTATTACGTGCAGGTACTCCTGTATCTTTTAGATCCCGAAAAGCTCAAAGACAAGGTATCGGCAGGCGATGAACCAAACGATGACCGCACATTTTACAAACCTGGCATTCGGGGATTCTACAACTCGGACCGCGTTCTTGAGATAGAGAAGCTCCTGGCCGACATCCTCGGAGATGAAAGCATTCGTGAAAAGCTCTGTGCTGCCGTTTGCGCGATTGAGGGATGCAGTTATAACCAGCAGTCGGATCTGAATGCTCTCGAACCCGAACGGTTAGCCAGGATTTTAATATCCGGGTCGCTGAAGAGTGGTGAAATGCTGTTCCCTCCCATTCCCAACCTGATCTTTACGCGCGACCTCGGAATCGTCATCAACAATTACATTCTCCTTAACAAGCCTGCAAAAAAAGCTCGTAACCGGGAAGCACTCCTCGCCCGGTATATATTCTTTAACCATCCGCTTTTCGCTGCGTATCGCACCCAGATCCTCGAAATACCCCATCAGGTACAACACTTTCTGCGACCGGGAGAGGCGCCCGACGAAAAGGCTACCCTCGAAGGAGGCGATGTAATGGTTGTCAGCCCTAACCACGTCATCATCGGCTGCTCCGAGCGCACATCACCCAGTGGCGTAACCGAGGCTATGCGCCTTCTTTTTGATAATAATGTAGTCGAGAAGGTCACCGTTGTTAAGATTCCGCATAAACGAGACTATATGCATATCGATACGCTGTTTACGCAGGTTAATCGTCACACCTGGGTTGTACTGCATTCCATCTGTTCAGGACGTAACAAGATCAAGGGACAGCCCCTTGAATACCTTACCGATAAGAAAAAACAAGATCAGGTTCAGATCCTCCAGTTTAAAAAGAACAAAGAAGAGCCTAAAAAATTTAAAAACATCGAAAGCTTTCTTGCCTCTGTGAGCGAGAAGGATCTCGGAAGCACGGAGAAAACGGTATTTATCTATTCAGGAAATGATGAGTTCCCGCATGATGAGCGTGAGCAGTGGACCGACTCTTGCAACCTTCTCGCTTTGAAAGACGGCGTAGTTCTGGGATATGATCGGAATGACCGCAGTGTCGAAGCCTTCAAAGCCAACGGTTTCAAAATCATTAAGGTGGAGGAACTCATTAAGCGTATCGAAGCAGAAGAGACAGATATTAATTCATTGGAGAATACGCTAATTCTCATGCCCTCGGCCGAACTTTCCCGTGCCAGGGGTGGTTTTAGATGTATGAGCATGCCTTTACTACGAGATCCTATTTAATATGCAGACGACATCCAGACTATTAATGATCAGGCCTTCAGAATTCGCCTTTAATGCACAGACGGCCGCAAGCAACGTATTTCAGAATACCCCATCAGCAAATGAACACGTGCACGAGCATGTACTCCGCGAATTCGACCGCTTTGTGGCCATGCTAAGGGAAAACAAGGTGCTGGTACTGGTGGTGGACGATGATCCGGAGCAGGATACCCCCGATGCAGTCTTTCCTAATAACTGGATTTCAACACATGACGATGGAACCATAATTATCTATCCTGTGGAAGCTGAAAACAGACGTGCCGAGAGAAGGATGGATATCGTTAAAGCCATACAGAACGGTTACCGCTTCAAGCATTTCGTAGACCTGAGTTTTTTCGAACTGAGTGGAAAATTCCTTGAGGGGACAGGCAGTATGGTTATTGACCGCGAATTTTCGGTCGCGTATGCGTCTATCTCGTCGCGGACTGATCCTGATGTGCTTAAATACGCGGCTAACTTACTAAATTGCGAGATTGTTAGCTTCCACGCTACCGATCAGAACGGCAGACCGATATACCACACCAATGTAATGTTGTGCGTAGGGAGAGGCTTTGCAGTCGTCTGTCTGGAAGCCATTCATGAAGAGCAAGAGCGAAGCAAATTCCTGAGCTCGCTGATTGAAACAAATAAGGAGATTATTCCGGTATCCCTGGATCAGATGAACCATTTCTCAGCAAACATATTGCAGATCGAAAACGCTGAGGGCGAAAGCCTCATCGTTATGTCCACTGGCGCTTATAACGCATTGACAGAGAGTCAGCACAGCGCATTAACCCGTTACGGAAAGATTATTCATTCACCTTTAAACACCATAGAGCGCATTGGCGGCGGTAGCGCGCGCTGTATGATAGCAGAAATATACCCTCCTAAAACCACGATATTGTAAACATTTAAATCTTTAGCGATTTTAAAGAAATATTATTCATTAAAAAATTACACTTTTGCACAAATTTTAATTTAATAAATGCAGAGCTACGAAGAATTTCTTGACCTGAGTGTAGGATTCCCACAGGAAGGATTTGAAGTAATAGACGACGAACTTTACTTCCACGACCTTAACCTGATGGAGATGATCGAAACGTATGGTACTCCCCTACGTTTTACCTATTTGCCGCTGATCACAAAAAAGATCCAGAAGGCAAAGATCCTCTTTCAGCAAGCCATCATAAATAACAATTACCGTGGTACTTACATGTACTGCTACTGTACAAAAAGTTCCCACTTCAAGCACGTGGTCGAAGAAGCGTTGAAGAATGATATTCACCTGGAAACATCTTCTGCTTTTGATCTTCCGATGGTCGATGCGCTGGAAAAGAAAGGAACTGTTTCCAAGGACATTACGGTGATCTGCAATGGCTTTAAAACGTATCAGTACAAACAGTATATCGTAGATATGCTACATGACGGCTTCAAAAACATTATCCCTGTTCTCGATAATAAAGAGGAGTTTAATCTGTATGATGATGAACTGGACATTCCATGCAGCCTCGGTATCCGTATCGCAGCAGAGGAGCAGCCTGATTCTCAATTTTATACTTCGCGCCTTGGTATCCGTATGGAAGACATCATTGACTTCTATAACAATAAGATCGCGACAAACCCGAACTTTGAAGTAACACTGCTGCACTTCTTTATCAACTCTGGTATCTCAGATACTCCTTACTACTGGAATGAACTGGAGAAGTACGTAACGCTTTACTGCAAGTTCAAGAAGATTAACCCGGCCCTGTCCATTTTGGACATCGGCGGTGGTATGCCCTTCAAAGATTCACTTGTATTCGACTTTGACTACGAATACATGGTAAACGAAATCGTAAAGCGTATCAAGGAAATTTGCGCAGAACACGATGTGGAAGAACCGGATATCGTTACAGAATTCGGAAAATATACCGTTGCTGAAGCGTCGGGCATTCTATACAAAGTGCTAGGACGTAAACAACAGAACGATCGTGAAAAATGGCTGATGCTGGATGGTTCATTCATCACCAACCTGCCGGATGTTTGGGCATTGAACCAAAAGTACATCCTGGTTCCGGTTAACAATTGGGATTCTGAATACGAACGTGTCAATCTGGGTGGTATAACCTGCGATGGTCAGGACTACTATAATCAGGAAGCGCATATGAACAGTGTCTTCATGCCTAAAACGAGAAAAGTGCAGTACCTTGGTTTCTTCCATACGGGAGCTTACCAGGAAGTACTCAGCGGATATGGTGGCATTCATCATTGTCTTCTTCCTTCCCCTAAGCATGTGCTGATACGAAGGAACCGGGACGAGACGTTCAACTTTGAAGTCTTCGGCGAGGAGCAAAACAGCAAGCAGGTAATGAAGATCCTCGGATATACGTAAGATCTAAACTTAAGCCGGTCACCAAATATGACCGGCTTTTTTGTGCCCTTTGGACAGATACTTCCTTAATTTTCCTATTTTCGGGTATGACACATCCTATAAAGTCAATTTTCAAATATTCTTCAGGTGCGCTGCTCGCCTTATTCTTGATTCAAAACGGTCCTTCCTTTTCCCAGAAAAAAGTAGAAGGCTATATTTTCGAAAACGGAAAACTAGTCAGCCAGTTTATAGGCGATAAATTCACGTTAGTGAAGAATAACGGATATTCGATTTATAACCTTTCCGGAGAAGCGCTTGTGACCGGTATCAAAACACCATCATCGCTCCTTTCCTCAGCCCCGTTAGATATTAATCATAGTGCTTATTTTGAAAAGGCGGCTCTTGGCTCAGTACTGAAAAACCTGATAGGCAAGCCCTTGAGTGCCACAACATATAGTAAAACACTTCCTTTCATCACAGACAATACTCCGGTTCTGGTCGCTTCCACGGTGACAGATAAAAAGATAGTTTATATCGACACGCTTGGAAAAGAGATCATTTCCGTTAGCCGGGACAATTATTTCAAAGCACTTGGCATCGATACTAAATCAAACTTCTCTGTTACCGATCACTTCATTGCTAAGACTATGTTTTTCGCAGCAAAAGATTTCAAACCGTTCAGCGAAGGTCTCACTCCGATATTTAATCCGGTAACCAAACGTTATGGATATGTGAACACAGGTTTTACATCAGCAATTCCTGCGTCTTATGCCAATGCTGAAGTTTTCTCAGATGGAATGGCAGCGGTTATGGACGAAAACAACAACTGGGGATATATCAATAAAGCGGGTGAGTTGAAAATCCCATACTCCTATTCAAAAAAGCCAGGTCTTTTTAATTCCGGACTGGCAAGGGTAAGCACCAAAACCGGCAAATATGGTTATATTAATCAGTCAAATGAGATTGCAATACAGCCCAATTACACCTATGGAACTGTTTTTTACAAAGGCTTTGCGCTCGTAAGGGAAACGTACAGCTCTCCAGTTCTGTTGATAGATACAAAAGGAACGGTCATCACCTCATTCGACCCAGACTATTCTTTCATAGACTCTTCAGCTTCCAGCACTTATTCCAGTGATGACAACCCTTTCTTCGTTCCTGAAACCTTAGTTCAACTCGTGGATTATGGAAAAGCAATTTTTAAAGGTACAAGCGGCTTCTCCTTGCTTGACAAGAGCGGAAAAGAAATCTTAAAGGGCGACTACAAGCTTCTCAAAGATTACCATGATGGGAAGATGTTGGCTCACTGGTCCAAGTTTATCGACGGCAAGACACAACGCCGTTATGGAATCATAGACGAACAGGGGAACTTTCTAATTGAATTTACCGAATCCGTATTTTAAGCCGTACTCAGGCTCGATTTAACCTTTACGACCATTTTCCCGTTATTTTTTCCATCAAACAAATCAATAAAGGCCTGCGGTATCTGGTCAAAGCCATTAACAATCGTTTCGGTATAGGTTAGCTTTCCCTCCTGTAGCCATTGGGTCAGCTGCTTAATACCTTCGGGGAATTTGGCGCTGTAATTCGAAACGATAAATCCCTGCATTAAAACACTATTTTTGACTATTATCGGTTGAAGTCTGGGTCCTACAGAAACCTCCGTATCATTGTAGGTCGAAATAGCGCCGCAGACTGGTACTCGTCCGAGATTATTGATATTTGCCAGCACTGCATCCGACACTTCCCCTCCTACATTATCAAAATAGACATCAACGCCATCAGGAGCAGCTTCAGCAATCGCCTTTGTCATATCCTTGGTAGTTTTATAGTTGATACCAGCGTCAAAGCCAAATTTTGATTTCAGCTGTTCAATCTTATCGTCACTTCCTGCGATACCAATAACCTTGCAACCCAGTATCTTGCTTATCTGACCAACCACACTACCAACGGCACCTGCCGCACCGGAAACAACCAAAGTCTCGCCTTCTTTCGGGCGCCCAATTTCAGTCAGACCGAAATAAGCAGTCAGTCCCGTCATACCCAGTATACCCAGGTAAGCCGACAAGTCAGCTGCATCAGCATCAACCTTGTTCAGCCCCTTTCCATCAGAAACCTGATACTCCTTCCAGTCAAGCAGTCCGGTTACAAAGTCCCCCTTCCTGAAACTGTCGTTCTTAGATTCGGCCACCTCAGCTACAACCGCAGACTGAACTGGTTTGTTCAACTCGAAAGGAGGTACGTAAGACTTGGCATCTGTCATCCTTCCTCGTAAATAAGGATCGACAGAAACATACAGCGTTTTCAGCAGAATGTGGCCTTCTGAAACGGCAGGCATTTCTTCTTCTACAAATTTGAAGTCCTCCAATGTCGGTTTTCCTTCGGGGCGTTTGTTTAGCAGAATTACTTTGTTCATGCATTTCTAACAACATAAGATACCGCTAAGTTTGCTGCTAAATTCGATTCTCCACTAACGCCCATCCTTTTCTGTACTCACGCTTTACAAATTGATTGACCTCATCAAAGTTCGTAACACGCATATTCTGATTGTCCCATAGCATCTTGAGGCTCTTTCCTGGCGAAATAAATCCACCATTTACTCCCGGTCTCCTGATATCGTGTCCCCGTATAGCAAGGTTCGCCATCAACAGCGCTTCTGTAAGCGGACCTGATTCTTCAAATGGAGCGCTTACTTCAGCATTGCCATATCCCGCGATACAGGCCTCGACCCACTGAGCATAGTGACCTTCCGCCTGTCCCGGAACACGTTTAAATTTCTGCTTGACGTTTACGTCCGCGGTACGCGAAGTCGGCAGTAACTTAGCGTCGGCACTATACGTACTGGCAATCATTTTACCTTTGGTACCAACAAATAAGGTACCATTGCCACCGTCTCCGAATAGTTCGTTAGGTCCGAGTTCATCGGGCCTGACAGGTTGTATTCCACCATCCATCCAATGTAATGTCACATCTCCCCTGGTTTTGTTGGTCTTTGGGAAAGTAAGAGTCACGTGACTGGATGGCGGGCAGCTTTCAGGAAAATAGCCTTGTTTAAACTCATCAACGTAAACAGTCCCCACACTCGCCTGCACATCTTTGGCATACTGCAAGCCAAGCACCTTGAATGGAGCATGGACAAGGTGGCAACCCATGTCTCCCAATGCGCCTGTCCCGTAATCCCACCAGCCACGCCAGTTGAAGGGAACGAGCTTTTCAACGTAGTCTTTATACGGTGCTGTGCCCAGCCATAAATCCCAGTTCAGGTCTTTCGGCACATTAGCCTTGCGGGCAGGCCACGGTATTCCCTGAGGCCATACTGGACGATCCGTCCAGCAGCATACCGTATGAACGTCGCCGATAACACCTGCATCATACCATTCCATTAACTGACGTACTCCATCATTTGACGCTCCCTGGTTCCCCATCTGAGTAACTACCTTGTATCTCTTTGCTGCTTCTGTAAGCATGCGGGCTTCGTATATGTCGTGGGTAAGCGGCTTCTGCACAAAAACATGTTTACCCAATTGCATTGCAGCCAGCGTATTGATGGCGTGATTATGGTCCGGCGTCGCAATGGATACTGCATCGATTTTCTTAGATTCTTTATCCAAAAGTTCACGCCAGTCCTCATAGTATTTTGCTTTCGGGAAAGCGTTCACACTGGTAGCTGCACGGCGTCTGTCAACATCACAAAGAAAGGCGATATCCGCTTTTCCCGTTGCTGCGAACGAAGCAATATCGCTCTGCCCTTTGCCTCCCACTCCTACGGCAGCAATCTGGAGACGATCACTGGGAGCAACGTATCCCTTTCCGCCCAGGACAAAACGCGGAACGATGAAGAAGCCGGTCGCTGCCAGAACACTTGTCTTAACAAAGTTTCTTCTCGAAACGTCATTAGGTTCATCTGTTTTATGTGACATGGTATAATTGGTTATGACTCAATAACAAGTTAACAAATTAGATGGATATAATTCTCTCCATTCATCATAACTCAGTACCTTCATAAATGAAAACGTCTTCCCATGTACAATGCGAAGACGTCTCATATCGATAACCGCGTGAACTAGTTATTCTGAGTTAACAGAACATGATAGGTCTTCACCATACCATTATAATCAAAATTTACAGTGGCAGTTCCCGATGCTGATTCCGCTTGCTTAATCGTCACCTTCACATTCTTATTATTTGATGAGGCAGTTAACTTAGGTACCCCCGTTGCAGATGACGGAACCTTATAGCTGGTCTCATATACATCGTAACCAACAAGACCATTAGCATTCGTAGATCTAACCGGAATGGCAGGAATATTAACAACATTACCGTTCACCGCAATTTTAATTTCAGGTACGATCGGACGAACAATCTTCTTATTTTTAGCTGAGAACCCAAGACCTATCAGATCGAATAGAGCATCAGAGTCAGCACCTTCCGCCACAAGGTAGATAGCATGCTTTTTATCCAGATTATCCACAAATTTCGAAACATCGATGGCGAACTGGGTAGTCTCTTGCTTTGCGTTTGCTGGAACGGTTACCTCTCCTATCTTTTTGCCTTTCCATGCAGCATTATCCCATGGCCCGTCTATCCAGATACCTACTTTAAAGGACGATTTTGTTTTAGGAGTAATGAAGAGGTTAAACTTCGTCTGATTTCCGGCCTTGGTTCCCTGGAAAGCCTTCAGACCCAGCTGATCCTTGTCCAGTCCTCCAAAGCCAAAATATTTGTACCCAACGATATGTCCATTTTTCACCTTAGTAATCGGCATATGATTGTCCCAGATATCCCATGAATCCTGTTGGGTGCTGATATCAGAAAGATAGCTGGCATACCCCGCAGAGTAATATTGATAAGGATCAAGACCATATACATGGAAACCCTCCGAAGTCACTTCAGCACCTTTATACTCCAGCCCTTTGCTGTCTTTTGCCGTCCAGATGTTATTCTCCGCATACGGATCAAACGCACGGATGGAAACAGTTCCCCCCTCAGCAACCGGCTTTTCATCCCACTTGATAGTTACCGGTGCAACCACTGCTTGACGAGCAAAACCAAAGCCTCTCGGCGGTCTGTGGTAGAAAACATACCACTGTCCGTTGATCAATTCCAAACTACCATGAGTATTGTGACCCGCGTTCGTGGTCTCTATCGCAGTGCCATCCTGATTCAGTACAGGAGCACGGGAATCCACCAATACACCACCGCTTTTCCATGGTCCTAAAGGAGAATCTCCTATTGCGTAGCGTAGTGTAGAGTTGGAACTACTTACCCCATACTCCGGACCTGAATAGCCGCTATATACGGTGATGTACTTATTGCCGACCTTACGAATAGACGAAGCCTCAAAAAAGTTGAACGAACCAAGATCCTCTTCCTTATAAATGTTCGGATAAGTTGTACCCTTGGGATCACGAATCACGCCATATCTATGGCTGGCAGGTAAAAGGTAATTGATGATCTGCTTTCCTGGTCTAAGCGAATACAAGGTATTCTGATCCAGTTCCGCCGCCATCGACCTTTGAAATCCCCAGAATCCATAGGCGCGGAAGCCTATCTCAAAATCAGGATCCTTAGGATCGGTTATATATTCGATGTAGACTGCAGGATCAAATCCCAGGATACTTCCGGGAACAGTACGCTTTCCATCTTCCGTTAAATTCACAGGAGTAAAAGGTCCGTCAGGGCGACTTCCTTTGGCCACCATAGCCTCCCTGTTTTGTCCGCGACTATGCGGAAACAGGTAGTATTCCTTCTTACCGTCTTTTCTTTTCACTTCCACCAGATCGGGAGCATACATCACGTCCCACTGTCCGTCGATTTCATAGGTGAAGATAGCTCCTTCATCACGCCAGCTGGACAAGTCTTCCACAGGAGCGGACCACATCCTGATGTCCGGGCCACAGTAGCTTGTAAATCTTAAGTCATGAGAACCTATGATATACGCACGGTGTTTACCCGGATTGTCCGGATCCTCAAAGACACGAGGTTCGCCATCAGGTAAATGCTCCCATAAAGGCAGGTAGGGATTACCAGCCCCTTTATGAATAAACTTTTTCTGCGTTCCACTATTTCCTTGCATACTTGTTTGTGCATTGACACCCATGGCGATGAAAACGAACACCACAATAAATAACAATATTGAAGACTGCTGCTTCAACATAAATTCAGATCCCCTCATAAATGATTTACTTCTGTTAGTTAGCTTTTACTAAATTGTAACACTTTACAATTTTAAAGCTGTTCAAAACGAACAAACAGCATTAATCGCTAAAAAGATAGAAGTTTTGTTTACTATACCTTATCCTGTTCTCTCAATTTCCAGGAAAAAGAGAGACTTACCGGGTGGTGATCAGATAAAGGCCTGCCCTCGTCATCGCTAAACACTGCTTTAGGAACTCGGTAATATTGAGGAGCAAGCCTGATTTGTTCGTTATTGCGAAAGAGAATTTTGTCAATAGACTCACACGTATCTGTAATACCTAAAATATTGTCTGCCGGAAAATCAGCTATCGCCTTCGGATATTGACCTTGCTTGTTCAACACAACCCAGGCATCATTAAGGTCGTTATCAGACAGCAACTCTCTTATATTATCGCTTTTGTAGCAATAATGTGCGTTCATATCTCCCATAACGATCACCGCATTATTCTTCGAGTGCTTTTCAATATAACTGGAAAGCTGATGAATATTTTTACACCGCGCCGCGGCAGCTGACGGATAATTTGAGGCATTCGCATGAACATTGTAGAAATCAATATATACCTCATGAGCGATCTGGATGCGGCTCCGCGTGAAGCCCTTGGGTGTAAGACAATCTGCTCCCGTACAATCAGTCCATTCCACCCGATCCACATCACTGATCGGGAACTTTGATAAGGTGTTAAGACCATCACCAAAAGGTACCGGCCCCATCGCTGCCGAACGATACGGATGGCTATTCCCTGATCCGTACAACTCGGTATTATAATTAAAATCCTCCTGTACGTGAACAATATCGTAATCGTTCAATCGGCGGCCAATTTCAGCGATACTACTTGCCCGACTTGTCACTGCACTTGAAATAATTTCCGGTAAACCCGCCACGTTATACGTGATTACAGAAAACTCCCCCTCCGTAGCCACTCCCAAAGGCGTAGGCATTGTGGTCGCAGGTATGGAAGTCACCAGACTTCGTTCCTGCCATTTCCCGACGTTAAAAGAGATGCTGACCGAAGCGATAAGAAGTAAAGGGATGAACCACTTTTTTTGTTGAGGTCGGTTGCGAAGGATAAGTAGCATATAATCCGATCGTTATTTTACATCCAAGATATAGTGACTACGTAACCAGAATGCTCACAGAGTGTTAAGCTTCTATTACTTTGAAGACTTTCCTGTTTCCTCTTCTCCGTCAAGTTTCCTGAAAGCTTCCAGATAACGTTCGGTCATCCTCTGCCAAGAGAACGTTTCTCTGGTGAACGCGATGATATCTTCAGATGATAATGTAAAGCTGTTATTGTCCGTACCTAACTTGTTCAGCGTTTCTATCCATGCCGAGGCATAAGCAGACGGGATAAGAAAGCCATTCTTTCCGTGGTGTATCGCATCAGTGATTCCCTCCAGTCCCGAGGCGAATACCCGGGTGCCACACATCGCTGCTTCAAGACACACCAATCCAAAACCTTCCATATCGCCCTCGACAGCGATATTTGGCATAACATAAGCATCAGCAATACTTATAATATCCGTCAGATCCTGTAAAGGTAATTTTCCAAGATGCTTGACCCTGGGAGAGACAGTCTCATCCTTCAGCGATGTCCGTATATTGACCGCATCAGATGGATAACCGAGGAAAAGCTCAAGCCGCTTCCGTAAAAATCCTGGCAGAAGACGAAAGAGCCGGTCGTTATCAGTGTCTGCACATGCAGGTCCGATCAATAAGAGTATAAAATCTTTACGAAGTGCAGGCATGACATTCCTGATGAACCATGAAAAACCTTTTCTAATAACCGGTCTTCCCATAGCTACCAGAATATGCTTTCCGGTCGAATCCAGATTATATCTTTCCAGAAGCAGCCTATCTATCTCCTGCCTGCAAGCCTTCTTTTGTACCTCCGTATCGACCCCGTTCTGGATAACGATAACCTTATCTTTACAGATCTTTCTTTCCAGGCAGGCATTTCTTGTAGCCTGACTTACCGCAATAATAAGATCAAACCTGTTGAACCTGGGTAATATAAAACGCTTGTAGATGGAGGAAGGAAATACAATATCCAGACCGTGGACCGTCATCGTTCGTTTAAGGTGGTTGTACCCCCGGTGAGTCAGGGAGTATGAAGCGATAAGCGCATCGTTGAAGTGGATAATGGAGATTCCCGGATGCTCTTTGCACAAGCGGTTAATTCTCCCATTAAGTTTCAGGAAAAACTTGATCCTACTCTCCTTACCCTCATATACCAATTTATGGACCCTGGCATACTGCTGCAATCCATTGATAAGTTCAAAGCTCTGTCTTTCCATCCCGCCAGTTGCCGGCGGGTATTTATGGCTAACGAATAATACTTCCATTGGCCTCCTGTAAGCGTTGGGTCCATGTTTTGTACATGCACAAATAAACTCCGATCCCGAAAGCAAGCCAGAACAACTGGCGAGCCCGGCGTAATACGGAAGCCGTGATCCAGATTTCAGTGCCCAGGACTCCTATAACTGCGAGCATAATTTTATTTCCATACTCCTCAATACCGGCCTGTGCCGGTATAAAAATTCCGGCTGTCTTAAAGAAGATCACTCCCATGTCTACAAGTATGGCCTGAAAAACACTTACATCGATGCGCAGGAATGTTAAGATGAAGTAAAACTCCATCGCGCCGATTATCCAGTGCAGCAATGCATAAAGCGAGGCGTATGCCGCCGCCTGTTTGTTCGATCGGTACAAGCCGGACATGCTCCTGAACAAATTGCGTACCTTCACTCTGAAGGAATTTGTTTTGTTCTTTAGAACTAATCCGAACCGAAGACTAAGAAACAGGCTTTTGATGCTTTTTCTAGAGTATAAGAGAAGGCTGATCAACCCCAGGCATATTCCGGCCAGAATCAGATATTCCCAATATACTGTGACCTTAACCAGTTTCAGGCGTGGTATAAATAACCAGAGCGCAACAAAACTGAAAAGAGCGATCTGAGTAAAGATCATTATAGCCCTTGAAACCAGTATCGAAGCAAGAACTGTTTTTTTCTCCAGATTCTGACTGCTGCACAACAGGTGCACCTTGAGAGCCTCTCCACCTACAATGCCAGCCGGATTAAAAATGCTGGCTATCTCTCCGATATGCCGAATCAGAAACAATTGACTTAGGGAAACGGAATCCGCCTGCTTTCCCAGACAAGACCTCCAGCTAAGCGTCCCCAGGATAGATGAGAGGAAAGTCACAAATACTAAGACGATAAACTTCGAGCCAATCCCTCCCACAGATTCAAGCACCTTACTAAAGTCTGTCGCATTCAAAAAGATGACAAGTGAAGTAATAATGGAGAGTATGATCAGGAGCTTGATGCACTTCATTGTTTAAATGGCTGGAGAAAGCATGGTCTTCGACAAACGCTCAAGGTCATTAAAGTAGATTTCGGTAAGTTGTTCCCAATTACAGTTTTTGCTTTGAGCAAGCCCTTCCTCAGCAAACTGCATGCGGAGTGATTTATCTGTCAGAAGCGTCAAAATTTTGGCGATGTAATCCTCTGCATCGTTAGGTCTGCATTTAAAGCCATTTATGCCCTGCTCAATGAAGTCAGCAGATCCTCCCCCGTTTGCTACTATACAAGGCAGTCCCGATGCCATTGCTTCCAAAACCACATTCCCATAGGTTTCCGAGATCGACGGAAAAAGAAAGATATCGGCAGAAGCGTATAAAACGGCAAGTTGAGCATGTTCCATCTTCCCGACGAAGATTGCCTCAGGCATCCTTTTCTCACAGGCTTTCCTCGCTACCCCATCGCCAACAACCAGAAAGTTCACATCGATATTCCTCTTTTTGATCTCTGTATAGATGGCAATCAACGTCTCCAGGTTTTTCTCCCAAACCAACCGGCTGGCAAAAAGGATTGTAGGCTTTGAGTTGCCCGTAATCTTGCTCATCACTCGTGGGTTTCGCCTGTCTGGAGAAAACACACTGGTATCAAGCCCTCTCTTCCATATCTTCAGTCGCCATGGCTCAATATCCATCGAACGGAGATCTGCAGAAATACTCTCCGCAGGCACATAAACGACATCACACTGGTTATAGAAGTTCTTCTGGCTTTCGGAAACCAGGGGCTTCACCATATCAATGAAAAATGGCGTGTATCTTAAGTAGTAATCAACGTACGAAATAAAATGAGTGTGGTAGATAGAAATGACAGGTATCTGATAGCTGTAAGCAAATTTCAGGGCAAAATTACCCAAGATAGAGGGCGTTGCGATATGAATTACATCAGGAGCGAATTGTTCCAGCGTACTTCTTATCCGCCCGGCGGCCAGCGCAGGAAGAGCCATTTTATAGGTACTGTTAAGAGGAACTCCAACAGAAGGGACGCGTATGCAATTAAACCCGTAAAGCTTTTCCGGTCCCGTACCGCAAAAGAACAAAAATTCAAAGTTCTCCGGATTAATGCGTTTTATGATTTGAAACATGGTACGAGAGGCTCCGTCAAAGTCTTCAACCAGTATTTCAGCGAAGAATGCTACTCTAATTCTTTCACTACCCTCAAGATGCCCTTGTATCATTTTGAACTTAACGAATCCCATACTGTCAATCAGCAGGAATGTAGGCCTAACATACCATACTGATTTTAGCGGTTCATTAAATCCAAGCAATCAAATTGTTAAGCGCTCCTGTTCATCAAATTTAAGACAGCTCAATCGGCAGCGTAAACCAAAAATTACTTCCCTTCCCCGGCGCACTGATCACACCAATCTGACCACCATGCCGTTCAATGATCTCCTTGCAGATATACAAGCCGATACCAAAACCTGCAATCGAATTGCTATCCTGTCCCTCAACGCGGTAAAAACGATCAAAAAGCTTCTCCTGGTCTTCCGGGTTAATACCTATTCCCTCATCTTTGACACTGACATGCGCAAAGCCGCCTTTAGTAACGCATGCTATCCGAATAGTGGTATTTGGCGGGGAATACTTGATCGCATTACTGATGAAATTATTGATCATTTGTTCGATTTTATCTCTGTCTACGTTAACCCAGGTTTCTTCCGCCGGCGCGAATATTACCTTATGCGTAATCGCTTCCGGCACTATATTATCTTCGACCTCTTTTACCAGTACAGCCATATCAAAGCGCCTCTTATCGATATATATCTTACCCGCCTCTAAGCGCGACACATTCAAAAATCCGTTGATCAGTGTCGTCATTTTACCAAGCTGCCTGTAGGCACGATCAAGCATGCCCGCCGTAATCGTATCGCCGCTGGCAGATGCTTTTCTCTGTGAAACCTGTATATAGCTGATCGTCGAAGTGAGCGGTGTTTTCAATTCGTGACTTACCATCGATATAAAGTCGTTCTTACGCTGTTCGTTCTGCTTACGCTCGGTAATATCAATAGACGAGCCGATATAACCTGTAAAAGAACCATCGGGTTCAAAGCGCGGTGATCCAGACGTAAGCAGCCACCTGTATTCACCGGATTTACGCAAGATCCGATATTCGCCAGTATAAGGAACCTGTTTTTTGAGTGCTTCTTTGTACAGGCTTAGATAGTGGGACTTATCATCAGGATGGACGAGGTCAGACCACCCAAAGCCCAGCAGTTCTTGTATGCTTTTGCCGGTGAATACAGACCATGCCTTGTTAATATAAATAACATCACCGGTTTCACTTGCGACGGTAATCAAAATACCTGACCCTTCGGCCATGTTGCGGAACCGAGTTTCACTTTCGGTAATTGTCGCCTCTGCTCTTTTAATTTCGGTAATATCCCGAGTAGTACCAGATACTGCGACAACATCCCCCATCTCATTAAAAACCGGTGCTAAAATGTAGTCGTAGATACGATCGCCCAAAGTGGCGTGAGGGAAGGCTACTTCGCCCCGCACCCTTTCCTTAGTCGCTACCACCTGGTCAATTTCCCGTTCGTGCATTGCTGCATGCCATTCTTCGTATCCATTCTCCCGCAAGCCTTCTCCAATAGCGTCTTCCGCAGTTTTTCCCCACATATCCAGTAAGGCCTTATTAGCGTACGTGAACTTATAATCCAGATCAAACATATACATCAAATCCGGAGTGCCGGAAGTAATGGCCTCGTATAAATGTTTTTGCTTTTCTATGGCTTCTTTGGCAGCGCGTAGCGCCGTTTCAGTCATTTTGCGCTCACTGATGTCACTAAACATTCCCACAGAGCCAGTTATTTTCCCACTTGAATCGGTTATGGGCGCAGCATTCATAACCAGATACAATTTGCTGCTACCCGGACGGTCAACGGCAAACTCGAAACCGAATACTGGCTTCCCCGAGGTCATGGCCAACATCGTTGGGTGCTCATCATCTGCCATAGGCCTGCCATCCAAATGCGTGTTAAACCATTCCGGTGAATTGCTATTTCGTTCAGAGAATAGCCCACTATCCGTGCTTAATATGTGGTGTGCCATTGGATTTGCGTATACAATACGTCCGCTTAAATCCGTAATACCAACACCCTCTGCCATATTATCCAATACCCGCTTAAGCTGTTGTTCGTTTTCCTGCAGTCGCTGATTACTTTTGGTGGTTTCTGTACAAACCGCCAGTACACCATACGGAGTTCCCTCCTGTCCGCGAATAGGGTTATAAGAAAAAGTCCAGTAAACATCGTCCAGAGCGCCGTTACGATAGATAGGGATCAGTTGATCTTCCAAATAAACAGCCTCCCCTGTCCGTAACACGCCCTCAATCAGCGGGCTGATCACTGGCCATACCTCCGGCCAGCAATCTTCACCCTTTTGACCAAGAGCTTTCGGGTGCTTACTCTTTTCGTCTGTACCGAGAATCTTCAGGTAGGCATCATTATAAAACTGGATCTTTTCCCCGCCCCACCAGATAAACATCGGAAACCTTGAATCCAATAATAAATTAACCGCGGTAAGTAACTGTACAGGCCAGTCGGCAATCGGACCGATGGAGGTCGCAGACCAGTTGAAGGCACGGGTTCTGTCGGCCATCTCGCCTTTCGCATATATATAAACAGGTCGTTCTGATCGAGCTTGCATAATTTAATTACTGATAGGAACGAAATTAAAAAGATTATTGTTTGCCATCCGGTTGTATATAACGCATCTGAATTTTCTCGCCATTACCCCTCCATCTATCGCAGTCACTGGCTGGCAATTCTCTCTATCCGATCAGACCAAACCGATAACACGTTCCGGCTTTATCTCCTTAAGAAAATGCTCATCATGCGATACAACAATCAACGTCCCCTTAAATTCGTTTATCGCAGCAATCATGATATCAATGTTCTGGATATCGAGATTATTGGTTGGCTCATCCAATACAATAAGGTCAGGCGATTGATGGCTGATTGTCAAACAACAGAGCATTAAACGCATCTTTTCTCCACCACTCAGGGAGGCGCAAGACTTGGCCCAGCTTTCCTTATCAAACAAAAACCGGTTTAGCCTGATTTTCACCTCATGTTCTTGCAAGCCAGAATCATTAAATAGTTGAGCCTGGTCGTAAACATTCAATTGGTTATCAATCAGTGAATAATCCTGATCGATGTATAGTGCTTTGTCCAGTTGCCTCTTAACGGTTCCCTTTTGGGGATCCAGCTTCCCAAGAATTATTTTGATAAGAGTAGTTTTCCCCGAACCATTCACCCCTTTTAACAAGATCCTCTCACCACTTCTCACTTCCAGGCTTAAATCAGCTTTCCAGACAAAATCCTTCCCAAACGCAAAATTGATCTGTACCGCGCTAAACAGAAGCTTTCCTTTGTGGATTTCTGAGTCATCCAGATCGAGCTTCATCTTATCAATATCTGGCAACGATGAACGCAAATCCTGATATTCCTGCCGGATGCCGCTTATCTTCTCCGTATGCACACTCTTCAATTTTGAAGTACTTCTTTCAGCATTATTTCTCAGCGTGTTCATCATAATACGGGCTACACCAGCTTTCTCCTGCTTTTTCTTGCCCCGGGAATCAAGTTTGCTCTGCCTTTCTACCGCCTCTCGTTCTTTCTCCCTGGCCATGCGTAAAGCTTTCTCCTTACTTCTCAGATCTTGGTTTAAAGCATTCACTTCAATCGCCTTCTGTTCGGCATAAAAATCATAATTGCCGCCGTAGATCGTAATACCATTGCTATCCAACTCACAAACTTTGTCCAATAAGTTGAGCAGTTTGCGATCGTGACTAACCACTATTAAAGTTGCAGATGCAGAAACGACAAAGTCGTAAAGTAATTGGCGCGCCTCCAAATCCAAATGATTGCTTGGTTCGTCTAACAGAATAAAGTCAGGCTGGTTTATAGAAATTCCTGCCAGGAAAACCTTTGTTTTTTGCCCTCCACTTAAGGTCTCCAGCTTTTGATCCAGCTTGAGTCCATCCAGTTGCCAGTAGCATAACGCCTCCATGCAACGATCCTCAAGTGTCCAATCATCATTAAGTGTATCAAAATATTTTTCTGTCGCGTTTCCTGAAAGAATTTCCCGCAGGGCAAAAAGCCGATCTTTTATTTTTAAGGCCTCGGCAATGGTTAAGTGGTCAAACTGCCCAAAAACTTGAGGCACATAGTATGGCGTTATTTCAGCCAGCATTTTTCCGGCAGAAGGATGCAGCTCCCCCGCAATTATTTTTAGCAAAGTAGACTTACCGGAGCCATTATTACCAATCAAGGCAATCCTCTCCTTAGAATTTACAGTAAGGGAGATATCGCTAAACAGCACATCTTTATCAGGATGTATATATGAAATGTTTTGTAAAGTAAGCATGAAAATTTCTTAAGGATCAATAATGCAGAGGTATTTAGCCGGCTGCTGTTCTTATTTTTCGGAAGAAATTAAATCCTACATGCTCTTGTTAGAATGGTTTGTACCGCAAATATATAAATATTAGATATAACTCAGAAACCAGCTCCCGTTAACGCCGCAATGGCCGCAACGCGAGACTGGCATTATAATATCTTTCATCATGTGTCACTTCCTGCCCCAACCATTCCGGCCTTGAGAATAGTTGCTCTTCAGTTGATAGCTCGATCTCTGCGATGATCAGTCCCTCATTCGCCCCAAGGAACTCGTCCACTTCCCAGATCAAGCCAGAGCCTTCAGGTATGCGATATCTGATCTTTTCGGTACCTTCAGGCTTGAACTGATCAAGCATCTCCTGAGCGTCCGCTTTGGGTATTTCATACTCATACTCCGGGCGACTAATACCATCTACAGCACCTTTAATTGTCAAGAAGGCTTGATCACCAGCAATCCGCACCCGCACTACACGTTCTCTCCCATTCAATAAATATCCCTGTCGGTAATATTTCCCCTCTGTTTTTTTCAAGGTGTCCCAAACCTCCTTCTTAACCAAAAACTTACGCTCGATCTCAATTCCCATAACTCAACTTGGGTTTACAATTAAAGCCCTGGCATCAGCTGTTGCCCGTTCATAAAAATCTTCAGTCAGCATTTTGATATCGCGCATCAAATCATCTGACTTGTTGCCCAACTCCGGAAACTGATCCGCAGCCAGAACATGGTCATGCCAGTCGCCAATAGCAGCCTGCACCTGCTGAAGGTAGTTTTCATTGACATATCCATCAAGCGCATTTGTTACCAGAGGCAGATTATACAGCAATACCTTAAGCCGCTTTCTACAATCGTGCATTTGCTCACCACCGATGCTGCTGCTCAAACACTCTCCTATACCCAGAAGCTCTTTTTTATAAAAGCTGCTGACTTTTGTATCCTTAAGTTTCGGAATACGTTTAAGCAACCGGGTTTCAGCGCGACGCAGCATTTTGAAATGGTGAGGACGACCCTTACGCAATTTCCGAGCTGCCTTTTTCATGACCAACTTTTCCTTATCAAGGTATTCAGTATTCACAACCTCCACTTTTTCAGCCAATTTCCCGTGCAGGTAGCTATCTCTTACCTGACCACCCAATCGATAGGTATCTTTTATCGGATTCAGCTCACGACGAACATTACTAAGCGTTGTTGTCTGCTCAATCAGTGAAGCCACAGCGCGCAGTTTCTTAATCCCAACCCTGAACTTATGCAGCTTATCCTGATCATTCTTATTAATAAAGCCGCGCAATGAACGCTTAGCCAGTTTGCCTTCTATTTTTATTTGGTGTTTAATCTTCTTTTTTTTCATAGTCGTTTGAAAACGTGGATACCCCATCAGTCACCTCGTAGCATTCTTAAGTGCCGTAAAATACTCGCTTTTAATCGCTGAAATAAGTTGGGGGACATCGCTGCTTCAACAACAGATAAAATAGAAGAAAGGTTTAATACCGCTAATTATCATTATGTTAACGTAAAGGTAATAATGATAGATAATTTAATATTGCAGACTACTAGTCGGCAATGCTTACCTTCGTAGAACGGAGAATTACGAAATCCTTCACCTTCCAATTGCAATCTGGATGTTTTCTATGTTTACAAAGACCATCAAAGCCAGGGGATCGCATTTTTGGTTTAATATTTAAAATGCATTTAAAAACTCCAGATACAGATCAACACTTTTCTCGATCCATTCCTCAGATGATTTATATTCTAAACCGTAGTAAGCGAAGAATGGTCTGTAGTCAGCTTTCACATACTCAAAAGTCAGTTCAAAAGGTCTGGTCAACTCCTCTAACGAATATTTGTAAACACCCGAAGAATCATATTCATCCTCGTCAGATCCTAAAGAAATAGCAAGAGCGATCTTCTTTCCAGACACCTTAAACCCACTTCTACTCCCGTAAGCCCAGCCGTGAGTCAACACAACATCCAACCATTTTTTGAAGAGCGGCGGGCAGTTAAACCAATAATACGGGAACTGAAATATAATCTTATCATATTGCTCAATCAGCTGCTGTTCAGCTAAGACATCTATGTTCTCATCAGGATAAACTTCATGCAGGTCGTGAACTGCGTATTTTCCAGGAGATTTCTTTAACTCCTCCACCCACCTCTTGTTAATACTCGAATTTCCCATTTCCGGATGGATTACAATCACCAAAACCTTCATTTTTTCGTATCTCATTTAGCCAAAAGTACTTTACAAACCCGCAATTTGTATATTGGCATCCAATTGTTATGTACTATCAAAAATGTAAGTGATGACCGAAATTAAGAAGACATCGACTAATTACGCGAATAAACAGGCACTATCCGACGAATGTCCGGAAGTGTACGCCGCAAACATTCTTGGTGGGCAATGGGCCTTAGTAATTTGTTCCTGGTTGATAAATGGGAAACTCCGATTCGGCGAACTAAAGAAACGATTGCCTGGTATATCCGAACGAATGCTGACCCTCCAACTGCGGAGACTAGAGGAAGATCGAATAGTAAAACGGACGGTTTACGCAGAAGTGCCACCAAAGGTAGAATACGAACTAACCGAGATCGGTTATGAGCTGAATCCAGTGATTAAACAACTGGAAATGTGGGGATCGAAACATAAGAATTTAGAAAGAAAGTGAATTAATGAATCAATGTAGATTTTCTGCCATCATCTAGAAGTCCCCTTCCAGCTACCAGGCAAATCTCAGGACAATTACCGACAGTCTGCTAAGCTCTTACCCTGAATGCCTCGCCGTATTCAATTATCCCCTCTGGTACAGCGATAGCAGCCAGAACAGGGGCACAGAATATAAGAAGGAAGGGCAATTACGAATACAATTTTACTGGTCTGAACTGGACAAGCTTGTAAAATCTTATCAGAAAACACACCGAGACCAGGTCTTTAGTGGCGATAAACAAGCCTATAAATATTTCAAAAAAAACTACTTAACCGACTTCCGGACTGAGACCGGATCAAGCGGAACCTTCTATTTGCACCCCAACGAGAAAGGCGATAAAGCGTTAGCCGAGTTTTGGGTCCGGGCCATCGTAAAAGCATTAAATAAGTAAAGCAAGAATTTTCACTAAGAACAAAGCTGATCGATATCAGTTAAATGAACTTCTAAATTCCAGAGGAGAGACACGCGTTTTATTCTTAAATAGCTTCGAAAAGCTCTGACTGTGCTCGAACCCCAACTGATAGGCGATTTCTGATACGGATAATTCAGTTGTTGAAAGCTTTTCCTTAGCTTTTTCTATCAGCTTCTCATGAATGTGCTGTTGTGTAGTGAGCCCGGTCAGAGATTTCAGTAAGCTGCTTAAATACGTTGGAGATATATTCAACAAATGGGCTACATACTGAACAGTCGGCAGACCATTTGTATTTCGATCATTAAAGTAATCCTCTATGATCTTTTCTACGCTCCCTAAAATTTTGTGAGTATTAACTTTGCTGGTCAAAAACTGTCTCTGATAAAAGCGGTCCGAATAATTAAGCAAGGTTTCGATGTGAGAAATGATTATGCTCTGGCTAAACCTGTCCAGATTCGCATTGTATTCGTGTTCAATGTTTTTGACAATAGCATTGAGCGTTGCTTCTTCCTTTTCGGAAAGAAACAGCGCTTCATTTACTTGATAATCGAAAAACTCATGTTGACTTATACTTTTAGCAAGTGGAGTATTCCATAGAAAATCGGGATGTATCATCAACACCCAGCCGCTTTTGGCTGAGGCGATTTCTTCAATTTTTTCAATGCCAAAAACCTGATTAGGCGCTATGAAAAACATCACCCCATCATCGAAATCGTAATGATTCTGACCATATTTGAACTTGGCACCAATGCTGCGCTTTATGGAGATGTGATAGAAGTCAAATACAAAATTCTTGTGGTTTATTTCCTCCGAACATTCAAAGCTCCCATAATCAAATAAGCTGATCAAAGGGTGCTGAGGTGCAGGTAAGCCCTTCATCTTATGAAACTCAGCAATCGATTTTACCCTATGTACCTGGTGTTGGCTCATTTTCAAAATTACAAATAATGTTATATCATCATTCCACCGGAAAGTTCAATTCTCTGTCCAGTCATCCAGCCCGCCTCAGGCGTACATAAGAAAGCGACCACTCCGCCAATATCTTCCGGAACGCCGACGCGGCCTAACGCTGAAGCGGAAGCAATTACATTCCGTTTATTTTCGTCAGATTTGTTTGAGCCTCCGCCGAAGTCGGTAGCGATAGCCCCAGGTGCGACGGTGTTAGCGGTAATTTGCCTCGACCCCAGTTCCTTTGCCAAACACCTGGTGTAGGTCTCAATGGCTCCTTTCATGCTGGCATAGGCCGAAACATTTGGAAAAGTTACTCTCGTCAGTCCTGAAGAAATATTGACAATTCTTCCACCATCATTTAACAGCGGCAAAAGCTTTTGAGTTAGAAAGTAAACGCCTTTGAAGTGAACGTTCATCATCGCATCAAATGCTTCTTCAGTGGTATCAGTAACAGAGCCGTACAAGCCAGTTCCCGCATTGTTGATTAAAAAATCGAAGTTAGACGAGCCTTCGTGCTCCTTTAGATGCGTGCTCACCTGAGTTACGAAACTATCGAAGCCTTTTGTGTTGCTCACATCCAGTTGATAGGCAATAGCTTTTTGACCGGTCGATAGTACTTCCGCTACGACCTTGTCCGCTTCATCCTTATTACTATGGTAGGTGAATATGACGTTGTTTCCGCTCTTAGCCAGATTGATGACCATATCTCTGCCCAAACCGCGGCTACCGCCTGTTACTATTGCAATCTTATTATTTGCTGACATCATGTTTGTTTTAATTATGATACAAACTTCGGGGCAATTTAACAGACTTTTGTAGCCAAAATAGTGATTGTTGTAGCCATTCCACTATCTTTGCCACTCATTTTTAATATCCTCACTTCGTGATTAATGTAAATAATATTTCTGTCTCTTTCGGCGGAACCACCCTGTTTAGCGATGTAACCTTTTCGATCAACGAAAACGATAAAATAGCCCTGATGGGTAAGAATGGTGCAGGAAAGTCTACCATATTAAAAATTATTGCCGGTGCTTCGAAACCTACTACTGGTAATGTTACTGGTCCAAAAGAGGCAGTGATAGCTTACCTTCCACAACATTTGCTTACTCAGGACAATGTTACCGTTTTCGAAGAAGCCTCAAAAGCCTTTCATGAAGTGCACCAGATGCAAACAGAGCTGGACGAGCTGAATGAACAACTCACTATCAGAACCGACTATGAAAGTGACGATTACATGAAGTTAATTGAGCGCGTATCCGAGCTGAGTGAAAGGTTTTACTCAGTGGAAGAAGTCAATTACGATGCTGAAATAGAAAAAGTATTAAAAGGCTTAGGTTTTCAACGCAAAGACTTTACACGTCAAACTTCAGAGTTCTCCGGCGGATGGCGTATGCGGATTGAACTAGCTAAGATCTTATTGAAAAAACCTGATCTGATCTTGCTGGATGAGCCGACCAACCACATGGATATCGAAAGTATTCAGTGGTTAGAGGATTTCCTGATCAATTCAGCCAAGGCTGTGATGGTCATTTCCCACGACCGTACCTTTGTCGATAACATTACTAATCGTACAATCGAGGTTACCATGGGCCGGATATACGATTATAAAGCCAAATACAGCCACTACCTGCAGCTGCGTGCCGACCGCCGCGTGCATCAGTTAAAAGCCTACGAAGAACAACAACGCTTTATTGCCGACAACCAGGAATTCATAGATCGCTTCAGAGGAACCTACTCAAAAACTCTGCAAGTGCAGTCCCGGGTAAAAATGCTCGAAAAACTCGAAGTCATTGAGATTGATGAAGTAGATACTTCGGCATTACGTTTGAAGTTCCCGCCATCACCACGTTCGGGCCAATACCCGGTTATTGTAGACGAGCTCACCAAAGCATACGGTGATCACGTAGTATTCGAAAAGGCCTCCATGACCATTGAGCGAGGAGAGAAAGTAGCTTTCGTTGGTAAAAATGGTGAAGGTAAGTCGACCATGATTAAAGCTATTATGAACGAAATTGACTTTGAGGGAAGTTTAAAAGTCGGTCACAATGCCAAGATCGGTTATTTTGCGCAGAACCAGGCCGCATTGTTGGATGAAAATCTAACGGTATTTGAGACTATTGACCAGATTCCCTTAAGTGATGGGACCATAAAAATCAAAGACCTTTTAGGTGCCTTTATGTTTAGCGGCGACGATACCACTAAAAAGGTTAAAGTACTTTCTGGTGGTGAGAAAACGCGCTTAGCGATGATCAAACTGTTGTTAGAACCAGTAAATGTATTAATCCTCGATGAGCCAACGAATCATTTGGATATGAAGACCAAAGACATTATCAAAGAGGCCTTGCAGGATTTTGATGGCACTTTGATCCTGGTATCTCACGACCGGGATTTCTTAGACGGACTGGCTCAGAAGGTATTCGAATTTGGGAATAAACGTGTTCGCGAGCACTTCGAAGATATCAAGGGTTTCCTTGCCTACAAGAAAATGAATAGCTTGAAGGAGATTGAACAGAATTGATAGAAATTTAAGATATCGATCAGGCTACTAATTTCGTTCCGATAGTAGCCTATCGATCTCTTTAAGTTTAGCTCGTGTCGAGCAGACCTGAAGTCTCGGACATTAGATATTCACATCTGGTAGCCTTGGAAGGTACTGGGCCCGAATTAAACCCTAAAGACTGAGATGTAATAATAAATAACCCTAAAGCCACTATGAGTCAGATTACCGAAAAGTATGCAGTTGTCCAATTCACGAGCGTATATTCCCAAAAATATGAGCAGGATTTTATGTCACATCAAAAAGAACTTAATGACCGGCTGGCCTCATTCTTAAAAACCACCAAACCAAGTGAATACAGGATAATCAATGCGCAAGTCATATTCTTGCCGGCGACAGAGCAATGGGGCTTAGCCACAGCACCATCCGTCCAGCATGTTCTTCATATAGCTTACAAGGAGTAAATTAAGAGCGTTTCAAAGATTGAATTGGTCACACCCCTTTTCCATTTTCCCCCCTATCCATCTTCACGAAACTTTCTATAAACTTAACCAGCTTTTTCGTTTCCGCAATCGGATCGATCCACCAGTTCGTTGACCATATGCGATATACCTTTATTCCCAAGTCTTCAATAATTTTTTGCCTATGCAGATCATAACGGTAAGCTTCCGCTGAACTGTGGTAACTCTTACCATCGCATTCAATTGCTATAACAGGCTGATTTAGCTTATTCATGACCATCATATCAATCCTAAAACCACCTAACCGATATTGAAGCTGAATATTGCAGTCTGATAAGTACTCATTCAAATAGTTTAAAACCTCCTCCTCAAAAACGGACTCAGTATTTCCTGAAGAACCAGAAGTAGTAACAGATGCTCCACTACCCGTTTCGCTATTTTCTTCAAGCAAGCTTAGAATATTCTCCCTTACATTTCCATTTTTCAAACTACACGCCTCAGCATACGCTAGGTAAGCGTAAAACAGCCCCTTCCCTTTGTTCCCAGAAGCTACCAGCTCTTGTTCATATTTTGAATAATATTTGTTAGGAATCGAAGTCAGGACGTATAAATTACTTTTAGCACGGGTCACGATAACATTAAGAAGTTTATATCCTTTTTCCTGATTGATAGGTCCAAACCGTTGAGCGAAGTTTCCCGTTACATCATAACCGAACGTTGTTGAAATAATAATAACATCACGCTCATCCCCCTGAATATTCTCCAGGTTTTTCACGAAGAGGCCCGACTTATACAAGGCAGAGATCTTTTCATATGCTTCCTCTGATTGCTCAGCAGCCTGGAAGATAAGCTCATAAATCAAATTTCTCTGCTGTATATTGAAGGTTGCCACTCCTACTGAAGGAAGTTCCCCGGTAGCGTTTGGCACGATTTCGTTAAGCAGGATTTCAATAACTTGCCTGGCCTCTGCGGGGTTAGTATTGTTTTCGTAAACCCCGTTTACCGAAACAAAGGAAATAGGACTATAATCTTTACCGGCAGGCATCGGCACCAATCGGGAATCATAGAATGCCGCATTGGAAAAATCAATCAAATATGGGTGCCTTGAACGATAGTGAAAATTAAGGTAGCTAAACTTATAACCTTTATCATCAGCAAACTTCAGCAGAGACTCCTTATCGGCTGCATCTATGTCATTCTCAACATCCTCGTCCTCAAGAGAATCCACTGAGTCCAGAGCGCCCTTACTGGCGAATGAATCGGAAGGCGGCATTTGGTGGATATCTCCTGAAACTATCCGGTATTTTCCTCTCACAAGCGCTGGAAATGTATCTTCAATTTTTAGCTGACTAGCTTCATCAAAGATTACATAATCGAAAATATTCTCCTTAAGCGGGAAGATGGACGAAGCTGTTGACGGATTTACGAAGACAACAGGAAAGATATTCGTAAAGAAGTCGAAATCATTCTCAATCAACCTTCTAAGCGAATTCCTTACGGGATATCTTTTATTCTTCGCAAGATTGTAAAGTTGCTTGATGTCGGTTTTGGACTGCTTGTTAAGACTATCAATTATTATCTCCCTCCATCTATGGCAAATTGCTCCAACCTGGCTCTTGCGCAGCTCTTCATCCACATCTTTCAACTGAATGATCTCCTGATCATCTTTCATAACCTGTCCGACAGATCCCTCGTTTGCAAGAAGTAAACAATGAAAATACCAGCCTTTAAAAACCTGCAACCAGTCCTGATCTTTACAAGTTGTAAGATCCTTAAGTAATCTATAATAACTATCCTTCTTAACAGATCGAGCATGATTTTTCCAGTTATAGAACTGAGTAAAATTTCCAAAATCTTGCAGGATGTTTGCAAACAGCGCACCAGCAGCACTTAGATTTCCATTAAGTTCATCATAAGAGAATTTACCGGTGCTACTGCTTAACTTCTCATTGAGTACCAAAGAAGAATCCTCGATAAGTTTATCGTACAAACTTTGGACTTCCTTCGTATCCTTCATTGCTTGAGACAGCTTACTGTTAAAAAGCGCCAGTACTTTGTCAAAAATCCCCGGCTGCACACTTCTTGCAATAATTCCTGTTTCGTATTTTTCTCTAATAAATGATATCCGCTCACTTAGTGCGGACACTCGCTGAAGTCTGTCCGTAACCAGCTCCCTTAATTCAAGCAGTCTTTTCTGCGACGGAACTTCCTCAAATAACTGCTGGTTCAGAATATCGTATTCAGGGTATAACGCTGATATTTGAGAATACAAGCTTTGTGAATCCGATATCAAACCGCATAGATACTCAAACTCGTCAAAGTTAAGTTCAAGCTCAGATCCAATAGTCCCTTTTATTATTTCCTTACCTGCAGAACCTTTGTGATACAGATACTCCGAAATCACCTCCTTCCAGGTATATTCCGAGAAGAATTTTGTCCTGGTATTGTTGAGTTTGTGAACTACTCTGCTTCGAACCTCTACAAACCGGTTATTTATTAATTGGTGTTTGCTTATATTAATTGCTCCGGGAACTGACTGAGGATTATCAATCAGTGATCGAATATACGCAACCAGCTTTTTTCTGTCCTTATTGATATCATCAACCGTAGCGCTTAAATGGCCAAGGCCCAGCTTACTTAAGTTATTGTATAAAACCTCTATCGCAGTCTTCTTTTCACAAACAACAAGGATCTTTCTTCCATGTGCGAGACCATGAGTAATTAAAGCCGTTAGAGACTGACTCTTTCCCGTACCCGGAGGTCCTTGAATAATAAGTTTACGGTTGCTTATTAAATTATTAAGCAGTTCCTCCTGACTTGGGTCCACATTGTTCGCGCTCGCGATAAAAGTATCTTTGAACGCGTTTTCAGGAGGCTCCAGTTCATACTTATCATAACCTGTAATCAGTTCTTCGACATCCTTAATAATCGATTCCTTTTGCGATCTGAACAATCCGAATACTCCAGACCACTTGATCCAGGCGGTATTTGCCGTTCTTTTTACGAGCGTAGCCTTATCCTCACACATTGAAATTTCCCCAAACCCATCAATCTCAGGACTTTTTAGATCCCGTAGTGTGGTATTGACAACCTTTAGCAGTTCATCTTTCTCCAAGATTCCGTCATCTAGAAGCTCCTCTGAGATACCACTTATTTCAAGTCTTTCGTCAGACTTCAAAAACGCCCGAAGCTGAGGATTGAAAACGATATCATCTTCTTCTGACCTGCTGAGCGTATACAAGTTATTATTTCTAGGATCCATTTTCAGATCCAGTCTCCAGATAATCAAAGGGGCAATAACCACTTTCTTCTGGTCTTCTTTAGATCTTTTAACTAATAGCGGAAATCCAAAGGCAAACGTCTTTACACCGTGTTCGAGATAATCACTTTCATTCTCAAGATAAATATTCTCCAGCTTTTTGAAAATCGAATCAATATAGACGAGTGTTTCTTGTTTAGTTTTACTTAGATTAATATCTCTGTTGCTTATCTTATGCGCAAAGCTTTTTTTCTTCAAAAGCTCAGAAAGGAACAAACCCGGTTGTTCAGGTTGCAAGTACGCTAATAAGGAAATATCTAATCGCTTATTACTTTTACCAGGGACAGCATTCAGATGGATAGATCTGATATTTCCAACTTTAAGCTTTTGCTCTAAAAATTCTAAAAACTTCTTACTAGGTTTCAACTCTGTTCGATTTAAGAAACGAATCTGTCAACTAAACATCCCACAGATCCTGAGTTGAAAAATATGGAATATATTTCAGAAGATAATGCTTCGGTATTTTTATAATTATTAAAATCTGAATCACAACACCTTACCCTTCTACCTTTCTTCCTACTTTCTTAACTAAAAAATCGCCTGAATCCGAGGGAGAGAAATTGATTACAGTTACCTTGTGTCCTTTTTACCAATGCACTTGTAAAGTTCAGGCTTTTCCTACCGCTCCGATAATAGCTTATCAACCTCTGCAGGTTTTAACCCATGCAGAGTTTTAAAAATTTCAGGCAAGAACTGCTCGAAGGATAGGTAGAGTTTACGGTTGCATTCATAATCCTCTATCTTTCTTTCGAGCATTGGCAACAACACAAATCTATTTTCAACTATATGCATATTTCTCAGCCGCGATTCTTCTTCCTTGTCTCCCATTAGTTTTGCGATCCGGATCTCTCCCAGTCTGACCAGATGTTCAACCAAACACGTCTCCCAGCTGCCAACATACGATTTCTCAAGTTCCTTTGCTATAGCAGGAGTAACTTAGTCACTTCCGCATTATCAAACCCAAACTGGCGGTATGCTTTCAAGTCTTTCAATAATGGCAGTTGCACACTAGAGCTAAAGACCATGGCTGCTACATCACCGGCTGGACTAATCAACATAGGACCAAATGCCGATAATTATCATCACCAGCTGGAATAGGTATTCGGGGCATAAGATATATTTCATACCCACTAAAGGCCTTCCTATACCATATCTCCATGTAAGAACAAGAATACTACGTTTTTGGCCGCGCAATGTTAATTGCATCAACGAGACTGCGAATATCTTCAGCAACTAAATTACCCAAATCCTCTTGCTTGGAAACGGCATACATCTTAAATTCTTTTTTAACCAGCCAACTTTGTTGCTTCAAGATCTTTGGTTCGGTTATAGCACCGATATATATATCTTCATTCTTCAAATTTTCGAAGTGTTTATGTGCAACGGGCATCGCATCCCGAAGACCCCAATACCTGTTTTGGGGCACAATTCGAATCAGCAGCTTTTCATCAAGACCATCGATTATACAATCAAACTGCCCCGCTTTAGCCTCTTCGAAATGGATTGAGCTGTCATGCAGTTTCTCATTTATCTCATCTATTGAAATTGCCGTTTTCAGGTTGATCTTTTGAAATTCAAATTTTGTAAGCGGCCGACTAAGAGCACCTTCCTTAAGGTTAACATCAATTGCTTCGATCTCGGCTGAAGTAATTGCCAGCCAGGACGGGTGCGGAATTGCAAATACCGGTATATCTTTATGATTTCCTTTAACCAACAGTCGTTGCTTATGACCATCTCTGACTGTCCTTTTATTCTCAAATGGTAAAAAGTCTATTCCATTCGCAGTTCCCATCACCAGTATCAACGAAGGTTTGAGGAGGTCTATAAGCTCAAAAGTTAGATCCTTACATTTATCCAGTGCATCCTTATGCTCTTTTGCAACATCAACAAATCTACTCGTACTCAAATAGTAGTAGTTCATCAGGATATATTCATCCTGATCTAGGAGTTCACGTATAAAAGAAAATTTCTTTAAGCCTTTAATGTAAGACCAGGTATTACTCTCCGATTCAAAGGTAGGATTACCACGCAGTAATTGATCTACACTCATTCGGTCTCCTTCAAATTTCCAATTCACTTTTTGAGAATTATAGGTGTATCCCCCTCCCGGATTCAATCCCAAGATCAATACTTGTGGCTTTTCCAGCATGGGTGATTGCAAAGGATAAAAATCCGTGTCGAATTTTTCAGCAATTGGTGTAATGGAATCAATGACTTTTTGAGCCCAGGCCCTAAGATTTTCATTCATATTTATAGTGTTTGTAACGAGAGCCATGGTAAGCTTTAATGGAACGTATTTAATCTGTTTAGTTTTATCAGCGGCACAAAAAATCGTAGTAAAACACCGCTCGGTCACAAGCAAAACGCTGCTTTGTGTTTTCGCCCAATCCGCTCCTACAAAGCCGGTGCATGTTTCCCCTTATTGCTTCCATTAGGGTGCCTTGAACAAGTGCTACCTGTTAAGGAAGAAATTGTTGAGGAGGAAGTTCCGCAGTATTTACAACTATGCTTAGCTTTTTCGGAGCCTTAGTATAATTTGTGTCTCCCTTTATTGCTTCCTAATGGGTGACGGGAACATGTACTAGAAGTCAATGAACTTATTGACGATCTCTTGGTTCCGCAGTGTTCACAGTAAAAATTTGACATAATTTAGGTTGAAAAGGTTTGATAAAATTTAGAATTCAAATGTAAGTTAAATTTTGATCTCGGACTAGACTGAGATAATTATTCATAAAGCAATATAGCCTTTTTATGATTAGCCGAAACTTCGTTCCTTAAGCACTCCGGCTCTAAAACCCTTACCCTAGAACCATAAGACAGAATCTCCATCACTAAGTCGTGAGTGATCTGCACTTTAAGACTAACCTGAAGTTCTTGATCATTGTCGAGAACACTTGTTTGACTATGATGCAATGGAAAGCTTTTCACATACTTACCCTGGTCCGCGTCAAAAGATAAAACAACTATTTCGGCTACTCCACCAATAGGATTGATAATTCCAAAGCAATCCCTATACAACTTCGCGATGTCAAAATCTTCAGGGTAAATAAACTTCTTCTTCGTTATCTCCACATCCGAGATCCTATCCAGACCAAACGTCTTCGTCCGTCCATCATTTTCATCCTTAGCTACCAGGTACCATCGACCCTTAAACTCCTTCAATGCATACGGAAAAACCTTACGTGTACTAACGGCATCTGTCCAAAACGTTAAATAGCTAAAAACAATGACTTGCCTGTTCTTAATAGCATGAAGCAATCCGTAAAAGTTCTCAGTGCCCTGAGGCTTCCGATTCTCAAAATGAACATATTTAGAAAAGCCGCTTGCCACATTCATGGCATTGAAAGTATCAAACGCCTCCAGCATACGATTATTCAAGTCCGGTTGGTCTTCTATGTTAATCTGGTACACCTTACGGGAGAAATCATATCCAATCTCAATATTGTACAAACTCCAGATATCGTCAAGATCTCTCTTGAAAGTGCGCGGAGAAACATCAAAGTTATATCCTTGCAATTCTGACTCGCGTTTAAGATAGTCAAGAATTTCCTTAAGCGTAGAGGGTGATCTGCGAACTCTGTTTATGATCAGGTTGTAACGTGATAAAGCTTCTCTTTTCGACATGATAGTTCGTTTAGGTCAAAAGTAAAAAACTACTAAGACAATTTATGTCATAGTACCTACTCGAGTAATATATCTGCTATCTAACGCCACTTGTAATGAACCGACGCTAGTAGAGCATATTCTGGTGATTTGAGTCTCGCAACTAAGAGGGCTGTCGAAATGACGAGAACTAAGAAAGCTGCCAGTTATTACAGGTTCTCTCCCGCTTCTTCCTGTAGTCACTAAGGAGCCCAAAATAAGATTCAACTTCACGTCGCCGTAGAAGATCCGCTTAGAAAAAACGTCTTTAAGCGCGTAAATTAAATAATTTCTCATCTTAAAAAGTTGTTTACATTCTAACCTCATAATCTTGGATCCACCGGTTCGCTTTCCAATGCCAACACTCCAAAGGCACACTCATGAATCCTTCTTAAAGGCTCTTTGCTAACAAACCGTTCCAATCCTTCTATTCCCAAGGCAAACTCCCTCATTGCTAACGACCTTTTTGCATTTAAGCTACGGGCTCTTAGCCGGGTAAGATTCTCTTCGGAAGTATATTCAGGACCATAAATAATTCGCAAGTACTCCCTGCCCCGCACCTTTATTGCAGGCTGTACAAATCCCTTCATATTCCGCTCAATGAAGTTATAGTGTTTGATTACCATTCCCTCGCCACCGTTCTCAGTTAAAGCCAGCCACCATTCCGTCACTTTATCCACGCTACCGGCATCTTCTAAATCAATTATACAATAAGTTGTGGCAAGGAGAATCTCAGGATCTGCCTGGCACATTGCTTTGATAGTCTCCATATGCACTTCGTGATTCTGATCTGTCCATACCTTACCTTCCGTAGCCAGGATATGAAAGGGAGCAATCTTATAGTCCTCCAGCCCATTAACGTTCCAGCAGTACCTGCCATAGGCTTCCTTATACCTGTCAACATCCTGCAGCTTCACCTCGTACTTACTTGTCAGAAGATTAATGTCTCCGTTCCTTTGAGCGGCGCACCTCAGAACTTTCAACGTCGTCTTTAGGGCATTAGAGGCCGCAGCTCCTACCGAAGCATATTGATTCTCAATCAAAGCCTGTGCTTTTCCACTCCAGGGCATTATTTCAGTGTCCAGGCACACCCAATCGGTCTCATATGTTTCGTAGAAACCCGCTTTGATCAAAGCTTCATTTACCCTTTCCAACAAAGCTTGTGTGGTATCTTCTTCTGAAAAGAAAGCTCTGCCGGTACGGGTGTAAATAGTACCGATGCCTTCGCCTTTTATACCAAACACCCGTTCTATTACCGCTTCGTCTCTACCAACAATCAACACAGCCCGTGATCCCATATGCTTTTGTTCACACACTACTTTTCTGACACCGGCTTTTTTGTAATATTCAAAGCCTTCAGGTGGATACTCCAAGTATTCCCCCTCGTCACTTGTTTTGCAGGGACTCATCGTTGGAGGTAGGTAAATAAGCCATTTAGGATTTACCGCGAAACGACTCATTATTTCAAGAGCAGCTATAGCATTCTCTTCTCTGATGGTAACATTATGAGCATACTTCGTTTCAATTATAAGCCTTTGAGTAAAGTCAAAAATATCAAGCACATCGTCCTCTTCCTGTTGCAAAGACAAGTTAGATACCATCTCATGAATTAAGGGACGGATCGGTTCACAATAGGTCTTTGCAGATTTCACAGAAACAAGCTCCTTCTCCGGATATCTTAAAGCCGTCAGGGATCCCCCGAAAACACAACCCGTATCAATGTCGACCGTGCGGTTTAGCCACTGAGGTAAAGGAACCGGAGTATGGCCATAAACCACCAATGCTTTGCCAGAATATTCGGAAGCCCAGTTGTATCTTACGGGTAATCCGAACTCGTCGATTTCTCCAGTAGTTTCTCCATAAAGACAGAACTCGCGGACCGCCCCCGATCCCCTGCCCTGCATGTTTTCCTTTAAGCCTGCATGCGACACGACTAATTTGCCGTCATCAAAAACGTAATGGCTTACAAGCCCGTCCAGAAATCTTTTAGCCTTCTCCCTGAACTCGTCCGTTTCAACGGCAAGCTGTTCAATAGATTCAGCCAAACCATGCTTCACCTGAACATTCTTACCATTTAGCCAGCGAACCAGCTTGATGTCATGATTGCCCGGAACGCAGAATGCCGACCCTGCTTCAACCATCCCCATCACCAACTTTAACACCTGCGGAGTTTTCGGACCTCTGTCCACCAGATCTCCTACGAAAACCGCTTTCCTTTCGTCAGCATGTCTATAAGACTGCCCATCGTGCTCATAACCGAGCTGCGTTAAAAGTTCAACCAATTCGTCATAACAACCATGAACATCGCCTATGATATCGAAAGGGCCATTATTGTCTCTCTGATTATTATATAACGGAGCTCTAACTATCGCCTCAATTGTTTCCACTTCTTCAAGTGAGCGCAACTCGAAAATATGCCTGAACCCTTCGAATTTCAGCTTCTTAACAGAACGCCTTAACTGAGAAATATGCTGAGGTATAACATGTTTTCCAAAACCCCTGTCCGCTCTTGAAGCATTTCTTTCCACGCAAGCCTTTTCAGGAAGGTTCAGAACGATCGCAACCGGCAGAACATGATACTCCTTCGCAAGTTTAACCCAGTCTTTTCTCGCTTCCTCCTGAACATTAGTCGCATCTATCACCGTTAGCAAACCGTTCTTTAGGCGCAGGGAAGTGATATATCTCGCCAAAGCAAAGGCATCAGAAGACGCAGCCTGGCTATTTTCATCGTCGCTTAGTATCCCCCGACATACGTCGGAAGAAACAATTTCTGTCGGTTTGAAGTGTCTTGATGCAAAAGTCGATTTCCCCGATCCGGAGGCTCCGATGAGAACGATCAGCGAAAGTTCAGGTACTTTAATTACATTAGTCTCTCTCATAATAAAGATTCCTCCATCAGGGTTTTTATTTTAAACACAGCCATTTGACTCAGCGCACCTACATCCTCATGTTCTTCGCCTACCGCACTGAAGCTTACTTCATATCCATGTCCTTCTGCCACCTTTTTTGACCAACTTCTAAACTCTTCTCTTGTCCACTCAAAACGATGATCAGAGTGACGCATCTTGCCCTTCTCATAATCTTTAAAGCGAACATTATAATCGGCATTAGGTGTCGTAAGCACAACTACTCCAGGTTTCGCAAACTCAAATACAGTCCTTTCCAGAGTTGCCAGGCGCGGTTGATCCAGGTGTTCTATCACTTCTATCAGTGCCGCTCCGTCAAACCCTTCAATCCGCCTATCCCGGTAGGTGAGCGAGCCGTGTATCAAACCAATCCTTTGCAGCTGCTTTTCAGATAAACTCTCCAGCTTCAATTTCTCTTTAGCAATTTCAAGAGAATGGTAACTGACGTCCATTCCCAATACATATTCAAATTGTTTTTCGGCGACAAGAAGCTTCAGCAGCTTTCCTCCGCCACAACCCAGGTCAACCACCCGTTTACATCCAGCGTTCAGCAGGATGTCTCTTGCTGCCATCAAGCGCTGATCATGAATCCCAAGTATTTTCTCCGTAGCAGAATCAGATGTTGCATTTGTCTCAACTCCAGGTTCGATCTTAGTTTCTATCTCTTCCTCATCTCTGTCGTCGAGGGTCTCTAATGCTTTGTTAGCCAGGAAACGCTGGTGTTTAAGATAGCGCATGACTATCATCTCTTTTTCAGGATGATCATTTAGCCAGTACTTTCCTTTTTCAAGTAACTTTTCTATCTCGTGTTCCGAGATCCAGTAGTGTTTTTCGTTGTCGCAAACAGGGATAAGTACATACAGGTGTGATAATAATTGATGCACTGTAATTTCATGTTTCAGCACCACAGTAAAATAGTTACTTTGCCCCCACTCCGGAAAAGCAGGATCGAGTAAATGAGCTTCAGTTTTAACACTATAGCCCAAAGGTTCGAAAAGCCTTCTTAATATATCTTCACCTCCCCCGACTGGCAGTACTGCAATCATTACTTCAAGAGAAAGAGTCTTCTCCACCAACTCTGGCTTTTCCTTGCAGCTCCCATTCAAAGCCGTCGAGAACGCTTTTGCAATAGCTGCACTCATGAAAGAACTAGCCACATACGGCCGGTCATTTACATACTGCTTTAATGCAAACTCATTACTTTTCGGACCAGCACTTCTTACCAGATCTACAGGATCGATATCCAGCAACATAACCGCTGTGCACTCTTCTTCATCGGCCCTTTCGTAGAAAATATGAGCACTCCCGGCGGAGATATTTACGCTCTGGAACTTGGCCGGATGCTTATGTAACAAGTAACTTAGGTCTGATGCTGGGTGGGTACGGCTGGTAATAGTTAATAACATGATATTTGAATTTAGATGATGTGTGTTAGAGCTACTGAAGTTTTATACCGACCGATGTAAGAACTTGATATAGTTAATTAACAAAGATTCAATCTGGATTTTAGCGACCGGATTCGCTGAATGGACTTTGAATTTAAGGCCTCGTAAATCCAGTTCACTTTTATAGACCAGCCATTTGGAACATTCATAACCATCTGGTAGCAAAACACCATTGTCATCTTCACCTAAGTCGTTATCAAAGCTGATAAAGGCTGGAAGACCATTATCTTTTATGTGCTTTACAAAGGCTCTATAAGAACGGATCACAACAAAATCAATTTCGTTTCCTGGATATACCATATCAACAGTTCGTAGATCATCAAGGAATAGCTTATAAGTCATTATGTTATAGTGCTAAGCTGCATACTGTGAGGATTCTCACTTTCATATTTAGGTCAAAAGTAACAGGCAAGTAAGACAAAAAATGTCAGAGTAAAAGACAAACAAGATTCATCATCGTCATATTTTATTTTAACTACAAAGTTACGCGGAGGTTAACTTCCAGTAAAGAGCACGCTAGTTCGCAGAATCAGGCCTGGCCGGACAGAAGTCCGGAGTATTAGCGAAACGGGCTCGTTACAAATCAGAAGAACTATACTTGCTTTTCGAGCTGATCCTTCAGCAGGACCGCTATCCCGAGCAGTCGTGTCTAAGAAAAAAGGTAAAATTGTCAGGCCTTCAAGATCAACAGGCCAACTCGTAGCTTCCAAAGGACAAAGACAATATATGTCTTATCTCAATTTATTTAACAATAATACCTCCCGTTCAACCCCATATTTAGTAACCCTACACTAGTAGCGTATACAGGCGATTTCATTAGAGCAAATAAGTGAGCTGGTAGCCCCGTATCTGGTGCCAGGTGAATATCTGGACGACCTACATAGCATCTAACACCGGTCAGCTGCTTAACGAATTTTTCAATATCAGGAAGTAATGCAACACCACCCCCAGTAATTACAATGCCTAGATCAGGTTTCAAGCCATCAAGAGAAGCCACTACTTTGCTATAGGCGAGCGAAACCAACTCTTCGACACGAGCTTCAATAACGTAAGCCAGTTCCCTTGCAGAAATAGTGACTCTTTTGCGTCCGAGGAATAAGTCTACTTGAATTACGTCATCTTCGGAGACGTTTTGGGGATTAAGACTGTTGCAAGCTCTCTTTATCATTTCAGCCTTCTCGAAGTTCAATCCGGTGAATTGCTGTATGTCCTGGCTGACGCTATTGCTCCCTATCTTCAAAGTCTCCGCATATATAAATAGCCCGTTTTCAAAGACAGCAATATGAGTCATCGAAGCACCAATATCTATGATAGCGATGCTACCCTCCTTTTCTTCTTCCAAAAGAACCGCCTCTGCCGACGCTATTGCTGATGGGAAGGCTGATGTTAAGTGTAAATCAGCCCGGGAGATGCATTTCCGAAGATTTCTCAAAATAGAAACGTCACCCCCAACGGCACGAAAACTAGCTTCAATCCACTTGCCCACCATACCCACAGGATTTAATATATTCGGAAGGTCGTCTATCGTATAGTGTTCAAGCTGTATCAACATAGTTTCCTCTCCCGGAGGAGATATCACTGGATACATCTGCTCTTTAAGAATTTCGATATCCTGGAGTGTAATTTCCTCCGCTAGATCCTCCTTAATATGAACCTCCGTAAGCCGATTGATACAGAGTGTTCCGGAGTAATTAGTGTAAACGGCTTTTACGTGGGTAACACCACTCAATTCAATTGCCTCGCTGACCGCTGAGCGTATTGCTGCTGCCATTTTAATAACCTCATTATCGTCGGTATTCTTCAATATTTGCTGCCCAAAACCCAGGATCTCAATTTCTTTTCGCGTATTTAAAACGCCGATCATTGCCACGATCTTGCTGGAGCTTATCTCAAGGCTCATAATCGCATCTAAGTCAACAGCCTCAAAATCGACAGTATTGACAAAGCTGGCACCCATCGGAGATTTCCTCCTATCCCTCTCCTTAGCAGGTAACGAATCCGGAACAGAATCTGAGCTCTTATCATCAAATAAGAACTGCTTCAATAGCAGATCCTTCAAGCCCAAAAGACCATTTTGTTTTTTCATGCCTTAATAAGGTTGTATTATATATGGTAAAGCTATCATGCAACAAAGCCAAACTATGTCTGAGTACCAGAGTCATATCTGTAGGCGAACAAGCAGTAGCACACAGCAGAACGCAAAGGAGATCCATCATCATATTCAAATTTCAACTACAAAGAAAACTCGAGAATACGCCAACTAACTGCGTTCCCACTATAATTAAAATTTTTAGCTTTGCTCCTTTAACCTTATCAAATGGCAACAGTTAACCAAATCATAAGACTACTATTGATCATTCGTAAGATCAAGTCCCAGCGCCCCTCCTATCCTACACTCAAGCAGATCATGCATTATGTAAAAGAAGACTTTGAGATCAGAGGAATCCAAAGCGGACTTTCAGAACGAAGCTTCCAGAAAGACATAGAAAATATCAGAACCCAGTTTGGGATAAACATCGTCTACTGCCCACAGAACCAAGGTTATCGCATTGAACAAGATTATGGTGCGTCTCTGAATCTGGAACAAATACTTGAACCTTTTGAAGTATTCAATGCACTTCAGGGACATACCGAACTTTCTGATTACGTTAAAACAGAGCCATACCAGCCGGCAGGAACGCATTATCTCAGTAAACTGCTTTATGCAATAAAGAACACCTTCCGTGTCAACATCACTTATATGAAATTCGGAGCGGTTGAACCCACCATAAGATCGCTTGATCCATATCTGATCAGACATTTCCGGGGTCGGTGGTATGTCATAGGCAGACTAACGCCAACCAGTGAATTCAAGACGTTTGGTCTGGACAGAATCCTTGGCCTTGACTTCACGAAAGAGCTTTTTGCAAAAGATCCCCTCTTCAACTATGATATGAAGTTTAAAAACAGCTTCGGAATCTATGCATCCGATGACGGACAAATAGAGGATGTCGAACTCAGCTTCAGCGAATTTGATGGTCATTACATCAAGTCATCACCTCTGCATCATTCACAACGAACTCTTTCAGATAATGAGAGCGGCCTTTCTATAGGTTTGAAACTGAAGATCACCAATGACTTCATTATGGAACTTCTTTCCCTTAGCTCTTCCCTATCAGTCATTCGTCCCGCCTGGTTAAAGCAAAAGATGATTGATATCTATGAAATAGCGATAAAAAGAAATCAGGAACCGGCACAATAAGCAAATAACACCATACCACCACATCCCTAAAATAGCTCTAAAACAAACAACGCAGCCGATGACAGGCTGCGTTAAACAAAACAGATAAGATAGGTATGAGAGCGTTATCATAGATGATGATACAAAGTAACGAGCTCACTACGCCAAACCGCGGCGTAGCCAAAGAAAACTAAAATTCCGCTCCAAAAACTTCCCTTAGTCTCTCCCGCTCTTCATCCGTCAAAGCCGCTACGCTTTCGATAACTTCCATAACATGCTGGCCGTTATCCGTCGCGAGCAAAAGGTTTAAAAGGCCCACAAGCGTCTTGCTTTGTTGGGTATTAGAACTTTGGAATATACGAGGTTCTGCACAGTATATTTCCTTCACAACATTTTCCAGCTCATTAGTTTTGATCTTTGAGTCTGGAAAGATTCCGCGTCCATGGTATTCCTCAATTAATTTATCTGCTTGAATACCTCTGATAAACTGCTTCTCTTTATTCGAAACCAACGCGTTAAGCGCTCGCAGCAAAGCTTTGTAAGACGGATGCGTCTGATTCTTACCGGAAAACTCCAGTACCGGATGCTCGTCAATTGTTTCGTGAAAATTATCAAAAAACGGAGATTCAACATACACCGAATGGTGAAAGTCAATGGCCTTGTTGTTAAAAGATGTATGTTTCCTGGCCGCTTCCTTCTGGTTCTTACCCAGAAAATAGAAATAGTATCGATCACCGATCTTTTGATTCCAGCGGATAAAAATAGCCTTGAAATGATAATCACCAATTTCGTATCGCACCTCTTCCGTATCACCAATGATATTCTCATACGCCAGTTCTACTCCATTAATAAAGATCTTACAATCTCTTTCTCTGTTAAGGAATAAAAACCAGCCGAACTCACTTGAAAGGTAATCTTCAAACTCTTTACCATACAGCAGGTTTGCAGACAGGTCAAAGATGTTCTGAAAGCTAACAACGGTACCCGTGGGACTCTTTTTTACTATCGACCTGTCTGCAATAATAAAATCCTGCAGATCACCCTTGTTTATCACGATCGTATATCGTAGCAAGGTACCATCGGGTCCCTCAAAGGTCGTAACCCAACTGCAACTATTCGCAAAAGTGCTGAAAGCATACCGCCCTTTTCCTTTCCTACCCCTTTGATAGATATCTTTATTGGCGGAATCACGCTTATGAGAATCGAGAAAGTTACCAAACGTATCATCGATAGTCTCGATGTCAATACCAGTCCCATTATCACTGATAGAGAATGATCCCAAATGACCAAGCTCATTCGCCTCAAAATCTAAATTAATTCTCGTCGCACCGGCATCAAAACCATTCCAGATATATTCGGCCAAAGCCTTTTTATAATCACCAGGTAAGCCGCTCTGCTCAATACTCTTAGTCGTAATTTTTGATGTATGCTTATTCATTATCTTGTAAGATGTCTACTAATATAAGTAAAGAAATAAGGCAGCGTACGCGTATCGAAATTTCATTTTAGTGCTTGTGCCCTTTCAACTCTTCTAACTTCGATATACTTCTACGCGACATTCCGCTAAAACCCGGAGCACCAGGATTCCGATACCACCCGCACCCACCTGACATATTCATATACCCCATTCCGGTAACCACATCCTTCTTACTGAGGCCCAGATCCCCCCTCCGTCGTTTTATCAGTTGCGGAAGCGTCATCTATGTCCTCAAATAAGCCGAGTTGCTCCTGTAAAGGTTTGCAAACATACGTTCGGCGAGATCATCTATATCCTCCCTGCGGGCCAGTACCTCCAACCAGAATTCCGGAATCTGATCATACCCATAAAGCAACCCTGCCAGACCACCCGTCACAGCAGCCGTCGTATCTGTGTCACCACCAAGATTAACCGCTTTCAGTACTGCGTCCTTGAAATTATCCGTTGTCAAAAGACACCAGATACTAGCCTCCAGCGTATGCAACACATAACCACTGCTCTGAATATCCTCCTCTTTAAGCTCAAAAACATCTCCTGTTAAAAGACGATTGAAAAGAGCGATCTCAGAAGCCGCGACGTTGATCTTGCTCAAATAGCTACCTATCGAAGACTTAAGTTCCTGATATATGGCAAACTTGTCATCCCCAGCCAACAGCTTCTGCGCAAATTCCAGATAGTAAAAGCAAGCGATAACAGAGCGGATATGGCCGTGCGTAATAGACGACACCTGCCTGGTGATCTCAAAACGTTGCTCGACCGGCTTATTCTCGATGTAAAACAGTAAAGGAGCTATACGCATCAGGGAACCATTTCCATTGGAGTCCTCTGTTGTTGAGCCAGTCAGTTCCGGTTTCTCTCCATCATCTAACCTGTCGATGGCTTGCTGAGTAGCCATGCCGATGTCAAACACCTCACCATGTGCAGTCCAATATCCGGAATATGCCCAGGCAACAAAGTTCTCAGCAACCGCTTCCAGGCTGAATTTCCCAGTCAATACCTCAGCCAGGCAGAAAGTCAGTGAGCTGTCATCGGAAAAAGTACCAGCCGGCACATCATGGGTGCCGTAACCCATCATATCCGTTACTTCCTTATTCTTCAACGCGAGGCGACTTTTGAATTCTACCGGTACACCCAATGCATCACCGATAGCCACCCCAAAAAGCACAGATTTTATCTTCTCCAAATAGTCGTTATTCATACATTCAGATTATTAGTATTGTAAAATCAGCTACCTGCCGTCATGCTTTAGAAACTCATAACCGCATCAGCAGGTAACTCAAAAAAAGGATATTCATCTTCAACGATCGAGCACGGGACACCTTTGGAACTCACACAACCATGCGTAGGCTGTGTGAAACGGAACACGGTGTCGCCTGCATATAAGTCGTCATCAAGCCAGGGACACTCTGAGACGGAAACATCTCTCACCAGAATCATTCTTTTCATATTGTTGTTAAATGTTCCGCACTGCCTGATCGGCAGTCCGGTTAGTTAAGCATAGTGTAAAACCGCTCTTCTAGGTTGATCGATATCTGATCTTCACAGTAGCTCTCAGGAGGAATAAAAAAGCCGAAGTCGTCAAACCACTTACATAAGGCTTCATAGTCCCCGGTTGCCCCTGTTACTAAAAGAAAATCTAACTTAGGTTCTTCTTTACTCATAAACGATGTCAATTAATTTAAGGAAGAGGTACGTCGTCATTTACCACTTCGATAGATTCACCTAGCAGCTCCATTGTCCGCACAACCGGTACTTCCTCAACATTGCGCAGTTTCCGCACGATAGCCCGAGACCTGGTTCCCGCGTTTTCGATTTCCTTGCTTGCACTCTGTAGCTTCTTATAGGTATTATCCAGTACAGTGCTAAACTTCCCGAACTCCGTTTTTACAGCTCCCAGTACCTCCCAAACCTCACTCGAACGCTTTTGAATCGCCAGGGTTCTGAAGCCCATTTGCAAGCTGTTCAACAAAGCAGAAATTGTAGTAGGCCCCGTGATCGTGATCTTACACTCCCGCTGAATAGATTCAAAGAGTCCCGGCGTTCTTAATACCTCTGCATAAAGACTCTCAAACGGGAGGAACATAATCGCAAAATCAGTAGTATGAGGAGGATCAATATACTTGCCCGAAATATCCATAGCACACTTCTTAATGCCTTTCACAAAGTTCTTCTTATGACTTTCTATTAAGTCAACCGCACCTTTGTCATACGCATCCATCAATAACTCGAAGTCTTCCTTCGGAAACTTACAATCGATAGGTAACCAAACATGCTTGTCCTTATCCTCCTTCCCAGGCAACTTAATCGCAAATTCAACCAACGCATTCGATCCCTCTTTTGTCTTCACGTTCTTAGCATACTGTTCCGGCGTTAATAGCTGCTCCAGAATATTCTCCAGCTGATACTCACCAAATACACCTCTCGTTTTCACATTGGTCAGCACTTTCTTCAGATCTCCAACACCTGTCGCCAGTTGCTGCATATCTCCCAGTCCTTTGTGGACCGCTTCCAATCGCTCACTCACCAGTTTGAACGAATCGCCCAGCCGCGTTTCCAACGTCTTATGCAACTTCTCATCAACCGTCGCCCTCATCTCCTCTAACTTCTTCTCATTACCCGTTTGCATTGCCACAATTTTCGTCTCAAGCGTACCACGCATCTGCTCCAGCTTCTCTTCATTGCCAGATTGCAAGGCCGTGAACTTCTGATCCAGCACCGAACGCATTTGCTCAAGCTTCTCGGATGTCATCTTATTTTGCTCAGACTGCTTGCCCTGAAGGTCGATGAAGCTGTTCCGCTGAGCAGCAGTAAACGTCTCGATCTGCTTCGCAAAGCCAGCATGAAAAGTTTCAAGCGCCGACTTTAGCTCCTGCCTGGTATCTTTGGAATTGGTCGTACCTAATTCAGCAAAGCTATTCAGCTTCAATTCCATTTCCTGCTTAAGATCATTTAGATTTTTAGCGAACAGCTCTAACTGATTCTTTTGCAAAGCACTGGTTTCCCTGATCGACGCAGAGATCATCCCGCTAAACGAGTAGACCGATTTTGACATTTCTTCTCTCGTGTCCCGCGCCGCATCATTGCTCTCCTTCCTGTTGGCAGCAATCTCCAGCTTCACGGCATGTTCAATCCTGCTCAGCTCACTGCTTAAAGCCTGAAACTTAAAGAGCAGCTCCTCCGGCAAAGAACCGTCAGACGATTTTCTTTTCAACACGATCAACAAACTGGCTAAAGAAATCACCAGAACCAGACATAAAAGCGATAAAAGTATCATTTCCATAAAAAACTATTTAGGTTATCGAATGATACAAAGCTATGCTCCAGCTACGCTATCCCACTGCGTAGATATGACAAAATGCGGATTCAATACTTTCAAAGACTCTGAAAGTTGAGCATACTCATTTTCTTTATTCTTCCAATTAGTGCATATTCGCATCATATACATGACAAAGAAACTAATCCTTCACATTCCTCATTCGTCCACTTATATACCTTCATACGACGGCTACCTCGTTGATGAGTTAGTAATCGCGGTAAGATTTAAAATCCCTTAATGTTGCTGCAATCTAACAATGTGTGCTGTTATGGAACTGAATGAAGTTGTAATCGCCACCCCAAACAATCCATTTAGTACAGTTCTGCCAATGGTTATCGTTCTTTTTGTTAGGACTGTCCGATATTGTACTTCGAAAGTTTTCAGTGATCCAGAGTGGAACTAAAGCATTAGACTTTAGAAAGTCCTCAAAGCTTTTACGATCAATCAAGGTGATCTTCTGCTCGGTATCATTATTTTCCCACTGTTTATAAATCAGACATTTCAGCTGTTCCGCCGCGTTAAAAAAACCTCTTTTATCGGTAGTAGCAATATTCAAACCTTTGCGAAGTAATAACGACGGAATTTGATAAATATCTGTATGGCTAGCGATGCTGGATTCATGTATTTCAGTTATGGTCGTTTTGACCTGGTAACCGAGATTGTCTTGATTAGTAATCCACTTAACCGGTTCTTCTTCCTTATATTTATTCATCCAAACTACATCGACAAGCGAATGGCTGACACCGTTAGCGATCGACGCACTCATGTCATCCGGCCGCAATCCGTGATTCGAATCGAAAGTATTGTCCGAGTTCAAAATGAAGTCTTTAAATTCAACTAATTCATCGTCAGGAATTAAAACGCAATTAAGGCTTAGCCTGGCGCGACCAACATTGTTTGGATCTGGTAATGCCGTGTTAGAATATAAAGCTATCCAGTCATCATCACTTTTGTGACGCCCATTCAAATGTTGTCCTTTAATTTCTATCCACTCTTTAAAATTAGGTATGAATGGGGCTGTTGCCCATTTTCTGATCGCATCTTGTGTTGCTTTTGGAGTTAGCGGTACAGGCTCTGCAATATCCTCTGGTAGTAACCATTTATCGCTATTATTGCGATAGTAGTGTACGACATGGCTAACACCGAAGTCAACTGGATTGTTAATATGCAGAATCTTACCATAATCATCTAACATACCTTCTGTTTCAAATTTCCCATAGGGTAATCGATCAGCCAAAAATCCTTGAATTTTATGAACTGCTAACCAAGTATATTTTTCTTCAAATGTTGCCCACTCGCTATTACCGTCGTTTGCCGGCCCTTTATTTTTTTTCCACCCCAAATCTTTGATATAGCTGATTGCCGCTGCAACAGCAAAGTCGTGTTGGTTAAAATCGCTTCCATGCTTTTCAATATAAGGTTTCATAAATGACCTACCAGCATCATTAAGCCCTCCTTCTTCGTACTTCAGGAAACCATCGAATGCTTCATCGATCGCGTTCCAGTCAAGATCATCCTGTATCGGGTATCGGCCTTCAAATTGGGAATCAAGTTCATGAGGTGCAAAATCCAGTTTCAACTCATCATTAGAAATGATATAGGGAGGTCTACACTGCAAAATTTCCTTCTGAGTACAAAGATTAAAAGTAAAAATCCGCTCCATGTAGGCAAGGTTGCCATATCGAACCACTGAGTTGGTCAGGTTGCCAATACCCTCTTCGGAAAAAACATTCTTCAATATCCAGTCAGCCAATAACCGTTGATCAGGATTCGCGTTGGTGAATTTGCCTGACAAGCCTAATATAACGATACTTAGGTCTTCGCAAATTTGTTCGTCTCCGCACATGAATACCATATCCAGCAATTTAATAAAGCCATATATATTGGTATAAGCCCAATCAGTTAGCTCGGAACGACATTTTTCCCGGTAGGCTTTGTGAACCGAACTCAAGCTCCAAGCCAATATGAGCGGCTTGCCTAAGTAATGATCGAAAGGATATAACCTTGTGTGTTCAAGGTATAAAGAAAGCGCGCTATTGCCAATGTAATCATGGTGGTCAGGTCCTGACCAAAACAGATCGCGCTGATAGGTGTTGGGGAATTTGATGAGGGTATGATGTACGATCTCTACGCCGAGATTTAGAACTTGACGATAAAGGTTAGGCATAATAAATTCATTGACCATCAAATCACGGATGGTGTAATCAGCTGTCTCAAATCTTAATCTAAGATAGTCCAAATACGATCTAATCTTTGCGTCAGGACTTTGACCGAATACCTGAAATTGTAACCTTAATAATTGTCTTTCATTAAAATCACCTGTCCATAAGTTGTTCTCACCCACCAGCATATTAAAGTCGTTGAAAAGAATAATGGCTGTCAATGTGCGGGTATACTCCATTTGTGCTTCTAACAAACCGGTTGGCAAATCAAGTAATTGCGCCCGCACGATCTGCCCAGCCTGTTTCAACGCGTATAAAAACTCTGAATAGGATTGAATACCGATTCCGTAAACTTTCGTTGCTGGTGATATCCCATCAGTGGCCTGTATGTGCTCGAATACCAAAAAACCATGATCGGATAACATATCCAATAATGATCCTAAAGTTATCTTGCTTATGACCTGATGTAACGCGTCAAATAATTGGTTACGTAAATAGTCACGGGCTAATTTACTTTGATCTTTGAACAGATCTGCAGTAAAGAATAGCGCTTGTCTGACCGTTTGATCATCCGTAGAAATATTAGGTGCGTATTTAGATCGAAATTCCTGTTCTAACCTTTCGATTTTAATATTTAGCAAATCCCTTAATGTAAAATGAATAGGATCTTTACTGATACCCTCAATATCCTGACCTGCATACATTTGGCAAAAAAGCCGCAATGTCAATGCGTTTTCGAAGGCACTCCTGATCCAAAAGTTCTTAGCATAAGTAATTTTATACGTTTTGAAATAATCTGGAACAAGATCATAAAGCAAACGGTCGCCCGATTCAGGCAGATCCGCTCTAAGCTGTGTAAGTTCATTGTTCGGCAGATCACAAGGGTTCATATTCATTGGTGGATATGAGCGGGCGGAAAAGATAAATCGGATCAGGGGAAATTTTTTAAGCCAGGTTTCACATTCTAATATCCGTTCACGCCAGGTCGCCCAATTGTCGGCTTCATCTATCCCGTCGACACATATCAAAACGCGACGGGTTTTATTCCAGTGCTGCTCGCCGATTTTGCGGCCTGATGCCGCATTCACACTATTCCTGACGGCAAGTGCTTCCAAGCCAGAAAAAATTTGCAGATCACTCCAGCCCACGCAACAATCCAAGGTCTGACGTAATATACTTCCCCAACTTTCGTTCGCAGTTCCTTTTGCGCGAATGATCAAAGCGGCCTGACCTTCGTCCAATTTACTCTCGACGGCATTAGCCAAAGCATGTGTTTTGCCGGTACCCACCGGACCAAGTATGGAATAATTATGCGGATGGTATTGTTTATTCAAATGATCCCAGTATTGTACGAGATAGATTTGATGAACTTTTTCCAGACTTTGTACAAGCTTTGGGGTGATATTCCTTAAAAGATTGTGTTTAGGCAAGTGCTCAACCCTTAATTTCAATTTCCACACATCGAAATCTGTCGGGCTTTGGATTATAGGGACGTAAACACCGACCTGGAGATCAGCCAGCAATTTTCCAAACACTTTAAGATGTTCATTTAGATGCTGCCTGATAATGGTAAGTTCTTCATTAACTTCAGGAAAATAGCCATTTTGAATAATGTAGGTATTGATTACTACCACAGCCTCTTCAATCTCTCTCTTAGTTTCGGAAAGTGAAGCTATTTCCTTTGCGATGTAGCTGTCTGTAAAAAGCGATTCTTCAATTAACTCGGCTATCTTACCCGCCTGGTGCAGATCCGGCACGTAACGCTCATTTAGCCAACCCGCCTTGGCTAAGTCAAAGCGGGTTTTTAATGTATCCATTGCTATTTCTTCCTTTTCAAACCAAAATCGCTTGATGCCATCATTGCCAGCTTCCCCCAATTCGGTTACTAGCCGGTCTTCAAACCAAAATTCAATTTCAAGGTCTGCCAGTTCTGTTTTGATTTTAGCAGCCAGACTAAGAACCTTTCTTTCTTCGCTGACCTTTATAAGTTCTCCGTTTCGGCCTTTCTTTTCACTGAATTTTTTTCTTGGGAGGCAAACAATGTAGCGCTTCAAATCATTTCTCACCTCTTTAGCGGTGCGTATCGAGTGCTCTATTTGCTTAAGCTGATTTTTTGTGAGCGAACTTAGAAAATATTTGGCCTGCACCCCAACGATCTGTCCATCGTTCAAAACCGCATAAGCTTCTACGCCACCGTCACCACCTGCACCATTGACAACAGAAAAGTAGCCGACTTGATCAGAAAATGTACGATACAAATACCGTTGAAACAATTGTACGCTTAACGCCTCAAAAGCCTCATCGAGCGAACTGTTATAATTATTTAATCTTGCTATTTCCATTCGCTATATTTTTTAGATACTTACCAATCACTACGGCCGCGTTCCTCTGTTGTTAAAATCTCGTGATTTACATGGTAATGCGCTGTTAATAAGTTTAAGTGATCAGAAACTAAGCAGAGCATTACAAAAATTCTGAAAATCCGCCAAATTATAGAGTGTCCATTTTATTTTTTCCATTGGTCACTGATCAAATTATTCTGATTAGGTTGTTGAACTTATTATTTGCAATATGCTGCCCTAATTCAGCTTTAAGCGCTTCAAAACGGTCACGGTCACGTTCCGCTTTTGCTTTCTCGATAGCTTCAATGATTGCGGTGGCTGCAAGTTGTTCCGCTCTGGCCAACTCTATCATTTTATCTTCGTCCGTTAAGTAAATATGGATGTCCAGGTTGATCAGGTGACCTTCATAACCTACGTATTTTAAGAATAACGCGACGATGAGACTATGAAGGCGCAGAGATATCTGTGTTAGTTCAAATTGTTTAGAGAGCTCTAACGGGTTGCGTCCATGAAGATAGTCGTTGCGTTTATCAATAGTGGCTTTATCCAGATCAGAAAGGGCCAGAAGAAACTTAACGGCTTTTTCTGTAATTGCTTTTTCGATGTCTTCCCAGAAGGATTCTCCTCCGAGCAGTTCGTTCTTATCTATCCAAACCTTATATCCCATCAATTCCAACCGGGAAGCCAGCCAGATCGTAAACTCATTATCCTCAGGTGTGGCATGGCTAATAAAAATAGTATCTCTCATCACGGCGTAAATATTATTTTGTAATCAGGAATCTGAAGTATAACCTAACCGATCCCGCAATTCCCTTTCTGGAATTAATCTCAATCTCTGTAATACTAAATTAGGCTAATATTATTAGTATTTCGAATTGTATTTTCCACATAGAGCTAGTTTTCCACCACAGCAATATTGCCTGTTACAGATTTTCTTTAAGCCACTTTGACCCTTTGTCATTAAAGCCCTTCCAAGCACCTTCTCCAGACAGTCGTACTACCAATAGTTCATCATTTCCATCAATCAACGGCCCAAGTATGTCCCGGATTTGGACAGCACTCAGATTTGATTTTACGACCCAAGTGGAATCAAGATGATGCCACCAATAGCTGAATGTTGACTTAATGTTATCAATTAGATTAACATAGTCCTTTCCTGTTTTATTAAGGTCGTACCCAATTAAGTAAGTGTTCATTAATTTTGTGAAATTATGTTCCAGCCACTCTGAACTAGGGCTGGAACTGTGATTTGAAAAAAATTTATTTCCCCTTTTTTACTGTTTCTTTAACAGTTGTTTTTGGATGCTTATCAGCATATTTCTTAGGTACAAATTGTCCTGTACCGGCGTCTCTGTGAACTGTAGTCTTCTTTGCCATTTTAATACCTCCTTCCTTAACTTAATTGCTTCTTCATTGGCTAAAACTCTGCCAATTTGAAAATGTCTTTTTGAATGCTATTAATGATTATATTTATATCAATTTTTGATTTTATATATTATTTTCTAATATGAAAATTCTAATTTCTTGGTTGGCAAAGAATCATGATTTTACAAATGAAGGGGCTGTTAATGAAGAAGGTCCAACAATGTCATTCCATGAACATTTCTTTAATCATGAAAAGCATATCATTCTATGTAGCGCAAAAGAGGATGATCTCAGACTTGATAAATTATTAAATGCAATTGCTCTAAAGTATCCGGAACGTAAACACCGCATTGAACCTCGATATATGAATATCACTAGCGTGATAGACATTGAAGAGATTAAATCAAAAGTTGAACAATTGTTAATTGGTCTAAAAGATCATGAAATAGATATTTTCTTTTCTCCTGGTACGTCAGGTATGCAAATAGCTTGGTATATATGCCACACAACATTAAAATTAAATACAAGATTATTTCAAACTCAGCCCGGGAAGTTTAATAGAGATAAAAAACCTAAGCTTTTAGAAGTCACTGCCGAGTTTTCTACAACTCCCGTTTCGGCAATTATTAGGGAGACCGCAGTTTCTGGCAAAAAAGGAAAAACAGATTATCTTATAACCGAATCAATTAAAGACGCTTACCACAAGGCCGAGCTGATTGCAAACACAGATAGAGTAACTACATTAATTACCGGTGCAAGTGGAACGGGAAAAGAGCACCTGGCAAACTATATTCATCAGTACTCTGCAAGAAAGGATCAGCCTTTTATAACGGTCAATTGTGCTGCTTTTAATGATCAACTATTGGAAGCCAGATTGTTTGGATATAAAAAAGGAGCATTCACAGGTGCTGATAAAGAACAAAAAGGAATATTCGAGGAAGCTTCTGGCGGTACGATATTTCTGGATGAGATTGGTGATATTTCGCCCTATATGCAGCAAAGCTTATTACGAGTGCTGCAGGAGAAAGAAATCCTACCCCTAGGTTCAAATAAGACAATCAAAGTAGATGTAAGGATAATTGCGGCAACCAATAAAAATTTACCTGAGCATTGCGAATGCGAAAAATATAGATGGGATTTATATTACAGGCTTACCGTAACCGAATTAATGTTGCCTGCTTTATTGGAGCGAACCATTTCTGAGAAGGAAAAATTGATTAAGCATTTTTTAAAGACCAAAAAAGCCTATTTCAATAGACCAAAGGAATTGAGTTTGTCTAAGGATGCTTTGACTGAATTATTAAACTACAGTTTTCCCGGGAACATTAGGGAACTCGAAAATATGATTGAACAACTATATGTGTTTTGTAATGAAAAGGTGGAACTACCAGATCTACCAGCACGGGTTAAGCAAAAAAACAAGTCTTCTTTAGCATGGAAAGATGTGGAAAAGGAGCACATTAATAAAGTTCTAATTTCAACTAGGGGCAATCAAAGGAAAGCTTGGCAAATATTAAAATATGGATCTATAAATACCTTAGTTAACAAAATAAAAGAATACGGGATAGAATTTCGTTCCCAGAGAGTATGAAATTCAATATGCCCGGAAGAGGATGTAACCTGAACTGTGTCACAGTAAGCAAACTAACTTGTCTTATGGATTTTTAAATAAGTTATTTCACATGCTTTACATAATCGCTTTTCCTGATAAAATTCTCCTAAATCGTAACGACTTGTAGCTTTTTGAAAAATATCCAATCCTCTTCCCAAAATTATTTTCCAACCAGTATTGGTGCAAACACTCCTATCATGTATGGTGCTGTCGAATTCATAGGTGAGATAAATACCTGATTCTTCGAGTGAATCTGTCATTTCTTTGAAAAACTGACGAGCGCCTTCTAAATATTCTTCAACGTTATTCGTTACTAAATTTATATTGATCTCTACGTCATCTTCTTTCATTTTAGCTACTACTGCGCATAGCTCCATAAAGTTCCTCATTTGATGCCACATCCTAATGAATGGATCTACAACGGTTATTTGAGTAGCCCCATTTAGATAAGATGCGAAAAGATTAAAATAAGATACCCCTGTTTGGTTATCCCTTATTAAGTATTGACCTTCTGTGGGATTCGACTTTGTTGCAGATATATCAAAACTATTTACATTAACGACAATCGTTTTTGCTGATCCCTCATCCGTTTCAACGGCTTCAGGAATTGATATTTCAAGCTGCTTTTCGGATTTTGGAATACCGTGAATAATTTCTTCGAGTGTGTCAACTGTTACTTTCTGGCCAGAACTATTGACTGTATAAGTAAAATCAACATATTCAAAGGTTTCGTCCATTTTTATAAGTTGCTGCTTAACCCTTTTACGACATTCAATGGCAAAATCCATTAGTATTAGAGCCTCGTCTTGGGTGCATTCACCATGAGGATAAATAACTTTCATCAAGCCTGAATAGGTTTTGGCGATCCCGTCTCTATCCCTGGTAGTTATAGTATCTGATAATTTGAAATAGTTTTTGTAGTGGTGTGTGTAATCTTCTTTCCGCAGTTCTTTTAAGACTTCAGCCAGGTAATCCACGATGAAACCGTAATCATTGCTGAACATCTCGTTCCTGAGTTTTTGAACTTCCCATCCCGGGATGTAGGCATGTATACGGTCGAGAAAAGCTGTATCATAGTATTCTGCAGGTAATGCATCAAACAGGTTTGAATGCTTTATCATATAAGCAACAGAGTGATCGGTATTACCAACGAAGGCCATAGAAGCCGCGGCGCCAAAGGTATCAGTTCCACGGGAGAAGGATTTGTTGGCCATGTAGTTTTTCATGATGTCTACCAATCCTTTATCTACCCGTTTTCCTTTTCCGGCAAATTCATCATAGGCCACCACATCCCAATAACCTACTAAGCCGATATCACCGTTAGAATTATTTACAAATAGCTTTGCCTTGCTTACTTCGCCACCTGAAACTAATATGCCATGGGGTGACATTTCTGAGTAGATATGACTTTTACCAGTTCCTTTAGGTCCTAATTCAATAAAGTTATAGTTGTTTTCACAGAAAGGTATCAGCCTGCTCAGCTGCAGCAGCTTTGAGCGGTCATTGAATTCATCCGGATTAAGGCCAATTGTCTGAATCAGGAAATCGATCCACTCTTCAGTTGTAAATTGTTTGCGGGTTTCTTTGTAGGCTTCTAAATCGGAGTTGGAGACTTGGATTGGTTTAAGGTTTTCAATAATCCAGGGACTGACGGCGCGGTCTTCCGATAAAAAGTAGGATATGTTGACTATGCACCAAACCCCGGCGGACAAAAGTTTTTTGTGATTTTTTATCGTTAAAGGATCAACCAGCACCTTGGTGAGGCCCAGGCTGGAGAAAGTAGCTTCATAGGTGCCCTTTGAATCATTCAAGCGAACGGCCACTTTGTCGATCACCCGGTACGAGCCCTTCTCCTTGATATTTGATTTAACCAGGTTGGCTTCATCTCTGTGAACAAAGTGTTTCGCCAGAATACTTCGCACGGTTTCTATTCCAGCATTGATGGTTTCTTCATCATCTGTGGCGCAATATTGACCCAGCAAGTATTCAAGCACATATGTTGGAACAATTGCATTGCCTTTTACCAGTTTGGTTAAGTCCTTTCTGACTACTTTGCCAGGAAAAAGTTCATTCGCTTTTTTATCAAGTTCCTTCATCGTCTAAAAATCAAAATCGTTTGTAAATGAAATCATAACCGGGTAGGATTTTTCTTTATATATTTTATAAGAGGCCGCTTTTGGTATGGGTTCTTCGAGTCGCAACACTATATCCTGGTGGTTGTACTGACCCAGTTCTTTAGTTAATAAAAACTTATATCTCTGTTCTCTCGATTGGGCATAAGAATCCGGCGAATTAAAATTCAAATAAGCTATGTCAGAAAGTAAAGTTCCATCTTTAGCATAGAAGGCTACCCGAAGTTCCCGAGCTAAAACCTGTTCTTCAACTGGTTCTTCCTGATAGAAAGTAATTATCACATTGTTACTTGTTATTTTAGAAACGGAACGTATAATGTCTATTTCTACTTTTTTCACAGTTTTTTCTTTCTTCATTGTAAATTCAATCACCGGAATTATTAACTCCTGCAAGGAAGCGCCACCGTGAACAAACCGGCTGCCCGCACCCTGGATTTTAAACCGATTGATAGATTTAGGGATCAGGAACTCCGTATCATCGTCCAGATAAAGCTCTTTAGCTGTGAATTTACGTGCGCTGGATTGTTCTTTTAAGTTTTTCCCGATTATGAAACGGCGGTTGTCTTTAAATACCTGACCGGCTTTATCCACTTCCGAGAAGTCGCTCTCCTCTAATTTAAAATTTTGATAAATGTAACCATGATCAGCGGTTATGATAGCATTGGTGCCGTTCAGGTTAGATATTGTTTTGAGGAGTTTTATAATATGATCAAATTCAGCCTCTGTAGCTTTAAATACCTTTTCTTCGGTCATTTTATCGTCACCCGTTTTATCAATACCGTTATGGTAGATATAGAGTACGTCGAATTGCTTCACAAAATCCCGGCCCTCGTCTCTTTTCTTCCCGATTTCTATAAAATCTGCTGCTTTAATCGCTACGGCCCTTCCTTTTAGCGCTTGCTTCAGGACCTTATCCCTGTTTGCGGTGCCATTGCTTATTTGCCCATCGACAAAAACGTGATCTATGGCGTCATTATAAGTTAATTTGTTATTGGGTAACAAAGCAGCCATGCCCATTTGGGTGTAAGTTGGCACACTCGAAACCATCGCATCAAGACTTGAAGTGAAACGATTTTCCTTACTTAACCTTTCAAGCAGTTCAACACCGCTTTCATAACGCAACGCATCGGAAATAATAACAAAAATCCGGTTCCCTTTATCGGCATAAGGAGCGACGTAGCGTTTGAAAAAATTACGCTGCTGCACCAGATCATGTTCGTGCAGGAAGTTGCCCTGGTCCACATATTTTTGCCAATAGTCATTCAGTTTTAATAAATAACTGTTGGAGTAAATCTTTTCAATGTTGTCAGCAATCGTCGCTAAACTATTGCTGTGATTTGTTTCACTGTAATGCAACAGGAATTTACGATAGTTGTAATCGATTTTGTAATACTGAGAAACATAAAGATCAATTCCTTCTTTTACTGAATTGAAATCAAACAGTGCTGATTCCACCTGAGTGATCAATTTCGAAGCATAATTGATGGCATGATAATGATCTTTATACTTAGGAAACCACCAGGTATTTTCTCTTCTTTTAATGATCTGCTCTAAGTCGCTTGATGAGATGGTTTTATTTAAAACATCTTTAACCAGTCCGCAGATTATTTTCTGATCGATTAATTGAAAACTATCATTCGTCATTAAATCCTTGTAGTCACAAGAGATTAAAGCAATTTCAAGGTTCAGGTCCTTCTCAACCTTTTCCGATAACACTTCTAAACAGACGTTAAAGCGGGAACTATCTTTCCATTTACTTAGTAGCAATAAAGCCTCTCTATTTAAACCTGAGGTGCTTTTTAGGATTTTCTGTAAGTCTGTTTTAAATAGTTCCAGCAGGAAATCGTAAACGGATGCCTGCTCGGTTTTATAGGAATACTTGTTCCGTATCTCCTCCCAGAAAAAACCGGCTAGCTTAAACTTTTCCAGGTCAGCTATTTTTTCTTCCCTACCTGTGGCATGCTCTTCAATTACATTTAGAAGCAATTGTTCTAAAGAGAGATCATGGCTTTTTAGCGTTATTGCCAGAAGTTTGTATTTAAGCAGGACAGGGCTTAGCGGTTCATCCATCAAGGTTTGCTTTAGCTTTTCCTGCCGCTTCCTATTTTGAAAGAAAGCTATGTATTCATTAATGATCGGCTTGTAGTCAAAATCAATTCCCAGATCCTGAATAATAATGGCGGCCCTATCGGTATGAAACTCATAATTTGCCAACTGGAGGTCCAAAAGCCAGTTCTCAGCATGAGGTGGTACATCATGCATAAAATACAACAGAAACTTTTGTGAGGGTTCTTGTCGCATGACTCGGTATTTTATTGAGAATTCATTATTATCTACCGTGATTTTATGTACGCCATCCAGGTTGATTTCATTAAATTCTTCCAGCATTTCTTCTTTGCCATACCAGAAGATGATACGGTGCTGTTGGAAAAGTTTTGTAAGTGTTTGTTGCATAAGGCCCCACTCTAAATCCCTCTCCAGAGGGATTTTTATAAGTATTTTTTAACTGATTTCTGCTGTTTGTTCTTCCTGAACTTTTACGGCGCCACTTAAGCCTTTGACTTCCTGTAAGGCGGTGCCGAACTTGTTATAGTTTACCAGGACACCATCATCTAAATCAAGTGCAATTTGTTCGGTGGCCAATGGATAAATAACTTCACGTTCGTAATTGGCGAGTTCGACCAACAATTGTTCGATTTCGATGATGCGTTTATCCGCTTTTGTTTTCTCAGCTGGTGTTGCAGTGGCAGAATTTTTAATGTGAACCAAATGCTCTTTGTTGGCCTTTAATTTCTCTATAAATGGATTGAGGTATTGATTACGGATCAGGGAAACCGTGTCTGTACTGTAGCGATGCAAATAAACCAATACGTTAAATCCTTTTTTAGGACTGCTGAACATCCAGTAGATGGGGCGTTTTTTGTAACGTTTGATATGATCCGGATAAAAATCTTTTGTTAGATATTTACGAATGTCTTTACCCAAGGCGTCTTCTATAAAGTGCAGGTTCTTTTCGAAAGAAGTTTCACCGAAGCTGGCTTTTAAAAATTGGTTGAACTTGGAAACGACATCGTCCTGGAAATATTCATCGTCGAGCACTGGGATGATGCCGTCGGTGTCGGGGGAGAACTCTTCGACTCCGCTCAGGGTTACAGGGGCATCGCTAATGATGTCATTATAATCTTGAATGGTCTGGCCGGCGTTGGCTAATATTAAACCAGGCTTGGCTAAGCTGTAACGGCCAAACATGCAGCCTACCGCATAGCTTACAAATTGTTTAATGACTTCAATTTTATTAAAAGGCAATTCCAATCCTTCATAGCTCTGAACTAAACCCGTTTCTTCATCTCGCTTTAAACGAATTTGTTCCAATTGCGGGCGAAATAATTCCTCTTGTAAAATGGTAATGTCTTTTAATGCGACTTCAGGAGTTAATTCTTCTCGTAAATCGTAAATATCGATGAAAATATGGTTAAGTTCTTCTTCATTTTTATGAAGTTGGAAAAACTTTGTTTCCCAGAATTGTTGGTAATTATCAAAGGCATCGGCTAATTCCTCTGTGGTTTTATGTTTAACTAGTTCGTTCTTTTCAAAATCCCAAGATGTGTCCCGTGCGTTCCAATCAGTTTTAGAAATCGAAATACAACTTGAGCTCAGATTTTCAATCGTTTGATTTTCATAAATGGCTTCATTTACTGGAATTCTAGCAATGTCACCAACTTGGTAGGCGAGCGTAGGATTTATTATATCCAAAAACTTTTGAGTAAAAGATGAGTTTAAGAGTGAAACGAGTTTGTTTTGTATAGATGCTTTTGGAAAAATTGATGAACCATTATTATCAAACAAACAGTTTGGAGGTACGACTCGAGCTCCATAACAATTTGAAGAAGTTAGTGACCATGTTATGGCGGGCTTAAAGAAGAATGATTTATTGCGAATAGTTGAAGAAGGATGTTCCTTAATTTCCTTTCCATCATTTGCCCAATTAACGACTAGATCGAAATTTCCATACCATTTATTGAAACCGCCGCCTTTTATATAAAAATACCATTTCAACTGACTACCAAATCCAGAAGTTTTTTTCTGTTCAACTTCGTTCCAGTTTCTTAAGAATTTTTCATTTTTTCCTGTGTCTATTCCTTTTCTAACCGAATAGATACTTCCCAACACCTGACTACTACTTATTGAGGATAACATATTCCTACTCACCCAATAAGCAATTGGCTCTCCCATGATCTTTTCAAAATCTTTTTGTTTTGCTAAATAGAACCGGTCGTCATCATCGTTTTTAATAGCTTCCAGAGCTTTGTGGGCTTTTCCTCCAGTTGACTTCTCATCTATTAAACGAATGTAAATGCTTTCACAAGAAGTTTTCTGGTTCAAAAAGATGAAAGCGACATTTTGTACCACCTCACCGCCAATTTCCGGGAAAGTACGAGTACCTAGATGCAGCGTAGAATCAAACTGGATATTTTCAATTAGCTTTTTACGAAATGATTGGTAACTACTTAAAAACATCCAACTATGTTGGTTAATCATTCCTAAGCTTCCTTTTTCCTGGAGCATTAACAACCCACTTTCCATGAAACAAGCCATTAAATCTGATTTACTTTTTGGGTAGTAGGTTTTTACAAAAGTATTGAGTGAAAGATTCATTCCTCCACCCATATATGGCGGGTTGGCTGCAATGCAGGTATATTTAGTGCCTAATAATACTAGTTGAGTGATACATGTTAGAAGCTCTTCAGTTTTAGTTTGCCATAGCAATTGTTGGAGCAAAGGGCTTTCAGCTATGCTACTTTTAAGGTTCTCTAAAACAGATAAACTGGTATGCGGTATGATCAATGAACCGAAATTGCTTGCTTGGCGCATTAGATTTAGGTCATGTTTCAACTCTGCAGTTAAGCTGAATCCTGCTTCGACAAATAGTCCCGCAGCATCCGCTTCATTCAGGCTAAAATCTTTTAAAGCAGTAATTTTAGGCTCAACAGGTTTACGGAAGAAACGAGGATAATAGGCCCGGGCTTTCATGACCAGGGCAAAGGCTGAAAGCTGAGCAGCCCGCTCATCGATGTCAATCCCGACAAGGTTGTGTTCTAAAATGAGGTAGGGTATTTCGGAAGTGGAGTAACCTTCTTCTTCGTAGATCTTGCACAGTAGATCAAAGCCGTAAATCAAAATATGCCCGCTGCCACATGCAGGATCCAGCAGGTTGAGTTCTAGGGGGGTGCTGATCTTTAAAGGTGTTGTTTCTTTTTCGGCAGGCGATTCAATGTAATAGGGCATTTCCGCTTTTAGGCCGGAAGCCGGTTTATTGCGAAGCCAAAGCTTTCCAATAGTATTTTGTACCATGTATTCAACAATCCAACGCGGCGTAAACAGCTGCGTAGCTGCGGGTATATCTTCTGCTTTTACTTTGCTTTTAGAAGCAAATACCTGATCTTTTTTCTCCGCTATGTAAAACTGGTACAACCAACCAATGATCTCAACATTCTGACAGTCTTCATCAGTCATGCCCAGCCTTATGAATGTAACGATCGAGTTATCACTCAGTAAGTCGTCCGGCATGAGCAGCTCGGTATAATCGTCAATCCGTTCGAAGAGAAATGGCATCGCCGTATGCCAGAAGTTACAAACAGCCACCAGTAAATGGCGATAAACTTCGTTTTGGGGATTATTCGAACTGGTTCGTCCGTCTAAGAAGTTATTTATAAGTTCTAGATTGACTTTTACCCCCTCTTCAATATGACCGCGTTTGGCTTCCTCCAATACTTCGGGTTGCAACATGCCTTCGGCAGGAGTTAGAACCTTAATAGCCGTATAGCTGTTGGCGTCCATAAAACGAAGCGCCATCAAACGGTTAAACCAGGTGTAAGCTACTTTTTCAATAGTGGGTATTTTGCCCTTGTTGGTGATTAGTTCGTTCAGTTCTCGCAATTGCTGGCTTCTACTTCGAAGCTCGGCACTATCGGTGGTTAGAACGTATTCTAAGCGGGCGGCGACCTGCTCTATCAGTTTCCTTCGGGCGGACGATGCGAAACGCTTGAGTTGGGAGATATTCATTTGTCAGTATTGAGTACTTCGTATTAAATTAGGAAAGAAAGGTTATCTTAAATAGTGATTCGTTTGTTGCCTTTGATGTAGGTGCTGTATTTGGTTTTTAGCGCTTCTACAAATTCTTCCAAATCCTGTTCGGTTTCAATATATGGCTTTTTGTAATCAAGCTTAATGCTGTTTTTATTTATGTAGGTGATATGTGCAGGCTCAGCCGCAAGGGTTTTCGGTTTTTCGTCATCATCATCGCTAAAGGTTGGAACAGGGGCTGGATTTGCTAGTGCAGTCATTAGCGCTAAAGCTTTTTGATATACCTGATCGCTGATATGCTGGATCTTTGAGCGAATATTACCAATAAAACGTTCATGGGTGACGTTCTTCTTCTCTTCCAGAAATGGCGCAATTACTTTTTCCGCATCTGCAGCACTCAAGCTTTGATACTCTTCGAAGGTGCTTAGCTTGTCAATCATGCTATCTAGGTCGTGAATTGCTTTTTCTCTTTCTTCGTTTATCTTCGTAGTGATCTTAAGGCCTAACTTATCTAATAAAGTTTTGGCCGTTTGCATGGTATTCCCCTTATAGGGGGTTGCATTCGTTCTGATTTCTTTCAATTTGGGTAACTCCTCACCATCTATATAGGTAAAGTTGGCGTTGTCTCGATCAAGAAACAGTAAAAGGTTATCGTAAATATCCTTTTTGGCGCCATTCATAAAGCTTTTAATGGGATCCAGAATATCGTCCTTGGCATCGAGTAGTTCCGCTGAAAACTTGTCCTGAGCATTTAAGAAATAGACATATTCTTTCTGTTGCAGAGTTTCAAGAGCCGTTAGGGGTTCCCGTATATTTTTCAAAAAGGAGTACCGGGAGGATTGCTGCAACAACTGTTTTAAAAGGCCTATTTCCTCTTTTAATTTCACCTTGAAGTAGGTCGCCACCTCTTTGGCGTCAGTTCCTGGGTTAGCTTCATTAAAGAAATCCTGATATAGGGTTTTTAAATTTCTTACGGCTGCATCAGAAAAAGTTTCCTGAAGTTCAATGATTGTGTTGGCATGGTGACGATTGTTCTTCAACACATCTAACGCTTCCTTATTGTCGAGGATGTTTGAATCCTGCTTAATTTCTACCTTGCCACGTTTGAAAAGGTTAGCTGTTAAACTTAGAATCGCAAATTCTGGCCAACCAAAGGGCCGGGCTTTGAAATTTTCTAACAGGGCTTTTGCAGTTGTTCGTTCCGAGCGGGCCTTGTTACGGGTTATAAAAGTGATCAATTCATTTTCTGCCGGACTGATACTTATTTCAGATCCTTTAAACAGATCCTCCTGCTTTGCATACATGATGGTTGCAAGATCATTTTCAGTAAAATGCCTGGTTAATAGCTTCAATTGCGGGAAAGTATATTTAATTAAATCCTGAAACCCTGCGATCACCCTGGAAGTAGCCTTAGAGCTAAGTATATTAAGTTTTTCGCCATTGAGAAACAAATCGGCTGAGCCTAGCAAATGTTCAAGTCGTAAACGCAAAGCTCGTTTACGTTCCGCATTTTGCTGGCCCTTATCCGCGATGGAGCGTTGTATGCTTTGTGTCTGAGCGGAACCTGTATTATGGGTTATATATTTATCTGTTTTAAGAGCCAGGCGGATATCATCAATCAGACGGTCTTCGTTGGGGAGGATTATAAAGAGTTCGGCTTTGCCAAAACTTTGGGCTGAAAGCATTTGATCGTTCCCGTGTGCGTCATATAAGGGTGTGATCAGATTAATTTTAAGATCCAGATCCCGACCCAGTAGATTATCGTCTAATTTCTTTGCGAAGACATATGATTGCTTATTGTCTTCAAAGCGGATGCTGCTTTCGCGTATGATCTCATCGAAAATTGTGCTTGAAATGAATTTTCTTATTTCGGGAGAACCGAGTTCAGTGTTTTTGATTTCATTTTCAATATCCTTTTCTTCGTCTGTTAAGAACTCATACAGATCTCCATTCCGTTGAATATAGGTCTGATGCTCCAGTTCATTTAAGGCTTCGATAACTTCTTTTTCGTGTTTCTTGAGGTCGATGGTTAAGGAGTCGATAAACAGGATAGAAATGTTTCGGGCCGAGGGTTTAAAGGTTTTTACATATTTGACCATAAAAAGGCCCTTCAAAATTCGGATAGCCATAGGGTTGTCAGATAAATAACGCTTGGCAGTAGTGATCATAGCTTGTACTTCACTTTTAAGCGTGCTGCTGAGTCCGTCAAATAGCAGGTCGAAAGTGACCAGTTTGCCAACTTCCTGAATGGAAAGTCGAATACAGACCTCTTGGAAGACCCCTAGCATCGAGCGCTCCCCTACCGAAGCATGGCGGCCCATAAACGCGTTATGACGGGAAAGATCTCTTATACACTGTTGAAACAGACCAAAGTGTAACGGAAAGAAAGGGAAACTGATCTCAAAATCATGCAACTCCTTAAAAGTGGGGTAACTGGTCCCTCCGTCATGAAACTGAAATAAGGTGTCGAAATTGTTATGATGCTTATCAAAAAGAGCTGATAACTGCCGGTGTCCATCGGCATTTTTAACAAGCAGACGCTTTTGGATCACTTCATCTACATTTGCGCTAGTCAGGTTCAGTTTTGTTTTGAAACGAGCATGAATCTTGGAAAAGTCATTGGATTGGCTTGCTGTCATGTCACCAATCACCGAATCAATTTCGTCCTGAGAAGTTACTATTACCCATGACTGACCTTGTGTTTTGGTTGCCAGTGTTTCTGCAATGGTCTGCAGGTTTAGCATTAACTTGTTATTGTTGGCGATGTATTGTCCAATCTCATCCACGAAAAAGTTCAGTCTAAAACCTTTGGTTTGTTTAGATAGATATTCTTTCACTTCGTTAGCAAAATCTTCCACAGATAATGAATAATTACTTTCGTAACGGTCGATTATTTTTAGAGCTTCATCATGTGAAACGCTGCTTACCGCGGAGAAAGCCTCTGCAAAGGGTTCACTTGCTAGGAAAAGCGACTCCCGGCCGTCTTCCCAGGTTTCGCCCGCCACTTCATGGTATTTTTGTTTAAATGGCTCGAAGAATCCTTTCTTGTCCAGGTCCCGTTCAATATTAGCCACAAAGCCCTGCTTGCCGTAATATCCCCTTAACTCGTTGAACACTTTATAAAAAACAGATAGCACTGCATCGTTTTGATCTTTGGAAATGGTATCCGACTTCTGATCAATGTTAAATAAGATGCTCTTAGATGGAATGCGGAAGGCCCGTTCAATATTGGCTTTAAGCAAGGTGTCGCCAATTTTAGGTAGTAGAAATTCTCCTAAATGCTGCCCATTAACTTCTTCGTTTTGAAGAATATATGAAAGGATCTTTAGCAGGTGTGATTTACCACTACCAAAGAAACCTGATATCCAAACTCCATTCGCCCCCTGGTAATCCAGGTATTCTTCAAAAAAGACACTTAGTTTATTTGAAATATCATTGGTAACCACGTACTCTTTCACTTCCTGAAGGGCATGAGCTTTGTCGTCGGCTTTTACAACTGTTTCAATCGCTCTTTTAATGTTGTATTCAAAAATTTGGTCTAAAGTCATATCTATAAGCTTGAGAGTAGGTTATATTTTGTTATTTAAAATAAAAGCGCGGTAGTAGTTGTCATCCTTAATCTTTCCAAATAGTTCCAGTGAGGTGCCATTGTAAACGCCCGGAAAGAAGATAACGGTAGGGCTTTTGGTTGCTACGCGTTGCAAATTATTCAGGATGGTATGTGATCTTAAATAGGGAAATACTAGGCCTATACCGGTTAAAAAATTAACGCTGCATTCTTTGCTCAAGATTAACCGTTCGATTTCTGGAATAAGCTGAGTTTCTGTATCGATCAGCGACTGAAAGGTCTTGAGTAATTTGTCCTTGGTTAGCTTGGATTCTTGTTTAAGGATGGACTCAAATTTGTTTCTGCGCTTGAGGATATCAACTGAAAGGTCAAAGAGATTGATTTCATTTACAGATATTCCAGAATTTTCGAGTTTTTTTATTAAATGACCTATTTGAACATCCATTTCCACTTGCCTAGCCGGATGGAAGGAGTTGATAAAAAAAGGGATCTCGCCATTCAAAGATTGCATATTCAGGAATGCGGGGTTACTGATCTCCTTAGCGAGATGTTCAAATTTCTTATCTAAGTCTTCGTTTATTCTATTCAGCATAAGAAGTTTTAAGTTGTAATACTTGCTGGTCGGAAAGGAGGAAAATCTTTAAGTAGTCAGGATTGTCTCGTATAATTACCTCTACCAATTTCTCGCTTAGATGTTGCGGTTGAATTATTCGGTTTTTAGCTGAGGCAATGATACCGGCTTGCTCCATGATTTTGAACATGACTTGTTTTAACTTTTTTTGGGTTGATTCTCCAAGTTGTTCAAGCTCGGGATGATTACTTGATTTTTCATAATAAAAAGAACCGTAGTCGGATTCTATTATCTGGTAGTCGAACAGTTGGTACTTGTTTCTAATTACCTCCACCATAAATTCACGTATTAAACGGTAGGTTTTACAAACGCCCAGATAGCACAGCTGTTTTTGAGTAAGGAAATCAGAATATGATAAAAGCAGGACCTCGTCTTGTGTTAAATTTTTCAGACGATTTGTTATTTCCTTCAGAATTCGTTTGGAAGAAGCCTCTTTGTTTTTTGGAAGGAAATGATCTTCAAAAACCCTTCTATTTACTTCTTCCCAATCGTTGTATAAGATATAAAGCTTTGAAATTGAGATAGTTTCATTAATAGCTAATGAAGCAGCTGTATATGACAATTTGTATTTCAAGATCCAGTTTTTCAACTAAGATAGTAATAGATTTAATAGAATCGATTATCTAGTATGAATAAAAACAATTCTTGTGGTCAATCTATAAAAAAAGGGCTACATCAGCCCTTCATCTGCAAATGAATAAAACCCTTCACCGGTAACTATCAGATGATCCAAGACAGCAATATCCAATAATTCTCCTCCGTTTTTAATTTTCTTGGTAAGATTTATATCCGCTTGACTAGGCTTCAAATTTCCAGATGGGTGATTATGAGCGAGGATAATTGAACTAGCACATCCCTTCAAAGCAGTTCCAAAAATTAGCTTAGGATCGGCTATTGTTCCAGCCATTCCACCTGTTGAAACTTCATATATTCCTAGGACTTTGTTTCCCCGGTTCAACAGGATGACTTTAAACTGCTCCTGCAATTCCATCTTATTCATATCCCAATTCTGGTAGAGTATTTCAAAAACGTCTTTGGAACAGCATATCCTTGGTCTTTCTGATGCTTTGAACTTTGGTCTGTAAATAACGTCAATTTCTGATACCTGGAACAATGAAATTTGATTTTGTAGCTTTTCCATAATTAGCTGATTTAAAAGTTAATGAATTAATTATGGTGCCACTGCAGGCTGAGGGCGATCAAGGGCAAAAGGAAAAGGAATAAATGGCCATAAGCGAATGGCCGGGGCGTTTATGCCGGAAGCTTTTGCACGCTTCAGCAGCCCTTTGCCTAACTTTGTACTGATGATTAATGAATAATCTCACGCTGTTACATTTTCAACAGGTCTTCTTGTACCTGTATTTTCAAAGTACCTTTGCAGCGATATGGGAATGCCACTTAGAATTACTTTTCGGGATAGAGATTACAATTTTCAAGTAGTTAATAAAGAGCCAATTACTATCCGAGCTTATCCTCAAGGCTACAGCTACTCGCAGTTCTGCTTTCACCTGACTCAGCAGCTGGTAGCCAGGCGACCTACGATGGTGCTCCAACACGAGCCGGCCAGTAAATTCTTTATCGACTTTGCGGGCAAACAATTGCAATAAATCAACCAACATACCGGGCAACCCGTCAACTGTCAGGTCTTTGTAGCCTGCCTGCCTTTTTCCGATTATGCCTATACCATGGTGGTACCCAGTCAGCGGCTGGAAGACATTCTTTACGCCCTGGGCCAGTGCCTCTCTCACTTGGGCGGGGTACCTAAGGCATTGGTTCCTGACAACCTGAAGTCAGCCGTTATTAGAACCAGTCGCTATGAGCCTGAGATCAATCGTGCCCTGGAAGACTTCGCTAATCATTATAACACGGTGGTGGTTCCTGCTCGTGCGGGGAAGCCTCGAGATAAGGCGTTGGTAGAGAACCAGGTTCGGAATGTCTACACGCGCGTGTTCGCACGGCTACGCCACCGGCAGTTCTTTGATATGGCCTCATTGAACCAAGCTATTCAGGAGCTAATGAATGTACATAATCAAACCAGGATGCAGCAAAAGCCTTATTGCCGGCAAGAGCGTTTCCTTGCCGCCGAAAAGCATCTGCTCGGCTCCTTACCTGAGCAACCCTTTGAACTCAAACATTACAGGGAAGCCAAAGTGGCCCATAATGGTCATATCTACCTGGGAGAAGACAAACATCATTACAGCGTGCCTTTTGCTTTCACCGGCCAGCAGGTAAAGGTGATTTATACACGCAGCATGGTTCGCATCTACGCTCATGGTAAACAGGTAGCCACGCACATCAGAAGCAACAGAATGGGCGCCTACACCACTCAAAAAGAACACTTGTGTTCCCAGCACCGTCAGTGGAAAGAGCGCAGCCCGGAATACTACATCAGCCGTGCTGCAAGTAAGATGCCCGAGCTCAGGCAATTGGTGGAACGTCTGTTTGAGCAGGTACGGTATCCCGAACTTATATACCGTACCTGTGACGGATTGCTGCGATTGTACGGCCAGTCAGACCGGGAAGCTTTTGCCAGAGCCTGCCAGCTGGCATTGGAACATAAGGTATATTCCTACCGCTTTGTACAGAACATTCTGCAGAACGGCACCTCGCATCAGCAGGCTCAACACCAGGACATGAGCCTTCCAGAGCATCACAATATCCGCGGCAGGGATTACTACACATCAGAGAATACTTATTAATCAAATAACAATATGGATATCCAAACACAACTTAAAGAGCTTCGCCTGCACGGAATGGGGCGCAGCTGGAAAACGCTTACTGAATCACGCAAACACCATGAACTATCTTTTGCAGAAGGTCTGGAGCTCTTACTCCAGGCTGAAATGGGCGAGCGTGACCACAAACGCTTCTTCAGGCTAAGGACTAATGCCAAGTTCCGGTACCAAGCTTCTGTAGAGGAACTTCATCTGGATGCAGCACGAGGTCTGGACCGGTCATTGATCGCAGAACTGACTCTGGGCGATTACATTACCAAAGGCGAGTCGGTACTGGTAAGTGGCGCTACGGGTTGTGGCAAAAGCTTTCTGGTATCGGCTCTGGGTCATCAGGCCTGTTCCCAGGGCCACAAAGTATTATACTTCAATCTGCAGAAACTGCTGCTGAGAACAAAGATGACGCGGATAGACGGAACCATCTACAAGTTCATGGAGAAAATATCGAAGTCAGATCTGCTGATCCTGGACGACTTTGGCCTTACTCATCTGGAGCAACAACAACGTCTTGATCTGATGGAAATCATTGAAGATCGTCATGGCAGGGCCTCTACCATTATGGCCAGCCAATTGCCTGTAAGTAACTGGTATGATGTCATCGGAGAAGATACGATTGCTGATGCCATACTCGACCGGCTAGTCCACGGATCATACAGAATTGAACTAAAAGGAGAAAGTCTAAGAAAAAAGAAGTAAGATTGTCAGGTCTTCAGTAGAAGAACCTTAACCCTCGTTCAGAGGGGTCAGTATGCCCGGAATGGGGGTCAGCATTGGCAGAATATCCACCTGAACTGTTAGCAACTGATCTTTATAAAAATTCTGTTTCCGTTGATCGGAATTCATTTCTTTTACGCTTGTCATAGGTATAAAAATTTTGGACCGAAGTTCAGGAAGGATTGTGTTTGAATTTCACACCTATGACCGGAGGTGTGTGATTTTTTGACGGGTATTGATGAAGATTAATCCCATTCCTTTGATAAGCAAAGGTCTCACGTTTCCTTCACCCGCCAAGAGCTTTCACGGCATAAATTCTCCCTCCTTCGTCAGTCGATTTATTCCATGGTCTCTTGACAGGTTCGTAAACTTACGAGAAGGGTGGCTTAACAGAGGAATGGGGAGGTGTGAATTTGTAATAAAGTTACATTAGAGAAATGTAATTGGAGCGTGAGGACTTATTTTTTCGAACTCACTTGGTTTATTTTACAGTTTTCGGCTCTTCGGTGGAGTGATGACAAGGTTAATATTTCGCCCAAGGTTCCGCTCTTTTATCAGGTAAGTAAAAACTATAAACACTTCGATCCATAATACTTATAACACTCTTTCTTAAGCTCATCAGTTTCTTACTAGTGGGTTTATTTTATTGGGCTATGTGATTTATCATGGCTACGCCATGATCCAACCAGCCCATTGAAACATCTATAATGCCTGCGGATATTTGTGGCTTTGGAAAGGTTTAGGTTGCCCCCTGCTCTCATAATATTGGGCTATTGCGTTATGAGTATAAATCGATCACTGGGAGTTTGGCGATAAAATTATTGACCTCTTGTGACAAACCATCTTTTAAAAAATTCACTTTTTTGTCGGTTATCGTAAGGTTATAAAATTTGGCTCTTGAAGTTGCCACATTAAATCTGTTCTTATTGAATACAAAACCCGGATTCCCGCCAATACTTAAAACGAGTATGGTGATATCAACAGTAAGACCCTGCACTTTATCTACAGTCTCTATTATAAAACCATTTCGGTCTCCTTTGAAACCACCCATGATTTCCTGCTGAAAATAAAGGACATCTTTTTTAAGAGGTGTAAGGAGCGCAATAGATAGTAATGGATTTTGACCTTTTAAGTCTGTCAGCAAGTCTTTTAAAAATATGGCTATCTTTTCAAGATCATCGCGATCCATGAGATCGTCGGCTAAAATTAATTGATGCGGGGTCTCTGACTTGAAATATTTCCTGAAACGATCGCTGATCAAAAGCTTACTGGCCACGTCATGTTGGCCTGAGAGCAAATCATTATAAAAGATCCCCGTTAGTTTCGCATTGGCTGCAGACAACCGGAAAGATTCGGTTAAAAGATAACTTTTATTGGCTGGATCACGCATGAGCGTAGTCAATCCGCTGACGAACCGTGGCATTTCCGGATGAAGAGTGGTCATGAAACTTTCATTGAGCACAATTGGCGAAAGCTGCATTGGATCACCAATTATGACAGTTTTCTCCGCGAGATTAGTGAAGGAAAAGAGTACAGGCAGAAAGGCCTGCGAAGCTTCCTCAATAATGAGCAGGTCAAATAATTTATTTCCATTTACCGCGGCCTCCGACAATCTGTAATAGGTTGCCAGTAAAATGCTTTTTGGCTCAGCGACCACTCCTCCGGTACTTTGTAAAAATGGAAGCTCTTTTATTTCGTTTCTCGTCAGGGCAGTCTTGAAAACCCGAAACTCAAGCGGAAGATCTTTAATCCCGGATTTTCCGGCAATTTCAACTAAAGCCTTATTGGAAAGCGCGGTTATACAAACCGATTTTCCTTTTCTTACCTCACGTGCCACCAGTTCAGCCGTTAGCGTAGATTTGCCAGTCCCCGGTGGGCCTTGAATTATAACGAGATCTTCCGTTTTCAATTCCGCCTCAATGGCATCGACTTTTCCGCTTCCGTTGAATGGAACCTGTTTATAATTTTCTTTTGAGTAATCTGAAAAGTTCAGATCCCCCCCTTTGCTGCCGGATACGTAAGCTCTAAGATTTAATAGGAACTGGTATGGTGGCTCCTTTTCACCCAAAATTACCCTAGTTTTTTTCCCTGCAGCCAGATCAGATTCAAACTTTTGAAAAACTTCGTTATCGATATTTGTACAACCGATATAGCAGTACCCCTCATCTTCGCTTTCCAAATAATAAATAGGGACAGGATCCGAGTTCTCGCGGTAATGGCAAAATACGCTCGCACGGAAATCTTTAAATTTGATGTCCCAAGTTAATTTCTCTGAGCCATTATTGTTTTTGTAAAGGTAGAGCGAATACGGGTTCTCCAAACGTGGTGCTTTACCTTTCGGAAATCTGAAAATTACATTGCCCCGGACTTGATCGAGACCAGATAGTTCCCCTGTAAAGGCCCTTAAACTATCAAACAACACCGTCATGGACGAATTCATATAAGCTTCCCATGATTGCGCAAGTTCATTAAGTTGCCAATCGAAGAATTTTACCTGATCTTTTACCGTCATCATCAAAAGTCTGATATTTTGGAGTTATTGCTAAAACTGCTAAACAAACTACTGAACATCGAACCGCCGCTTAACTGAATTAGCAGTACCACCTTAACAGATTTATCATATTGTGACTCATTTATGGATTCCTGCTCAAACAAGCTGGAAACGATTTTTGTTTTATCATCCTTATCATCGGTTGCGATGGTGAAGAGAAGGTTATCGGAACTATCCATCAGGTCCTGGTGGTTTGAAAAGATCTGGTGCCCTGTACTGTTTAACACAAAAAGTTCAGTGGAATTCTCCTCTAATGCATTCCAAGCATTAAGCGTGATGCGCAGCAAATTCTGCTTTGCAGATCTCGGAAGTATCCGTAACTCTTCATCACCTGATCTTACTTTCTCCAGCATTTTTTTCTTAATACTTCTTTCAAAGTTGAGTTCAGCATAACTGACATCATATCCCTGCCTTTTATAATGTTTCAACGCTTTAAAACACGCAAGTAACCAATGACTGGACAATTCTGAAGGAGATAGTTTTCTGTGGAACAACCTCTCAAGTTCCCGAATTTCCTCCTCACTCAGGTCACCGTTGTTTTTGGAGTTGGAACCAGATTTTTTGGGTAATAATTTGGCCTGTACGAGGGACAGTGCGTCGGCTGAGTTCATCGTTTTAAGGCGGAACGGTATCTCATCCTCAAGTCCGGCACAAACGTAGTACGTCTTTCCGTCCTCCCAAACCCGTTCTCCGGTACCAATCCCCTCCGTGAGCACTTCGCCTTCAAAAATCACCCGGTATGGTATAAAATAACCTTCGAATATATTTATTACATGATCTTCGTACTTATTCCAATCTTCATAAAACACAGCATCAAATCGATGTGATAAATTAACCAATTTCTCTTTATCAACAATTTCGGTGATATGAGCTGTTATTGCTTTGTACCCTTGTGGCAACACCAGGTCTTCGGGGATCAGAAAGTTGCCATCACCGAAAATACGATCGGCCACATGAGCTTTGTAAATACCCCAGGAAGACTGTTTCTTATAGTATGTCTTATCCTTATTGAGCAACGCCAGCTTGAAAAGGTCCTGTTCTTCACCCAAATAAACTGGAAATTTGCGAATATCGAAGTTTACGCTTTTTATACCCGCAAATTCGCTGTAAAATTCTACTATCTGCTTTCCACACCAGGCGAAATCAAAGTCACTGCTTGTCTCACAATTTTCAATATACCTTGCTGTATTGATAAAATGAGGAATGGAACTATCTAGTTTCCCTGTTAATTTCTCCAGTGCATAGACATCCTCATCCCTTAGCGCCTGCCGGTATAAAATATGGCTATAAGTTTCGCCAAGGGCTCCTTTTTCGAGCAGGAATTTTTTCTTGTCATCGTTTCCATTTATCCAGGCCACCAGATAATCCCCGGGCATCTCGGTGTCCAAGACAAGATCATCTTGGTGGCAAATGATTGTTCCTTTCGAAATTAAAGAATAAAGGATTCCTTCGTACTCTATTTGATAATCCGTATTTGCTACTTTGTGCGTGTACATAAAGTCCAATAATTGACTAATGCCTTTATCGGTGTCCTCATATGCTTTAGTAAGCGGATTTGGTGCCGATAGTCTTAACTTCCTTGCGCTCGTTTGCTTATTGAACCAATAGGGGATGAGGATATAAAGAAACTGAGTATATGACAATTCCTGCGTTTGGGCGAGAATGCTGGATTCAATAAGCGATGAGTTATACGCTTTCAGGACAAAGACCTTCGTCCTTAAAACCTCTTTTTCAGCGTCATTAAGCAAAGCCAATCTTTCTAAAAGTTTGGAGACATTCTTACTGCCTTCACTTATACCCGGCAATAATTCTCTCAACTTAAAATTGGTCTGATAAGACTGGTTATGTTGATTTAGAAAATTTACCGTGATCGTATCGAGAAAAAGATCCCCATCAATTGTATTGCCATCAAGTCTGATCTTTTTTGCGAGCAGCGGATAGATGTTATTATCAGAATCGCTTTTTTTTAGGAGACGGGATAAAAGGTCGACTGTTGTGTTACCCTTATCATATCGGCCGTTGCTCACCACATCAATGAAGAACTCCGTGAGTTTCAGAAGATCTGCCAAACTTTTCGTCAAATCTGTATAAGCCTTGCCAAGTAAGCGTTTATCTTCGTGGTGGATAAAGTAAGAATTGAAAGATGATGGGTAGATGAAATCTTCGTTATCGTACAGTTCAGCTAAGGGCTTAAACTCGCCGAGCCTATTCCGGAACCATGATAGTTTCGCAACCGTCCCAATTTCTATGCCTTCCAGCGTCCGGAGTATTTCCAAAATTTCTCTTCGGTCTTCCGTGCTCAATTTAATTAACTGTCCGGAAAATAAATCTGAGATCCTGCTGTAGATCAATTTATCGTTAGCAAGGTAGGTGTTGTTATCCTTGACCAAAACAGCCAGCAGGTTCGGGTACTCTTCAATGTTAAAATTACTGATTGACTTGTCAATTTTCTTTAGCTGAGGGAATAACTTCCCTGTAAGTGGGCTACGGAAAAGACAGGTCTTATCAGATTGAAATTCGACAATATTGAAGAATAACGGATTTTCCTTTCCAAGTCGGATGAAAGAAAGCGATAAAATATCAGCGAATGTGAGTTCTTTTTCGGAAGCTTTATCGAGCCAGGTTATAAAACTAGTTCTTCCTTTTGTATCCAGCGTTTTAAGGCTTTCATTAAACCTCCCTCTTTTTATCGGATCTTTCAGATTTTCCCGAAGTTGTTTATAGCCGAATACTTCGAGATCCAAATACCTGATCGTTAGCTTTTTTTTGTCCAGCAACGGGTCGACCAAAGATTTCGTCGTGCCTGTAAAATCGCTGAAGACCGGCCAGCCGATCACCTCGGCAAGGCCAGTGTCATCGATCATCAGCGATTTCGCTAATGATTTAACGCCTGATGAATTCGGGATAAAGGCAATTTCGGAAATCCCCAATAACAGACCATTGTTAAATGCGGAATTGATTGCCCCCAGGTCTTCGTGTTTGTCGTCTAACAAAAAATCAGGCAAAACGTTCAGATAACTGCTCCAGTAGCTTCTGTTTTTCGAAAGGTTACGCAACCATTTCGTTAATTCGTAACCGATATTAAAGAAAAGATAATGATTCCAAATGTTTTCGGAAAGAATTCCTTCTCTGTCAGTTTTCGAAATGAAGTCAGCATTGATGATGAAAGGAAAACGATAACGTTGGTCTGATGTCGGCAGGTAGTTGTATAGGATGGATTCCGCTTCCGGTACTTTCTCTATTTTTCCTTCCGCGATCTTTACAGCAAAGGATAAAACGGTCGTTTTCAGCCGCCCAAGTTTTTCCGGTATGTTGTTTAAAATATTATCGTTGGCGTCTTTGAATGCAAACTTGTCCTCTTCAAGCTGGACATGCTTGAAATTAAGACCAGCCTTTCCAAATGCTTCATTATTGATTGCCACTTCTGCGTCGAAGGTCCGGTAAGCGGATTTTAACTCCCCATCAGCTAATACCTCAGTTACTTCTTCAGTCTTCCTGACTTCAATGGTTTTCATCAGTCCCTGTGGCGGCCAGTAATCAATTTTTCTCGCATTTCTGAGAAACAGCAGAAAGCGGGGATCATCGACAAGGCCTGCGATCATTTCATCATACCGCTTCTCCTTAATTTTCGAAGCGCCGACTTTTAGTCCAATGTTCACGTTTTTCGCCTTCGAAAAATATGGCCTCACTTCTTCCGGAATATCGGTAAGTTCTGTCCAGATAGGTTTAATCTGCCAGGGGATATTTTCGATATCGGTATGTTCCTTTTCTTTCGCCTTATTTTCCTTGAAAAACTTGATCTGTTCATCTATCGAAAACCTCGACCAGTTTGGCCTGTATAGTTCTTTAAAGTCTTTATAAATGGCGGCAGACTTGTCAAATTTAAAAGAATAATCCTGTGATAAGATGTAGACGGTCTCGCTGTCGGAAAAAACCGATTTAAAGCCGATGCCTTTATAACCTGTCTTGGTCTCGTCGGCCCGCTTTGTACTTTTGGCAGCATCGCTGATCGCCTTGACATCTCCCCGGGTGAAATACTGGCCGTTATGTCTTAAAACAAAATAATTTTCAAGTAAGCGTATCTCGATCTGCACTGTTTTTCCTGGCACGGGCATATCGTCGGCATTTTGGATCAACTCAAAAATAAATCGTTTGGTCTGAGTATAAAGTTCTAATTGGTTGAGACGTAGTTGACCTGCGATCGATGCAGCATCACCCGGACTTTCACCTTTCTTGCCAAACCAGTAAGCAATAAAATTTTTGGCAGACATGTAATCTTCGGACTGCTCGATTTTAAAAATATCGACTATTTTCAGTTGAAAAGGATGTTTGCTTCTTTGTCGAAATCGATCGTCCGCTATGTCAACCACGATCTGGTAAATCTCTCCTTCGACAAGCTCCGAGATTACTGGGCTAAAAACCCATGCGGTACGTGAAAACTCGTACCCTTCAAGCGGTGGATACAATAATTGCTTATCATGCTTTTTTAAATAAAAAGCGCCATGTGGTTTCTTCTCTGCCGAACTTGGTCTTATAATTTTATATTCAGCCAAAAACTTCAGATCCCTGTTATGCCAGGCGTCTATAAGTTTCAGTTTCGCTTGATCACGGGATAACATACTATATAGTGAATGGACTTAAGAGTAAATAATTCTCTAAAATGCTAATAAACTTACAGCATTAATGAATTAAATACAGGGAATTATTACCACTATAGAATACAAAGCTAAAAAATAAGGTGGGTGAAATCGACGGGTGAAATTATAACTTGCAAGTGATCCATTATTGGAAATAAGCTTCTAAGTTTTGATTTAACAGTCACGAAAGATTTTTATCATGCTTTGATTACTTAGTACTGACAGTTTCCTTCATCTTTTTAACCGATTTACCATCCCATTGGAAGTAAGTTACGGTTGTTTTCATTACTCTAATAATAGGTTGATTGTTCTTGCCAGCAAGTATTTCTCCGTTTTTGTCTACTGAATAACTACCTTCAGTTTTCCTTTTAACAATTAATTCATCCTGAGGGATGTTGATATTGGCAGGAAATGGAAGAGTTCTTGGGTCAAAGAACAGTTTTGGTCCATGTCGGCACAGGCAATTAAACTGAGGCTTCCTGCTTTATTGCGGCAAGCGAGAAACACAGTATAATCATAAAAATCTTCTGTGTCACTATTGAACGAAAATGTTTCAGGGAAGGTCACAGGACCAGCCTCGGTGTCTGCTATAAAATTGACAGCTTCGCCGCCTCCACAAAACTCCCTACCTTGCCATCTATCGTGATGACCTTATACCAAGGTTCAGGAATAGGGCTTTCTATCTCCCTGTATTCACTTAATGAATCTATTAAAGCAGCATTCGTTTCTTTTTGTCCATCCTCTACTGTGTCCCCAAGACTAGGTTCCCCAAATGATATAATTTTTAATGGAGTAATAGGGGGTAAGATTTTTATGACTGCACTGTTTGTGTCTGGATGAACGTAAACGTTACAAGTTTTAAAGGTGTGAGGATTAAAGGTATCACCTATGTAAACTGAGCTCAATAAATCTTTTGTGTCTTGTTCTGTATTAAAATCCGTATCTCTATTCCAAATTGCATAGGTTGTATCGATCCCTGGAGTATTTGCTAAACCCAAAGTTCCGGATTTTGGAGCTTGTGTAGTTGACTTTTGATCGGAGCAAGCTGCAAACAATGCAATAATCAGCAATACACAAGGGTTGAAATAATGCATTAGGGAAGGTCATATTTTTTTAGAACTTGCTGGCTTCTCTATTAATTTCTTTAAGAATTTGCTCCTCTGACGGCAAATATAGCTTATACTTACTGGCAATAATATGCTTGCTATCCTCGGGTAACGAAAACTTCACGACCGCATTGTTTTTCTCGGTACATAGTAAGATTCCCACGGTGGGATTCTCATGAGGAAGCTTCTCTACACGATCAAAATAATTAACATACATCTGCAACTGCCCAATGTCCTGATGAGTAAGCTTATGTGTCTTTATCTCAACAATCACAAAGCATTGAAGAAGCCGGTTATAGAGGACCAAATCAACGAAAAAATCATCGCCTTCCAAATGAATTCGTCGTTGTCGGGCTATAAAAGCAAAAGCGTTTCCTAGCTCCAATAAAAAATCCTGAAGATGAGTGATAAGGGCTTGTTCCAAATCCTTCTCGTAGTAAGCCGACTCTCTTTTCAGACCAAGAAATTCTAAAACCATCGGATCTTTTATTATTTCCTGAGGCTCTATAGGGTGCTTTTCCTTTCTCGCAACAGCCAGAACGTCCTTTTTGTCATTACTCAAAAGCAAACACTCGTATAAATGGCTGTCAACCTGCCTTTCCAGTTGCCGTGCTGACCAATGATTTTTTTCCGTTTCGGCTATGTAGAAATTTCTTTTATCTTCCGAATCAATACTTATCAGCTTCCTATAATGTGTCCAGGCGAATTGTGCACGCAGTGCGTGCACAATTGGAAAAGCTCGATAAAATTGCCGAAACATATTTAAGTTTCGAGAGGAGAAACCACTCCCGAATTCAGGTTGGAGTTCCTTCGAAATATACTTAATCAATTGGGTACCATATTTCGCCCTATCTTGCCCCTGCTGTTCTTCTTCAAATATCCGCTTACCGAGGTGCCAATACATTAACACCCTTTGATGGTCGACTGCCTTCGCTGCCTCGTCTCTAGATGATTGAATTATTGATCTAATTTCTTTTATTAAAGATGGATTGATGTTCATAATGAGAGTTGTTAGAAAGGAACTTTCCTGAAGAAAAGTTCCTTTGTTTTTTAGTTTATGCTAGTTTCTTCCTAAGTGCTGCCATGTCCTCACTGATCTTCTTTTCGAGAACCTTCGCGTATATCTGAGTAGTGGCGATCTTAGTATGGCCTAGCATCCGGCTTACTGTTTCGATTGGAACGCCGTTGGAAAGGGTAACAGTAGTAGCAAAAGTGTGACGAGCTAAATGAAAGGTAATATTCTTCTTAATGCCACACAGATCGGCTATCTCCTTCAGATAACTGTGTACCTTCTGATTTGAGATTACAGGGAATATCGTGTTGCTTACTTCTGTCCGGATGTTTCCCTTGTATTTCTTGATGATTTCTACTGCTTTGGGAAGAAGAGGAGTATTTACAGGCGTCTCTGTTTTCTGCCGGAATGTTCTCACCCAAAATTCTCCATCTGCGGCTTCAACAATATTATGGGGAGCTAGTTGAATAACATCGACGTAGGCAAGTCCAGTATAGCAGCAAAAAACAAAAAGGTCTCTTACCATATCAATACGTTCGATAGTGAATTCCTTACTCTCCATTGTTGCCAGTTCTTTAGGAGATAAATGCTCTCTTGTAACTTTTAAGATCTTTAGTTGATAATTGATGAAGGGATCTTTAGGGATCCACTCAAGTCGAACTGCGAGGTGAACCATTTTCTTGAGCCGAATAAGGTGTTTCATAATGCCATTGTTATTTAGTGGCTTCTGATGATCCTTGGGCTTATGATTTCTAAGAAAGACTTCAAAGTCATGAATGAACTGGTAGTTCAATTCATGCAGATAGAGGTCGGGTGACTTGAATTTTTGCTGGGTAAACTTCTCCAGATAGCGTTGGGTAACAGAATAGTGTTTAAGAGTGCTCCATTTCAAGGATGACTTTGCTGTCTCATTATGGTAGTCGATAAGCTTCTTTAGGGTATAGACTTCTTCCGCGGTTCCTAAAAAGGCATTTTTAATAGCTTCGGCGGATATCAATTTCCCCTTCAGATGTAACTACTGATAACAAGAGGTTATCGCTGCACGTACCTCTTGCAGGTAATGATTCAATTTCTTGACCGACTCCCGATTGCCCTTAAGCGCTCCCTTAACGTTATCCCAGTTCTTTTCTTCTACTGTCTGCTTGAGAGCATATAGCTTCTCTTTCTGCTAACAGTAACGCATGCGTACAAAGGAGCTTTACCATCCCTGACCTTGTCAGCTCTGATTGTGAAATGAATTCCAAATGATGGTGTTTTCATAAAGAATTGCTTTTAATTCATCCAGTCAATCCATTTTTAGTTGTAATCACAGGTAACACAGAGGTATCACAACCAGTAGCTCACTAGGCTCTTTTTGATCAATCTTTTTCATTGCAAGCGACTGTATTATAATCAGTTACAAGTAATTGTGTTACCTCAAAGGTAAAAACTAAAAACAGGTAGTCGGATAGGTAACCAGAACCTTGGCTTTCTTTGGGGAAGTTGAGGGGATAATTAAACAAAAAACCCCGTAAATACTGCTATTTACAGGGTTTTAGTGTTCTTTGAGATGATACTCAGTGCGCCCACCTGGGCTCGAACCAAGGACCAAAAGATTATAAGTCATCTACTACGTCAAGGTAGAGATTATTGAAATCATTAACCAATAAACCCTACTCTATCCATCAAACCTATCCAACAACTTAATCAACGTCGCAAAATCCTTCGGATACGGCGCTTCCACCACAATCTCATCCTCCTCACTAATCCTGAACGTCAACTGCTTTGCATGCAACGCAAACCTCTTCATAATCGGCAACTCCTCCTGATCCTTCCCTAACTTGTACCCCCTCTTGATCTCCGATAAAAACACCGGCTGTCCCCCATACATATCATCCCCCGCAATACACGCTCTCTGCGTAGCTAGGTGAATCCTGATCTGGTGCATCCTTCCCGTAATCGGCTGACATTCCACCAGCGTATAATGCTTATAATACTTTAACGAATTAAAAATCGTCTCCGCAGCCTTTCCCTCCTGCCTGCTGATACTCACATTCTTATTCCCCAGGTTCAGAATAGGCAGATTCACATGCACATCCTCAAAAGTATGCGTTCCGTTCACCACCGCATGGTACACCTTCTTCACCTTCCTGTGCTCAAACTGCATCGAAACCAGCCGGTAAGCCGCCGGATTCTTGGCAATGATTAAACAGCCTGAAGTCTCTTTATCCAACCGGTGACATACCTGCGCATCAGGAGTATACTGCCTGGCTAACCGAAGCATGCTGATTTCGCCTCCTTCGCGTTCGTCAAGGGAGCTGATAAAAGGTGGTTTATTTACAACCAGTAAGTCGTCATTTTCAAACAGGACCAGATCCTGTATCTTAGGAATTTTCACAGCGCAAAAATACAGATTAGTTTTCTGAAAACTCAATCCTCCCAAACACAGCAACAGACTGTATTCATTTTCGACCCCAAATGTTTAAAAAACTCCATATAAATTTCTGCACGTTCTGTGGATAATAAAACCAGCATAAACACCTTGATAAACCCTAATCTTGCCGCCCATCCTAAATTTTATGACCAGATACGTAATAAAAAGAAATGGCGATTACGAGCCTTTCAGACCTTTCAAGATCAGCGACGCTATAGAAAAAGGCTTCAAAAGCACGAACACTCCCCCCGACGAGAGCATATTCCAAAACGTTTGCTCCCAAATCCACGATCAAAAGATCTGGACGGTAGAAGAGATCCAGGACATCATCGAAAAAGAGCTGTTCTCCAACGGCTACTTCGAGATCATGAGATCGTTCATGCTCTACCGCCATACCCGCAAGCTGCAGCGCGAACATGCGGAAGGCATCGATGATGATACAACCTTTGTCAACAGCACCCAGACCATCGCAGAATATGTCAATCAAACGGACTGGCGTATCAATGCGAACGCGAACACCTCCTATTCCAACGCCGGCCTGGTCAACAATGTAGCGGGTAAAGTCATTGCCAACTACTGGCTCGACAAGGTGTACTCCAAAGAAGAAGGCTACGCTCACCGGAACGGCGACCTGCACATCCATGACCTCGACTGCTTAACGGGCTACTGCGCCGGCTGGAGCTTAAGAGCTCTCCTGAACGAAGGTTTCAATGGCGTGCGCAGCCGTGTGGAAAGCAGGGCTCCCTCCCACTTCCGTGAGGCACTGGGACAAATGGCTAACTTCCTGGGCATCCTCCAAAGCGAATGGGCGGGTGCTCAGGCATTCAGCTCCTTCGACACCTACCTCGCCCCCTACGTCTTCAAAGATCAGCTCAAATATGATGATATCCTGAAAGCCATAAGGAGCTTTGTCTACAACCTGAACGTCCCTGCAAGATGGGGACAGTCGCCTTTCACGAATATCACCATCGACTGGACCGTCCCTGAAGACTTAAAAGAACAGATCCCTACTAAAAACGACCTGCATCTCTTCAAAGGAATCAACGACTACGAGCTCTTAACCCGTGCCAAAGCCCGCGGCGCCAACAAGCTGGAAGACCTCTGCTACGGTCATTTCCAGGCGGAGATGAACATGATCAACCGCGCCTACTATACCGTGATGACAGAGGGCGACTCGAACGGACAGCCTTTCACCTTCCCCATCCCTACGGTAAATATTACCGAAGACTTCGACTGGAACTCCAAAAACACTGATATCCTCTTCGAAAACACGGCTAAGATCGGTTCTTCCTATTTTCAGAACTTCATCGGAAGCCAGTACAAACGAGACGATAACGGCAACCTCATTGAAAACCCGGAAGCCTATAAACCGAATGCGGTGAGAAGTATGTGCTGCCGCCTTCAACTGGATTTAAGAGAGCTGCTCAAACGCGGCAACGGTCTCTTCGGAAGTGCGGAGATGACGGGCAGCATCGGCGTGGTCACCATTAATATGGCCCGTCTGGGCTATTTATACAGAGGAAACGACAAAGCCCTTTACAAGCGTCTGGATGAACTTCTGCACCTCGCCAAATCCACCCTCGAGAAGAAACGAGTCTTCATCCAGGAGATGTTTGACCGCGGACTCTATCCCTACACGAAGCGCTATCTCAAACATTTCCGCAATCACTTCTCGACCATCGGCGTGAACGGCATCAATGAGATGATCCGAAACTTCAGCTTCGACAACGAAACCATCGTTCAACCCAACGGGAAAGAATTTGCCCTGAAAGTACTGGACTACATCCGAAAAAAAATGACCGAATTCCAGGAAACCACCGGAAATCTGTACAACCTCGAAGCTACTCCTGCCGAGGGTACTACCTACCGCTTCGCCAAGGAGGATAAGAAACGTTTCGCGGATATTATTCAGGCCGGAGAGGATGAGAATATTTACTACACCAACAGTTCCCAGATCCCGGTGGACCATACGGATGATCCTTTTGAGGCACTCCTGCTTCAGGATGAGCTCCAGTGCAAATACACCGGCGGTACGGTGCAGCACGTGTACATGAGAGAAAGGCTAAGTTCAGCGGAGGCTTGTCGCAATCTCGTGAAGAAAGTGGTGTCTAATTTCAGGCTGCCGTATATCACCATCACGCCTGTCTTCAGCATCTGTCCGGTTCACGGCTACCTGCAGGGCGAGCATGAATATTGCCCGGATTGTGAAGACACCAAATGCCTGGTCTATACGCGTGTCATGGGTTACCACCGTCCGGTAGAGAGCTTCAACATCGGTAAAAAGGGCGAGCATAAGCAACGTCTGCATTTCGTGGAAAGCAAAAGTGCATAAACCGATCTACGATATCACGCCTTTCTCGGCTCTGGACTATCCTGATAAAACAGCCTGCATCATTTGGTTTGCAGGCTGTAACATGCGGTGCCAGTACTGCTATAATCCAAAAATCGTAGAGGGAAAGGGTCGCAAAAGCTATATGGATGCCCTGAGCTTCTTAAATCAGAGAAAGAACCTTCTGGACGGCGTGGTCTTAAGTGGCGGTGAGTGCATGCTGCACAAGGGTCTGGAAGACTTTGCCGACCAGGTGAAAGCCGTCGACATGCTTGTGAAAATTGACACAAATGGCAGCTGCCCAGGCAAATTGCAGAACATGATCCGAAAAAAGCAGGTTGATTATGTGGCCCTGGACTTTAAGGCTCCCCCTAAAACATTTAAAGAGGTTACGGAAAGTAACCTCTTTAACAAATTTGATAAAAGCTTAGACGTGCTTCTTAACGCTGATATACCTTTTGAAGTTCGAACTACCTACCATTCTGACCTGCATTCCACGGATGATCTGCAGGAAATGGCCGACTTTCTAAACCATAAAGGCTATAACGGCACTTATTATATTCAGAACTTCGTAACAGACACTCCTACCGTCGGAGATCTGCCTCCATCCATCTCGTTGAAATCGAATCATCCGATACGTTCGGCATTCCCCATTATACTGAGAAACCGTTAATATACAGATAAATAACCGAACCCAGGCTATCTATACAACATCCGGCTGAGGCTTAACGGTTCTCTTGACTCCGGCTTTTCCTGGCTTCTTCTTCATCTTATTGATCCATATCAGCGTTCCCGTCACTGGCAGACTGGTCGCGATCAGACAGGCGATGAAATACAGGATCTTGCTGAACAGACCGTAGATATCACCCACATGAAGCGCTTTAATGGAACCTGCAACTCGTTCGTTGAACGGCTTATCTGAGAAACGATCTACCTCCAGGGTCTGGGCGGTATACTGGTCTAATAACAGCTTATCTGAAGCTGCCGGCGCAAAAAAGCCCAGCTTGTTCTTGGCAACGCTTACCGGTGCTATGGAATCTGCGGGAAGACTAACCGTATAGTCTCCTTCATATCTCAGCACGGCGTTGGCAGCCATGATATATTCTTCTGCTGTGAGTGCCCTAGCTGGTTTCCCTGCCGGAAGCTCTGAAGTAGCTGCGCGTTGTGGTGCTGCGTCATGCGGCTTATGTGTGCCCAACGTTTTCTGCAGCGCCTCACGGTACCAGGGGAAAGACCATTGAGGACCGGTGATTCCCATGATGAACAGCAAGATGCAGGAGTAGAAACCCAGCGTATTATGCAGGTCATGGTTCGTACGTTTCCAGCTTCCTTTGGTCTTGATTTTCAACCCCTGCCTCCAGGACTTTACCCGTTTAGGCACCCAGATCACAATCCCGGTAATAACCCCCAGTGTGAATAATATCGTAGCAGTACCGCTGATATAACTACCCAAAGTACGATTAGGAAGCTCGCCGAAAATCGGCTCTTCTATCTTATCTAGTAACAACCATCTGTGCAGACTGAACATCAACCCCATAAACTCGGAACTTGCTGTTACTGAAGTTTTTGAATCGCCTAATATCGCTCCTGAATACGGGTCGACATAGTAGGTTGTACCACGGGGACCGCGTCCGCCTCCCCCACCTTTGCCTTTTTCTGCTCCGCCCTTCGCTTTTTCTCCGGCACCTTTTCCTCCGGCCATCGCAGCATGATCATGCTTGGGTCCTTCGCCTTTCGGCTTTACAACAACCTGCCATGACCTCGCCGGATCCGCTGGTATCTTTACCGAAAGTACTTGTCCGCCTGTCTTCTCCTTCACTTTGGAAATCAGTTCAGCGGATGTCTGAGCTGTCATTCCCTCCTTGTAATCGACTTTGAAAAGCTCCGGGGACGCGCTCTCTTTTATTTCCGTGTTGAAAACGTAGATCGTGCCGCTAAGGCAGACCAGGAATACAATTATTCCGCTTGATAAGCCGAGCCATAAATGGACATCGTTTAAAAATTTCCTTGTTTTTTCCCAAAGTGTTCTTGGTCTGGCTGACATACTCAGTCGATCTTTAATTTTAACTAGTTATTTAGACTGGTTAAAGATACCTATTTAAATGAAAACAGGAAGTTGGGATGACAAACTTTTGCACCCGGCTATCATCAGCCGATCGGATCCCACAACTTTCTGCGCTTTTTCAATGATGCTGAGCGAATCCTGATAATCATTCTTCCGGAAATTCTCTCCCTCTACTATACCTAGCGAAAGCCACCTTCCCCGCGGAAAGCGCTGCAACAGATCATCCAGCTGTCCGGCTCCTTCTAAAAGATCGACATGCAATCCCGCTACAGGCAGACTAACTACTAACGCTGTATTTTCGCCAAGAGAACCTTGACAGGTGGTTAACAATATCTTGATACCTCCGCACTTCCTGCTGATTTCCATATAGGTGTACTCGAACGCACTTTTTTCTTCTTCGTTAAGGTCTGTGCAAAGGAAGGGCTCATCGACCTGGATCCATTGTGCTCCATAACCCTTGAAAGTATTGATGATCTCAATGTAAACCGGAACCAGTCGCTTGATCAGATCGATGCGATTGAAATCTTCTGCCTTGCCGTATTCGCTGTCTTTCTCTTTTCCGAGCAATAGGTAGCTAACGGGACCTATGATCACTGGCTTGGGTGCTCTGCCCAAAATATCCGCTACGCTCGAGTATTCGCCGAAGGCTTTCTGAGAGAATAATTTGAAACGTTGATTGGCTGTAAACTCCGGAACGACATAATGGTCGTTACTGTCAAACCATTTCGCCGCCTCCATCGCCGGAATATCCAGCCCGTCTTTCTGATAACCCCGGGCCATGGCGAAATAAAGATCAATCTCTGAGTTGCCCTGAACCTCTGTAAGTACCGGAGAATAGCGTTTTGGAATTACCCCAAGCATGAGCGACATATCAAGGACATGATCGTGAAAGCTGATATCGTTGCAGGGAATGAGGTCGATACCTGCCTGTTGATACAGCTTCAGGCTCTCTTCCCTGTGCTTCCTGGCGGCATGAAACAGTTCATCACGGGTAATTTTGCCTGACCAGTAATCTTCACAGGCCTTTTTCAGCTGCAGGTTACTGCCAATTCTGGTGTAACCGAGGTCGTTTTTGAGCATACGCATAAAACTTTGTTAAAACATTAATGTGACTTAATGTGCCTTACGTTTTTGGTATGCTTTCAAAATTGGGGGTAGCTGCGTTAGGTTAGTTGCTCAGCAGGTCGGTATGCCGACTGTTGAACACGTACGTTTACGCGGGACTACTGCTTCAATCGCGAAAGCATTTGTCTTGAACAGACGGCAAGTATCCTGGCTTGTAACTCTTCGAGTCGGTCCTTCTCACCGGGGCTACCCTGGCAATGGACATCGATGGTGACTTGAAAATCCTGCATGAAGCAGGGTGTTACTTACAGTTGCGCGACAGCCCGTGATTTGCACACGGTTCCTCTTTAATTCATAACCTTGATGATATGAAACCTGTCTGTTGTAAGAATGATAGTAAAGAACTGCGCCAAAGATAAGATACTGCTTTGAGATTAGCTAATACCATGCTCTAAACAGGGTCATATTAGGGACGTAACTGGGTCGGTTCACGCTCGGACAAAACACGGGTTTTCTCGAAGCTGGTCCGAAGCTGATACGACGTTGGTACGGATTTGATAGGGCGTTGATAGAAGGATGATACGGTCCAGTTTTGAACGAGATTACTCTCTCATTTTGGTTACAAGTCTCCTTGATTTGGTTACAGTGACAACAAGTCCATTGAGCACTTTTGCATTAGTAATTATTGTAATCTCATGGAAAATCAAATGAAGTCAACTACAGAGACACAGCTTGTCGCTCTTGTGACCGGTGCCAACCAGGGCGTAGGTAATGAAATTGCCAAAGCACTCGCCGCCAACGGTTATATGGTATATGTGGGTTCACGTAAATTAGAAAACGGCGAAAAGGCTGCTGCGGAAATCGGCGAAAATGCGAAGGCTATTCAATTGGACGTTACTCAGCAACAAACCATCAATGAGGCTGTAGAGCGTATCGGGAAAGAACAGGGTCGCCTGGATCTGCTGGTAAACAACGCCGGTATATCCCATGGCGGAACAGCTCCTATAAGTCCGGAGGAAATGATGAGCACGGGCAGGGCTGTTAATGTATCTCTGGATGAAGTGCGTACCGTATGGGAAACGAACGTGTTCGGCGTTATAGCGGTAACTCAGGCTGCTTTGCCTTTGCTGCGCAAGTCGTCAGCTGCGCGCATTGTCAACGTATCAAGCGGACTGGGTTCATTAACCTGGATATCTGACCCGGAATGCTGGGCAAGAGACCACTTCGGCATTGTTTACGCGGCCTCCAAAACTGCGCTGAATGCGGTTACCCTGGCTTTTGCTTTAGAATTGGAAAAGGAAAACATCAAGGTGAATGCCACCAGTCCCGGCTATACCGCTACTGCGCTCAACAACTTTCAGGGCACAGACAGTCTGGAAGTAGGCTCTCGTGAACCCGTTCGTGTAGCCCTGGAAACAGATGGCCCAACCGGAAGCTTTACAGGTCCTGAGGGTCCGATGCCCTGGTAGCTGTCTTCGCCATAGTACAGGTAACCGCATTTTCAATTCAATTATGACCGGTAGCTGAAGAAGTCTCCGGTCATAATTTATTATTTTACAGGATGAAAAACGACACGCCAAAGGTTGTAAAACTGCAGTCCATAACGGAAATACACCGTATGCTGGATATTCCGGGACCTCTTCACCCGCTGATCACTTTGTTGGATACCCGGAAAGAGCAGGTCAACCTGAGCCGGCTGCCGGTGAGCTACGTAACGACGCTTTACAAAATATCTTTCATCGAGAGGTTAGGTGGCAAATTCAGATACGGACAGGGTTATTACGACTTTGACGAAGGAAGTATGGTCTTTACGGCACCTAATCAGATTGTAGGCAGCACCGAAATTTACAAGGGAAACGAAGGCTATTCGTTGATCTTTCATCAGGATTTCCTGCATGGCTATCCCCTTGCGGCAAAGATCAGACAACACGGATTCTTTTCCTACGCCTCGAATGAGGCGTTACACCTTTCTGAGCAGGAGAAAACGACCGTATCCTCTATTTTCAGCATCATTCAGGAAGAACTAAACAGCCGGATAGATGACTTCAGTCACGATGTGGTCATCGCACAGATCGAACTGCTGCTTAGTTATGCCAGGCGCTTCTACAAACGGCAGTTTCTTACTCGTCAGGCGGCTACCAGCGACCTGCTTCAGCAATTTGAAGAACTGCTAAATAAGTACTTTCATGAACAAAAGCCGGCGATTATCGGCATTCCTACGGTGCAATATCTGGCGGAGCAGTTAAACTATACGCCCAACTACTTAAGTGATATGCTGCGTTCGCTCACCGGACTGAACGGCCAGCAGCACATCCACGAAAAGCTGATTGAAAAGTCGAAGGAGCTTCTCTCCACCACGACCCTGAGCATCAGCGAGGTGGCTTATCAACTGGGTTTCGAACATTCGCAGTCGTTCAGCAGATTGTTTAAAATCAAAACGCAGATGACGCCGGTACAGTTCAAAGAGTCACTGAACTGATTTTTAGTATATTACTTCGAATTACAGCCTGGCAAAGCTGTGTAAACTTTGGGATTTCGATAATCTAATTTTTGATTATCTTATTAGGAGTTACATACCTAACTAATTGCATGAATTTTCAATAGCTTTCTATAAATTATCTGGTGATGACGGAACAGTTACGGACACGCATCAGTAGATACAGCAGTCACAAAAATAATCGGCTTAGCAGATTCGGCACCATCTGCTGTTATTGCATAAGCCTTTTCTTCCTGAGTAGCTGGGCGGGCTTTGAAATAAACCTTCGTTCCCGAAGCAAAATTCTGTTTGAGGTTCAGAGCCTCAACAACATTACTATAACCTCCCCATGAGTGTTTGCCGAATACTGATGAATTTACAGATACAGCCGGTCCACCGCCGCCGGACCTGATCCTGCCAATTATAGTTCCCTGCTGGCAGACAGAATAATCTGGTTCGTCTTCCTTACAAGACGACAACGTTAAAGCGAAAAGCATAGTTGATAATAGAACGGCTTTATAAGCAGAAATTCTCTTCATAATTGGGAGTGTTAGTCCTTGTGATTACGACCGAAGTTCGACAACCGCTACAATCAGTTAGAACTGAACTTCTAATCTTTTACGCCTTTTGTATTTCCCTTTTCAATATCGCCTGGTTGATCCTCTTGATCAGGATCGGCCCTTCGTAGATAAAGCCGGTATAGATCTGCACAAGAGATGCTCCTGCATCCAATTTCTCCAGCGCATCTTGTGCGGAATGGATCCCTCCTACGCCGATGATTGGAAAGGCTTTGTTTGACTTTTCAGACAGGTAGCGGATAACCTCGGTTGAACGCTTTGTAAGAGGTTTACCACTAAGGCCTCCTGTTTCAGCTTTCAGGTTCTGTGGTGAGCGAAGGTTATCTCTCGAAATAGTGGTATTGGTAGCTATCACTCCAGCGATCTTTGTTTCTGTTACGATTTCGATAATATCATCGAGCTGTTCATTAGTGAGATCAGGTGCGATCTTCAGTAAGATGGGACGGCTTATTCCGTTTTTGCTGTTGCGTTGCTGAAGGGTATTTAAGATTTCCTTCAAAGGACCTTTTTCCTGTAAGGCTCTTAATCCGGGGGTGTTTGGTGAACTTACATTGACCACGAAGTAATCGACTACATCAAACAGTGCATCAAAAGCCTTGATATAGTCGCTTACCGCCTCTTCATTCGGTGTGATCTTGTTTTTTCCGATGTTTCCGCCGATCATCAGGCCTTTGCGCTTCAGGAATTTCAGTCGGGTTGCCGCTACTTCAGCACCTTCATTATTAAAGCCCATCCTGTTGATAAGAGCTTCGTCCGCAGGAAGGCGGAACATCCGCGGCTGATCATTTCCTGGTTGTGGTAAGGGGGTTACGGTACCAATTTCGATAAAGCCGAAGCCAAAGTGCGAGAGCTCATCTACCAATGCGGCATTCTTGTCAAAACCTGCTCCCAATCCCACGGGATTCTTAAACTTCAGTCCGAACACCTCACGTTCCAGGCGCGGGTCGTCAAGATGAAACACGCTTTTCTGAAGGAAAGGAACTCCCGGAATCAGATTGCCGTTCTTCAGCATAGAAGTGACAATATGATGGATGTTCTCAGGAGCAAATTGGAATAATAAAGGCTTTAGCAATTGATACATGTGGCGAAATTACAGCAGTTTTAGGAAATACGAATGTATTATTTGATTTATTTCTGTTCAGGCAGATGGTTTAGGTTTAAGTTTGTGGCTGCAACAGATAAGAACTTATGGCAGATCATTTATCACTGGTACAAACAGCGGACGGCTCTTCGACGATATTTAATGAACTGGTGGGCGAAAACTACCATTCTAAACATGGGGCTTTGCAAGAGAGCCAGCACGTATTCCAGAAATCGGGATTGCAGCATTATCAGCAGCTTTCTGGAACGGGTACGATCAGTGTGCTGGAGGTTGGCTTTGGTACGGGGCTCAATTTTCTGATCAGTGGGGACTACTGCAGAACACAGGGTTTACACTTGAACTATACAGGGATCGAGGCCTATCCTTTATCTGAGGAGCTGATCTTTGGTACCGGTTATGATCAATATGTTTCTGCAGAGACCTGGGCGGAATTTAAAGAGAATTATTCTGCTGCATTGGGATCACCTAAAGAACTGAATGAGTACTGCACGCTGGAGATTAGTCCTGTGAAACTGATGGAGTTTGATTCTTTGCAGCTATTCGATGTGATGTATTTCGATGCTTTTGCGGAGATCCATCAGCCGGAAATGTGGTCTGTGGAGGCTTTGACGCATATTACGAAGTTCATTAAGCCGGGTGGCGTTTTCGTAACCTATGCGATCACTGGTAATTTGAAGCGTGCTATGAAGTCGCTTGGCTTTTCTATTGAAAAAGCACCGGGTGCTCCAGGTAAAAGGGAGATGCTGCGGGCAACGAAAAACCTATGAGTTCAAAGGCCTGTTAGATACTCTGTGCTATCACGAAGCCGGAAGCCCAGGCCCACTGGAAGTTATAGCCGCCAAGCCACCCCGTTACGTCTACACACTCGCCACCAAAATAGAGTCCGGGTACTTTCTTCGCTTCCAGGGTTTTTGAGGATAATTCGCCTGTATCTACTCCTCCACGCATGACTTCTGCCCTGTCGTATCCTTTGTCGCCGGCAGGCTTGACTCTGAAATAGTGAATTTGCTGTTCGATGGTTTGCAGGTCGGTTTTACTCAAGGAGGCCAGGTTTTTATCAACCGGCAGATATTTGGCTAATGCGTCGGCAATCTTCCGGGTGTACAGCTGTGCTAAGAGAGTAAGCAGACTTCGCTTTCCGTTCTGCTGACGCTCTTGTTCTATGAGTTCCAGGATGTTCTTTCCAGGAAGAAGATCGAGCTCCACCCACTCTCCCGGACGCCAATAGGATGAAATTTGCAGGATGGCGGGACCGCTGAGTCCCCAATGCGTAAACAGGATATTCTCTTCGAAGCTGATACGGTCATTGCTGACCCTGCAAAAGATGCTGTTTCCGGACAGACTGGCAAACCAATCGGCATCTTTACCGGTAACGGTTAAGGGAACCAATGCAGGCGCTGTAGGAACGATCTTGAGTCCGAATTCTTTGGCTATTTGCAAGCCAAAATCTGATGCCCCAAGCTTCTGTACGGGCAAACCGCCTGAAGCAATCACCACAGCGGGCGCTTCGAGTGTCTTTGTTTTGCCCTGATGATCATAGCCCACAGAGAAACGACCATCTTCAGAGCGTTGGATAGACTTAACATCTGCCTGCAAGCGGATAGATTGTCCGAGATCATTGCAAAGCGAAGTGAAGACATCGACGATATCCTTTGCCTTATTATTTTCAGGAAAGAGCTGTCCCAAGGTTTTCTCCTGTCCGTAGATGCCATATGTTTCGAAGAAACTGATACTATCCTCTACTGTCCATTGCGAGAAGGCAGACTTGGAGAAATGTTCGTTTTGAGAGATGAAATTGGCGGGACTGCTGAAGAGATTGGTGTAGTTACATCGTCCGCCTCCGGAGATCAGGATCTTCGCTCCTGCCTTGTCGTTCTTCTCCAGTAAGATGACCTGTTTGCCTAAAAAACCTGCCTGAACTGCACACATCAAACCGCAGGCACCAGCCCCAATAATAATCGCATCAACCATCGGCCAAATATAAAAGTTTTGATTTTAGGGTTGGATATGTATATTTGTCATATCCCGGTTTTAATCAGGAGCCCAATATATGTCGATATCGTTCACATACCATCATCATTTCCATCATCGCCTTGCGGCGATATGATATGTATATGGTTTCTACGTGAAACTGATTGTTCCTGAACACCTTTTATTGGACTGATTAACTTAATTAAAATTGAAAACACTCAAAATTGCTATCCAGAAATCTGGTAGACTAAACGAAAAATCGGTAGAGCTTCTTAAAAACTGCGGCCTTAGTTTTGAAAACTACAAAAGCTCATTAATATCTACAGTTTCCAACTTCCCTTTAGAAATTCTTTTTTTAAGAGATGATGATATTCCTGAATATGTACAGGACGGCATTGCTGACCTGGGTATTGTAGGCGAAAACGTGATCAACGAAACGGAAGTTGACGTAGCGTACCTGCAGATGCTGGGCTTTGGCAAATGTTCTCTCAAGCTGGCTGTACCTAACAACGGGAAGATCCAGTCATTGTCGGATCTGAATGATAAAGCGATTGCTACATCCTATCCGAATATCTTAAAGAAATTCTTAGCGAAAAATAATGTTACTGCAGATATACGCACGATCTCCGGATCTGTGGAAATTGCTCCGGGCCTTGGACTGAGCGATGCGATCTGCGACCTGGTTTCTACAGGCGGCACGTTGAAGAGCAACGGACTGGTCCCTTTTGGTGATGTCATGCACTCGCAGGCAGTTTTGATCGGCCGTAAGGGCGATGAGCAGAATCCGCTGATCGTGGAGCTTCTGCAAAGGGTACAATCTGTATTGCGCGCGAAGGAAACCAAATATGTGGTGCTTAACATCGAACGCAAGAATCTGGATGCGATCAAGTCGCTCTTGAGCGGTATCAAGAGTCCTACTGTTGTGCCTTTGGCTGAGGAAGGCTGGGTAGCAGTTCATACGGTTGTTGCAGAAAAAGATTTCTGGGATAAGATCAGTCAGATGAAGGCTGTCGGAGCGCAGGGAATTGTTGTTATGCCTATTGAAAAGATCATTTTATAGTGTTACAAACCTATTCATATCAGGACCTGTCGGCGGCTGAGATCAATAAACTGATCTCGAGAAATGCCGATGAAGACCAGACTATCGGCCAGCGCGTGGAAGGCATAATCGCTGAAGTGCGCAGTCGGGGCGATGAGGCTCTAAAGACCTTCGCCGAAAAGTTTGACGGGGTAAAACTGGATAAGCTCTTTATTGAGAAAGCGGAGATTGTGCAAATAGCGGCGGGTATAGGTGCTGAGCAAAAGGCGGCTATTGACCTGGCTTTTCGTAATATTTCTGCATTCCACTCGGCTCAAAAGCATCAGGAGGCTCCGGTTGATACGATGCCGGGGGTGACTTGCTGGAGAGAAGCGAGAGCTATCGAGCGTGTTGGTCTGTATATTCCGGGTGGTTCGGCTGTGCTGCCGAGTACGTTTCTAATGCTGGGGATTCCTGCACGCATTGCCGGATGTAAGGAGATTGTGGTTTGTTCTCCTCCTCAAAAGGACGGATTGATCAATTGTTACGTGGCTTATGTGGCGGTGTTGCTGGACATTGAACGTGTTTATCTTGCGGGCGGTGCTCAGGCAGTGGCTGCGATGGCTTATGGAACGGATTCTATCCCGCGCACGGATAAGATCTTCGGGCCGGGTAACCAGTACGTAACCAGGGCAAAGACGCTTATACAATCTACGACGCAGACGGCTATTGATATGCCTGCTGGTCCTTCGGAGGTATTGGTTTTGGCAGATGAGGCTGCTAATCCGGAATTTGTTGCGGCGGACTTGCTGGCTCAGGCGGAACATGGTGCGGATTCGCAGGCGATCCTGGTGTCCAACTCTTCTGCGCTTATCGAAGAAACGATTGCTGCTCTGGAAAGACAGCTTACTGTATTACCGAGAGCGGAAATTGCTGCTAAGGCGATGGCAAATTCATACGCTGTGCTGACGGGAGACCTGGTGCAAGCTATGGAGTTCAGCAACCAGTATGCTCCGGAGCATTTGATTCTGGCGACAGCTAACTGGAAGGAATTGATTCCTTCGATCAGCAATGCAGGGTCGGTATTTTTGGGACATCTTACTCCTGAAAGTGCTGGCGACTATGCTTCGGGTACGAACCATACGCTGCCAACAAGTGCCTATGCACGCTCCTACTCGGGAGTGTCGCTCGACTCCTTTATCAAGAAAATTACATTTCAACATATTTCACCTGAAGGTGTCCATCAGATTGGTAAGGCCGTTGAGGTTTTGGCCGAACTGGAAGGACTGCAGGCGCATAAAAATGCGATGTCTGTCCGGATTTCTTCTGTGAACAGCTAATTAAACAAGCGATGGAATTTGATTTAACGAAACTATTGAGAACCAACATATTGAACCTGGTTCCGTATTCTTCTGCGCGGGATGAATACAAGGGGGAAGCTTCTGTTTTCCTTGACGCGAACGAGAACAGCTTTGGTTCTCCTTTGAATAAAAACTATAACCGCTATCCTGACCCTTTGCAGATGGCTGTAAAGACCAAGCTCAGCACGATCAAGGGTGTGCCACCTCAGAATATCTTTCTGGGAAATGGAAGCGATGAAGCGATTGACATTCTGTTCAGGGCTTTTTGTCGCCCGGGCATCGACAATGTGATCGTCCTTCCTCCTACCTACGGGATGTATGAGGTATCGGCTAACATCAATGATGTAACGCTTAAAAAGATCCTTCTTACTCCGGATTACCAGCTCGATATGGAAGCGATCGCGGAGGCTATTGATGAGAACACGAAAATGATCTTCGTTTGCTCGCCTAACAATCCTACCGGTAACTCCATCATGCGTGAGGATATTGAAACGCTGATCGCGAATTTCGGCGGACTGGTTGTTGTGGATGAGGCTTATATCAATTACTCGAGACAAAAGACCTTTATACAGGAGCTTACCGAATACAGTAATCTGGTGGTGCTGCAGACTTTGTCGAAGGCATGGGGACTGGCTGGTATCCGCCTGGGTATGGCATTTGCCAGTGAAGAGATTATTGAGGTGTTCAACAAAGTAAAGCCGCCTTATAATATCAATGAGGCTACTCAGGAACTGGCTCTGGAAGCGTTGAATAACGTAGAGCAGATAAATGAGTGGATCCGCGAAACGATCCGTCAGCGTGAGATGGTCATTGCGGAGATGGTTGAGCTCCCATTTGTTATTGAGATTGTGCCTTCCGATGCGAACTTCATTATGGTGAAGACTACTGATGCCAGGGGCCTGTATTCGTACCTGGTTAAAAATGGCATCATCACACGTGACCGTTCAAAGGTTCAGCTTTGCGAAGGTGCTATCCGCATCACCATTGGTACGCCTGAAGAAAACGTACTATTAATTAATACATTGAAAGCCTACTCTACTGCTAAATAAAATGGAAGACTTGAAAAGCGCTGACAAGCGCAAAGTATTGTTTATTGACCGGGACGGGACCCTGGTTCTGGAGCCTGAGGATTATCAGGTTGATTCTTTTTCGAAGCTGCGTTTCTATCCGGGAGCCTTTAAGTACATGACGAAGATTGCTGAGGAGCTTGACTTTGACCTGATCATGGTGACTAATCAGGATGGTCTTGGAACTGACAGCCATCCGGAAGCCAATTTCTGGCCGGTACATAACTTCATCATGAACTCCTTTGAAGCGGAAGGTGTGATATTTAAGGAAGTCATCATTGACAAAACCTTTGCACATGAGAATAAAGATACACGAAAACCGGGCATCGCGCTTTTAACGCATTTTTTTGACGTAGAAAAATACGACCTTGAAAACTCTTTCGTTATAGGTGACAGGGTAACGGATATTGAGCTGGCTAAGAACCTGAACGCTAAAGCGATATGGATTAATCAATCGGATAGTCTGGGTGCTGATGAGGTGAAAAGCAGGCTTGAAGAACTGAACAACTATATTGCCCTGGCAACCACTTCATGGAAAGACATCTATGAATTTTTGAAAGTAGGTAAGAGAGAGGTTGAGCATAGAAGAACGACCAAAGAAACCGATATATACATTAAGCTAAATCTGGATGGGAAAGGCGATGCTAAGATCAGCACCGGACTTCATTTCTTCGATCATATGCTGGATCAGATCGCAAGACATGGCAGTATAGATCTGGAAATCACCGCGAAGGGAGATCTGCACATCGATGAACATCATACTATTGAAGATACAGGAATTACTCTGGGTGAGGCTATTGCGAAAGCATTGGGGGATAAAAGGGGAATTGAACGGTATGGTTTTTGCCTGCCAATGGATGATTGTCTGGCTCAGGCTGCTATCGATTTTGGAGGACGGAACTGGATCGTTTGGGATGCTGACTTTAAGCGTGAAAAAATAGGCGAAATGCCTACGGAGATGTTCTACCATTTCTTTAAGTCGTTCAGTGACGCGTCCCGCTGCAATCTGAACATCAAGGCTGAAGGAACTAACGAACATCATAAGATTGAAGCTATTTTTAAAGTATTTGCGAAAGCAATCAAGATGGCAGCGAAGAGGGATGTAAATAATATGCAACTACCCAGTACCAAGGGCCTTCTTTAATTTATATACAGATAGATGATCGGAATAATTAACTACGGCGCCGGTAACATTTTTTCACTCACTGCGGCATTGGACAGGCAGAAGATTGCGTATGAGATGGTGAATTCGGCCGATAGCTTCGACAGATATGATCGCTTCATCATTCCGGGTGTGGGTCATGCCGGAGCAGCGATGCAGAAATTGGAGGAAAGCGGACTGGTGGACAATATCAAGTCGATCACGAAACCCGTGCTGGGGATCTGCGTCGGAATGCAGTTACTGACTGAATTTTCGGAAGAGGGAAATTCCTCATTATTAGGAATAACGCCTGTAAAAACCCGTCACTTTACGGAAGACCTGAAAATAAAGGTTCCGCATACGGGTTGGAACAAGGTAAGTGTTCAAAATGAAAGTAAATTATTTGAGGGAATTCCGAATGGGACGTACTTTTACTTCGTTCATTCCTATTTTATAGAATTTAATTCTACTTTTACAGTCGCTTTTGCTGACTATGGGTTGAAATTCTCGGCAGCAATTAATAAAAACAATTTTTATGGCGTTCAGTTTCATCCTGAAAAATCAGGTGAAGCCGGAGAGCAGTTACTCAAAAACTTTTCAGAATTATAGAAAAAATATGTACATAATCCCTGCAATTGATATTCTGGACAAAAAGGTTGTCCGTTTACGTGAAGGAAACTACGAGCAAGCTACATTTTACGATGTAACTTTAGAGGAAATGATTGAGCGCTACCAGTCTAATGGGACTGAGTTCGTTCACATTATCGACTTGAACGGCGCGAAAGGTGATTTCAGTAACCAGGAATATCTGTTCGATATTATCCGTAAGACTGAAATGAAAGTTCAGTATGGCGGTGGTGTTAGAAGTATTGATAAAGTGAAAGAACTGATCGATGCGGGTATACATCGTGTTATTGTAGGAACTCAGGCGATTACAAATCCTGAATTTCTTCCTGAACTGAGCCGTGCTTTTAATCATAAAGAGACCGGTACGGGCACTGACCAGATCGTTGTGGCTATCGACGTCCTGGATGAAGTGATCAAGTATTCTGGTTGGATGGAAAGCTCTCCGATCAAATTAATGGATTACGTTGATACCTGTCTTAATTTAGGTTTCTTCCGCTTTCTTTGTACTGACATCAATAAGGATGGTAAGTTAGGTGGTGCTGGTGTTGAACTGTATCAGAAACTGCTGGACCACTCTCCTTTCATTAAGCTTATTGCTTCCGGCGGTATCAGCTCAATGGAGGATATCAGAGCGGTGCAGCAATATAAGGTGGAAGCTTGTGTGGTTGGTAAGGCTATCTATGAAGGTCATATCTCTATCGACGAGATCAAAGACTGGAACTTAAAATCATTAATTTCTTTTTAATTGGTTTCCAAACGCATTATACCCTGCCTGGATGTTAAGGATGGCAGGACCGTTAAAGGCATCAATTTCGTTGACCTGAGGGATGCCGGTGATCCGGTGGAACTGGCCTGGCAATATTCCAGGCAGGGCGCGGATGAGCTGGTCTTCCTGGATATTACGGCGACGAATGAGCGCCGTAAGACCATGGTAGAACTGGTAAAGTCGGTTGCCCGGCAGGTGAACATCCCTTTCACCATCGGTGGGGGGATCAATGAAATAGCGGATGCTGACGTTCTGCTTAACTCGGGAGCGGATAAGATTTCAATCAACTCGGCTGCGGTAAGAAATCCGGAACTCATCAATGAGCTGGCTAATGCCTTTGGTAAGCAGTTCGTTGTTGTGGCGGTGGATACCAAGCGGGTGAATGGGAAGAACCTTGTTCATCTGAACGGTGGCCGGATCGCGACGGAGATTGAAACGGAGGCCTGGATAAAGGAGGTGGAATCTCGCGGTGCGGGTGAAATACTGCTGACTTCCATGGATCATGATGGAACGAAAGGCGGATTTGATAACGGTTTGCTGGGGAAGATCAACAGCACATTGTCTATCCCCATTATCGCTTCTGGAGGAGCAGGTACGATACAGCATTTTGCGGATACTTTCCTGGAGGCGAATGTCGACGCTGCGTTAGCGGCTTCGGTTTTCCATTACGGAGAGATTCTGATTCCTGACCTGAAAATGGAGTTAAGGAAGCAGAATATAGAGGTCCGTTTATAATAAATAAAATTGAAATGTCTATAGACTTTAATAAAGGAGAAGGTTTAGTGCCTGTGATCATTCAGGATTTCCAGAGTCTGGAAGTGCTGATGCTGGGATACATGAACGAAGAGGCTTTTGCTAAAACGGAAGCTGAGGGTAAGGTAACTTTCTACTCACGTTCAAAAAACCGTCTCTGGACCAAGGGTGAGGAAAGTGGCAACTTTCTTTATGTGAAAAGCATCGCTATTGATTGTGATCAGGATACTATTCTGATTAAGGCCGATCCTGTCGGTCCAACCTGCCATACCGGGTCGAGAAGCTGTTTCTCATCTGAATACAACCAGAACTTCATTTTCAAACTGGAGCAGATCATCGCCGACAGATATGAGAATCCTCAGGAGAGTTCTTATGTTAACCGGTTGAGAGAAAAAGGCCTTAATAAAATTGCACAAAAGGTTGGTGAAGAGGGTGTTGAAACCGTGATCGCTGCTTTGAATGAGACGGAATTCGACTTTATTAATGAATCTTCTGACCTTGTGTTTCACTTGCTTGTTCTGCTTCGGGAAAAGAACGTCTCACTGGAGACTATTGCCAAAAACCTGGAGTCGAGGCATCAATAGTCTATGCTTATGATTGACATTGATCTGCTGGCTTTATTGCCCGGCCATCAAAACTCTATTTACACAGTTGAAACAGGCATCGATGATGCAAGCTTTTATACGGCTGGTAACGATAAGGGTATTGTGCAGTGGTCATTGTCTGACCGTAAGCCAACCGTAGTTTGTCCGGTTAGAAGCTCTGTTTATGCGCTTCATCTTTCTCCTGAAAAGGGGATTCTTGTGATTGGGGAGAGAAGTGGTGCGGTTAGCATCTTCAGTCTTTCGGACCGCAAGATCATTGCGCGCATTGAGCAGCATAAGCTTCCGATCTTCTCCATCGCGGAGATCAAACGAAAGAATGAGATCCTGGTGGGATCTGAGGACGGCACTGTCTCGGTCATCAGTTCTTTAGATTACTCCTTCTTATACAATTTCCGGGTTTCTGCTGATACCATCAGAGCTATGGCTGTGAGTCCGGATGAAAATACTCTTGCCTTTGGCTGCAAAGACAGCCTGGTGAGGATCTATGATGCGGATACTTATAGTTTGCAACACGAGTTGAACGGGCATACGATGCCGGTGACTTCTGTGGTTTTTGCTCCGGACAACGGTCTTTTGCTTACAGGTGGACGGGATGCTCAGCTTATCGCCTGGAGTCTTTCAGATTACAGTATTTCGAAAATCCTGACAGCGCATATGTCTGCTGTTTACGATATTAAGTTCCACCCTGAAGGTCGGTTGTTTGCGACGGCCAGTCAGGATAAGAGCATCAAACTCTGGGATATTGATGGCATGAAGCTTAAGCGTATCATCAGTAAGGAAAAGGGCTTTAACTCCCACTCCCACTCTGTCAATAAGCTGACCTGGGTTGATGGCGGCAAATTACTAGCCTCCGTAAGTGATGATAAGATGGTGATGCTTTGGGAAATCAGGGTTAGTTCGTAAATCGTTTTATTATACGCAGTTTATGGGTGTGCCGCCCGGTCTCTGCATTATAGATTCCCTGATCGTCTATCACGTCGATACGCACCTTTCCTGATGCATGGATAATTTGCTGGAAGTCCAGGATAATCCCTACGTGGGTAATTCTCCCTTCATCGTTGTCGAAGAAGGCCAGATCTCCTGGCTTGATCTCCTGTAAGAAGTTCACCACACTGCCTTGTTCTGCCTGTTGCCAGGCGTCTCTCGGAATATCTATTTGCAGCATTCTGAAAACCATCTGGGTAAAGCCTGAGCAGTCTATTCCGAAGATGGATTTTCCTCCCCATAGATAGGGGGCGTTTAGATAGAAACGTGCGTATTCGGTGATAAGGCGATCAAAGTCATGGCTGGCGACCAGTTTTGATGCTTTAGTAAAGCGGTAGGCGACCTCTCCTATCTCAAAGTGACCTGCCGGATTCGGTGCGGGGATTCTGCTTCCTGAAACAAGGTGCAACTTCTCTCCGTTATCCATTCTCTCAATGGTGTGCGTGATAGCTAGTCCGGTTACTGCTGTGGCGGCCCGATGTTTCCAAAGTTGTGCTGCTGTTAAGCTTTGCTGCTGCTTGGGATCGATCCAGCCGGTATAGTTATCGAATAGCGTACGCACCTGCAGCCACTTCGGCTGAGTCTCGAGAATCTCGAAGCAATCACCAAAAAGAAGGAAGGAAAGGATTTCACTTTTATCGGATGCTTCAGCCCTGAGAGGAACCAAAGCAAGGTTGCACACGCCAAATTCAGTAGTCATCTTACAAATAAATTAAAAAAATCTCCTAGGGCCTAATTAAAACTAATGGATTGTAAAAACGTTTCATCTTTATAACACGAATTAACTTAAACCCGCAATTATGAAAACACTGAATCAGATCACGAAGATTTTGATTGCCGTAGAAGACAGTCAATACTCTGAACGGGCGGCAGGATATGGATTTGACCTTGCTGAAAAGCTGAACGCGTCGGTGGCATTGCTGCATGTTAATGAAGTTCCCGTCGGGACCTCTTATATCGCTGATCCTATGCTGAATGAATCTCAGGTAGTATTGCCGGATCTCATCCAGCTGCAGGACGAGTCGAGCAAGAAACTGTTGGATCGTATCTCTGAGGTTTATGCAGGACGCGTTCCGACTTATACCTATACCAAGCTGGGCAATCCGAGAGACGAAATTCTGGCGACAGCGGAAGAATGGGGAGCGGATATGATCATTCTGGGCACGCACGGACGAACTGGTTTCGACCATTTCATCTCCGGCAGTGTCTCTGAAAAGGTAGTCAGAAAGGCCAAATGTCCGGTATTAGTCATACCGAATAAGGATTTGGAAGAGGAATAGGCATAAAAAAGGCGGATACATTTAGAAATGTATCCGCCTTTTTGTATATAGGTTCTTACGCTTCCATATGAAGCCATGCTTTCTTAGCAAGAAGCTCTTCTTCTGTCTCTCTCACGTCTTCGTCATCCACGCAACAATCAACCGGACAAACTGCCGCACATTGAGGCTCGTCGTGGAAGCCTTTACATTCTGTACACTTATCTGAAACTATATAATAGAACTCGTCTGATATCGCGGACTGAACTTCTTCTGCGTCAAGAGTGGTACCGTCTCCAAAATCGATAACGCCACGCAATGCCGTTCCTTCTGAGAAACGCCAGGCAGCTCCAGCATCATAAATAGCATTGTTTGGGCACTCTGGTTCACAAGCTCCGCAGTTTATACACTCATCTGTTATTTTAATCGCCATGGTCTAAATGTCTTTTCCTTAACTTACTTTTGCAAAGTTATATCCATGCAAAAACAGTGCAAATATAATAGAAAACTTGGTTTTAATATAAGGATACATGTCAGTAGATCAAATAAAGAAAGCTTTTACACAGTTAGGACACTATTTACTCTCGGACGACGAGCAACTCATATCTCTGGTGAATGCTTCTCATCATTATAATGCCTGGTTTACAGCTGATCAGGTCAGGCATGCTGTAAGGGCGTTAGGTACAATGCTGAATGAGCAAGATATTGAACAGTGGATAGACGGCGCTTATGCCAGTAAAGTTGATGGTGGAGAGCCGAAAGTAGTGGGACTTGTATTGGCCGGAAATATTCCGTTAGTAGGTTTTCATGATATTCTGACTGTGCTGGCAAGCGGACACATAGCGTCTGTTAAACTGTCCTCTCAGGACAAACACCTTACACCTCATATCCTCAGCCGTCTGGTGGATTTTTATCCGGAGCTTGCAGAGCATATCGTTTACGTTGACCGGTTAAAGGATTTTGATGCGGTGATTGCCACCGGAAGTAACAATACTTCCCGTTACTTCGAGTTCTATTTCAAGTCGGTACCTCACATTATCCGTCGCAACAGGAATAGCATCGCAGTGTTAGATGGGACTGAAACTAAGGAGGATTTTCTTGCCCTGGGGCATGATATATTTGATTACTTCGGTCTGGGTTGCCGAAATGTGTCGAAACTCCTTGTTCCTGAAGGGTATGACTTCGTGCCTTTCTTTGAGGCAATTGAAGAGCCTTTCAAGGGGATGATCAACCACCATAAGTATGCGAATAACTATGATTATAATAAGTCGATCTATCTGGTAAACGGAGCAAAGCATCTGGACAATGGCTTCCTGCTGTTGAAACGGGATGAAGGAATGGCCTCTCCCCTGGCAGTTCTCTTTTTTGACGAGTATAAGGATCTGAAGGATGCTGAAGCAAAACTCATGGGGGTATCTGAACAGATCCAATGCGTGGTGACTAAAGGCGAACTTTCGATTAGCAGTCAGGTTGTCGGTTTCGGTTGCAGCCAGAGTCCCCGTTTATGGGATTATGCAGACGGTATTGATACCTTTGCCTTCCTTCTAAGTATATAATAGAATGGCGATTTAGCGGGAAAATAGTAACTTTGAGCCTATGTATGTCATCAAAGTAAAGGGAATAGCTAAAATACCGGATTATGTTCAGCTACGAGATGATGAATTTACCTTGCTGGCATATTTCCGGGTGGATCGTCCGGATAAATCGCTTGACAAAATAGGTCTGGGAGATAAAAGAGAAGCGATTATGTCACTGGTTAACGACCTCCCTTTTGGTAAAATAATGAAATTAGAATTGTAATAATGATCGGAAACTCCATTATAAAACTCCATAACGTTGATGTTTATCAGCAGAAGCACCTCGTTCTGTCATCAGTAAATCTGCATATAGATAAAGGTGAGTTTGTGTTCCTTATTGGTCAGACTGGATCAGGAAAGAGTAGTTTGATGAAGATCCTGTACGGCGAACTTCACATCACTGAGGGTGAGGGACATGCGGGAGGTTATGATTTAAAGAAGCTTTCTGATCATGATGTACCCTACCTGCGTCGTAAACTGGGTATCGTATTTCAGGATTTCCAGCTGCTGACAGACCGTACGGTGGAGGAAAACCTGCGCTTTGTTCTGAACGCTACGGGTTGGAAAGACCGCAAGCTTAAAGATGAGCGTATCAAGGACGTGCTTGAAAAGGTAGGTCTGCGTTCTAAACTAAAGAAGATGCCCCACGAACTTTCGGGTGGAGAGCAACAGCGTGTAGTGGTTGCCAGAGCGCTTCTTAACGATCCTGAGCTGATCCTTGCCGATGAGCCCACAGGTAACCTTGATCCGGAAACATCTGAAGAAATCATGTTGTTGCTGAAAGACATCAGCCGCTCGGGCACCGCCATCCTTATGGCTACCCATAATTACAACCTCATCCGTACCTTCCCTTCCCGCATTATTAAGTGCGAAAACGGTCGCGTAATCGAGGATGCAAAAATCGCGTAAACAGGGCTTATTGTCTGCCTGATGCATCATCGGGCTGACATTGTATTGGTTTAAGCTGACAGCTTGACCGTTTAATTAACTTGGCAAATTATTTGTCTATCCCATTAGATATGAACTTTTCAGATATGTTGAAAAACAAGAAGAAAACTACCGAAGAAGAGAAAGTAGCTTCTGACAATCAGACTCAGTCTGAGATGGAACAAAATGTAGAGCAAGCGGAACAGCCGCAGGCAGAGCAAACAGCGGAAGCTGAAAGCGAGATTCAGGAAGTAGAAGAAGTTTCTGCAGAGGAGAAACTGCGTGCGGAGCTGAAAGAGGCTAACGACAAATATCTGCGTCTCTATGCAGAGTTTGACAACTACAAAAGACGTACAAATAAAGAACGTATTGAACTGCTGCAGTCAGCAGGTAAGGATGTTCTTGTAAGCCTTCTACCGATAGCGGACGACTTCGACCGTGCGATTAAATACATGAACACATCTTCTGACCTTGAAGCGGTGAAAGAAGGAATCGTTTTGGTGAGTAGTAAATTCAAGACCACACTGACTCAAAAAGGTGTGAAAGAGATGGAATCTATAGGGACAACCTTTGATGCTGATCTCCATGAAGCTATAACGAACATTCCTGCACCATCAGAGGATATGAAGGGTAAAGTAATAGATGAGGTTGAAAAAGGCTATTTTCTGAACGACAAGGTGATCAGATTTGCTAAAGTAGTTGTAGGAAGTTAATTATATGGCAAAGAGAGATTTTTATGATATTCTCGGTGTTTCCAAAGGATCTTCTGCGGATGAGATAAAGAAGGCTTATCGTAAGCTGGCAATCAAATTCCATCCTGATAAGAATCCTGGCGACAAAGAGGCAGAAGATAAGTTCAAAGAGGCAGCGGAAGCGTACGAAGTCCTGAGCAATCCGGAGAAGAAACAAAGGTATGATCAGTTCGGACATGCGGGTGCTTCTCAAGGCGGTTATGGCGGCGGCGGTCACATGAACATGGATGATATCTTCAGCCAGTTCGGGGATATCTTTGGTGGTGGTGGCAGTCCGTTTGATAGCTTCTTTGGCGGCGGCGGTCAGCAAGGCGGCAGAAGCCGTGTGTCCAGGGGAAGCAACCTCCGGATTAAGGTGAAGCTGAACTTAGAAGAAATTGCCAAGGGCGCTGAAAAAAAGATCAAGGTAAACAAGCTTGTTGTTTGTCGCACGTGCGACGGAACAGGTGCTAAAGACCGTTCTTCTGTTCAGACCTGCCGTACCTGCGGCGGCGCCGGATCAGTCAGACGTGTAACCAACACCATCCTCGGTCAGATGCAGACCAGCAGCACCTGCCCTACTTGTAACGGTTCAGGATCGCAGATAACCGCGAAATGTGACAGTTGCCATGGTGAGGGTGTTGTTCGCGGTGAAGAAACGATCACGATCAATATTCCTGCGGGTGTTAGTGAAGGCATGCAGCTTTCGATGAGTGGAAAGGGTAATGCGGCCCCTAACGGTGGTATCCCGGGAGACCTGATCATTCTGATCGAGGAGATCCCGCACGAGACTTTACAACGCGAAGGCAATAATGTGGTGTATGATCTTCATATTAGCTTTATTGATGCTGCATTAGGAGCTTCTGTAGAGGTACCTACCATAGATGGCAAGGCAAAAATCAAAATTGAGCCGGGCACACAGGGTGGAAAGATCCTGAGACTAAAGGGTAAAGGTGTTCCTGAAGTGAACTCATACCACAGAGGCGACCAACTTGTGTACGTAAATATATGGACACCTAAAGCGATCTCGAAAGACGAGAGAGAAATGCTTGAAAAACTTCAGGCCTCTCCTAACTTTAAGCCACAACCTGGCAGACACGAGAAGAGCTTCTTCGAGAGAATGAGAGAATATTTCGAATAATCTAAAGCCAATCATACAAAGCCACCGTTATGGTGGCTTTGCTTTTTCTTATGAACAACCCTATCGCTGTACTTGACCTGGGTACAAATACCTTCCATTTATTAATTGCTGAACTGAATGAAGACCGTTCCATCAACGAGATTTTCGTAGAGAAGAAGCATGTCAAACTTGGTGAAGGTGGGATAACCGAGGGAAGGATCGCTGCAGCTGCGTTTAGCCGGGGGCTTGAGGCCATGCAGGACTTCAAGCGTGTCATTGATCAACATAAGGTTACCGGGGTTTACGGAACCGGCACGGCGGCGCTGAGAACCGCGGCTAACGGACAGAATTTTGTTGATCAGGTTAAAGCGCTGACGGGCATTAGCATTGACATCATTGATGGCAATAAAGAGGCTTCACTTATTTATCGTGGGGTGAGCCAGGCAGTAGATATTCAAGGCAACGCTGTAATCATGGACATTGGCGGAGGGAGCGTAGAATTTATTTTTTGCAATGACAAGAATGTTCAGTTCAAGAAAAGCTACCCTATTGGAGCTGCCCGGTTAATGGCTCTTTTCCACAAATCTGATCCTATTAACGCTGACGATATCTTCTCCCTTCACAAACATCTGGAGGAGCAATTGGCTGACCTGAAAAAGAATTTGCTGTTGTATAAGCCCGAGACGCTCATCGGTTCTGCGGGTGCTTTTGAAACTTTTGCTGATCTGGCGATACGTAAGTTCGGCCTTGCAGACAGAACCGGGGAGTCGGGATATCGTATAGAAAGAACACAGCTTCAATCGGTAATAGGTGACATTATTCTTTCCACGCATGAAGAAAGGGCGGCTGATGATAAGATCAGTCCGGTCCGCGTTGACATGATCGTGACTGCTGCTGTTTTAACATCCTATATCCTGGCGCATGCTCATGTTAATGACGTGATGCTTTCAACCTATGCGCTTAAAGAGGGTTTGTTGTACGAAAAGCTGGCCTAGGCAGGCGGACAGTCACAGAGTCAAATAGATGAGTTGACTAAGGTAAACCTCATTTACCGGCTAAAAGCTTCTGCAGTTCCTGGTACACCCGGAAGGTAGGCAGACCTACTACATTGTTATAAGAACCCTCAATCTTCTCAATAGCGGTATGTCCGATCCACTCCTGTATTCCATAGGCACCCGCTTTGTCAAAGGGCTTATAGTTGCGGATATAAAACCACTTGTCATCATCGCTTAGCTCGCGGAAATAAACGGTTGTGCTATCGTAGAATGCATGAACCTGATGTTTGTATAAGAATGCTACCCCTGTGATAACCTCATGTGTTTTACCCGATAACAGAGACAGTATCCGGAAAGCATCCTGTTCATCTTCTGGTTTACCCAATATCAGGCCGTCGATAGTGACGATGGTGTCGGCTGTAATAACGATCTCGTCATCCTCAAGGGAATCATCAAATGCTTCTGCCTTCTTACGAGCGATGTACACCGCTACTTCTGCAGGCTGTAGGAATGCGGGGAATGACTCGTCCACTTCTTTAAGGACCACCCTGAAGTTAATGTCCATTTGCTGCAAGAGCTCTTGTCTGCGCGGAGACTTGGACGCCAATATTACCGGTGGAAATGAAGTGATCATATCGTTTCTATTTAAAGTACTATAAGGACAATTTAGTAGTGTATTTAAAATGGTAAAAGTATCCTCTAAGATGATGTAATGGTATCATCATGAGCTGACGGATCCCGGTCAAACCATTTCCCCTGGATTTTGAGAACCTTCTCTACTACATCCCGCACACATCCTGTACCTCCGGCGAATGGTGAAATATAGTCGCTGATCGCCTTTACCTCCTCAATAGCGTCAATTGGGCAAGCACTTACTCCCACAGCTTGCATGACAGGCATATCGGGTACATCGTCACCCATGTACAATACATCTTGGGGATCGAGTGAATGCTTTTTAATGAACTCTTCGTAGACGGCAAGCTTCTTGTCTATTCCCAGGTGAACTTCGGTCACTCCCAGTCCGTTTAAACGGAAGATGACACTCGAGGAGTTACCTCCGGAGATAACACAGATATGGTAGCCTTTTTTCACGGCTAAGCGCATTGCGTATCCGTCCCTCACGTTGAACTTTCTTAGCTGGTCACCTGATTCGGTGACGAGAACGGTACCGTCTGTCAATATACCGTCGATATCTAATATAAAGGCTTTGACAGATTTGATCTTTGATAAAAACATGCGTTAAGGTTTAATGGGGACTATAGATTTTCTTTTTTAAAGCCGATAATGCTATCCGTCATCAGCGTATAGAGTTGAAGAAGATCTGGTGACAATTCCAGGTACTTCTTATGTTTTTCGATGCTCAACTGGTCATTGCGTGCGGCTGGCCCGGTTTGCGCATCTTCAGGATTCAGGCTTTGAACCTTCGCTGCCGTTTCTGTTATGAGCGGAAGAAGCAGCTTGAAATCGAGCCCTTCTTTAGCAAGTAAACTCTTTGATAATGCATAAAGGTGGTTGCTGAAGTTGCAGGCAAAAACAGCAGCTACATGGATTGCTGCCCGCTGTGCCGACGATGCCGACTGCACAACCTGACTAATACTGCCGGCCAATCCATTAAGCTGTTTTGTGACTTCTTCTGTACTGCCTTCCAGGAGCAGTGGTACAGAGCTGAAGTCGACCTCTTTCTGTTTACTGAAGGTTTGCAACGGGTAAAACACACCCTTGTTTACCCGCTCCTTGCCCAGTGAATCAATACTTGCGGTGCCAGATGTATGAACGAGTAACTTGTCCCCAAACGAAAAAGATGATGCTACCTCCTCGATAGCATCATCCTTAACAGATAGTATATAAATATCAGCTGTATTGTTGAGCGCTGCAATCTCATCCGTGTAAGCAGCCGATAATGAACCGGCAAGCTGTTGTGCGTTTGAAAGCGAGCGACTCCATACCTGCAGGATCTCATGGCCAGCTGTTTTCAGGGCATGGCCCAGATGAGTAGCTACGTTACCACTGCCAAGCAGCACAATCTTCATTAGTCAGTGATTTTAATCTCCTTATTTCTTCTGAAAATCGATATCAGGAAACCTACAACCATCAGGATATTTCCGGCCCAGAAGAGGTTAATGAAAGGAAACTTGATTGCTTTCATTACAACCCATTTCTTTTCAGCCTTCGGCTTCTGGTACAACATCATCTCCAGCTTGTCCTTTTCAGGATAAACGTTTGAAAAACGGACTTTTAATCCTGGATCAACAAGTGTCTTTCCGAAGTCGAACTTATTACCTCCTTTTACAAGGAATACAGGTTCAGCTGTATATGTTTTGTTGGCGTGCGTCCGGATCTCCAGTTGCAGGGCGATTGCTACATCGTTAGGCTTCAAAGGAATCTTTTCGATGGTTGCATTCCGGTTAACACCCTTAACTATGATCACACCCTCTCTGTAGCGGATGGTATCTCCGGGAGATACTTCATACGTTACCGGTTGCTCATAGCCCTCATCTTCCGAATGGCCTTCATGGTCTTCATGCTCAGCCATTTCTTCTTTAAGAGGCACACTGCTTACGTGTGTGTAGATATCATGGAACAGGTAGTGACGGGTATCAGGAGACGCGACAATCGTCTGCATCTTAGCATTCTGCTGGGCATGCGGATATAAGTCGAACTCTTCTTTAACTTCCTTCGTCTTTTCGTCGATAACCTTATAGTTTACACGATAGTAGGTATTAACACCTTCCGTTGAGTCGCCTTTATACGTGACGGTATATTCATCCATGCGGACAGGCTCGTCTTCGTAGAGAATGATATTTTCTTTAGAGTTGTTGTTCTTATCAAATTCCTCTCCGAAACCTACTCCCGAAGTATTCAGCGATACAATATTACTTGTGGCTGCCGCAACCAGAGCTCCTATCAGCAACAGGCCGAACCCAATATGCGCAATGGAAGATCCGGCAAGTCGCCATTTTCCTTTTATCGCATCGATAAGGATCCTGATGTTACATGAGATAGAGAATATCGCCGAGAAGGTAAGCACTACATACATGACGTTGTTATGCACCCTGGCGATATACACGAACGCCGCTGTAACTACCGCTGCGATGATCAGGATCAGTCCGATCTTCTTGAAGAACTTCTTAGAGTCGGTATTTTTATATCTCAGATATTGCGAAAAGCCGGACACTAAACTGATAACAATTGCGAACGGCACCTGCCATTGGTGATAGTGTTGAATCACATCTGCAGGAGGCGCTATCTTGGTACCGAACAGTGCGTTAAATACAGGTATTGATGTTGTTGAAATAACCTGAACACAAGCCACCGTAAGAACGAGTGCTCCGATAAACAGCCAGAATTCGCGGGAATAAGTCTCCTCATCCTTTTTTGTTATTGGAAGTTCTTTCCACCTGGCCACAAGGAAGCCGACGGCCAGAGCGAAGAATACCAGAATATAGGCGAGCAGATGACCGAACATTCCCAGATCGGTAAATGAGTGTACTGATGTTTCACCCAGGATACCGCTTCGGGTAAGGAATGAAGCATACAATACCAACACAAAACTGATCAGTACTAGGAATGTAGCGGTAAAGTAAGAATGACCTGAGCTTCTGTAAGCCAGCATCACGTGCACTGCCGCGATCAGGGTTAACCATGGAATAATAGAGGCATTTTCAACCGGGTCCCATGCCCAGAAACCACCGAAGTTAAGTGCTTCATAAGCCCAGAAGGATCCCATGATGATACCTGCACCCAGGATCATTACAGCAAATAATGCCCAGGGTAAGGATACTTTAATCCATTCTGAATATCTTCTTTCCCAAAGTCCCGCTATCGCATAAGCGAAAGGAATGATCATGGACGCAAAGCCGAGGAACAGCGTTGGCGGGTGGATAACCATCCAGTAGTTCTGTAGTAATGGGTTAAGCCCGTTTCCATCAGGGATAAGAGACAGGTAATCCGGACGTGAGAAGATCGGCCCTTCTACAGCATCTCTTAGTAGGATGAACGGAGAGCTTCCTACTCGTGTACCCAATATTTCTACACCCAATAACATAGAGGAGATGAAAACCTGCGACAGCATCATCACTGTCATAACAGGACTCTCCCAGCTACGTGCTTTCCATATCAGAATATTGGAGAGAAGTGACTGCCAGAACATCCATAGCCAGAAGCTTCCTTCCTGTCCCTCCCAGAAACTGGATATAATATAGTACACTGGTAATGAACGCGATGAATGCGCCCATGCATAGTGATACTCAAAATAATGATTGTAAATGATGTAGTATAGACAGATGCCGATTCCTAGTACAGAAACCGTATTCACCCAGGTTGAGATGCGCGCTAAGCGCTTCCAGGAATCGTCTTTCGTATCTTTTATCGTTGCGAAGTAATAAGCGATTGCCGATAAAAGTGCTGTGCCAAAAGTTAATATAATAAAGAACTGCCCAAGTTTCCCTGGAAGCAGGTGTTCTCCTGCGAATTGTATATCCATTTAGAAATTTTCTGTATTAAGCAGCGGTATGCTGAACTTCCTGAATCTCAACTTCGTCCTTGTTGTACTTAGAAGGACATTTCATGAGAATTTTAGAGGCTTTAAATTCATCACCAACCATTTTACCGGTTAACACGATTTCCTCCGAGCGTTCGAAATCCTGGGGCTTGGCACCAGAGAAAACGACCTTACATTCCTTACCCTGCTTGTCCAGCAGATAGAAGGCGAAATAGTTGGCATCCTGCTGAGGATTATACACTAATTTCTTTTGTTTGTTTAACTGACCAACCACGTGGAGCTCAGTCTGACTTTCCCGGGCGTCACTAAATGAACCATATGTGCTTGAGTCGGCATAGGTGCTAATAATAACCCCTATAGCAATTGCAATAATGATGATGCCTATAATAGAGCTTTTTTTCATTGATCTGGTAATTACGATATTCGTCTGGAATATGCCGCAAAATTACGAAACGGGAATGATTAGGAAGAACTTATTCGCCCTCAAAAATAGCTAAGGGCGAATACTCATAATAATTTTACATTTCTAAGGCCAGATACCCATGTTCATGTAAGACACTGCAACCTTATTGATTGCGCCGACAAACGCAGCTGTACGCAGATCGCCGATCTTAGCGTTCGACATCTTGGTTTGCCGGATTTCATGGTATGAACGCACCATGGTCTCTTCAAGACCAGAATTAACCAGCTCAAGTTCCGAAGGGCCCTTCACGATGAGTCCACGTTGCTCAGAAGTCAGGTCTACTCCTGTCATCTTTTCTACCATAGATACCAGGTTGAGGTTTGCATTCTCCTCATAGCGCTTATCCATACGTCCGAACGCTACATGAGATAGGTTCTTCAGCCATTCAAAATACGAAACAGTTACACCACCAGCATTACAGTACATATCCGGAATGATGATCCCTCCTCTTTTTATAAAGACGTCAGCCGCCTCAGGAGATGTTGGTCCGTTTGCTGCTTCTGCTATTATCTTCGCCTTAATTCGGGAAATGTTAGACGCCAGGATCTGATTTTCAAGCGCTGCCGGAACCAGGATATCGCAATCCTGTTCCAGTCCCTCCGCAGAATGGGAAAACTCATTAGCAGCTCCGGAGAATCCAAGAATAGAGCCGGTTTCCTTACGGTGTGCAACCACAGCCTCCAGATCCAGTCCGTTACTGCTATATATCGCGCCTTCATATTCACACAGGCCAACAATCACTGCACCCATCTCGATTAGAAACTTAGCAGTGTTATAGCCCACATTTCCGAGCCCCTGAACAATCACTCGTTTACCCGTTAAACCGGGAGTAAGACCTAAGGAATTCATATCCTCAGTTACAGCGACACATTCACGGATAGCAATGGCCACGCCCCTTCCTGTCGCTTCGCGACGCCCCTGAATGCCATGCAACGCAATAGGCTTGCCCGTGACACAACCCATAGCATCCAGCTGTCCGGGATTCATTGTGTTATATGTATCGGCGATCCAGCTCATCTCTCGCTCACCAGAACCGTAATCAGGTGCAGGGACGTCAATAGCCGGACCGATAAAATTCTTTTTAACCAGTTCTACTGTATATCTGCGTGTTATGTTTTCCAGTTCAGCCAGAGAATAACTCTTGGTATTGATCTTAATCCCACCTTTAGCACCACCGAAAGGAACATTCACAATCGCACATTTATAGGTCATTAGAGCCGCAAGAGCCATCACCTCATCCTCGTTAACCATATCGCTGTAACGGATACCCCCTTTAGTCGGAGACATATGATGAGAATGCTCAACGCGCCACGCATCAATTACTTCAACACCGTTTCCTTTCCTTATAGGAAATCTGAAACGATAGACACTATTGCAGGCTTTTATCTGATCGAGCAGACCCGCCGAATGATTAGTAAACTGCGACGCATGATCAAAAAACGAGCATACATCATTGAAGAAACTTGTGTTTTGCGTTGTAGACATAGATTGTTATTTAGTTCTTTTGTTCCAGCTTTTTGATTTTTCTGTCGATAGTAAACAGATAGGCTATCAGTGCAAGAAGGATCAGGCTGATAACAGCAACGACTACGTAGATCTTACCCGAAGAACGCATTTCATCTGCCATCTCAATTCCGCTACCAGACTGAGCGAAAGATGTTCCTGCTGTGAAAAGCAACAGATATAAAGCTGCGATATATTTTCTCATTGTGACTAGTTTAATTGTTTATTTTGAAGTTTTCGGATCCTGAACTGCAGATCTGCAATCCACACACCCAAAAGTATCCAACCCAGGCAAGCGGGGTAAAATATTCCCCTCATCCTGCTGTCCAGATCATAAGAACTAAATCCGGGGTTCCCCCCGTTTCCGGGATGCAGTGAATCGGTCATCCTTGGCAGGATGAACAACAGGACGATCATTATAGGAAACGCGAATATGTTGTAAACTGCGGAGATCTTCGCGCGCTTCTGTTCCTCTTCAAGCGAATTCCTCAGTACAATATAAGCCAGGTACATCAGCGTCGATATTGCTGAGCTGTTCATTTTGGGGTCATTCGGCCATGGAGAGCCCCAGGTATAGTTACCCCATATCATTCCGGTTGCGAGTCCCAAAAAACCAAAGACAACGCCCGCATTTACAAATTCAACCGACTTGAGGTCATGATTTTCGTTTCCAGAAGACAGATACTTAACACTGTAGATCACAGAGATCAGGTACAGGATCACCATAGAAAACCACATCGGGACGTGGAAATAGAGGTTCCTGATAGATTCGTGCAATATAGGTAAATGAGGTACCTCGCCCAGAAAACCAGCGATGACGGAGTACAGAACAAGAACTGAGGCTAGTATTTTCCACCAGTTTTCTTTCATATATGATGCGTTTAAAGCATCAAAGGTATAAAAGTACCGCGTGCTTCAAAAATAAAACAAAAAAGCCCGTACAAATCTTTGCACGAGCAGTTATAGGTAGAAACCAATTACTAGGCAACCTGCACCCGGTTCTGCTCAACAGAATCAAGTTCAAATACTGCCAGGTCTTCCAGAAGATTATAATGGAGTGTGCCAAAAAAATTAACCATCCCTGCCGGACCCTTTCCCTGGATCAAAACACGTTCTTTAATCGTCTCTTTATTGGAAAGGTTTTCCTTCGAAAGGATAAGTTCTTCATCCTGAATAATGAAATCAGACTGATCAATAGAAAAACTCTTCAGAATTTCTCTAAAGCTAAAACGGTTCAATAATAATTCTTTTAACTTCATTTTTGCCCTCCAATTAAGTTGAATGTAAATATTGAGATGTGTTGACAGGAGACCTGCCCTTAGATACATAAATTAACAATTTATAAGCCAAATCATCTAATATATGATATCAATAACACAAGGTACAGGTATTAATGTAAAATCGGAAACAAAAGATGAATTTTATTATGAATTGTGTATCTCCATTTCTCAATTGTTCTGATTTAAGGACAGCTTCTCCCCTATAAGTGTATTCTGAAGCATACGCTCTCATGTAACAAAAACGTAAATCAGGCACACATCTCTGGGAATGTTTATAGCTTTAAAATATTTTTAAAATTAAAGTGAAACATCATGATGGTGTCTAAAACTGAAACATTATGTTCATGAGACCTTCACTTGCATTAAAAGAACAAATTATATTTAGATGAAAAAACTCTTTATCCTTTTAGCAGTTGCCTGGTCGGGTAGCTCAGTTGCACAAGAAAAGTATCAGCTTACCAAAATTTGGGAGACTGATTCACTTGCCATACCCGAATCAGTGACCCCATACCCCAATACGAAGCAAATGTTCGTTTCCCTGATTGATGGTACCCCTTTTGAAGCCGACGGAAAGGGCGGAGTCGCGAAGATTGCCACAAACGGTAAAATAATAGACAAAACGTGGGTGACCGGCCTTAACGCCCCTAAGGGCATAGCCATCATGCAGAATAAGCTGTATGTAGCCGATCTTACTGAGGTGGTAGTAATAGATGTAATTACCGGAAAGATTGATGCCAAATTGAAGGTACCTCAGGCAGAGGGTCTGAATGACGTCACCGTAGATGCTAAAAACACCGTTTATGTGTCCGATTCAAAGAATGGTATGATCTTCAGTATCAGAAACAATGTCGTCACTCCTTATATCACAAGTTTAAAAGGCACTAACGGCCTGTTGGCGTCTGGTACAGACCTTTATATAGGTGCCGGTCCCGTATTGTGGAAGGCAGACGCGAATAAAAATTTGGTTAAGATTGCCGAAGGCTTTGAGAGCTCTGTAGACGGACTGCAAATGATCAATGAGAAAGAATTTCTGGTAAGCTGCTGGAACGGTTTAATCTACAGTGTTAATTCAAAGGGACAGATAAACAAGCTAATGGATACAAGAGGCGTTATGAACACCGCAGATTTCCATTATGATCAGCAGAAAAAAACAGTTTACCTGCCAACCTTCTATAAGAAAAGCGTTATCGCTTATAAACTTCAGTAACAACCACTTTCAGTGCATCGGTAGATAACCAGATTTCCTTCAGGGAGAAGTAAAGTGCCACCATCATGGTAACAGTACTCAACCAGAAGGAAATCTGTCCTGCCAGTATCCAGTTATTAAAAAGCATAAAAATACTGATAATGCAGAGGCAGAAGCTGCCAGTGCCAAACATCTGCATGTTCTTTATTAAATAGATCCTTTCGCGGAGATTCTTTATCTGATGTAACAGTCCGGCGGTTTCATCTACAGAATACTGCTTATTCAGATTCCTTGTAAGATTTGCCAAATGAGCAAACTTCGCCGTGTATGCTAATAATATCAGCGATATAGCCGGGAATAAGAGAATCGGTGTAGTGATAGAAAGCGTCATCTCACTTCTTTTTAACCAGTTCTTCCAAATCACTCAGTTCAATCTCCAGTGCCTCAACCGAAATTTGCGTCTCACGGAACGAGATCAACAAGGAAATCATCAGGAGCAACAGGCTCAGACCGAAAGCGTAGCCTGCAAGCACGTTCTGGGAATTATACAAGAGCCACATAGAAATAACGCAAAGCAAAAAGCCCATAATCCCGCAAGCCTGCATATTCCTCACCTGTATGATACGCGTGCGGATGCTGTGTATCTGCCCCAACAGATTGGGGTTTTGATTTTCGACGTACTGGCTCTTCAAATTTCTGATTAAACTGGCCAAAGCCAGAAAGCGATTGGTGTAAGCCAGCAATAACAGGGCGATTGCCGGAAAAAGCATGGCCGGCGTACCGAGAGTCAGTTCCATTTATTTAAGTTGAACAGCAAAATTACTTAAAGCTTTTTCTCTTTGCTGAGTTTTGCCAAAAACTTTTTAGTGCGCGATTGAAGAGCCGCAGAAGTGCCGCTTCTGATAATGAACTCCAACTGAAATGTAAGTTCCTCGGCAAGCCAATCCTCTGTCCCTCTCAGGGCGAAAAGGATATCAATACAGTTTGCCTTCACCGCTACCGGCGTACTTTCGTCGGCTAGCCACTCTATCGTTCGCTCGATAACTCTTTCCAAATCAACATCGGCAACCGTCGGCAGCTTATTAAAGAAATATATAGCAATTTTTGTGAAGTGCCTCTGGCAGCTCCTGTTTCTCTGTTCGATATAGCGCTTAAAGAAATACTCCCAGTCGCCCTTGGGGGCCCTCCCAGCAAAAAAAACATGCTCCAATACCCAGGCTGCGTGGAAGGCTAATACTCCATCCCGGTGGAAAGTCAGATCAATCAGGTCGCTGCATAGAAAGTCGCCTTCGCGACACTGGGCTGCAAGATAAGCTGCCCGGGTGCTGCCTTGTCTCGCCGACAATTCTTTTTCTAACTCGAGAAGTTCCATATAATGTCCCTAAAATAAAACTTTTCCTAGCCTTCTGGTATATCCTATTCAGATTGTCTACCTTTGCACTTCATTTTTCTTTACGTATGATTACAGTATCCAATCTATCTCTACGCTTCGGTAAACGCACACTATTTGAAGATGTTAACTTGAAATTCACGCATGGTAACTGCTACGGCGTTATCGGTGCGAATGGAGCAGGGAAATCAACATTCATGAAAATCCTTTCAGGTGATGTGGATCCGACAAGTGGATCGGTAAGTTTTACTCCCGGCGAACGTATGGCCGTACTGACCCAGGACCACTACGCTTTTGACGAAGTTCCCGTGATCGAAACCGTATTAATCGGACACAAGGAGCTTTACAGCATCATGAAAGAAAAAGATGCCCTTTACGCCAAAGAAGACTTCACAGATAAAGACGGTGAACGTGCCGGAGAACTCGAAAATATATTTGCAGAGATGGACGGCTGGAACGCAGAAAATAATGCGGCGACCCTTCTGAGCAACCTTGGCATTAAAGAGGAGCATCACTTTAAGCTTCTTAAGGAGCTCGATGGTAACCAGAAGGTTCGCGTACTCCTTGCGCAGGCACTATTTGGAAATCCGGACATCCTCCTCCTCGATGAGCCTACGAATGACCTTGATATAGAAACCATCTCCTGGTTGGAAGACTTCCTTGCGGGATATGAGAACATTGTACTGGTTGTATCCCACGACCGTCACTTCCTCGACACCGTTTGTACGCATATTGTGGACATCGATTTCAGCAAGATGAGCATTTACTCAGGTAACTACTCCTTCTGGTACGAGTCAAGTCAGCTTGCCCTGCGTCAGAGATCAGACCAGAACAAGAAGATGGAAGACAAAGTTAAAGAGCTTCAGGATTTCATCCGTCGCTTCAGCGCCAATGCGTCCAAATCAAAACAGGCAACCAGCCGTAAAAAGGCCCTTGAGAAAATCAATCTGGATGAAATACAGCCGTCAAACCGTAAATACCCTGGAATCATGTTCAACAACATGTCCAGAGAGGCAGGCGATCAGATCCTTCAGATTGAGAAATTGAAAAAAGTGTCTGGCGGTGAAACTTTCTTCTCCGGCATTGACCTCCTCGTAAACAAAGGCGACAAGATCGCTGTCTTGTCTAACAACAGTTTGGCAACAACAGCCTTCTACAATATCCTTACAGGAAGAGACAGTGATTACACCGGAGAGTTCAAATGGGGTGTCACCATAAACGTAGCCGATATTCCGAACGACAGCTCCGCTTATTTCGAAGGAAAGGACCTTAACCTGGTAGATTGGTTGAGAGAATACTCCGAAGGAGACAAAGACGAGCAGTTTATCCGCGGCTTCCTCGGAAGAATGCTCTTCTCCGGAGAAGAAGTGCTGAAAAAATCCAACGTCCTTTCAGGAGGAGAAAAGATGCGTTGTATGTTCTCCAAGATGATGCTTCAGCAGGCAAACGTGCTCCTTTTTGACGAGCCAACCAATCACCTGGACCTCGAATCCATCACCGCACTCAACAACGGAATGCAGGATTTCAAAGGAACCATCCTCTTTACCTCACGTGACCACGAATTGACGAATACCGTTGCGAACCGTATCATTGAGCTCACGCCGAAAGGAATCATCGATAAACTGATGACCTATGATGAGTACATTAGCAGTGATGTTGTCAAACAACAACGCGAGGAGATGTATTCCTAAATAATTTATAAATGTGGTTGCAAAAGACGGTGAAAAACCGTTTCTTTGCAACCACAAAACGACTTGGTAGCTCAGTTGGTAGAGCAACTGACTCTTAATCAGTGGGTCGAGAGTTCGAGCCTCTCCCAGGTCACAAAGTAAGACGCCATTCCATATCAAGGGAATGGCGTTTTTTCGTTTAATCAGACTATACCTTCCTTTTTTACACCCTTTAAAAACTACCCCAATTCACTAACATGTGAATTATGCAACTAATCTCCTGTATCATGTAAAGGCAAAAGTTCCGGTTCAGGTACTTTTGATATACTATGAAACACTTCGATATCAAATATTCGACGGGTTGAAAGTCAACTAACATGAAACTGAATCCAGATGGACAAGAATAGCAAAGATTACGAGGGTTCAGACCTGCCAAAATCAAGGCCTCATGTGATGGTAGATACCATAGACTATATACCAAACGCTATAGTGATCAAAACGATCATAAAAAGGCCGTCCGGAAATGTAAGCCTCATGTCTTTTGACGAAGGCGAAAGCCTCCTGGAGAAAACCTCTCCTTTCGACAGCTTCGTTCAGATAATAGAAGGAAAAGCGGAAATTGTGATAGATTCAACCTCCACCAGCCTGGCTACAGGATGCGGGATTATCATTCCGGCGCACCTTCCCAATTACATCAGATCACATGAACGATTCAAAATGATCCTGACCATCATCAAAAGCGGATACGAATAGTACCAACCATATCCAAATCGGCAACTGCGGCTCGCCTATTGAAACCAAAGACGGCTGGCTTGTTCTCACCCAGGCAGTAGGCCCTATGAGACGGTACTGCTTAAGAGCCAGCCCGCTTGATCTGGACGAGCCTTACTCAACCGTTTAAAAAATTACCCGAGCACGGATTTATAGCATTCTATATAATCATTAACCATTTTCTCCTGGGAAAACTGAGAAGAAGCCCATAAGTTGCAGGATTTCCGATCAATTCCCGGGAGCATTTGAACAGCTTCCACAGCATCCTCTACCCCTCCCACCAGAAATCCCGTTTCGCCGTGCCTGATCAATTCAGGCATGGAGCCTCTGTCGAACGCAATTACAGGAGTTCCGCAGAGCATCGATTCCGCAACACTCAAACCAAACGGTTCATTAAACCGGATCGGATGTAGCAAAGCAAGCGCATTGGCCAGTAGCTCCTGTCGCTTTTCTGCGTCTGCATTACCCAGAAATACGATCTCCTCATTCAGGAAAGGCTTCACCCGCTCGTTATAATAATTTTCATCCTGAATCAAACCAGCAATCAGGAGACGCTTTTTACTTTTTAAGGCGATCTCAATTGCTTCAGCAGTTCCCTTATCAGGATGTATTCTCCCGAAAAACAACAGGTAATCCTGAGGTACCGGATTAAATGTAAAATCAGAGAGCTTCAAACCATTGTATACCGTTGCCAGATAATTAAGATCCGGATGTCGGTCTGAATTACTTATCGATACATAATGCGTTGATTCATTATATTTTTTGTAGACAGGAATGATCCTTTCCGACGAGAACCCATGAATGGTGGTTAACATCGGAGCATCACACAATTTTGAATAGGTCAGGGGCAGGAAATCAAAGTGATTATGAATAAGATCAAACTCCCCTGCTTTCTCCATCAGGTTACTGATATGCAGACATTCAGCAACCTTGGCATCAACGCCGGGATCCTCTGCATATCCCCTTGCAATGAGAGCATCCAGCTTTCCCTCTGTCTCAGAATCCTGAGTGGCAAATAGCGTTACATCATGACCCGCTAAGACAAGTCCCTCCGCGATATTGGATGCTACCTGCTCCCATGGACCATAGTTGCGTGGAGGTGTCCTCCACGCGATCGCTGATAATATGGCAATCTTCATACTACAGCCTCCACACGATACTTTTCCACTGTAAGCCGGGCCATTAAATAGCTAACTGTTGATTCCGCCCCTTGGTTCAGATTGATCTGATACTCCTCAAGTCCGTCGTAACAGCCTCCCGTGCAGGGGTTGTAGATAATTTGCTTCAAATGGTTCCTACCCAGAAACCAGTCAAAAGCAGTATTCATTTTATTCAGATACTCTTCTTCCTTAAACACCTGATAAAACCGGTCGAGAGCGAGTATAGTATAAGCAACATCTATAGGCTGCTCTCCAAAATGAGCCGCCGTCCCACCCTTCTGTAACCATTCCTGGTTTGAGATAACTTTAATTCCCGTTTCATCAAATGTCTGATTCAAAAGGAAAGCGAATGAACATTGCGCTATTTCTTTGTATATTAAGTTGTTTGTTATCTCGTAAGCACACAATAGTGACTCCGGTAAGATACTGTTCCCGTATGTGAGGTAGCTTTCAAACCACTCCCATGATAGCTCACCTTCATGTTTATACATTTCCACTAATCTATCCGCAAGCGTTTCTATCACGACGAGATGCTCAATTACCTCTCTGTTTCGATTATAGTAACACAGACCTTTCAGAGAGAAAGCCATTGCCCGGGTCGAGTGCATATCTGTTGTTTGCCGCAGTGCTTTATCAAAAGCCACATAGGCAGTATCAATCATCGATTCCGGCAGAATATCCCGATGGGAAATAAGAATACCCAAGGCCCATAAAGCTCTGCCGTTCGAATCTTCCAGATTCGTTTCATCATTTTGAGGGGTAAAATTCCTCTCCTCATCCACATAGTTCAAGAAGTCTCCGTCTTGCTGCTGACAAAACTTAATGAAATCGAGATACAGGGATATAAACGGCAGGTTCTCAGTATTTCCGGATAACGCGAAGTCCATGACCAACGCGACCAGTGCCCTTGCGTTATCATCCAGCGTATAGCCGGAAGTAATATCCGGTGCGTCAATCTTCGAAAACTGAATGATACCAAAATCCGTCGTCATATGCTTTACAAATTCCAGATTAATATCAGGCATCCGGAAGCGAAGCTCAAATCCATCATAGTGTCTTTTGAATAGATTTGCGTGTGAAAGCGAGACGTTTTGCCATGCACTCGATACAATCCTTTGTAAACCGTTATTGCTGTAGGTTTCTCTCAGGTTTTCGTCTGCCAGAAGGCGATTTACCGCACTTGCTAATTGTTCCGAGTCCTGAAAGTCGAAGATTATTCCCGCATCATTTTTAAGCACCTCCTTCGCATGAGGGATAGGCGTCGATACAATAGGGCAACCACAACTGATGGCATACGAAAAAGTTCCGCTTACCGCCTGATTAGGGTCTCTTGAGGTAAACAAATAAATATCTGTTAACTGCAAGTATTCAAGCAGCTCATCTAAAGGCAGATAATAGTTTATAAATTTTACATGGTTTTGCATACCGAGTCTTTCAACTCTTTCCTGAAGTTCATTACGATATCGTTCACCTTCATGCTTTACTACGTTAGGATGCGTCTTGCCAATAACTAAAAACAAAACGCCGGGATCATTCTTAACAACGTCCGGCAGCGCATCCAAGGTCGTCTCGATGCTCTTACCTGAACTGATCAGTCCGAAAGTAGAGAGAATCGTTCTCCCTGAAAGACCATACTTTTCTTTCAACGCTTTTTTATTGGAGTGCGGAACAAGGTGCACGCCATGCGGTATCACAGAAACCTTCTCCGCAGGAATAAGATAATCTGCCAGCAAAATGTCGGCTGAATTTTGAGTCATCACAATGATGGCACTGCAACGAGCCGAAATCTGCTCGACTTTGAGCTTGAACAACGCATCAGGTCTCGGCAACACAGTGTGATAGGTAATTATAACGGGCTTGGTAAGGCTTGATAGAAAGTTAAGGAATTCATCGTCGCACTTACTATCAAAAAGACCAAATTCATGCTGAATCATGATGATCTTGATATCAGCCGATGCATTGATGTCCTCTGCAGTCTGAAGATATGAGGCTGCATCCGAGGTATCCAATACAAATTTCACCTCATCACTATACGTATGAACCTCTTTGTCCGACTCCAAAGCACAGATTGAGGATGTGAAAGAATTGTCGTATTTATTAGCCAGGGCTTTGATTAAGTCCTGAGAGTAAGAAGCAATACCGCATTCCCTTGGCGGATACGACGTGATGTATAAAACTTGAGGCTGGTTAGTTGAATTATTATTAATATGCATATCTGCATAAAGGTGCACTAAGTTAGCTCTAAACAGTTATATAATTCATGATATAACTTATATCATTCACATACCAACCTGATTATGAATCCAGGTCATTTTGATCTTCAGACCCTGAAGATAAGTTCACAAGCCCTACCCTCCGGTAATTTTTCAGTTTCTTAAAATGCGAGGGGGTCAAGCCTGTTATCTTTTTAAACTGATTAGAAAGATGCGCCACACTGCTGTAGTGGAGTTTGTAAGAAATCTCCTTGAGAGAGAGTTCATCATAGACCAGCAACTCTTTAACCCGTTCTATTTTATGAATAATAATGAAATGCTCAATCGTTATACCCTCTACTTCCGAAAAGAGGTTTGCCAGATAGGTATAATCGTAATTTAGCTTCTCACTTAAATGAGCAGAGAAATTAGTTTTTAAAGAATCGTCAGTATAATGAATCAGTTCGACGACTACGTTCTTAATCTTCTCAATTAAAATGCTCTTCTTGTCGTCCATCAACTCCAGTCCGAACCTTGCAATAGCGCTTTTAAAGCTCTGTTTCTGAGAAGAGGATATGTTCTCCATTAGCTCAACTTCGCCAAGGTTCACTACTACAAAATGCAGCCCGAGTCTTCTAAGCTCTTGCTTAACCACCATCTTGCAGCGTATGCAAACCATATTTTTAATGTAGAGCTTCAAATTAATAAGATAAAGATGATATGAAATTAGTACTAAGGTAGGCACTTAATTCCACATCATGCTTTACTTCGCCGTCGTCGGTCCATAAACTACCAGCCTCCCGTCTTTACGAACCTCCATCTTATCGATAAACACAAGCCGCTCATGTCCCGTAGCGTCCGTTCTTCCATGATACACACATAACATATCTTTCCCGTCAGGCGACATCGTAATACTGTTATGGCCGGTACCGGTAACCCTCCCGTTCTTCTGCAGCACCGGATTATTGGCAGCCTTAACAAACGGTCCCAAAGGCGACTTTGATGTCGCATAACCAACCGCATAGTTTTTACCGTCAAAATTATTAGCTGAATACATCATATAGTAGGTATCCTTGTTCTTGAAGATAAACGACCCTTCCGTCCAACGGCGGTTAACCTCTCTTGTGGTAACTGACCTGCTCTCCCATTCCGCTACATCCATTTTGACAGGAGGGCGCAGCAGCAGAACCGGCTCCCCTATCACCCCACTGAAGTCCGGCTTCATCTCCACACCATACACCCAGCTCTCCTCAATCTCCTTATACCAGCCTTTTTTCCGCGCCCAGTCAGCCACCTCGCTCTCCACCGGATGTTTGTAGCAGCATCTCGAATAATACAGATAAGTTTTCCCGTTTTCAAACCATACGTTCGCATCGATTATCGGGTAGCCCGGATCGAAGACCGGTTCATTCCGCATATCGACAAATGGCCCCGTTGGCTTGTCAGCCACCGCTACACCGATCTTGAAATTCTCTTCCTCATTAGTAGGATTATGCCTCCACTGCGCACTGTAGAACATATAATATTTACCATCGCGTTTGTATACTTCAGGAGCCCAGTACGCCCCGTTTCCCCAACCATTCTTATTATTGCCAAAATACACCTGACCCTCATCCTTCCAGTTCTTAAGATCAGGGGATGAATACACGGCGAAACCATCCTTCGCACCACCACCCGTACCGTACATAAAATACGTATTTCCATCTTTCAAAACGAAAGGGTCGCCGAATGCAATGGAGAGAGGATTCGAGTAGGTCGACGCTGTTCTGGCAGCAACGCCCTGTTGTGCCCTCGCAGTATTCGCTCCCAGACATAATACAACAAGCAGGGCTAATAACATTCTTTTCATAAATCAGGTATTCTAGGTTAATCTACAAGAACAAATCTAAGACCCGAAGCTTCATAAGACTAACAAGAATGTGTTAGATTGTATAACTTTTGTGGCCAAAAACAAGAAAGCGGCCCACTAAAAGTGGAACCGCTCTCCTAATTAAAAACCTTGCCAAAGCCCCACGCGGGCCGATCTCGCTATTATAATTTCTCCAGTCCCTTTGCCTGGGCCTTGTTCGCTTCCTCCAAACTGATCGCATATCCACCACCCGCAGCAACAAACTGCGAAAGCTTAGATTTACTTTTTACCACAACCTTGCGAATCGTATACGCCTGCGGATTCGTTTTATAGTGCGCATCTTTCGCATCTGTATAGAGCGTAGCGATATATGTTTTACCCGCTTCTAAAAACCCGAAATCCAACTTCGAAGTTCTTGGCTCGTTTCCGCCAACACTACCGACAAACCACTTACCGGTTTTCTTAGCCTTTCGCGCCACAGTAATATACTGTCCAGGCTCAGCTTCCAGATATTTACTATCATCCCAGTCAACAGCAACATCCTTAATAAATTGAAACGCATCCGGGAACCTCATATAGTGTTCCGGCAGGTCAGCAGCCATCTGAAGCGGACTGTACATCGTCACATAAAGCGCAAGCTGATTAGCAATAGTGCTGTTCACATGCGACTTATTGTCCGGATTCAACTTGCTGATATCCATTTCAAAAATCCCCGGAGTATAATCCATCGGGCCACCCAGCTGTCTGGTAAAAGGAAGAAGCGTTACGTGATTCGGCTTCGAGCCCCCGAATGCCTGGTACTCCGTACCACGGGCAGACTCATTCCCGATCAGGTTCGGATACGTTCTCGCGATTCCTGTCGGGCGCACAGCCTCATGCGCGTTGATCATAATCTTATATTCAGCCGCCTTTTCCAGCGCATACTGGTAGTGATTGACAATCCACTGGCTATAATGATTCTCCCCTCTCGGAAGAATATTCCCCACATATCCGCTCTTCACGGCGTCGTAGCCATTGTCTTTCATAAACTGATACGCGTTATCCATGTGGCGCTCATAATTACGCACGGAGCTGGATGTTTCATGATGCATGATCATCTTCACATTCTTTGATTTTGCGTAATCCCTGACCTCCTTAACATTGAAATCCGGATAAGGAGTCACGAAGTCGAAAACATAATCTTTAGAATTACCAAACCAGTCTTCCCATCCTTCGTTCCAGCCTTCCACCAGTACCGCATCAAAACCGTGCTCCGCAGCGAAGTCAATATGTTTCTTCACATTCTCAGTCGTAGCACCGTGCTTGCCATTCGGTTTTGCTTTCGTATAGTCGGTAACACCCAGCTGAACGGAAGGATATTCATCCGTATAAGCCCATGAACTTTTGCCGGTGATCATCTCCCACCATACACCTACATACTTCGTCGGCTTGATCCATGAGGTATCCTCAATCTTGCAAGGCTCATTCAGATTGTAAGTCATCTTTGAAGCCAGAATATCACGTGCATCATCACTCACGATAACCGTTCTCCATGGCGTATTGAAAGGTGCCTGAATGTATCCCTTATCACCCTTCACATCGGGGGTCAGCCATGATTCAAACACCATATTCTTGTCGTCCAGATTAAGATGCATACAAGCATAGTTGATCAGGGCAGCTTCGTGCAGATTAATATAAATGCCCTGGTCTGTCTTCATCATCAGTGATGTCTGCACACCAGTAGGCGAAAAAGAAGCCTGAGATACGTTATCTGTAATAGCTTTAGACATCAGGCCTCTGATCTCAGACAGTCTGGAAGTAGTATAATCGTACTCCTGAGTATCGTAATCTCCCGGAATCCAGAACGCCGTATGATCGCCTGTCATCGCAAACTGCGTCTTCTCTTCCTTGATTACAAAGTAGGTCAGGTCTTTCTGATGAGGGAACTCATACCGGAAGCCCAAGCCATCATCAAACAGTCTGAAGCGTATCAGCATCTGCCGGTTGGTGCCTTTTTGATTCAGCGTCACCGCCATCTCATTGTAATGGTTGCGAATCGCCTTCACTTCTCCCCAAACGGGTGTCCAGGTCTCATCGAAAGTCGAAGTCTTCGAATCTACCAGCGTAAAGTTGTCATGCAACGAAGACTCAGCGTTAGCGACCTTCTGGTTCATGTCACCACCCGAGGCCGCATCCCTCTTCTGACGCTTCAGTTCAAAGCCAAGCTTACTCGGCTTAATCACATCCTTACCTTTATACTTCAGGCTATACACAGGCGTACCGTCACTTTGCAATGAAAAGCTGAGTGTAAATTTGCCGTTGGGAGATTTCATATCCTGTGCGTGAATAATGTAAGGCATAGCCAACCATAAGCAAACCAAAAAGAGAAATGTTCTCATACTTTATAAGTTTATATGTTAAAATCAGTTTACCGGAAACGTTCCCGAAATGCTAAAGTAAATCTATTCAGGCAATATTCAATACACTAGAGCAAAATTTCTATCTGGCACTACTCGATCTATAAACACATTATGCCAAATCGGATGTTGTGTATTCGAAGTTATATCGAGCATGAAAGTACGGGCAAACGACGAAATACGAAGGAAAATTTATACGGTGGTGTTCCGGTCAGACACCCCTGCCGGAAAGCTCTTCGATCTGATCCTTTTATGGCTCATTTTATTTAGCATTCTTTCGGTCTTTCTCGAAAGCGTCGCCAGTATCAGGCAGGCCTATCTCTCCTACATTCGTGCGGCCGAATGGTTCTTTACCATAATATTTACTATTGAGTATATCCTTCGGATTTACAGTTCTCAAAAGCCCCTGAAATACGTCTTCAGCTTTTACGGTTTAATAGATCTCATCGCTATCCTACCCACATACCTGTCCCTGTTCCTTTCCGGTGGGCAGTATCTTGTGGTGGTCCGCGCCTTTCGCCTGTTACGGGTCTTCAGAATTTTAAAACTCAACCGCTTCCTTTACGAGGGCAATATTCTCAGCACTGCACTGAAGGCCAGTATGTATAAGATTACGGTTTTCGTCATGAGCGTAGTTACCCTGGTAACCATTATCGGCACCCTGATGTACATTATTGAAGGCGACAAAAGTGGCTTCAGCAGTATCCCTGTATCCATTTACTGGGCTATCGTCACCATTACAACAGTAGGCTATGGGGACATATCTCCCCAAACGCCAATGGGACAGCTCCTGGCGAGCGTCCTGATGATCATAGGCTATGGCATAATCGCCGTGCCCACAGGTATCGTATCCGTCGAGATGGCCAGGGCTACCGATGAGGCCAAGACCAAGTGCAGCTTCTGCCAGGCGCCCATTTACCCCAGGACGGCCAGATATTGTTCCAACTGTGGTAAGGAGCGCTCTCCCGCAGATCCAGCATCGTAGAAGGTATGTCACACAGTAAAAAAGAAAAGCCTGATTCTCAAACGAAAATCAGGCTCTTTAGCTGAAAGGTCTTTAACCTAAACCGCTACTGATAGTTGTTGTGCCAATTGCTGATTATATTGTTCCAACAGGCTGATATACTTGTCTTTCCAGTAATGCTGAGCTTCATCTTCTATTGATTCGTCAACATTCATGGAGAAAGATGCTCTTTTAAATCCTCTTTCAAAATCTTCAGACGTAAAGAGATGAGGTAGCTCTATAGAAAAGTCGTGATTAATTACACAACCTACTCTGAAGATGATGTCAGCCTTGAGCTGTTGCTGATTGAACCAGTTATAAACAGAACGTCTGTTGACGTTCGTCAATCTCGCGACATCACTGATTGAATGACCGTTTCTTCGTACAACTTTTTCAAGGATTTGACCGTAATGAATTTCCATAGTTTTGAGAGTTTGAGAGTTTGTTAATTTTTTATATCGTTAAAGCACTAATTATTTGAGCGTTCTATTTGTTGAATCATTTCCTCAATCGTGAATTCATTTTCCCGATTAGTAATGACCGGCCTTCCTCACTGTTGCGTTTATGTCAACGTTTCATTCTTTTCACTGCGCCGTTCGACATATGTAAGGCAACTACTGTACCGCTCGTTCATTTAATTTCATATAGGACACAAATGCAACACATTTTCCTATAGCGATGAATAAGTTAGCCCAAATTATACGTAGAAGAACTTCTTATATGCCTAAGGGAATTAATTAATTAACACACTGATATTATGATGGTTAATCAATAGATAGTAAATACAACCAACAAGCAAATAAATTTAACTTACAGAAAGTCAGCATCTTAGGAATATCACAATATTAACACTATCATATCTACTTTCTCACTCTTACACACCATCTTTCCCGAAAACTTACCCCTTTACATACAAATTGGCATGATCAATCAGGCAGAGAGAAGGCAGGGCTATAAAAATGCAATTGGAAATACAAAAACTGGTCTAATTGACCATTCGGCGATGCTAAAGAAACTGCCATCCCGTTTCCAAGCTTACGACTAATTAGTTGGTAAAAGATTTAGTTACTTATTGCTTTTTCAAAAAAAATCAATGTCCTTATTACTACTGGTAATGAGGACGTTGATTCTCTTAGAAGAAATATAATTGACTGTTTGAAAATTTATTCCCTCCGTTTTATTGCGGAGCGATCAGTAGCAAAAAATTTCAAAAAATATAATTTCAAGGACAGAATAATTTGAATTGCAACAAGTATAAAAAACAGCAAAATTTTACGTATTTCTCATAAATATTGATGACTTAATTCGATATTATCATTGTATCGTTTATGAGAGCTCGAATACAATAATTATCATATATCCGTTTCACACATTTTCGCAATCTTAAAAGCAAGCGACTTTTAGATTTTCTTCTGTGGATAAATAAAATGGGATTTTTTTCAGGCTGCCGGAAAAAAAAAAGCTTCATTCCGGGAACCGGGAAGCCCATGCCCCAATGTGGGGTATATTCGCCAGAATTAGCAATATTTACCCCCAAAAAAGAGGAATAAATACTCCATACTAGCTAAAGCTACGTATCTCCTCAATGTTCGCAAGCTTTTCATTAAGCTCACTGAAAGACTTCTTAGTAGCTGTAACCTGCCATAAAACGCTTAAATTTCCATCATCCTTACTCATTTCAAGCCGTTCTACACTAAGATCTTCCTGAAGGAACGAGCGCTCCAGGGCGCTGATCCGGTTAAGATCCGAATGATTAAATGTTACGCTCACAATCTTCTGCTTCTGAAGAGCCCCGATCAACCTTTCTACCTTGGTAACCATTAATAGTATAACGAGTGTTATAATGGTGAAAAGAAATGCCAGTGCGTGATAGCCGATGCCAGTCGTCATCCCGATAGCCGCCGAAGTCCAGATCACCGCCGCAGTAGTCAGCCCCCTTATCGAAAGCTGATCTTTGAAAATCACTCCCGCTCCTATAAATCCTATTCCCGTAATGATATTGGCGGAGATGCGGTCGTCTGAGCCTGCTCCATATCCTGATACAATTGTGAATATTGTTGAGCCGAGGGAAATCAATACGATTGTCCGGAAACCGGCAGATTTACTTTTGTACTCCCGCTCAAAGCCGATTATACCGCCGCAGAGAACAGACATGCACATACTCACAATGTCTGAAAGGTTTATATTAAATTCCATGCGGACTTAACAAAAGCAGCACTGCATGGTTTGAATCAGCCGGAGCATAAACATATTAGGTTGTGAAAAAATTCCTTCTAGTTCTGGCGATAGTGTTTATTAATAGCACATCAGCCATGCCGCACTTCATACCCCTACTGATATTGAATTAGCACTTTGTTAGCTTACTCCACCTTATTATAAAATATATAAATCATTGCTTTGGGACAGTATAGAGTGGCATTAAAAATAATTATTGTAATTACGTAACTGACTACGTAATTTTGTTGAATGGTAAAAGACTTTTTTAATGCCGTAGGTAAATCAGGGATTGGAAGCAGGCTGAGGTTCTTACAAGAAAAAATAACTGAAGATGCTGCTAGTATATATTCAATGTTTGGTATTGAGATGCAGCCTAAGTGGTTTCCAGTATTCTATACCTTACATGAGGGTAGCTTCACAATTACTGAAATAGCTCAACATATCGGCCACTCCCATCCCTCAGTTAGTAAGATTGTTTCTGAACTGGTAAAAAAAGGATTGGTCATTGAAAACAAGGATTCCACTGATGGTCGAAGAAACGTCCTTTCTCTTTCAGATAAAGCCAACGAAATTCAGGAAATATTGCAACATCAATTGCTTAAGGATGTAGAAAATGCTGTCGAAGATATTTTAAGTTCGACCCGGCATAATCTATGGCACGCCATTGAGGAATGGGAGTTTATGCTCGAGCAAAAATCATTGCTTAAACGTGTTCAGGAGCAGAAGAAGTTAAGAGAAAGCCTGGATATAAGTGTTGTTTCTTACGAAAATAAGTACAGGGAAGTCTTCAAGGCGCTAAATGTGGAATGGATAAGTACATACTTCAAAATGGAGGACAAGGATTTTCACTCTTTGGACCATCCAAAAGAATATATTCTGGATAAAGGAGGTGAAATATTGGTTGCGCTTTACAAAGGCGAACCAGTGGGCGTTTGTGCCCTACTTAAAATGGACGATCCGGATTATGATTTTGAATTAGCCAAGATGGCCGTATCTCCCAGGTCACATGGTAAGGGTCTTGGCTTTATCTTGGGAAAGGCAATCATTGAGCGTGCTAAGGAACGAGGTGGACAGATGCTATATCTGGAAAGTAATACCCTTTTAAAACAAGCCATAAATCTATACCATAAACTGGGCTTCAAAAAAGTAGTTGGCAGATCCACTCCTTACGAGCGCTGCAATATTCAAATGGAACTTAATCTAAATCAAACGAATAACTCATGAAATTAAAAATATATCAAGTAGATGCATTCGCAGGTAATGTTTTCAAAGGTAATCCTGCTGCTATACTACACTTACACCATATTGGATGGAAAAGCTTGGTAAAAAGGACCTGAATGCGCTTCAACTATCCAAACGCGGTGGAGAAATTGATTGTCAGTTTCTGGGTGACAGGGTAAAACTGGCTGGTAAAGCGGTGCTGTACCTGAAAGGTGAAATCTATATCTAACTGTTTTACACGACATAAAGGCAACAACTATTATGAAATTAAAGTGTAACGATGAAAACGAAGATACCCAGATATACATCATTGGAAATGGTGTTATCGGCAAAGCTTTAGCTGTAGCGTTAACACTATCAGGCAAAAGGGCTTTAATATTGCGAGGCAGTGTTGACCAGGAACCTGACTACCTGGAAACCATAGAAGTAGGGACTGAAGAACAAACATTAAAAGCTGACATAGTAGTCAGTACACTAAGTAAGCATGAAAAACTTGATGGAATTATTCTTTTGACCAATAAGTCTTTTGGGAATGTACAATTAGCAGAAAGGTTAAAAGCCAAAGCTGGACAATCTCCCATTGCCTTCCTGCAAAATGGCCTTAATATCGAGAGCAGCTTTCTCGAGCGTGGGTTTACCGAGCTATACCGTTGCGTATTGTTTGCAACCAGTCAAACCGTTTCTGAAAACAGAATAAGGTTCCGACCTGTTGCCTCATCCCCTGTAGGCATCATTACTGGTACCGAAGCAGTAATGCAAAGGATTGTTGATGAAATCAATACGGATATCTTTTCCTTTCGAAAGGAAGAGCATATCCAGGAAATAATCTGGAAAAAGGCCATTACAAATTGCGTATTCAACTCTATTTGTCCACTGCTAGAGATTGACAATGGTGTATTCCACCGCAATGAAGCTGCGCTGAGCATTGCAAAGACCGTAATTAGTGAATGTATTACCGTTTCTCAGCGAGCAGGAATAACCTTAACCGAAGAAGACGTGCTTAAAAATGTACTTTCAATCAGCAAAATGTCCGAGGGACAAAAGATATCGACCTATCAGGATATTTTAGGTGGTAGAGAAACTGAAATTGAAACGCTCAACCTGGAAGTAGCCAGATCAGCTAGCTTATACGGGGCACTTGAAGTTCCTGCTACTTTATTGCTTGGACAAATGACAAAGTTAAAAGCCGATCTGTTCAAAAGATAATCCAGGCCTTAATCTGAACAAAAGTATCTTGATTCTGATAGAAACCTTATTTGAAGCTTACAGGTTATCTACTGATAATTTGCATATATATATATTATTTAAAATCAAAATGACTGAAAAAGAAAAGATGCTATCAGGTCAAATGTATAGTTATAAAAGTGAGGAGCTTGATAACGAACGCCTGGCCGCTGAAGAACTGGTGATTGAATATAACAAGCTGAGCCCTAGAAAAACCCAAAATAGTGAACTATTAAAAACGCTTTTTGGATCTGTTAAACAGAACTTTGTACTTAAGCAGCCGTTTTACTGTGATTATGGGTACAACATCCATATTGGAGAGAACTTCTTTTCAAACTTTAATTTCACCGTTTTGGATGAGGCAGAAGTTCGTGTTGGGGATAACGTACTAATTGGACCAAATGTCAGTCTGTATACTGTAAATCATGCTATAAATGTGACCCAGAGAAATGAAGGTATAGAATATGCCAAACCAATTCATATTGGTGACAACGTTTGGATAGGTGGCAATACGGTTATCTTACAGGGCGTCTCAATTGGAAATAATTCCATAGTTGGTGCTGGAAGCGTGGTTACTAAGAATGTTCCTCCTGGCGTTATTGCTGCAGGGAATCCATGTAAAGTAATCAGAACGATTAAGGAAGAAGATCTGCAATAAAGTCTAAACACAATCACCAGGTGTGGTATTAGGTCAAAGTGTACCAGTATAACTCTTTGGTCGGATAGGATATGTATACCTTATCTTTGACACAAAGAGATTTTCATTCCATCTTTTTGCATACTATATACCAAAATTTCTGAGAAGGCTTTTTACCTGAATCCTCTAAAGGTTCGTTAATTACTTCCGAACTTACCAAACCGTAATTATTGAATGCTAGTTTAATGGAAGTAACGGTCTTAAAAACGACCGTTTTTGATAAAGAAAGAAATTACTTTGTTTTGATCTAAAAAACTCGAATGTACCAAGACCCGTAATGCCAAGCGTAAAATCTCCAATGAAGGGAAATCCGTACAAAGAGCTTTTGAAGTTCAGGTTCGAGTAGGAAGACGTTCTTTGTCAAATTATCCATGATGCCGCTCTCTATAAACGAACGTTTTCCCTCGTTAAACAGAGATTAGACCTTAGTAATCAAAATCAGCTTTTATCTGTCTCAATATGATTTAAATGTCACGTCGCAAAATATAATTCTCGATACTGCCTAATAATCAATAAATTATTGTACATTTGTTTAATTAATTAAAATTACAATGCAACAAGGAACAGTAAAATTTTTCAACGAGACAAAAGGTTTTGGATTTATCGTACCAGCTAATGGTGACAGCGAAATCTTCGTTCATTCTTCAGGTTTGTTAGATAACATTCGTGAGAATGATTCAGTAACTTACGACGTTGAACAAGGCAGAAAAGGCCTAAACGCTATTAATGTTAAGATCGGTTAATCAAACTCATTTTATATATTGATCAAAAGCATCCTCACACAGGATGCTTTTGTTGTTTACAGGCATTTTTTTTAGCCCTCCGCCCAAACAGGAACGCCTTTCTCCCGTTCATCTTCCGAAGAAAGACATCATACTTATGCATTTAATTGAGTTGTTCCTGCCCCTCTACGATTCCGAGGGAAACCGATTTCCTGAAAAAATATTCTCAGATCTTAAAAATGAGCTCACCGAGGTTTTTGGCGGACTTACTATTCACAGTAAGGCTCCTGCCACCGGACTGTGGAAGCCTGAAAATGACGAACCGGTTAAAGATGCTATCGTTATCTATGAAGTCATGACGGAGGATCTGGATGAAGATTACTGGCAGAACCGCAAAAAACAACTTCAGAAAGACCTTCAGCAGGATGAGATTATGATCCGCTCAACCCAGATCAGGTTGTTATAGCCTTTACCCTGAGTCTCTATTTCGTTTATATGCAGCACTGTTGAACCAGTGTTTTAGCCGTGATGAGTCCGACTTCGATTAAAAAAAGTCGGACTCAACACGGCATGATCCCCGTCCCTTATGGGCATCATATAGACCAGCTTGTGCAGGAAACCCCTGAAATGTTTATTCAAGGTGACGTTTTTTTGTAATTTATTTTTCTTCTAAATTTCAGGTTTCCAGTTTTTTATCTACACCTTTTTCTACATTGCTCTCCTAAACCTTATTAATATGGCAACAATAGACAACAAAGGAAAGATACGCGGCACGGCAGGTCCTGTAGTGTATCGCATGTACCGTGACAAGAACATCGTTCAGGGGAAACCGGGTAAAATCAAACAGACAAAAAACAGCATCCGGGCATCTACCGAATTCGGTTTAAGCAGTTCCGCCGCTGCGGTGATCCGCCGGGCTTTTGAGCCGGCTTACATCCACCGGGACGGGGAAGCTGCGAGCCGCACTACTACAGATGTGTACCGGAGCTTGCGCAACAGCCTGACCGGTAGCATAGGCCATCGCGACCTGCATAATGCCAACCTGCAGGACCTGGTAGGCATGGATTTTAACGGCTCCAGCCCGCTTTCCGAAGTACTGCAGATCAGCCACAGCGTCAGCAGGGATGCAGAGGGCAACCTGGAAGTAACGCTTGGCAGATTCAACCCAAGGGAAGACGTAAAAAAGGCCGTTGGGTATCCTAAGAGGGCATCCCGTTACCGGATCCGGCTAATGGCGGTAGCCTTCGATTTTCGGCAGGAGTACCTGGAATACCTGGACATAAAGGACATGGACCTGAACGGTACAGCGGTCATGGAGGAGCAGATCATAAAATTAAACGCCCAGGCAGATCCGAGCTGTATCGTGATGCTGAGCATGTCACTGCTGATGTATGACCAGGTGAGTCATACCCTTGAATACGTCATGCTCAACAACAAAGGCTTCAGTCCATGCGCCATCATTGCAGCTTATCAATCTCCAGAACCGGCAGAACTCACAACGGAGCCGATCAGCTTGAGCATAGAAGCCTACCCCGATCGCTACATGAAAATGCGGGAAATGGGTTATGACGGCAACCGGCTATTGAAAAAACTGCAGAAAAATCTTCCTACAGCTGGCAAGGAGAAGAAGAAAGATCTCCCCCCTCCGCCATTGGAACCAGATCTTAAGCTACGGCAAAAGCTGTACTTTCATAAGGGCTAAATGCAGGTCGCTGGCGGCTGAATCTTAGGAACCAAACAACAGAAAGGCAATCACAAGCGTAACCAGAATATTGAACAGCTGAGCGATAAGAAACGCGTACAGCGGTTTCCTGCTATCTTTGTTAAACAGATCCGCAAACCGGGTTTCTAATCCTATACTGGTAAAAGCAAGTGCGAACCAGAGGCCCTGAAGGCTTTTCAGGCTGCCCTTTATTTCCGCGTTAACCTCTGATGGGACAAAAAACGAGAATATCAGGGATGCAGCGACAAAGCCCAGCACGAACTTGGGGAAGCGCTCCCAGATAACACCCAACGTAGGTTTGGTATCCTCCTTAGTTGCCAGAGGATTATTGGTATAGGTCCAGTATACAGAGATAGCAAATGCCGCTATCCCAAGTAATACGTTTTGGGAAAACTTGACAATGGTGCTTATCTCGAGAGCCTTCTCTCCTACCAGGCTTCCCGAGGCAACAACTGCACCCGTGGTGTCGATACTGCCGCCCAGCCAGGCTCCCGTCACTTCATCCGGAAAGTTGAAATAGCTGGCGATATACGGCATGATGATCATCATGGGGATCGCAGTGATCAGCACCATTGAAATCACATAAGAGAGCTTCTTTGAATCTCCTTTGATGGCACCGGAGGTAGCAATGGCAGCCGAGACGCCGCAAATAGAGACCGCACTGGAGATCATCATCGTCAGCTCATTATCGATCTTCAACTTCCGACAAAGCCAGAATGCGAAGTACCAGACAGAGAGGACGACTACAAGCGCCTGGATCAGTCCCAGTGACCCGGCTTTCAGAATGTCACCAAAAATGATGGTGGTACCCAGGAGCACCAGGCCTATCTTCACGTATAGCTCCGTCGAGAGTGCATCTCTGAACCACTGAGGCAGACGAAAGAAGTTGCTGATGATCAGACCCAGGGACAAGCTGAAGATCACTGCTTCCAGGTTCAGGTTCTTGACCTGCTGGTTGCCTGCCAGAATAAGGGCTATCAGGGTCAGGAAATAGACGGATGGAAAGGTGATCAGGAGATTTTTGAGAGGTTTGGCCGTCAGGAAGGCTCCCAGAACCGCAATGACCAGGACAGCAAGAAACTGAAGAGCAATGGCCTGCAGGTTTGCAGATGAAAATACTGTATTGCTTAGTTCCGCAGAGTTGCTCCAGTTAAAAGCTGGGGCCGGAACGACGATCCCGAGTATAGCCAGAACGATGATCAGAATTCCGAGTACAACCACTGTCCAGTCCTCATGAAGAGAAAAGCGGGTATTAGCTGATGACATAAAATAAATTTTATAAAATGAAGTGTTTTAAATAGTTGGAGCGTCGAGATTGAACATGTCCTTCAAGGCTTTCTTTGCGGCGTGATAGCCGCACATACCGTGTACACCGCCACCTGGCGGCGTCGATGAAGAGCAGATATAGATCCCCTTAGCCGAGGTGGTGTAAGGCGAGCGTCTGAGGACAGGCCGTGTAAACAACTGCCTGAGATCCTGGATTCCGCCATTGATATCGCCGCCAATATAGTTGGGATTATATGCTTCCATTTCCGATGCGTTCATGGTATGCTTCGCCAGGATCCGCTCCTTAAAGCCGGGAGCAAAACGCTCCACCTGGTTTTCAATGGCAGCAGTCATATCGACGTTGGAACCATTCGGAACGTGGCAATATGCCCATACCGTATGTTTACCTTCCGGTGCCCGGGATGGATCAAAGAGGCTTTGCTGGGCCATCAGCACAAAGGGTTTTTCCACTACTTTCCCGTCGCTGCTATGCTTCTCTCCTGCCGCGATTTCCTCGATGGTATTACCGAGATGAATAGTTCCGGCGCGGCGGCATTCTTCGGCTGTGAACGGGACCGGGCCATCCAGAGCCCAGTCGACTTTGAATATGCCCATTCCGTACCGGTACTTTTCCATCTGCCATTTGTAGATGGACGAGAACTTATGTCCGGCTATTTTCAGCAGCTGCCGCGGCGTAACATCAAAAAGAACCGCATGGGCACTCGGGAGCTGTTCCAGGGAGCTCACCTGAAAATCGGTTTGGATCTTTCCTCCAAGAGAAAGATAATAAGAAGTCATCGCGTTGGCTATTGAGATTGAGCCACCAACAGGGATGGGCCATCCGCCGAGGTGTCCGTTGGCCATCAGCACAAGTCCGATCGCTGAAGTGCTGAGGTTCGTAAGCGGCTGTATGGCATGCGCGGCCATACCTCCCCATAATCCTCTCGCTTCTTTCTGCGAAAACATTTTTGCGAGGCTCCAGGCTGAAGGCAATGCCTTCAGTCCAAAGCCAGCCATAGTGAAGGGCTTCGATGGAAAGTGAAGCGGACCAAGTGCATCCTTGGCTATCAGGGGCCAGGCTTCGCATACCGAGTTCATCAGACGGGTGTACGCCGGGCCGTCTTTACCCAGGGTGGCAGCGGTCTTTTCAATAGACATGTTCAGCACCGCAGCGTGTCCCTCATCAAAGGGATGAGCTGCCGCCACTTCGGGAGTAACAAAGCTGAGTCCATGCTCTGCCAAAGGAATAGACTTAAAGAAAGGTGACCTTACGGCCATGGGATGTACGGCAGAGCAGATATCGTGTAAGAATCCGGGCAAGGTGAGTTCTGCTGATCGCATACCACCTCCTATCTCTGATTTCCCTTCAATCAAAAGCACCGATAGACCTGACTGTCTGAGAGTAATCGCCGCAGCCAATCCATTGGGGCCCGACCCTACCACTATTGCATCATAATCCCGGCTACTCGCTTTCTCTGTCATATTTCTGAATAAATTCGAGCTTCATCTCGTTTGCTAAATTATTGATTTTGTACTAATATTTACCTGCCTCCAGCTTGCCATCTGACAAGGCGTATTTGCGGTCGATTCTGTTTAGCACCATGTGCAATGAGTTCTTATTCTCATCAGTGCCTTCCAGAATGACCTGAGACCCGTCGGTAGTTGAATAGCGTAATACCATTTTATTTCGTTTGGGATCTCTTTCCTTTTCAGCCTTGATTCCGCGGGTTCGCCTAGCCGTCAGTGCCAGCGGCTCTATCTTTAAATTCTCATCTCCGATATTGGCCTGAGCCTCTTTGGGAATCCAGTTGTCCTGTTCTTTCGGCTTCTTAGGTTTAGGAGCACCTGACTGTTCCTCTCTGGTTCTGGGTACGTTTTTGTCCTGCAAATACAGCACGTTATTTTTCGTATCCGCTTCGTAGTAGAATACCCGCCGTCCTCCGGCCACACCGGTGAGCTCGAATGTCCGGTTGATATCCCGCATCGGGGAGCCTCCGCCATTGGAGAGGTCCAGCTTCACGGGCTTATTGACATTGTACGTCAGCGTTGACCACTTTTCAAACGTCACCTGCTGCCATCTGAGAGAATCGTTCGGCGACTCTGGTATAAGCCTGTCGTTAATACGAAACTCAGCTACATGATACAGGCCGCGAAGCTCTTTCACCCCGCTTATAGCCGGCTGCTTGTAAGGATCATACAAGAAGTTGAGTGTTTGAACGTAGAACAGCAATCCCAGGAAGACGAAGATAACCAAGGTCTTTAGGCCGATGCGCAGATACTTCTGCCAGGGTTGACTGAAAGAAGGATAGTAATTGCGGGGAATGGTAAGACGCTCCAGGATCAGCAGGTTATAGAGCTTGGGTATATCCTGGATAATCAGGAAGGCACCATACAGCGCGAAATAGGAACTGTACACATGCACACCACCATCGTAAGCAAAGTTGACGTACACGATATCACCCAAAGCTCCGAAAAGCAGGATGGCACCAAGCAAGGTCGTCTTCCTGAAGAAAAGCATCATACCGGCAGCAACTTCCACAACGCCGGCGAATACCTGGTACCAGGGAACAATGCCGATGGAAAGCCAATAGATCTTTTGCAGGGTGAGGTCGCCGAAATCGGTGTTCAGGAGACCGACCGAAGGGTAAGGCATCTGCACAGGAAGCAGCTTGGTAAAACCGAAGCCGATAATCCCGATACCTGCCCTGTACCTTACGATCACTCTTAACCAGTAATTTAGCTTTGTATATTCTTTTCGCTGTTTATCAAACAGATACCATATACCTGCTCCTACAGCTGCGATACCCAGAATAACCAGCCACTCGACGTATCCGTAAAGAATGCGCCCGGCGCCTCGCAGGAAAGCAGGCTGAAAACGGGCGATATCGTAGAGGTCCCGGTAATGCACACTCGTCCAGTCTATGCCGAAAAAGCCCTTGTACCAGCTGGTTGAGCCGGGGACGGACATGATGATAAAAAAGATAAAAGCTACCCGAAAGAGAAAGATCTGGTAGGGCTTCCAGGCTCTGTCTTCTGTCAAAACCGGCTTCCTTTGTTCCGGTGTTCTGATGTCTGTGTTCGTTTGCATCGTTTTGTTGATTCGGAATTATAATTCGAGTGCTTTACCTCTTCCTTGTTTGGCCACTTCCTCAAAGAGGTATTTCTTATCTTTCTTGTTCAGCACCACATAGATCGATTCCTGTTGGTTATTGCGGCCCGAGAGGATGATCTGATGAGCATTCGGACGTGTAAAATTCAGCTCAATCTTGTCGTCGGGGTAATGTTTGTTTTTGTTTTCCAGATGGAGGACGTTGTGGGTTGAATCAATCCGGTAATTGTAATAATGTCTTCCGGCGGAACCGGCAATCTCGTAACGGCGTTCGCTGTCCGCTACACGGATCGTTTCGATGTTTGTAGAGTCGAGCAGGACCGGACGGTTGGAACGGACGCTCAAAGTAGCCCATTTTTCAAATACAACATCTTTCCATCGAAGGCTGTCGACTGCTGAATAAGGAATAATGCTGTCATTCAGGCGAAACTCGGCAACTTCATAGATTCCGCTCGCATCAGGTAGACCCGCTGTTTTTGGATATTGATAGGGATCTGTCTGAAATCCCCGCTGGGTTGCGAAACCGTACACCAGGAGGAAGATCAGCACAAATGCGGATTTCAGTGCCAGACGGATGCTTTTTTGATTCCCCTGGAAATGAGGCTTGAATACATTTGGTGCTGTGGGCCTTTCCAAACCAAACAGGGTGTAAAGTCTGACCGCGTCATAAGCAAGGATGAAAAGCGCGATAGCAATCAGGTAGAATGCATAGACGTACTCTCCTCCTTCGTATGCCAGATTCGCCAGAAATACATTTCCTGTATATACGATCACCAGGAATGCACCGATGGTTGCTGTCTGTCTGTATAACAACAGCAGTCCCGCCAGGATTTCCACCCAACCAAGAAAAGACTCATAGCCCGGTACGATCCCCAGGGTCATGGAAAAGATCTTCCAGGAAGTCAGGTCTCCGTAGTTGGTGTTCAGATTACTGAGGGACGGGAAGGGCGACTGTAGTGGATACACTTTGATAAACCCGTAGCCGATTACCCCCAGGGCAAGCCGGTAACGCAGAATAACCCTTAACCAGTAGTATAGAGAGTGGTATTCTTCTCGGCCCTTGTCTTTCGCCGTCCAGATAGCCGTCCCCACAAGGGCTATCACCCCTACAACGGCCCAGTTCAGAAATGATTCGCCTGCAGTAAAAAAATGCGGCGCATAACGCGAGATGTTGAAGAGATAGCCATACAGCGGATAGCCAGCTTCTGCGTTAAACAGCTCAGCATAGAACTTTGGGTCGAGCGGTATGACTTGTAATAGAAAGTAGATGAAAAAGAAACGAAAGAGTACTTTTTCATAAGACCTCCAGGGTGATAGCGATTCGGTGGATTTTGCTGTTGTCATCTCATCAAAATTTATTTGCTTACCAGGGTAGTTGGTTTTGTCTCGGTGGCAATTACTTTACGGTTCTTCAGGTCGTACTTTTGTCCCCGGCCCAGGAACACAAAGGGAGTAGGGCTATTGAGCTTGCTGCTTTCGTAAACGGCAGCGTAGGAAGTTCCTAGTACTTCGAAACTGTCTTTCTGCACCAGGATCGCAGTGCTCTCATCTATGCCGATGCCCAAAAGTTCAGGCTTACTGCGGATCACTTCGATGAGGTCAAACTGCCGGTTTCTTTTCAGGATATGCTGATCAATGGCCACGTTATGGATAAAATCCAGGCCCTGCAGATGGTCGCCTACCAGGACGGTGTTCCCCTTCGTGTCGCCACGCAGCAGGAATGAACCCTGGATAGTTGCCCCTGCGGACGTTCCCGCGATTACGCCACCGCGGTTAAGCAGGTTATTCAATTCACGGTGTGTGCGGGTGTTTAGTATCGCATCGGCGATTTTCCACTGGCGACCGCCTACAAACCAGATCCCGGTTGCCTTTTTGATCGGCGCAGCAAACTGTTCTGTTTCGGCAACTTTCGGATCCCTGGTGTGCAGGATAGAAACATTCTGGACGCCCAGCGATTCCAGGAGTTCTTTTTCCTTGAATACGCCGCGATTGATGGTAGAATCATCGCCTGCCGTTGGGATAATGATAATATTGGCAGATTCGCCTCCGGCCAGTTCAATGAACTTAGACCAGATCTCCGGACCAACCTTGCCGCCACCGACGATGAGGAGCGAACCTTTCTCGGGGCCGACTGTCTTTACAGCCGGGGTCTTCTGACTAAAGCCCGTTTGGGCAGCAAGCAACAGGACCGTTGCGAGCAAAAAGCTTTTGATAGTTTTCATAGCCGTTATTTCTAATCTAGTAGTCGTTATTTTGAACAATAGCAGAATTCGCTACAATCTCAGCTGTAGGGATTGGGAAGAGGTACTTGTTCGGGTTGGTAATTCCGAGTACTTCGCCGGCTTTACCGGTGCGTACGAGGTCAAACCAACGGTCCGTTTCGAACGCAAACTCGAGTCTTCTTTCCTGCGCGATAGCATTCATGACGGCCGTTTTATCTGTAGTTATCAGACTACTTAAGCCCGCCCGGTCACGAACAGCATTAAGGTCATTCAGCGCTCCCCCAAGGTTATTTTGCTGAGCGCGTGCTTCCGCACGGATCAGGTAGAGCTCCGCTGTGCGGATGATGTATGCAGGATCGGTTCCCGTCGGTGAACGGTAGTATAACTTGCCGTACCAGAGGTTGCCCGGAGCAGCCGTTTGTCCCAACAACTCCTTGCGACCTCCACCCGTTTCCGCGCCCGTTAACAGGGTTACCAGCTGAGGAGTTGGAGACCATTCCCTTCTGCCTCCAAGTGCGGGAGGCAACCACCAGTTACTGTGGTTATTCGTGGAAGAAATGGTGTAGGACAACTCAAAAACAGATTCTGCTGTCCCGACAGCGTTGCTGGCAAAAAAGGCAGCATAGGGCTTTAACAGGGAGTAGTTGCCCGAATCATTGATCACCTTAGTGGCGTAAGATTCCGCCTGCTCCCATTCCGACCGGTAGAGATGATAACGAGCGCGCAGAGCCCAAGCCGTTTTGCGGGTTGCTTTCTGACGGTTGGTCGTTTCGGACAGCAAGCTTTCCGCCAGTTCCAGGTCTTTCAAAACCTGGGCATAAGTTTCAGCTACAGTGCTCCTGGCTACATTTACGTTCTCACTCGATTCACGTGTGGGTGTTAAAATGATTGGAACACCACCCCATCCACGAGCCAGATCGAAATAAGCTAGAGACCGGATAAAATAGGCCTGCCCCAGGACCTCATTCCTCTGTGCCTCGGTAAACAGAGGGTCCACCACCTGGGGCACTGCCTGGATAATGTAGTTTGCTGAGAGTATCGTTTTATAGATGGCAGCCCAGGCAGATCCTACATAGCCGTTATCTGCAGTCAGGCGATGAAGTACGACTTCCTGAGGAGCCGCCTGAGAGCCCGACCACTGCACATCCCCGCCAGAAAGGTAAGAAAGTGCCGGGAAATTAGATCCGTAATAATCATTCGTACCCAAACGGTTATAAAGGCCGTTAAGAGCCGTAGTTGCAGAAGAGGCGTTGGTGATCGCCTTGGATTCGTCGACCTGCAATTGCGGGTCAACTTCCAGAAATTTCTCGCAGGACGTTAACAGAAGCAAGAAAGGGAAAATATATGCTATGCGTTTCATCAGTGCTTTCTTTTTAAAGTGTGACATTAAGACCCAGTTGTACGGTACGCGGAACAGGCGGAGTTCCGAGATCATAACCCTGAACCAGCGGGTTGGAAGTAACATTAATTTCAGGATCCGGTCCGCTATATTTCGTCCACAGAGCCAGATTGGTTCCGGTAACGTAGACGCGGATCGTTGAAGCCTTTACCTTACTGCTTAAATGCTTAGGCAAGGTATAACCCAGGTTCACAGTGCTTAAGCGCAGGAATGACCCATCTTCAACGAAGCGACTGCTCGGACTTAAGGTATAATTCGTTCCCAGAGTCGTGACGCGGGGGACATCGGTAATATCGCCTGGTTTCTGCCATCTGTTCAGCTGGTTCTTATTGATTGCCCGGCGGTCGTCACGCGTACCTCCCGATTCCAGGAAGAAGCGATTGTTGTTATAGATCTTATTTCCGTAAGAGAAATTGAAGAAGACCGACAGGTCGATTCCTTTATAGGAGAAAGAGTTATTTAACCCTCCGAACAACTTTGGAGACGCGTTACCGATGACCTGTTTATCCGCAACGGTAAGTTGACCATCCTGGTTCAGGTCTTCATATACCGCATCACCTGTCTGAGGATCGACGTACAGCTGCTTGTAGACAAAGAAAGAATACAAGGGATAGCCTTCGATCATGCGAATGGTGTTATATGATGCGTCGATAGGCGTTGGCAACTTTTCGATCTTATTGATATTTCTTCCCAGATTCAGGTTGGTTTGCCATTTGAAATGCTCACCAGCAATATTGGTACTGTTAATGCCTAGCTCAAATCCCTTGTTGCTGATCTCCCCGGTATTTTTGGTGATGGAAGAAAAGCCGGTGCTTGGTGCCAGAGGATCGTTCAGAAGAAGATCTTCGGTGTATTTGTGGTATACGTTAAATTCGATACCCAATCTGTCTTTGAAGAAACCCAGGTCGATACCCAGGTTCGTCTGCCGGGTAGACTCCCAGCCGAGGTCCGCATTAGCCAACTGAACAGGGATTGATCCCGGATTGTCGAGGTAGTTATACCCACCCTGCCAAAGACCAAGGGCAGCATAGTTATCGATACCGTTCTGGTTACCGGTCAAGCCTATGCTGGCGCGGATCTTCAGGTCGCTGATGGTCTGAGAGTTTACCAGGAACGACTCCTCTTTCACGCGCCAGGAAAGACCTGCGGAAGGGAAATAACCCCATTTTTTATCGGCACCAAAACGGGAAGAACCGTCTGCACGAATACTCGCTTCCACGAAATATTTCCCCGCATAATTGTAATCTATCCTGGAGAAGAACGAGGAAAGCTTGTTTTCCGCCAGGTTAGATGAAGATGTGGTAGTCGCAGCCGAAGCAATCTGCTTCAAATCGTCCGAAGGAAAGTTAGTTCCCTGAGCGAAAGTTTGCTTAGCCGTATTCCCCTGAATCGAATTTCCGAGGAGCACACCGATGGTATGGTCTGTATTGAACGTATTGCGATACGTCAATGTCTGCTCACTGCTCCAGATCAGGTTCTGGCTGATGCTGGAAGTAGCAAGTCCTTTGTTAGCACTACCCCGGTTCGTGAGCGAATTCCAGTATTCAAACTCATCGTAGTTATTGTAGTCTAGACTCCAGCTGGTGCGGAACTTCAGACCTTTGATGATGTCTGCCTCACCGTATATATTACCAATGTAGCGGGTGCTAACCGATTGCATATCCGTGTTATTGATCAGGACATCGAGGTTATCAAAGCCGGCCCATTTGGCATAGGTACCATCCGCATTGAATTTGGGCAGATAGGTAGGCGTATGAAGACCAGCCTGAAGGATCCCTCCCTGAGGACCATCCCCTACACGGGCGTTGGCACGTTGAGATCTGGCAAGCGTGTTGCTAGTTCCCACTTTCAGAAATGAATTGATCGTCTGGTCGAGGTTAACCTTAAAACTCGCACGACTGTAATCGTTGGTTTTGAGCGTCGCGTCCTGAGCCGCATATCCCCCACCTATATAATAGCGGGTTTTATCATTACCCCCAGAAACAGAGAGATCGTAATTTTGCAGACGGCCCGTGCGGAAGACATCGTTCAGACGATCGTAGGTTTGCTGCTCCTCCGGAAGACCTCGTCCCCCTTCAGAAACCGGGCGAAACGGACGGGTAGCGAAAGGCTTTCCGTCATTCGCCCAGGCCTCGTTAATAATGGTAGCATGTTCAGGGCCAGTTAAGAGATCCCAGAGCTCCGGCGCCCATGATGCGCCCTGATAAGTACTGAGGGAAATTTTCGGTCTGGAGTTGTATGTACCCCTTTTGGTAGTGATGAGTACCACTCCGTTTGCTGCTCTGGCTCCATAGATCGCAGTAGCTTCCGCATCCTTCAGAATAGAAATAGATTCGATGTCTGCAGGATTAATATCCGCCAGGGGATTATTGGACTGCCCCTGAGTCGTGATTTTCTGAAGCGACTGGTTATTGATAAATACTCCGTCTATGACATACAGCGGATCACTGCTGGCATTGATGGAGGTCGTTCCCCTGATACGGAAAAAGAGACCATCGCCCGGAACACCGGTGTTTGAGCCGACCTGTACACCAGCCGCACGTCCCTGAATCTGCTGATCAAAGCTGGCAGAAGGCTGGTTGGCTATTTCAGATGTCTTGATAGTCGAAACGGCGCCGATGACAGAACGCTTGCTCTGCGTGCCGTAACCTACGACGACCACTTCGTTCAGCGTCTTGATATCTTCCTTAAGCAGAACTTCGACAGGACTGCCGGTTGCCGTAATTTCCCTTTTCTCATAGCCGATGTAGGTGATGATAATATTATAAGGAAATTTCTGTCCCGTTATGAACTGAAAGCGTCCTTTTGAGTCAGTATACGACGAGTGAGTCGTTCCTTTAAGCTGGATGGAAACCCCGATAAGCGGCTCCTTCGTCTTTGCGTCCAGCACGGTACCTTGCAAGGTAGAGTTGATGAGAGGCTTGGGATTTTCCTGGGATTTTAGAAGTAAGGGACTTGTAAGTACGAGTAAAAGTGCACAAAGAAGCCTTACCGAATAGGGACTTCGGGTATTAAATTTCATACCTTTGAATGTTTTTATTAATGAGAAATCGATTGATAAGAACAGGATAAAATCAGTGGCAATTGGCGTTACTTTCTGGTTTTATCTGTATGAAGCCGGGAGAGCTACTCTCCTGGCTTTATTTATTTCTTACTCTCAACAACACATTCGCGCATGCTCCGCATAGGGTACATTCAGTTTTTTCGTGGTCTGATGAGACTGAGAATTCTTCGTCTTCATTTTCGTTCAGTAGTTTGAGTAGTTGAGATGTTTGCTTTTGTTACAGCAAATATAGGTTAAAAATTATAAGTACATAATTAATCTATAGATTTAGTAGAGTTATTTTATTAGAAACGTTAATTTGACATTAATAGCAGCATCAGAAGTAAAATCTCTTATCTTTCGCTAGTATTTAACCAATCAAAGAATTATCGAACAAACCTATACATGAACAGGTATTCCAAGCAAACCCGTCTCCTTATCGCTATAGACTGTATTATATTCGGATTCGACGGAGAGAATCTAAAGCTGTTGCTGATCCACCGCGCCTTTGAACCAGAAATGGGCAAATGGAGCGTGGTAGGTGGATTTCTTCAACCGGACGAGAGTCCGGAGAACGCAGCGGCCCGCATTTTGAAGCAGCTGACCGGATTAGAAGGCGTTTACATGGAGCAGCTGGAAGCATTCGGGAATCCTTCGAGAGATCCGATCGAGCGGGTAATCAGTATCACCTACTTCGCTCTTATCGACATTAAAAAGTATACTGAACAGCTGAGCGAAGAATACCGGCCTGAGTGGTTTTTATTGAAAGACCGGCCTGAGCTGATCTTCGATCATAATGAAATGGTGGAAGCGGCGCTTAAAAAGTTACGATACAAAGCCGCTTTGCATCCGGTTCTCTTTGAGCTCCTCCCGGATAAGTTTACCTTGCCTCAATTGCAATCCCTGTACACGGCCGTTTACGATACCGAATTCGACAAGCGTAACTTCAGCAGGAAAGTGCTCTCCGCAGAGCTTCTGATCAAGCAAAAGGAGAAAGATAAAGAAGGATCCAAGAAAGGTGCCTTTTATTATATGCTGGATAAAACGCAGTATAAGGACAAACTGCAGACCTTTGTGAACTTCGTACCTACCCCTGACAATTTTCTTTTATAAAAATCGTACTTATTAAAGAGTAATTTCTATTTTTGATCCTATTAAGTGTTAATTAGACACGAATACCAATTATGTCTTCAGAAAAATTTGTTATTGGAGTAGATTACGGGACGGACTCGGTACGCTCAGTAATCGTAAACGCGAACAGCGGTGAGGAGTTAGCTGCCTCTGTATTTTATTATCCTCAATGGAAAAAAGGTGCATTCTGCGATCCTGAGAAGAATCAGTTCCGCCAGCATCCCGAAGATTACGTTGCAGGTTTGGAAAGCACGATCAAGGAATGTCTGCAAAAGGCAGGACCTGAAGTTGCTGCGCAGGTGAAAGCCATCTCTGTAGATACAACAGGATCAACTCCCGTTGCAGTAAACAAAGAAGGAACTCCATTAGCGCTCTTACCTGAATTTGCAGACAATCCGAATGCGATGTTCGTGCTTTGGAAAGATCATACAGCTGTAAAAGAGGCTGCTGAGATCAATGAGCATGCAACGAAGTTTGAGACCAACTACCTGAAATATGTGGGTGGTATCTACTCTTCAGAGTGGTTCTGGTCAAAGCTGCTGCGCATCCTGCGTGCAGATGAGAGCGTTCGTCAAGCCTGCTATACCTGGGTAGAGCATTGCGACTGGATCCCGTTCCTGCTGACAGGCGGAAATAACGTGGATGACATTAAGCGCAGTGTTTGTTCTGCGGGACATAAGTCACTATGGAATGAAGAGTTCGGTGGATTTCCTCCTGAAGAATTCTTTGTATCACTGGATCCATTATTGAAGGGTTTCCCGTCCAGATTATCAAGCAAAACATATACATCAGCAGAAAAGGCTGGAACTATCAGTTCAGAATGGGCTGAGCGTCTGGGTTTAAGTACTGACGTCGTTATCGGTATCGGTGCGTTTGATGCGCATATGGGTGCTGTAGGCGGACAGATTGAGCCTTACTACCTGAGCAAGGTTATGGGTACATCCACCTGCGATATGCTGGTAGCACCAGCGAATGAAGTAGAAGGCATTTTGGTAGATGGAATATGCGGACAGGTTGACGGTTCGATCATTCCGGGAATGATCGGTATGGAAGCGGGACAATCTGCTTTTGGTGACGCCTATGCCTGGTTTAAGAACGTGCTTATGGGTCCATTTAAACAACTGGTAGGTCAGTCTTCTATCATTGACGCAGAAACCGCAGCACGCCTTTTAGAGGAAGTAGAGGGACGTATTCTCCCTGAACTCAGCAAGCAGGCAGCATTATTACCTGTAGAAGAATATGGCGAGTATGCAATCGAATGGTTGAACGGACGCCGTACCCCAGATGCTAATCAGGCATTGAAAGGTGCTTTTCTAGGTCTTGACCTGGGAACTGATGCTGTAGATATGTTCCGTTCCCTTGTAGAGTCGACTTGTTTCGGCGCCAAGAAAATTGTAGACCGTTTCAATGAGCAGGGAGTTCCTGTAAAAGGATTGATCGGCTTAGGTGGAGTTGCTAAGAAATCACCTTTCATTATGCAGATGATGGCAGACGTGATGAACATGCCGATCCGGATCCATAAATCAGAACAGACCTGTGCGATAGGTGCGGCTATGTTCGCAGCTACGGCAGCAGGCATCTACCCACGTGTGGAAGATGCGATGGCGGCAATGGGCCAGGGATTTGATACAGAATACCATCCGAACCCAGAGCGTGTAGCTATCTATGCGAAACGCTATGCCCATTATTCAGAAGCCGGACATGCGATTGAAGGTTTATTATCCGAAGAAGTACACGCTTAATACTGTTTTTAGCACAGATATAAAAGATGAGTCAATACGATCACATTAAACAAGCTGCATATGAAGCTAATATGCAGTTACCCAAACTGAGATTGGTACTTTTCACCTTCGGGAATGTAAGTGCCGTAGACAGAGAACTAGGCGTATTCGCTATTAAACCAAGTGGTGTGCCCTACGAAGATCTGACCCCAGAAAAGATGGTTATAGTCGACCTGGATGGTAAAACAGTAGAAGGCGACCTTCGCCCCTCTTCAGATACCCTGACCCACGCGGTGTTATACAAGCACTGGCCCGAAATAGGCGGCATTGTACATACCCATTCTACATACGGAACGGCCTGGGCTCAGAGCCAGCGCGACATCCCGATCTTCGGTACCACACATGCTGATCATAACACCGTAGATATCCCTTGCGCACCTCCGATGGAAGATGCCATGATCGAGGGGAATTATGAATATGAGACCGGCTTCCAAATCATGAACTGCTTTGCGGACAAGGGCTTGGACTACAAAGAAGTAGAGATGATACTGGTGGGTAACCACGCACCTTTCACCTGGGGAAAAGACGCAGCAAAAGCGGTGTATAACAGTGCGGTATTGGAAACGGTAGCGCAGATGGCCTATCTAACCGAGCAGATCAGTCCGGTTGCACCGCGACTGAAAGACTCCATTATCAAGAAACATTACGATCGTAAGCACGGAGCAAACGCTTATTACGGACAATAATAATATCCCTATAAATAGTTATGTTAGATTTAAAAAAATTCGAAGTCTGGTTTGTAACCGGCAGCCAGGACCTCTACGGAGAAGATACCCTAAAGCAGGTAGCGGCGCACTCTGAAGAGATTGCCAAATCATTGAACGGTGCTTCTCAGATCCCGGTACAGGTGGTATTTAAGCCAACTGTAAAGAGCACAGACGAGATCTATCAGATCTGTCAGCAGGCTAACGTAGCGGAGAACTGTATCGGTATCATCACCTGGATGCACACCTTCTCCCCTGCCAAGATGTGGATCAACGGATTGAAGATCCTTCGCAAGCCTTTATTACACCTGCACACGCAGTTCAACCGTGATATTCCATGGGCTACAATGGACATGGATTTCATGAACCTGAACCAGAGTGCACATGGCGACCGTGAATTCGGTTTCATCGTATCCCGTTTACGCATCGAGCGCAAGGTTGTGGTTGGTCACTGGAAGGACGAAGAAGTATTGGATCAGATCAATGCATGGAGCCGTGCGGCTGCAGGTTGGTACGACTGGCAGGGTGCTAAGTTCGCCCGTTTCGGTGACAACATGCGCTTTGTAGCCGTTACTGACGGTGATAAGGTTGAGGCTGAGCTAAAGTTTGGTTTCTCTGTGAACACCTATGGTATCGGTGACTTAGTGGCAGTTATCAATCAGGTGAGCGATGGCGAAGTAGATAAACTGACTGCAGAATATGCAGAGCGTTATGCCGTAGTGGAAGCTTTGAGAAAAGGCGGAGCACAGCATTCTTCACTGCGTGATGCAGCGAAGATCGAGATCGGTATGCGTCAGTTCCTTACAGACGGTGGTTTCAAAGGATTCTCTGATACATTCGAAGATCTGCATGGAATGAAACAACTTCCGGGAATCGCTTCTCAGCGTCTGATGGCGGACGGATTTGGATTCGCAGGAGAAGGTGACTGGAAGACAGCAGCTTTGGTACGTGCTATGAAGGTTATGGGTAGCGGATTGAAAGGCGGAAACGCGTTCATGGAAGACTATACTTACCACTTCGATCCGGCAAATCCATTAGTATTGGGTTCCCACATGCTGGAGATCTGCGAGTCTATCGCGGACGGCAAGCCATCTTGTGAGATTCATCCATTAGGAATCGGTGGTAAAGAAGATCCTGTTCGTTTGGTATTCAACGTAGCAGCAGGACCAGCTCTTAATGCATCGATCGTGGATATGGGTAACCGTTTCCGTATGTTGGTGAACGAGGTTGAGGCAGTAGCTCCTCAGCATGACCTTCCGAAACTTCCGGTAGCACGTGTGCTTTGGAAGCCATATCCGGATATGAAGACAGGCTTAGCGGCATGGATTCTTGCAGGTGGTGCACACCATACAGGATACAGCCAGAACTTAACTTCTGAGCACATGCAGGATTTCGCTGAAATGGCAGATATCGAGTTTGTGAAGATTGGTAAGGAAACTAACCTGTACCAGTTGAAGAACGAACTTCGCTGGAGTGAGGTAGCTTATAAATAGGCTGTTTGCTTTATATTTTAAGAAGGCTCGGAAGTTTCATTGCTTCCGGGCCTTTTTGCGTTTGTGGGTTTGTGGGTTTTTAGACCAGTTGTTGGATATAGGGATCGTTATAATCTTCAATAAATTTGAGGATATTGGGAAGTCCCTCGAACTCATGCTCTTCGTGCATGGTGGTGATGACGATGGCTTTCATCCCGCCTTTCAGTGCAGCTTCTACACCTTTGGGGTTATCTTCGAAGACAATACAGTCTTCAGGCTTTATGCCTAGAAGTTCTGCGGCTTTAACGAAAGTTTCGGGGTCAGGTTTGCTGAGGACCACATCATCTGCGCTTACTGTTACTGGGAAGTACTGACGAATATTGAGGTTATCCAATATGAAGTCAACATTGAATGGAATTGCAGCAGAACCAATGGCCATCTTGATACCTTTCTGATGGGCTTTCTCTAATAAGTTTTGGAGTCCGTCTATCAGCTTTAAATGAGGCTTGAAGGCCGACTGGTAGCGTTTCTCCTTCTCTTTGGATAACTCATCCATTTCCTCCTGAGTAAAATGGCCTTTGCCAAACACTCGTTCCAGTAGCTCAGAGTTTTTACCATACATCTGGAGCTTCGTTTCTTCCATGGAGATCTCTTTGCCCAGATCCTCTGTGAGGATGCCGTGCCAGGCTCTGTTGTGGAAGTCCATATCATCGATCATCGTACCGTTCAGGTCGAACAAAAATGCTTTCATAGTATTCTTTTTTATTATGGGGAGCTTTATCTGAGCTCCTTCTGTAAGAGTTCGGCAGTTCGTTTGGAAGCGCCGGGTTCACCCATCTTGTCTGACAATTCTTCGTAGTCTTTCAGCATGTTGCTGCGGTAAGGTTTGTCGCGAAGAAGAGCGTTTAATTCCTTCATGATTTGGGTTGGGTTACAGTCCTCCTGGATCAGTTCCTTCACGACCAGTTTATCCATGATCAGATTCACCAGTGAGATGAAGCGGATCTTGATGACCAATCTTGCGATAGCGATAGAGATCTTGTTGCCTTTATAGACCACTATCTGCGGGACATGAAACAAGGCCGTTTCGAGAGTTGCCGTACCAGAGGTAACGATAGCAGCCTCCGCGTTTCTTAACAGATCGTAGGTTTGGCCGAATACCACCTTTAGTTTTTGTCCCGGCATAAGCGCATCGTAGTACGCTTGTGTGAAGGTCGGTGCCCCTGCTACGACAAATTCGTAATCAGGGAACTGTTCAGCCACCTCAAGCATATCTTTTAAGATAGACGAAACCTCCTGACGACGGCTTCCAGGCAGCAGGGCGACAATTTTCTTTTCGTTTAGATCGTTTTGACTGCGGAAGTTCTCATTCGGTTTGCTGGAAGCTATTGCATCCAATAAGGGGTTCCCTACGTAATCCACTTCCATGCCCCAGGAACGGTAGAACTCTACTTCGAAGGGAAGAATACAGTAGAGATGGTCGACGACCTTTTTGATCTTCAGAACGCGCTTCTGATTCCATGCCCAGACCTTTGGAGATATATAGTAGAACACCTTGATGCCGTTCTCTTTGGCAAACTCAGCGATCTTCAGGTTGAAACCGGGAAAATCGATGAGTACGAGGGCGTCCGGTCTGTTCTTTATGAGATCTTGCTTCACCATTTTGATGTTGCGCAGGACAGTCCGCAGGTTCATGACGACTTCGACAAAGCCCATGAAGGCCATTTCGCTGTAGTGCTTAACGAGATGTCCGCCTTCAGCCTGCATCAGATCACCGCCCAGGAAACGGAAGTTTGCCTGAGGGTCGGTCTGTTTAATTGCTTTCATCAGGTTAGCCCCGTGCAAGTCGCCTGAGGCCTCTCCGGAAATAAGATAGTAATTCATTTAAATGCTGTTATTGGCGAACCTTATACATGAAGAACACGAACGCGCAGAGAAATGTTGAGGCAACGATACCTCTGGCTGTGTTTTCGCTGTTGTTTTTGAAAAAGTAGCGGACCAGGAAAAGGTTGAGCGCTACGCAACCGATGTAGAGCAGGTCGTCTTTTTCCAGGATCCTTATGTTCTTTTTCAGGACTTCTACGATTAAGTAGGCAATGCCCGGGAATACAAGTCCGAGTATAAGACCCAGCCAAACGTTGTCTTTTTTAAACATCAAGCTGCCAATTATTTAACAGAGGTATTGCATGGTGAGCCGTGAAGTCGAACTGCACGGGTACTACAGATGCGTAATCGTTGTTTAATGCCCAGACGTCGGTATCTTCTCCTTTGTCGTTTAGCTGGAAGATTCCTGTTAGCCAGTAGTAGTTACGGTTATGCGGATCTTTACGCTCATCGAATTCCTCCGCCCATTTAGCATTCGCTTGGCGGCAGATCTTAAGGCCTTTGATATTTTCTACTCTTGGGAAGTTGACGTTCAGCAGGGTACCTAATGGTAAGCCGTGCTCGAGGACTTGCTGTGCCACTACCTTGATAAAGGGAACGCATTTGCTGAAGTCAGCGTCGTAGGAGAAATCATCGTAAGAGAAGCCAACTGAAGGGATGCTTTCGATAGCGCCTTCCATAGCCGCTGACATGGTTCCTGAATATATAACGTTAATGGAGTGATTTAAACCGTGGTTGATACCAGAAACGCAGAGGTCTGGTTTCTTACCCTGGAAGACTTTGTTTACTGCGAGTTTCACGCAGTCTACGGGAGTTCCGGAGCATTTGTACATTTCTACATCTGGATAGATGTGTGTACGATCTAAACGAAGGGGTTTTGCTATAGTTATGGCGTGTCCGGTTGCCGACTGAGGGCTATCGGGTGCTACGACCACTACCCTACCGAGGCCTTTCATGGCATCGATCAGTACTTTTATACCTGGAGCGTCGATACCGTCGTCATTAACAACCAATATGGTTGGAGTTGGTTTCTTTGTCATCCTTGCGAAATTACGAAATGGATTATAAATTAAAGAGCGGATGTAGGTTGTTGGGGGAATATGATGGTGATTGGAGGGTTTAAGGGCTGGTTAGTGTGATTTTTTAGAACTGATTTTGAAGTGCTTATACTAAAGTGAGGAAAAAAGAGTTGTAAATAGTTGCACTGAAAGGCTTGTGGGCGTATCTTTGCGTCACTTTAACGGAAACGAGGTAGGTTGAAAGGCTGAAACGAAGAAGAAAAAGTAAGATTCCGTAGCTCAGCTGGTAGAGCATTACACTTTTAATGTAGTGGTCCTGGGTTCGAATCCCAGCGGGATCACACCAAAGACTATCAAAATGTATAAAACCCTGCAATCGCACGATTAGCAGGGTTTTTTGCTTTTAGGGAATTGCCAAAAATCGCATGAATTCGGGGATCAAGCGGAATTCTTGGATCAATCCGTAAAGTTGTGGAATAGGCATATATTTTCATCAAGCGGTACATAAAAAAGTCGATGTTTTTACTCCCCTGAATTGACTTCTAAGTGCTTTTATTTTAGCATTGAAGGACTCGGCAGAAGCATTTGTACTTCGCTTATCGAAGTAATTAAGAATGGTGATGTAGTGATTTTGGATAGTCCTTCTTACCGAAGAGAAAGCTTTCATGCCAGCCTTTTCCACCCTATCGTACCATTGGGCCAGGCGGGTGTACCCTAGTTCCTTCTCTTTTGTAGATGAGAAGATATGAGAGAGCTTTCGGCTCATCCTGTAGGCCTTTTCCAGATCGGGGTAAATCTTGAAAAGAATTTCTGCCCGTTGCCCCTGAGAAGGTGTCCAGGCTGTTTCGTCTTTGAATAACAGGTACCGGCTGCGTGCCAATAGCTGTTTTGTGGTATCACCGTTCTCCAGCAGATCCGGAACATAATCTTTCTGGAGTTCTTTAGCCAGCTCTATTTCCAGATTCTCCTGATCGATGGCCTGCCATCGATGTTCAATGCGTAGCTGTTGAACCGCATCAGTAGCCAGTTGCTGGACATGAAAACGGTCAGAGACCAATTTAGCCTTAGGAAAACTATGGGTGACAATACGCTCCATGGTGGCTGCCAGATCCAGGGTGACCTCCTCAACCATTTAGCGCTTACGCCGGGTATCTTCTTCAGTATCTGAATAATCTGATCGCTCCTGACCCATTTGATAATGGCTACCAGCACTCCTTTGCGCCCCTTTGCCTGCTTATTAGTTACCACCGTATATAGCTCTCCCTGAGACAGACTGGTTTCATCGATACTCAGATACGGCCCGATGTTCTCAGGAAATAAGAGCCAGTCGCTGGCATGTTCCCGTGCCTGCCAGTTCATAAAATCACTCAGATGACGCACGTAATGTTCTTCCAATCGTTTTCCATCCAGTCCAAAAAGCCTGGCGATGGTTTGGATGCTCAACGGATATTTATCGATCAAATTCTTTTAAAAAAGCGGCAAGCTCGGTGGTCATTCGAGTGCCTTCAGCTACTTGGGTCCAGTCATGGAAGATGACTGGACCTGTGGTCTTATCAATCCACTTACGTCGTTTTAATGCAGGAAACAAGCTTTACCGCGCAGGGGGAAATCTCGTACTTTGATCTCATCGAAAAAGCCGTTGGATAGCAAACCGCCTTCAGCATGGCCCTCCGGAGCGGTACTTACAGGTCGTGCAGTCACCAAAGCCCAAATGGACATTGGAATCAAAAAAATTAACTAATTTAACCACTAAGATATCCACCATTAAATGTGTTGCCAGAATAGCCAAAATGGACGAATCTGGCGAGCAAACAACTCAGTAAAATGACGAACAACGTTTTCAACAATGCTATCGGTTCAAAGTATAGCTTAGGTAATCCAAGTTTTAGCGAGCTTGAACAGAAAGCAATCATAGCAGATCTATTTGAACAGCTATTGATCTTCGATCGAATAACACTCTCGACCAACCGGCTGAACTATACGCTGGCCTTGATGATTGCCCAACTAGGTTTGAATACCGTTGAAAGACTTTTCGAATCGGGCTATATAAAAATCATGCTATGGTCTCCCATTATACTGACAGGAAAAGGGCGCCAAAGGCCTGATGGCACCATGGATGAATCTGTGATCTATGAGCAGCCCCCGATAGCAATGGGATCTTTGGCGGACGAGGATCTTGATCCCGATCGCAACATCCAGATGGCGCTAAACCATTTCAACATTGATCGGGACCGTAAGAGAATTTTCACCAGAATTGCGAGAAAGCATTATATCATACCCAACGGAATGCAGTATTCCTCCCAGGCAGGTGATTTCATCATGGATGCCTACACCAAAAACAATTTAACCCAATTAGGGCTGCCCTTTGAAAAAGAACCCAATCATCTTCACCTGCTTGAACGTGAGCTCTTATTAGAACTAGGCTACAAGGTCTTGGAAACCGCGATTGTCTCCGAATATGGGCTGAAAAGCTATGGTGATCACAGTATCCCCGGAATCTATCAACAGAACCTGTCTAATATCGGAAACGCCATTAAAGTAGAAGAAAATACATCCGCTCTGCTAAAAATCGAAGCAGTACCAAATCTGCGCGAACTATACCTACAGGAAAAACTTGACTTTGAGGACGTTTTCAAAATCAGGCATTCTGGAAATGCCAAGTATTTTCGAAAGTGGATCAACCAGGTGAGCGCCGATGAAAACGCCAAGGAAATTTCTGTAGAATACCTCAATGAAATCAAAGGCACCAATAAGTTTTTTGAAAGTTCAGGCGGGAAATTTGTAAAAAATGTGGGCATGTTTACCGTTGGGACTGCCCTTGGGGGAGCACTTGCCGGACCAGCTGGAGCGCTGATCGGAGCAGCTGGCGTCAAAGCCGCAGAATTTGGACTTGGGCTTTTGGACACCTTTGTACTGGATGGCCTTCTGAAGGGCAAGACCCCCAACATGTTTATTGACGACGTTAAAAAGCAGATAGAAGAGTAAAATGTATTTTTTCTTCCTGTGGATAACCCGGCGCAAGAAAGCAATGCAGTTATTTTCTTTTAAAGTAAGTTATACCTGCGACCGGACCGAGTGAATTATGAACCAAGAGCAAAATATACCCGTAACCGTAACTGCATTTCCTGCTGAAAATGGAGATTGTCTGTTGGTGAGTTGCGGGGAATGCCATATCCTGATCGACACGGGTTATAATGATACCTTCGAAAATTACCTGACACCCAAATTCGATGAGCTAAAGCGAGCGGGCCAGAAGCTTTCCAGGCTGATCATCACCCACATCGACCAAGACCATATACATGGTGCTATACCAATGATCAAAGCAAACGGCGGTTCCCTGCAGAACCACATCATCGAAATCGACCAGGTCTGGCATAATAGCTACAGGCACTTTCATAAAAACCAAGATCAGACAGCGATCAGCGCCGAAGGAAAACAGATCATTTCTCGCTTGAAAACCTCTGGCAATTCCGTTGGGCAAACGGTAAGTGCCAGGGAAGGCTCCACATTGGCAGCGGAACTGCTCGGAGGAAAATATAACTGGAATACAGATTTTGATGAAGGTCCGGTAATGGTACCCGCCGCACCGGTTGCCGTTTCCGAGGGCGTTACCATCACCCTGCTTTCCCCGACAGTACAAAAGCTGGAGAAACTGGAAAAGTTCTGGAAGAGGGAGCTGGCAAAGATCGGCTTTAAGGACCGGTTTGGCAAAAACGACCTGTTTGATGATGCCTATGAATTTTTGCTGCTGAAGGAAAAAGATTCCAATCCCACACTTGTTGAGACACCAGCATCCAGCTCGGCCGTGTCGTTTGATACGCTCTATTCCAGCAAGGTGTCCGAAGACAACCGTGCATCCAACGGCAGCTCGATTGCATTTGTACTGGAAATAGGCGGGAAAAAACTGCTTTTTCTTGCCGACTCCCATCCATCGGTGATCCTCTCCAGTCTGAAATCTATATATGGAGAAGAGCCGTTGCATTTCGATTTCATCAAAATATCCCATCATGGCAGCTACTACAACAGCAGCCTTGAGCTGCTGAACTTTATCGATGCGCCAAAATACTGCATCTCTACCGACGGGCTTGGTCATCATCCCAACCTGGAAACGTTATGCTGGATCGTTGGTAGGCCAAATACCTACACCCGTACCATCTGTTTCAATTACAAGCACTCTGGCGCCATGTTCCTGGAGAACCAGGCCTGGAAAGACAAATACAATTATAAACTGGACTATCCTGAGCAAGAGGACAGTCCGCTAAACATATCGCTCTAATGCCAAGAACTCTGATCACACCAACACAAATTGAACAAGCCTGTCTTCGCCTTTCCTGCGGAATTGAATACGGCTCCGGATTCTTTATCTCCAGGACACATATTCTGACCGCAAGGCATGTGGTCATCGATGCCATAGAAGATGGCGAAAAGATATTGGCCTTCCCAGCAGCAAATGGAAGCGGCCAGTCTCCAGTTTCTTGCCGGCTGGTAGCCGAGGGCGGTGAGGACCTAGACGTTGCCCTGTTGGAAATAGCCCAACAGAACGGAATTTTTACCTTGCCTATTTATGCTGGACAGGTGCGCTACAATGCGCTATGGGAAACCTTCGGCTATCCCTTCGCACACCAGATCTCCGGAAACCGCTACCACGGTTTAGTCAATAAGACAAACATCGATAAACCTTATGATGTGGAACTGGTTAGCGAACCATCGGACAATAACGTAGACTACCGCGGAATTTCAGGGGCTGCGATGGTCATCGAAAATGAGGTACTTGGTATACTCACCTATAACATCGTGGACGGCTTCGGTGCCTTGAGCATCACTAGGATAGCAGAATTTCTGGAAAGCAACAAAATTCCATTCCGCATGCAGGCAAATCTGGACGACCTGCCGGAGAACCTCAGGGAAGACCTGGAAACTACGGTTCCCAATAGGGAAACGCTGGCCGTTCTGGATGAAGAACTCACACAAGGAGGAAAGTTTTACCTGCTTCAGGGTTCCCCTGGTTCCGGTAAAACGATGATTTCTGCCGCATTCAATTTCAGTGACAACCGCAGGGTGATCGCAGGCAGATATTTTGTCAGACTGCCCCACGATCAGCGCGCATTGAGCTACCGAGTTTCGCCTGAAGCATTCCTGGAGTGGATGGAAGATCTGATCAGTCAAAAACTCACCGGATCGGTATACCCACGTCAAGCGGAAAGCTGGGACCAGCGGGTCAAAAAATTCCAGCAGCTCCTTGCCGCGTTAGACGAGTACTATAGAGAAAAAAATCAGATCGGATGCATCATAGTCGACGGACTTGACGACATCAAGGCATACAGCGAAGACGGCCTCAAGGATTTTTTTGGCCTGTTCCCTGAACAGCTGCCAGCCAACATTTCTTTCCTACTGTCCATTATCCGTAAGGACAGTCTGCCCCCTGGTGTACAGTCGGAGATCGGTTCGGACCAGGAGATCAAGGTTGCAGCATTGGAAATTGATCAGTGCGCGTTTCACCTCCATGAACAGCTCAAGCGCACAGAGCCAGAGATCAGCTTCCATTTGTTACAGCTCATCGCCGAAAAGTCCCAAGGGCATCCTTTATACCTTCGTTACCTTACAGAACAGCTGAAGAATAACCCGCCAGAAGACCTTCTTGGATGGATTGACCAGTTGCCGACCATCGGTGGCGATATTGCCAAATACTATGAGCGGATCTGGCTGAGCGACTTTGACCAGGACCAGGAAAAGTTCTGGATCGCGCTGGTGGTATCCCAGTTACGCCAGCCGGTAGCAACTAACATCCTATTACAAATGCTCCCGGAAAATGCCAGGATGGCATTCACCTCCAAATTTACTGCAATCCGCCACTTGTTCAAGGTGAACGGAAAAACAGGAATATACCACAGTTCCTTTGCCCTTTTCATCGAGCACAAATCCGGAGGTCTGCTTCCCTCAGCACATGATCATATCGCCCTTTTTTGTAACGATCAAAGGGGTGAACACTACAGCATCACCAACATCGTCTACCACCTGCTCCAGGGCAGCCGACCCGAACCAGCGGTTGGGCGCTGTGATCAGCAGTGGGCGGATGCCTGTGCATGGATAAGTGTAGAGCCAGAACTGGTTCTGGGCGACATCGCCAGGGTTGAGAGCTTCTGCGTCGATAAGGGCGATTTTACCGGTCTGGTGCGTATCAAACTACTGATGCAGAGGATCCGCTTCAGGTATGATAACGTACTGGCGGCCAATGCGGCTGCTATTGCGAACGTGCTGCTTGCAATGGGGAATCCCGCGGACGCCCTGAAGTACATCGTTCGGTACTCCGCGCTGCTGGTCTCGGATGAAGAAGCATTAAGGTTTCTCAGGAAATTCAACGAATTGGGCGCAACAAGTGAAGCCATACGGCTTTCTAGGGCCATTCGCGGCCGGTATCAGTCCATGTTCGAGCATTATAGAACCAAGGGCAGCCTGCCATTGCGAATATTCAATCTAATGGCTAAATCAAAAGCACTGGATGCGGTCAATGACCTGAAATATGCCGTCCAACAGGTCACCGGAATTTTGGGAAACTTGAAACACTTCGCAGAGGAAACCGAAAATGCCGGAGAAAATGCGGAGGACATCCAGCTGTTGCGAGAAGATATCGGAGCCTTCCTGGCTGCCTTTATCACCTTTCACAAGGGAGCGTACCAGAAAAGAGCGAAAAGGTTCAGCGACCTCATGCCTCAGGTACCACAGGAGGAATGGACGGGACAAATTGCCCATATTGCCATCGCTTTTGAACAGTTCAGGGAAAAAGACAAGGTTGCAGAACAAGTCGAAATCAACCAGCAAATGGTCGAAGACCTTGAGTATGCCATCGACCACTTCGGTTATTTCCCAAAGAATGTACAGTTCATCTATGCTGCATTGCTGGAGGATTCCAAACGCGGTGATATCATCAGCAAACTCATCCCCGAGGCATACCCAACACCTCCTTCAGAAACCCTACGCCAGCGAAATGGTGTTGATCCGGATATTGCCACTCTATATAAGATCATTAATTATCACGAAGGCAAGGGATATATGGATGTGACTAATTACTATCCTGGCCAGCGGCCGCTAATGGGCGCGATCTGGGAAGAATCCCTTGTAGACCGCGTAAAACTTATCGGGTTTTGCTTTGGAAAAGCCTGGAGACTAAAAGCAGATGGCAAACTGGAACAAATTGGAGAAGTACTGGACCATATCTCGAATTTGCTCAAAGGTTTTTCTTTCTCGCTACAGGAACGCAGCAGATGGAAGCGTAGCTATCAGCTCCCAGAGCAAATCTTCCCCTACCTTTACGATAAGTTGACCAGGTTCTATATGGATTTTGCTCCAGAACAACTTGAAGCGTTTATCAAAGATATACTCTCCAGAGCGGGCGGACAACTGGGGCTTTATACTGAAGGATACAGATCCGTATTAAGCTCTATAGCCTCAAGGCTTGCCCGCGCCCAGGCGCACATGTCCCTCACATTTTTGGTTTTGAAAGAACTGGAAACTCACGTATTGGTCGCAACGCAGAACCGCTGGGAAAGGGTACCCTTATTACTGGAGATCGCCGAAGGTTATGCCAAACTTGGTAACAATCAGAAAGCAGAAGCCACCTATCAAAAAATGCTCGACACCTCGATGGGTCCAAGTTGGTACAAAGAGGATCAGTTTTCACTTATCAACACCGCACTCTCGCTTCCCCAGGTCGGAGGCGACAATGAACTGTTCGAAGAATTCGCCAACCAGCTTGAATTTGCGGCCGGCGAGATTACCTTCCAGCGTTATGTCAGGGTATCCCAACAGGTCTTTATAGGTAATCTGGCCATGCAGGGGAATACTGCGGCCGCAATTGATTACTACAAATACCAGACTATACCGAGCCCAGAGCAGATCATCGCCAATGCCCTGCGTTCAAGCGTCGATGCACTTATGCCCGGTGACGGTTATGTACGCGGCGCACGGAACACCAACGAGGCCAGCGGTATTATCCATTTGTTAAAGCATACCAAGGCCGACCCGGTTTTCAGGTGGGCAGTTGCAGAGGTATTCATTGTCAATAACGACATTTATAGGTATATCAACTCATTTTCCGAATTGCAGGCAGGATGCATCAATGAGCTGTCGCAGGCAGGGTCTTCCCTTGAATTGACTTTTCTGCGAGAACGTTTGAGGGCATGCGTGCTGGACGAAGAATTGGAAAGTAACCTACACCACTACCTTGAAGATCTCAGGGATGACCTGACGGCCTCCGAATATGAACTATTGAAATCCGATCTCGCCAGTTCAACAATTACCTTTCCTGGGCCAAAGCCGCCCAAAGTAGAGCGCAGACCAGAAGAGGATGGGATTTATGATGAAATGAACTTCCCTGGAATGGGAAAGCACAGCAATTTACGGGCACTCCCTGACCTGTTGGCGTGCGCCAAGCAGCAGCTGGAAATGGAGAACAAACCTGCTGCCGCAAAGATTCTCACTGATGGTCTTGTTCTGCTGCACAGCGGCAAATCGGACATCTGGATGGGATCCAACATTGGAGATGAAGTTGGACAATTATGGGATCAGCTCTCAGCAGTAGGTACTACCGAAGAAATCCTGACCTTGCTCAAAGAGCCCATCACCGGGCACTATACCCAAGATTGGCGGATAATAGAGAAACTGCTACGAGTGTTGAGGAACCACTTGGATGTAGCGCAGGTCAATGCTGTGCTAAATGCGGTCAAGAACCACCTCCACTACATGGTCCGCGAGCCTGAAATTGTCGAAGAGTTCAACTGGATACTAATGCCGATGGAAGGCCAGCTTTCCAATGATGAGCAGCTCATAGAATTACTGATCTGGCTTTTTGACCATCCGTTTGTCAGTGTCAAGAAAAGAGCAATACGGGCCTTCTTATCGATCTGCGAACTTAGGCCGGCGGTACTAACAGCGCTATGGCAGCATATCCTTGATCAGGATGATTCCGTGGTCAAAGAGATGTGCGCAAACCTGCTATTGCGGATTAGCCAGGAGCATCCCCAATTGTTTCTACAGAATCTACTGATCGACGAGCAAGCTAAAGACGTGATACGGAACGAGGCACATTTCATGGTACGTTACTATCTGCTCAAGATGGCAGAAACACTAAAGGAACAAAACGAAGCGATGGCTGAACTCTATGATTCATTACTGGCAACCTTCCCTAATTCGGTCAATACCGGGGCAGAGGTCGAGTTCGAGGAGCCGTATATGCATCTTGTAAATTACATCTTAGATCCCCTGGAGGATTTGGGTTTATTGAACGGCGCATTCTGCCGCAATTTCCTTGAACAAATCACCGAGCTTTCAGAACCATTGGATATTTATGGACAGATCCGGGCTGGGCACTACCTCGAGCGGAGTTTCCACGATGACCAGGAATTCTACCGGAGAATAGTGCATATCCTCCGGCAGGGAATAAATCTGGCCATCACCCCGAGAGTGGTAACGCATCATATCGAAGAGGTTGCTAAAATCTTAAAAATTGGGTTTTTAGATGAAATTTGAAATAAACGATAACCTACCTGAAGACAGGTCGATGTTCGAGCGCAATGCCTATGTGGTACTAGAGTTGGGCATGAGCGGGAAGTTGCATCTGCGGGAATCAATCACCAATCACGGGCTTGACAAGGTCAGGACCCTTCCCAATGGCAGGATAGATCTGCATTCGATCAATGAAGGCGCTAGGGTGATCATGAATATGGCTACCCGCCGGGACTTTATGGAACAAGATGACGAAAAGAAACAACGATAGACTATGGAAAAAATGCATGGGCCCGAATCGCGTAGCGAGTTCGAGCATAACATCAATCAACTCATTGAGGAGTCCGAGCACATCACTACCGCCTCTGAAAGCGCCCAGCAATCTTTCTATATCTTTACCTACCCAAGGTTGAAAGAAGTCAGAAAATTACCCAACGGCAGGCTTGACCTGAATACCGTGGATGAAAGCCTGCGGCTTAACGCGAACACAAAAAACCACATGATGAACCTTAGACCACTCGAAGGCGAATTGGAAGACACGGAAGATTAAAATGGCAAAAAAGCAGGAGGCATTTTTAAAGGGCATTGACAGTGCTGCTATCATCAGCCTATCTGAAAAGATCAGGGAAAGCTGGAACGACTTTTTCCTGGAAAGCAAGTATTGCCAGTCCCAGATCCGCTTTGGCAGTGACGAGCGTAGCAATTATATGGGTGATCTGTTGAACTATTTTGACGATACGATTGAGCTATTGGCAAAAATTCCGCTCAAGCAGGATTACCAGCAGGCGCTTTACGATACCGTGTCGGTGCTCCAGCTGATGTACGTCGGACAGGACCTGATTGATGAGTTGCGAATGGTTTTCAAGATGACAAAGAGCACTGGTGAAGGAAAGGCATTGATCAGAACCCTGAGAAACGAACTGACCGGACATCCCATCAGCCGGGACAAGGGAAATAATTTCGTCTCATCGGTGTTCTTCACCCGCAATTCCCATGGTAGCGTGATCGAATACCTCAGGTATCATAAAGATACTGACTATAAAGCCGAGGTTGTCCGACATTCCTGGTCAGACCTGGTCAAAATACATGAAGACTATTTAACTAAAAATTTGGGGGAGATCATTGCAACGATAAAAAAAAAGCTTAGATCGTACCAGCTCCAGCTTGGCAAGTTCGATAGCTCCTTTCTAAAGATGGATATTGCAGGATTGGTCAATAGGACAGAACACCTTTTAGAGAGCATTTTCGAATACTCTGCCCTGTATTCTAAACCAAACCTGTGGTATTATTTCCAGCGCCAGGAGCTCCATCCACGATACCAGGTGGCGACAGATAGGTTTATCCAAGACCTGAAGACTGCTCTAGTAGAAACCAGGGAAAATATCGCCGAATACAGGAACGACAGCAAGCAGAACTTCAACAACCTAGAGCATGCCGGAACCACAAAAATCACATTTACAAGCGGAGGCGGCAAGCAAAGTTCTACATCAAATGTTAAAAGCACTCTCCGTTATGAGTTCTCAAAATTTCGTGAGCGGCATCCGATTTTTGGTATAGACTATTTCATTGATCATTTTCAAAATGATCCAGAACTCAAAGCAGAATTACAGCATCTAAAATTGGTATATAACGATGATTGCGAATTCCATTGTTCTATAGAATATATAAGCTTCCTGCTTAAAAAACAGAACTTGCTTTAAGTGTTAATCATTGGTCTTCGGATTCAGTTTTTTTCGCGGTAAAAATGGCTTTTTTGACCGTCTGTAGTTCTTAGAAAGAATTATTCTACGGCTTAAATTCAGATAGGTGGTAATGGTTGGCGTCCCCCCAGGTATTAGGACCATTTAAAATAGAGTTTCGGGCCTTTGACACTGCAAGTTAACAATTTCTTTGGGAGTTAAATCATCCAGGGAACTATGCGGTCTGAAATGGTTGTATTCCCAGCGGTAATTCTCCGTTTTCTCCCGGGCGTCGTCCAAAGATAGGAACCAATTTACTGATAGACACTCATCTCGGAATTTGCCGTTAAAAGACTCTACATATGGATTATCCGTGGGTTTCCCAGGTCTGGAGAAGTCCAGCGTGACCTTGTTTTGGTAAGCCCACATATCCACTTCCTTTGAAATAAACTCGCTTCCATTGTCGCATTGGATCCGCTGAGGAAAGCAGCCCTCGATCAAGCATGCTTTGCTCAGCTCAGCCACCACGTCTGCTCCTTTGAGTGATTTCCGACGAGCAAGCCATGGCAAATTTTACTACAATTATCCACTATAGTTAAGACCCGGAACCGTTCACCGTTAAACAGGGCATCCTGCACGAAATCCATACTCCAGACCTGATTGATTGCTGCAGTTTCCGGGCGTCCCAAACGGTGGACCGCCATCCGGTTGCGCCTGGGGCGTTTGGTGCGTAAATTCAATCCGCAAGCCCTGTAGATGCGATAAACCCATTTGTGATTGTCTGCAAATCCCTCCCTTCGCAGAAGCACAAAGATGCGGGCAAATCCGTAACGTACCCGCGTATGAGCGATTTCGGTGATCCTCATCTTCAGTAGTGTATCCTCCCGGGGATGATGGCGGTAGTAATACATCGACCTGCTTAGCCGTACACAGCGGCAAGCCCGGCAAGCCGAAACTCGAACACGAACAACACTGCCGTTAGACATCTCAACAGTGTAACGAAACCAGATGAATACTTTCGAGTGAAAGATGTGGCTACTCTAGAGAAAATCCCCAAAATATGAACCTAAAGATTAGATTTGAGTAATAGACAAAACAAATCCTATTAATGACTTATGAATATAATCCCAAAGATTTTCAGAATTGATAAAACACACCGTCTATTGAAGGAGATAGCAGAAGCGGAGAACCTGATTAAAAAAATCATCAGGACATCCTATGGAAAACTAGGTTGGAGTCTCCAGGAAACAGACTTAGAATTTGCCAAATTTACAAAGCAAGGATTTAATTATTACCTATACCTTTATTCCGTCGCTGACAAACCGTCCAAATGGGCAACATTTCTTCCAGCGGAACTTAAAAACAACCCTGACATTTTTAGTCAGACAAAGCTTACTCTTGTGCTGTTTGTAGAGACTGAGCATAATCTATATGCGGCAATCGGGGGTAATGCCTACCCCATCGTAGTTAACTTTGTAGACCATTCGTTTGGACTGGACATCTACGACAGAATCATCGAAATTGATAAAGATGAGGCATTTTCGACCAAATCGCGTAGGATTATAGGTCAACAAGTTGGATTGAGCGAGCAGTTCAGGGACAACTATAAAATGATTAATTATTTACAGTTCGGTAAAATCCCAAAAGAACTGCACATCAAGCTAGATGCAAAGACAAGCAACGACCATTTTGGTTTTTTACTAAAAAAGGCGAGCGAACGATTAAAAATTTCCGCAGGAAAGGCCCTAAGTATACATCGGGAAGTGAACTTTAACACCTTACATCAAATCATTATTGAACTTTGTACAATCAATGAGCAAGCCCCCAAGGAACTTCTAAGTTCGTATACGGAGGTCAGGGACCAGGAAATCCTTAATGAATTACAGATTGAATTGAACAATAGGATTTTCAACTATATACCGATTCTGCAACGTACCACAGATAAATTGGCACAACATTTTGAATTTGATTTTTGCAGTCCCAATAATATTGAAGCTTTCTACACTGCCGAAACATATCAACTGAAAGAGAAAGGGGAAGAAAAACACGAAGTTTTCGCAACTCTTGTTGATAAAGATGACATCTTTAAAACAGTAGTACTCAGAGCATATGAGATATGTGGCAACAATGAAAACGCTTTATTATTTTATTTGCGTGGTGTAAGAGTTCTCTGCTACCGAGGAACAAAAGTTATTACCTCTAGTGCCTTTCTTTTCCATCTCAATGCCGAATTTCATTACAATCATACGCCGGTATTTTTAATTGACACCAAATGGTACCGGCTTAAGGATGCTTTTGTCAAGAGTCTACAATTTCAGACAGCTACAATTTTTAAAACCACCAAATTAGCTATCGGAATACTAGACTACAACTGGAGTCGCAAACCGCAAAGTAGTCACCTTATTGACGAAGGAGATTACAACATGCATTATGACGGAAGACCAGGCTACTTTGTCCTCGACACCATTACTTCCGAAGGAATAGAATTGTGTGATATCGTCTTTTTCACTGACAACGAGCTATACCTTATACATGTAAAACATAGTTTTACTGCCAGAGTTAGAGAATTGACCAACCAAATTCTTATCAGTGCAAGGCGAATATCTGAGGCAGTGGCTAGTAAAAATGGAGCTTTTTTTGATAAGGTGTATAAGAGTATCTGCGATAAAGGGAGAGCGATCAATAATTTATCCAGCACCGACTTTGCAAATCTTTTTTACAACAAGACTCATGTCTACGTCTTTGCAACAGCATCTCAGTTTGCTGATGATCCGCTCATTTCAGATGAAATTGAAAAATACACTTCGAATATAGCAAGGTTCTCCCTCACCACATGTTCAAGTGAGATCAGAACCAGATATGGTGACTTTAAAACCTGTCAAATTAGGAGAAATGCGGGTGAAAATTGGCAAGATATCGGACAATCAGCGTCAGAAAATTAAATAGACAATCTTGGACGACAACCCGGCCCAATTTGGTTGCCTTCAACGCGGTGGTACGGTCCCCTTAATAGCTCAATGGATCAAACAAGAATAAGGTGTGGAATACAAAAAACTAAAGCTATAATCTCTTAAGAAAGATAGGTATTGTTTTCGAGAAGCGACAAGGCCTTATAATTGAGAATAAAAAAGTGCGGTTAATTTGCATACTTTCACGAAAATTGACGAAGAACCAAAGACCGGAATATCCATTTTTGGAAGAAATGTGAAAAATCAAACGAAAAATCGTCGGCGCTTAAAATTCCTTCTACTTTAGTCCCATGATCAATTCAGGTTCGGGGAACCTAATATGTTTATTAAAGGGCCAATAATGGGTCGAAACGGCCGCAGGCGACCATAAAAGAGCAATCCAAGTTTACACCAGCGCATGCTGGGTCTTAGGCATAATTCACAAAATACAGATGATTACATACTTCAAAAGTAGGAAGAATCGGCAATGAGAAGCAGTTGGCGTAGCGATTCGTTGGTTATTGAAGTGAATTACACCATTTTGAAGTTATCCAGAAAAAGATGGAAAGGCAGGATGTTTGTTCACGGATAACGTTGATGGACTATAGGGATTCTCTTTTTTAAATGATACCGGAGCTTCTATCTATGAGCAAATCGGCTTATTTTATCAGCTTTTCCAGATAAGCAATCTTATCTTTTTCCGCTTGCAGAAGGCGTTCGTATAAGCGTTTGTTTTCCTCATAACTCTCTATGAGCTTATCTAAAGGATTAAAGGTGCATCCATAATTAACAGCTGAAGAATTGTCAACGTGATAGGTATTACCGATTATATTCAGAATAGCCTCTTCACTAAAGTTCTCAATCGCTTCCGGCGTAACACCTAAGATCTTAGCCACCTGACCTAACAGGTCCTTCTCAATCGTTTCCCGGTTCTCCATAGCTGATACGGTTTGCTGACTCACCCCTAACTCGGAGGCCAAGGCCTCTTGTTTCATACCGCGAAGCTCACGGATGCGACTGATTTTGCGCCCGATATGGTTTGGTTTTGTAGCTGTGCTCATAAATCAAAGATAATAATTTTCAACTATCGCTTATTGAGTTGACTATGGTAAATAACAGGTCTTTTCCTGTACGATACTTGACAAACTGGTTCGGCATATTGCTCTCATTTCAGAATTTCGATGGAATGGAGAGTAAAGTAAAACAGGAGGCATTCATCCGAAGGTCATTGTTGTTTACAGAAGATCCGGATAGTTACCGGGCATTTTTGCAAGATTTTTACTTAGCGGTAATCAGCGAGAATAGCTGGCCGCAGGATACGCCGCGATCACTACATTCCGGCTTTGAACAGATTCTCCTTACTGTTGATTTGGCTTGGCTTCATTTTGAAAAACACCTGAACAGACAACAGCGGTCTACGCATCAAGATCCGGATCGCGACCCTTTGGAACCAGCCTTCAGCGGTTACAGTGAAGAGGAATACTACCCGAAACTTCAGGAGACGAAATGGCCTGCTGAAAGGTTTCGTCACTTCTGTGGAAGAATCCAGTTATTGAATCAACATGAGATTGTATCTAGACATTTGGTATACGAGCATTTTTTTGGCCATCAAAGTCATGGAGACTGGAAGCGGCACTTGGCCTTATGGCTGGAAGCGGCACTGGAAAAGCGCTCCATATTCAGCTCAGAGAAATTCAGTCCGGCGCAGCTCCATCAGCGTTACCTCCTACTGCTCAAACTCACTGAGCGAATATGGCTGGAAGCGAAACACGACAGCGGGCTTTCGTATCATGAGGTCATGCCATGGTATGACCTGAACAACTATCCTGTATTTGGCACTTCGGAACACTGCTTGAATCCTTACAACCAAATTTATGGGTGCTTTCACTCCAAATCACTTATGGACTACAAAAAGGATCTTGATCGTTGGATGAAAGTGGTAGTCCACTCAGATAGACTTTGGGAGGGAAAGCCGGCTGAATTGCTCCTGTTATTTAGGACGTTTGTGCTCATTGCGGATTGTCTTTGGCTAATTCGACAACTGGGACCTAATTATCCTAAACAATGGAACAAGAGCTATACACGATATGCCGGAGAATGTGCTGCTGTGCCTGATCGGGATTATCAATACCGACTTGGTAGGAAGCTGCGTAAAAAGCCGGAGAATTACCTGAAGGTTTTCTTGATGAGTACAGTCTGAACGACGTGTTCCGGCTGTTTTTTGAAGCAACGGTTACGGCTATGGGCGACAGAGACTATGCCATTACACCGGGAGATGAGATAGAAGATTTTCATGGGAGTTTCGTACAACTGTTGGAAGCCGCTTTCCTACTGCAGGCGAAGAAATATCCTCAGGGACAAGGTTTGGGTAAATGATCGAGCGCATGGAAGCTATTCCCTTGAATGTTCTCCAGCGGGCAAGCGCTATAACGGGACGCCTGGTGATGACGTTGTTTATTGAGCAAATTTATCTTAACAGCATGGAGAAAGAAAATACCGTTAATTGGGAGCTGATCATCCTGATCACGCGTAATAACCAACTACATCTTGTTGAGAGTATCCCTCTGATTGAAATGGTATTAACGCTGCATCCGGGTTTCAGTCATCGTACATTTTACATCAGCGATGTTAAGAAGGGTTTAAACTTTGGGAATATGGTCTTCTTTTGTTTGTGTCAGCCTGATAGACTGGTGTATATCAACCCAAGGTGTACCGTCTGCTTATTTACCCCCAGGTGTGTATTAGAAAAAACATTCATTAAGACAAGAAGCGATATGGAAAAAGAAAGGATGAAGATCGAGTCTTTCAGGAAGGGTGTCTGGTTTTATTTGGCGATGGAGAATTATTCGTTCTGTGCTTTGATGCTGCATCAGCTTTTCGAGTGTTGCTTCCGCTTTGCCGAACTTGTCTTGGCGGGAAAAGAAAAGGTTTCTCATAACTTGAGGAACCACCACCGGGATTTGCTTCGGTTCTTGCCGGGTTTGAAGGAGCTCTTTAATCAGTCGGATCAACGCGAGATGGAACTGGTGAAGCGGCTTGATGAGGCTTATCTGGCTGTGCGATATGAGAATGATTATGTAATCGGTAAAGAGGAGCTGCTATGGCTGATAGAGAAATCTGCATGGCTGGAGGATCAGGTAAACTTTCATACTGAGATGGCATTGCTGCAGTTCCGGGAACGGTATGATGCTCTTGAGGATGTGGATGGGTATGATTGCTCCCTATACGCTGGTAAAGAAGCCATAACATGACCTAAAATACAACTGACACATGAGATCAAAACACCGCCTCAAACACGATTTGACCTTCTATCGACTGCCATTTGAAAAGGGCACCCGGATTCTCACCACGAAAACATTGAAGGCGCATTATCCTGCCTTAGAAGAGGAGGATCTGCATTGGAATATGGCAGAGCAGAAATTTACAGGTGAACTTTTGATATATACGATCAGGATAGAGGTTCGTGAAATCTGCACTGTGTACATGAAAATTGACGAAGATGCACTTTTAGTAGCGTGTAGCCATGGAACAACTGAGCGGTTGATAAGCAAATATGCGGCTAGCGTGATTGATGCCTGGTGTGATGACGAACAGCGTGATTTCGAATACTACTATTGGCCGGATGTGTACGGAGAAAATTGCGGCAAATACATGATTTATGAAAACGACAGGTCTACATTGCGTTTGAAACCTGCTTATCGTGGTTTATATAGACCAGGGGCGATACTCCCGCAGCTGACAGGCGAACGGGAATCTAGCCCTCGCAGTTATGATATCGTTATAGATACGATTCCGCGCCATCCTAAGAATCTAAGAATTCTGGGCTTTTGTTTAGGTGAGACTGAATCGCGTGCCTGGCATTACAATCACCATCTTATTCTAAAACCATTTTCTGCGAGATCTACAAAAGACGGAACATCCATAAGGACTTACGATAAATTTATTTCAGATTGGTCAGAACTGTCTGACCTCGACTATTCTCCCCAAGATGAAGAACTGTTGGAACTCTGTTTTTTAATTCGGGAAAATACGGAGCTCTCAACTTATGATCAATTACAGGATGATGCTGATAAGTTTAGGAAGTTATTGGGCTTTTGGCACCGTGCCTGGCCCTTGTTTTTAGGCAGAATCTACAAGAAATACGTCTACGTTTATGGGAGAAGACATATGAAAGGTAAGCCAGAAAAAGGACGAATGATGCCTTGCGCCGTGAATCATGCGGTGCCGGGACTCGTATTCTTATGGAAAGATAAAGGGGAGTATTTTTCGTTAAAGATTCGTGTAAAGATCTTCAATAAACTGTATCATCTAAATGATAAATGCTATTTAGATTTTTTTGTCACCACCAGGGATGCTCCAAGCGAATTTTTATTGCTGTCTACCGTTGATGAATGCAGGCTGGTTCGGTTTTTTAACGAGTCACATTTCCAAATGATTATACTTAAATCACATTATACAGGTGAGATAGTTGAATTTGTTGAGAGATTGAGGCAGTTGTGTGAGTTTAGAGGATAGATTAATTTGGTCATGGATGATCTTAGCTGTGATTGCACATGAGTTCGGACACTTCTTAGAGAGATGAATTTTTTCTGTAAAAACTTATAACTTAATGCTGGGCGTGGAATAATTTCTATTATAAATTGATTTTATGCGATTATATCAAATTATCGGAATCACCATTGTAACTTTCCGCTGGCTGGCTCCATAAAAGCATCACAGGAATGCAGGTGACCTTCCATCCCATCTATATCATTGCCAAATATTGTTGAACTAAATTCATATAGACGTAAAAACATTCGGATATAGGTATCTGCATCGCTTTGTCTGGTGAGTTTTCGTAATGCTCCCATATAATCTTCACGATACACAGTAGGGACAATAATTTTGGAGAGGTTGCCTGATGTTAGTTCTGCATTCATCATAATACGTGCAACCCTGCCATTGCCGTCTATAAAGGGATGTACCTCGCTAATCATAAACATCATGTAAGCAGACTTTGCCACAGGATGGCGTAAAAGATTGTACCATTCGAAGCCTTTTTTTAATGTTCCCATTACTAAAGTCCAATCAACAAACTCTGTATTTCCAGCTCTGTTATTTTTGTCTTTAAACTGACCAGGGTTTTTATCTGGTCTTGCTGCCATTAAAATCTGATGCCTTTTAAGCAGTATTTCAATCAGTTCATCGGCCGAGCCAGGACAAACCGACATCTCTTTTTTATTCGATACAATTTTGTAGGTGCCTAATACATCGTGAGAGTCTTCATTCCTTGCAGGAATTGGGGTCTCGGAAAGAATGATTTGTTTGGCTTCCTCGATCTCAAATACAGTCCCTTCAATATAATTTGAAAAATAGCTTTCAAAAAAGGCAAAGTTCTGAAATGATTTTCTTGATATATTTTTATCCTGGTACTCATGATAGTCGTTACCTGCAAGTGTGTTATAGAGGTGCTGGAAAAGGTTTACTCTTGCCGGATCAAAAGGCTCTCCTAATGCCCTGGCTTTTGCCACTGAAGAAGAAAGTAATTTTGATGGTTTAGTAGCAAGTAGCGCACTGATAATAGCATTCAATAGCTCAAATTCTCTCTGCATATCCAGCTGGGGAGCTATATCTCTGGCTCTGTCCCTCATTGTATTTAATCCCGCTTCTCCTCTTGTTCTTAAGATAGATTCCAGTTTTTCTTCAATTTGTTCGCGGGGAAGTGTTTTCGAGCCTTCGTCGGATCGTCTCGAAACCTGCAGGTTTTCTAAAAAAGCTCTTGCCTGTTGTGATATGTATAGCTCTCCGAAAAATGGTGTGTCACCCTCTAGCGGGGCCTTTCCCTTTTGAAAATGTGTTATGAGGCCTGGTATAGTAATTATCTTTGTGTAACTGTATGTTGCATAAAGATGCCCATTAGGAGTGGGTTTGCACTCGAGTGCGCTTCGGTGGCTTAACAGTGCACCGGGATATTGAACTGATAGTATTCGAAACCAGTTTCGTTTAATAATGCTTTCCGGAGTATCGCTAAGATTGGTTGTATATAGTCGCGGTGCTATTTTCTTAGCTCCCCCTTTCTTTACAAGTTCAGCTATTTTTCGCGACTCCTGCTTATTAGCGGTTCCAAAAAGTATTTCTTGCAAATGCATGCGACTATTTTCCATTATACTATAATTTTACTCGAATATAAAGAATATTGTATATTATAAACTTCAATTTAAGGATATTTTTCTATTATGGTAGATTTGTTAACACAATGCGGCCTTGATGGTTGTGAAGCGGCTTCATGAATGAGAAAAGCCCATCTAATTGTGTGAACCGGTTCTTTTTTACGCTGCACCCGGATTTCAGCCATCGTACATTTTACATCAGCGATGTTAAGAAGGGTTTAAATTTTGGTGTATATCAACCCAGGGTGTATTCCAACCGCTTCAATATCAGGTTTTTTAAACGCTCCTGGTGCTCATCGCCCCACAAGCCTATTGCGCTGATCACGGGTATCAGCGACTTACCAAAGTCAGTAAGCTCATACTCAACTTTTGGAGGCATCACCGGGTAAATCTTCCTGCTGACCAGCTCATGTTGTTCGAGCTCTTTCAACTGGATATTGAGCACCCGCCTCGACGCATCAGGGATCTTC